>JAABUK010009845.1_pt1 | contig 12928 bp, 17 predicted proteins | sample 5559141 | NCBI WGS metagenome assembly JAABUK01 (sample SAMN10711869, study PRJNA513367) | rock metagenome | isolation source: Antarctica rocks | place: Antarctica: Victoria Land, Pudding Butte nord | collected 2016-01-03
TTGCGTATCAGCCAGTCATGTGCTGTTTGCTGGTGTCGACGCAATTTCGTGTACAAAGGAGCTGTCAAGGGCCTTTTGTACCAGTATATGTGGAGGCAAAGATTTGCCCTGCAATGTTGTACTGCCAAGGCTGATGTGGCTGTACTTTACAGGGAACCAGATCAGTGGATTCCTCCTGGCGTTCCCCGCATTCTGCTCAGTGAGTCAGATTTTCACAATCCTGAGCGCCGAGATGATGGTATGATTCTGAACACAGAGCTGCTTATTTCTTGTGCTCTTTGTGCTTTGCTGCTCCATGCTGCTTGGCCAGCCTAGCAACGGCTTGCTGTGCAATGTTGTGCTGCCCCCTTATCCCAGATAGCTTGAACGAAGTATGTTTACTGTGCAAGTTTGTGCGAGAGATCGTAACCCACCCTGCAGACCTGAAACCGCTTGTTGCTGCCCATCAGCTATGTGTATGCAAGTTGCAAATGAGCTGGCAGCAACCCTTTTTTATTAACTGCAGGCGGCTCTCTGCAACCTTGGGGTCTGGAAAAGCTGTATGATGTTGCATACAGCAACCAAGGAGGGGAGTGGAACGATTGGGCTCGCAACTGGACGTTAGCAAAGCCAAGCTTCATTCAGCTGATCGCAGAGACGAACGCCACTGTCCTGATTCTAGGACGTGACCTGACAAAAGAGGAGGATTTGCAGCCACTGATCGCTTCTGGTAATATCGTATCACACGAGAAAGCGCTGTGGCGAGATTTCTTGAAGCTCATCGAGCAATCGAGGTCACTTGTGACCTTCAACGTGCACGATGCCTCGCCAAGGGTGTTGGCGGAGGCTATGTGCATGGACGTGCCTGTTCTGATCAACTGGCATATATTGGGTGGTTGGAAGTATGCTACCGAGCAGACCGGAGAGGACTTTGTCGACACAGCCAGCTTCATCCAGGCGTACAAGCGCTTGCGAGAGCCGGAGCGCAAAGCCCGATTAAGACCAAGGCAATGGTACAGGTATCAGATCATACCTCCTGTGTATTTCAGCAAGGGACCCCATCTGCACAGCTCCACTTGAGCCAGCCATCAGTTAGCCACGGCCAAAACTGTGCAAGCAAGTGTTTGTCGTAAAACGTGGTTACCATCCTTGTCATGTCACTCCTTGTCTCCACTTCAAAGTTGCTGCCTCAAAACCTTTGTTTTCACATTTGTGGCTCCTGCAGGGAAAACTCAGGCTACTATAGAGCCAGCCTGCAGCTGCAGGCATTCCTGCACACTGTTGTGGGAGACGAGAAGATGAGATCAGCAAAACAACTCATGACAGACAGGCATGCCGAGCCCTGATAGTACTCAACTCAACACAAGCTTTCACTCAGATGGACAACGACATTTTGTCACAGGTGTTGTTGCAAGCCAAAGATGAAATGTCAAATGTTCAGAGCTGTGTGCAACAAACGATACAATTGATGTTATTGAGGAACGTTATGTACACCCCATGCCAGGGTCCTGTTGTGTGTTTGCCTATTTGTCGGACAGCCCAACAAACGTGACGTATTTCAGCCCACCAGGATTAGATGACAGTTGCTCGATGCAGCATAAAGCTTTTTGGTTTTCGAAGTCAGATTTCGGTCACTGCTTGGTGATTTACTATAGATTAGCGGTTAGCAAACAATTGAACCCGCCATGACGATGTGATGCCTTGCCTCTATTTGGCAGCTCAAGTGCTGCCCCTGGGGGCCCCTTGCTAATTGGAGGGCAAATGTTTTAGGAGAGACTGCTGCACTGCTGCCAATCTGCAGGCCAATGCAGCATTAGTATGGTGCATGTTTAAGACTGACTTGCAACTTCACAAGTCTGCAGACGCCCATGAAGCCTGATAGATTTGACCCATTCACCGCATTAGGGGTGAAACTAGCCGCATATGAGAACGTTTGCTCTTACCTCTTACTTGACTACTTATCTTAGATCTACAGTAACCTGTAACAGCTTGAATTAGTGGCACTGGCTCTGCGTTTCGCAATATGTACACCGCCCATATCAGTGCGTGCATGCTCTCAGCACCCTGATTACTGACAGAGGGAGTGCACTGGAGCCATGCATGATAAGTCCTTGTCATCATCGAAATTTTAGATCCCATCACTGACCGGTTGATGATCAACCAAGCTAACAGCCACTCAGCCTGTAGTCCAGCTTGGGTCCACAGATTGGTCCACTTCTGCAATCGAATGAGACATTGAGTCTGACTCAAAGCCATTTCTGGATGCACAAGACGGTCTGACAAACATGTCAATGCATCTCACTGAGGAAGTCACTTGAGACAGGTTGGTTTAACACTGTTCGACGTTGGGCATCTGTTGAAAGTACAGTCGAGTTGTCTCAACTAAGATGCAGATGCACGGCAATGTCGGTGGGCAGCTGCTGTAATGGCCAGGTGTGGATCTCACCTCTTCATCATGCTTTGAATATCTGCTGGGTAGCTGCCATTACCAGAACGCAAATGGAGAATCAATTTTGCTAGGTACAGTCATCGTACATTATGATGTTTCAACTGAAAGTTTATCTTACAAATGGCTATTCTGAACAGAAGCAAGCTGTTGCAGATACATGAAAGAGTCAGATGTGCAAACGACACTCTACTCGCAGCATGGTAAATAGACAATAGGTCCTGCAATTGCCTCCCAATGCAGGCTCCTCTCAACCAGTCTTGCACAAACAGGGACTGGCGCAACAGAATTTACTATAAGCTACTGACTTTTCTGCTGCCGTCTCTTCCTTGCACTATTACTCTTCTTGCCTGCTGTCCCCAAAGAGGCCTTCACCTGATCATCACCACTACCCGGCGTAACATCAGCAGGCATGCTTGCAAGATCAGTCTCAATCTGGTGTAGATAGTCATCTGCAGACGCAAAGGCATCCAAACCCCCGCTGGGTTTCTTGGACTTCCTGCCCTTGCTCTTCTTCAGCACGCTCAGCCGTGCTGAGGTTTGACCTTGCGCTGAGTCAGGTTTGGAGGGCCGGTGCATCACCCAGTCAGCCTCATCAGAGCCAGACTCAGAGTCACTGTCATCTGGAATGTTATCCCAAGCTTCCACTTTCCTCTTCTTCTTCTTACCTGTGCCTGCAACCAAAGTCAACGCTCACAATGTGCCCTCATCCCTATACCCATACATGTGTGTATCATGACAGACAGTTGTGTTGTGCAGCCTGCAAGTCACATGAAGCTGTGACACATCAGCTGAAGGGGTGTAGCAAGCAGGACAAGCTGGAGCTTGCCAGGCACTGGTGAGCAGATCTGAGTCACAGACAGACCCCAATGATTAGCACACAGCGCTTAACTTGGCTATACAAGGCAACAGCAGCAGAAGCAGCTGGCATGATGCTTGTCATAGTTCAGGCACGTGATAGGCAGAAGGAATGGATGATTGCATTACTGCAGCCCTAAACCCTAGCGCACCTTTGCGCTTTGGCTCATCATCTGAGTCTGTTGCTTCAGCCAGCTCAAATGGATTCAGCTCATCATCATCTGGATCATCTGCCTGTTGATCAGAGTGATCTGGATCATCCATGTGACTACCCTCATCTGCTGAGTCAGCATCATCCATGTCACTGAGACCCAGATCATCCTCCTCATCTGATACCAAATCCAGATCATCATCATCTGCATCTGAGCCCAGCTCGGCGCCTTCCAGTTCTTCCCCCTCTTCTTCTTGCTCTGAGTCTTCTTCATCGCCCATGGCAGCTGCCAAGTCAGCATAGGCATGGCCAGATTCAGGCGCGTCATCATACACCTCTTCAGCATCCAGTATGTCATCTGCATTCACACACACAATCATGGAGTGCAGAACTAGGACCAAGCAATGCTGGATCAAGTGACCGATGCAATGATCAACTGGATCATCCAAAAATGGGATAAGTTGTAATTCTCCACAGCAGTTTATGTCTGCAAGTACAGAAGCCAACTGCAGCAACAAACGCCTGCGGGAGACAATTGCAGCTTCACGCAGATACACAAACCTGCTGTGTGCTTTCATTGTGTAACACAAGGTCAGCTCAGCAACCCTTTTAGGGTTTTGAACCTGAAACCTATGTCAGAGGGCTTACCAAGCTCGCTGTCGCTCTCTGAAAACTCCTCAGCCTCATCTGAGTCACCCTCGTCGCCTCTCTTCCTCTTCTTCTTGCCCTTGGACTTGACAGACGCCAAGCTGCAGCATGCAGACCACAACCTGACACTCTGGAAGGCCAGCAAGCATGAGCAAAACCAGTACTTCACAATTCAGAAGCAAACACCAAACAGAAATGATTGGCAATGGCCTCATGGCAACTGCACTCAACGACTACCAAAACATCTTCACAATACAGAAATGCATTTGTGCTGTCCCCAGACGTTTTTGAGTTTAGATTTCCAGTGTAAGGATGACGCTTCTGAATTCAAATAGATGTTTTGGGGTTGAAAAGAGCTGACTGTAGCTCCAAGCCTAAAAGGCAGAACAAATTCAGCCAGAATGTCAAGCATATCCACACAAAACATCATGCCATTCCAAACACAAAACATGTCCTGCAGACATGCTAGGGACTGCAGCCCAAGCACCTGTAGTACTTGTAGAAGACATGACTTGGCGAGCAGATCCATACAACAAGTAATGCAGTTACAGGCAAAAAGCCATGCAGTTACAGGCAAAAAGTCATGCATTTCCAGGCAGAAAGCCATGCAGATCCAGTAAAAACGCCGTGCAGATCCAGAAAAGCCATGCAAGTCCAGGCAAAAAAGCCATGTAGTTCCAGGCCAAAAATGTCCTGCAGAATTGTTAGATTGAAGCCAACGTACCTGTAGTACTTGTGGAAGAACTGAGCATCGGGAGCGACGTCACTCTCAGCCATGGCTGCAAAGGCATTGCTGCCTATCTGTGCCTGGGAGGGCGCTTGGGGCTTGGCAGGGGCAACCAGGGGCTGCATCAGGGAACTGCCCTTGGCTTGTGCCTGCAACATTGTGCATTCCTTCAATCACAGCTCAACAGACTACCGCATTAGCTCACCATAAGTGGCATGTGATCTGGCAGAGAGCTTCAGTGGCAGACATTATGGCCCCCCCCCCCCACCCCAAACCTAATACACCTCCGCAATGGGCACCACGTCTACCTTGGGGGGTTCACTTTATGTATCATCAATAATAAACATAACAAGAAATAAACAAAAGGCTTACCAGCTAATGATGAGCTAGGTACCTGCAGGACTTCCACTGCACAACTGACTTGCCACAATGATGACTGCACCTGCAGCCGTCTGCAAAACAGTGCATAGCCTCAACATAACCATGAGACCCTAAACCCTCATTCCTATACCATACCTTGGGCTTGCGCTGCACAAACTTATCCAGGAAGGCGGTGAGGGTGAGGTTCCTGAGGGGTCCCCATCATACGTGACATACATGCATGACTACATTTAGGGTTTCGCAGTGCATACCTTGGGTTTGCGTTGCACAAACTTGTCCAGGAAGGCGGTGAGGGTGAGGTCCCTGAGGGGGTCCCCATCGTACGTGACATACGTGCCCGCCAGCAGGGTGCGGGCAAAGGCTGCCACGCTGGGGTGCACATGGCCCCCCAGGCAGGTCAGCTCCCACCAGCAGGACCGGTCCCCCCCGCTGAACTCTGGCTGCCTGCAACATCCATCAAGATATCAATCAATCGATGAATGGATCACTCTGTCAGTCTGTGCATCAGTCTTTGGGTCGGTTGAGTTCTGGCTGCCTAGAACATGCATCAATTGTTCAGTCAATCAATCAGTCTGTCAGTCTGTCCGTCAGTCTGGGAATCAGTTGTGGCTGCTTTCAACATCAATCAACCAATCAATCAAGCAGTCTGTCAAGCTGTCCATCAGTCTATCAATGAGTTCAGTTCTGGCTGCATGCAACACCCAAGTGAATCTGTCAGTGTGTCAGCCAGTCAGTCGTCCGTGCCTGTCAGTCAACCACCCATGTCTGGAGCTTGATGTGTGGTCCACTACAGCAAACTCACACAAAAGGTACTGCTGTGCAAGTGGCAAAGATACCATTTTGCTAGGCCTGCAGGGACTCAGCTCTACTTGCTTTACTTGTTTCACATAAAACTTGCATCATGGAAAGGGTTTCTATGTGGACATGTGACTAATGTTGAACATGTGACTAATGAGATCATTGATCAGTTGTCATTATTCTGGTAATCACCTGAGGGCAAGCATGTGGTGCCATGCATGGCTGGCATCATGCCCTGACGCACCCATATGTAATTAACAAGTTTACAACAGTATTACGCTAGTACCTTTTGCGCATGTCATAGCTAGTAAAGGCAGTTGCCGGTAGCCCTGCAGGGGCAGATCCCTGCAACAGCCCTGCCTCACCCTCCACTTGCCCTCGCCCGCTAGTGCTCGGCGCCATGTCACCACCCTCTTCCTCCTCTTCTTCTTGCTCTTCATCAACTTCCCTGTCAGCTTCCTTATCCCTGCTGTCAAGCTGTTGCTGCCTGACGTCATCAGCTTCTTCCTCAGCATCTGAGGCTTGAGCTGCCTCAGCACCTGAGGCGCGAGTGGGTGACTCTGGCATGTCTTGAAAGCGTTCTACATCATCTTCATTATCTTCTGCCTCCAGTATGGAGTTCCACAGGGATGGCTTGCCCTGCATGCATCACATACTTATGTCAAACCCTGGATTTTGCAGTAACGGCTTGTCCTGCAAGCATGACATACTTATGTCAAACCCTAGGTACACATGCAAAGATTGTACAACCCTGAATCGTTGATAGGGCTGTGCCATGTCTGCGGCTGATTGTCCGGACTTTCTATCCGTTGAAGGTGAACATGAATCGGAAAATCATATAAACAGTAACAATCAACAATAATAACAACAGTCAGTACAATAACAATGATACCAATGATGATAACAGAATCATACCTTGAGGATTTCAGACAGCATGAGCAAGCAGCCACAGGTGAAGGCCGGCTGCTGCTCCTGCGCAACTTGTAGCAGCCTCTTGGCAAAAGCAGCCACCCTCTTAGTGCTGACATCGCCCTTCATAGCCTTGAAGAGCAGGGACAGCAACATGGGGGACTTGCCTGATCTGGCAACCTCTGGGTGTAACAGCACAGCATACAGCGCCCTGCATTGATGGACAGACATTATGTCAGTGCTGGAGTCCGCCTCGATTGTAGACAGTGGTAGCGTGTGTGTATATCAATCTCAGCTTGCACTGATGAAAATTCTCTGGGCTGAATGCTGCCATGGATATGGGACGGATCCTCTCACAATACACCCTAATTACACCCTTTCTTGCCACGCATCACTTGAGCGTTACTCCCCAGGCTATATATCAAGCCTTGAACCAACCACTAGTGCCAACGCAACACTCCCTTACTGCAAATATACTCCTACAGACCATCTAGCTGTTGAATTGGTTTCGGAGCCTGATTTGGTAATTACTACCGCGCTACCAATCGCTTCTGATCAAGCTGCTGATCAATATGCGGTCAAGTGCCTTTGACATTGAGTTCAGAGCAAAGATGGACTGATACTGCAGGGAAGGTGTTGTAATTCCTATCGAAGGTGGGTTTGATGCGTTCTGCTTGGCAAGGCGACAAACCCACCTTCGACAGGAACTACGACACCTTCCCTACGGTACAAGTCTATCTTTGCTCTGAACTCAATGTCAAAGGTGATGCGTTTTGCTTGGCAAGGCATCGAACACACCTTTGACAGGAACTGTGACGTCTTCCCTAAGGCACGAGTCTATCTTTGCTCTGAACTCAATGTCAAAGTCACTCAACCGCATATTAATCAGCAGCTAACTGCCTAAGACTGAAGCGGTCGCTTTGCAGAAGCAATCTATAGCAATTCCATTCTCACTGCTGTTTGATTAGCAGCAGTACAATTACTACTGTCTTTTTTGCTACTACAACTGGAATGTGTCATTGCCAATGTATCGACTACCAAAGCAGGATCTCATACAGGGAACTACTCAGGAATGTTTGAGCCTGACCCTACGGCAGACACACGCTTGATTGAAGAGTGAGTGAGTGAGTGGGTGGGTGGGTGGGTGGGTGGGTGGGTGGGTGGGTGGGTGCGTGGGTGCGTGAGTGAGTGAGTGAGTGAGTGAGTGAGTGAACGCTAAGCAGATTTGGAAGTGAGTGAGTGAGCGAGTGAGCGAGCGAGCGAGCGAGCAGGTGCTGGCACAGATGCAGGTAATACATGATGAGCAGCACGACACCTGTAGAATCTGTCACTGACAGCGCTCTGGGCAGCCATGAGTTGGTACAGCAGCAGCAGGGCCTGCACTGCCACCCCAAAGGGTGCAGTGTGGATCATCTTGAACAAGGCATCAGAGTGGCGCTCTATGAGAGGCTGGACATCATCTGTGGCTACAAAGGGGAAGGCACGGCGCACGCCAGCTATGATGGCACTTAGAATGCGAGCATCCACCTCTTCTGCCTGCAGAGGGAGTGAGATATAGACATACAAGCAGGCTTTGTTGCACCATCCTTCTGCTGATTAGGCTTCTTGTGAGAGCCATGTTTGCTTACTAGCGTTGTTGTGGATGTAACTAATCATGCTTTATGCAATGTGGCCATGTGACACAGCCGTACAAATCAGCAGTTTTGCTTGCTGCTTCCAACTGTAAGCATGTGCATCCTGTTTGGCCAGAGCATGTGTGCCTACATGCTACCACATAAAGAACATGGGCACGTCTAAAACATGCTTGGAAGAGTTTAGACTTGTATGTCGCCCCTTACACTACAGAAAAGGACATTGAGCAGAGTTTACAACATACCAAAGGCTTTTTGGGTTCTGTGGGGGCAGGTTGGCCCCTGCCCTGCGACCCACCCCTGCCGCCCCGCCCCCTGCCTCGACCCCTGCCTCGACCCCTGCCCCTGCCTCCAGCCCTGAATCAAAGGTCAATACACGTCTGTTGTTACGCACATGGCAAGTGTACTCCTGACCATGAGTCCATGTGTTGATGACGAGGTACTGCAATTTCGTGTGCACTATGCAAGCGTGAGTCTATGGAGCTGCACAGTTTGCATTGCAGAAAATGTCAAGAGTCATGGCGCGTACAGAGAATTTTGAGCAGCTCCTTTTCACAAGCAAGCTGCACAGCAGAGGTGGCCTGCAGTGTGACCTGCCTGGATGATGTTCATTGACAAGTCAAACTCAGCACTGTTGACGCGTAGCAGTTTTTGTACTCAGCAAACAACAGAACAGCCAGAGTTTGCCATTACTTTGCAAGCCCACAAAGTAAAAGGTGGCACTCATATACCAAGCATCCAGCAAGCTTCTTGCTGCTTCTGTCAATCATGAGGAGCAGAAGCAGCAAAATCAGTAGATGTGCGTCTGGCTTGATTTGCTAATCAAGAGCAGATGAACTCAGACACACATTGCATTGTTGCTCACAGCCATGATTGTCTGATCTACCTTTGTTGGAATTATCAGCGCATGTCTGATGGTGGTTTCTTGCAGCATGCTGACGGGCAGGATACATGCCATGACCTATGGCTTGGGAATGCAGGTGCTGAGGTCTTATGCAAAGTGGCTTCATCAGTAGGCCTTACAGTGATGCACAAGACAGACTGCTCTGGAGTGACCAGACTTGTCCTGCATGTACCCAAGCTCATCATGAGCTGGAAAGCGTTGCAGTTGATATTCATTTGGTTGAATTGTTTATGTATCATGGATTTCTTCATTTGTTTGTTTGAGTAGCTATTTTCTTATTTTCTTTATTTAATATTGTTTATTTGCTTATTTGTTACTACTTCATTTACAACTTATAATCATCGAAGTGGCTTGCCTGTCTCTGTGCCTATCTTTGGTCTTGGCTGGGAGCTTTGCTTCCTGTTCCTTGGCCGCAGCTGCAGCACGCCCAATGTGGCCCTCCAGAATCATCTTGAACAGCGTGAAGTAGATGTCAATGAGCCTCTTGGCCAGATCGCTGCCACCTGCAGTGGGGAATGCAGAGGTTATGGGTCAGCATGCGGCATTGCTGACCGCATACGGGGAGAAGATGCAGGCAGGCAGTCAGAGGCAGAAGGCAAGCAATGAGAGGCAGAAGGCAAGCAGTGAAAGGCAGAAGGCAAGCAGTGAAAGGCAGAAGGCAAGCGGTGAAAGGCAGAAGGCAAGCGGTGAAAGGCAGAAGGCAAGCGGTGAAAGGCAGAAGGCAAGCAGTGAAAGGCAGAAGGCAAGCAGTGAGAGGCAGAAGGCAGGCAGTGAAAGGCAGAAGGCCTGTGGTCAAAGGTACAAGGGAGTATATCCTGTTTTCACAAGGCCAGCAGTGTCACGCAGGCAGTACCTGGGCTTTCATGGCAACTCAGAACAATCTGCCTAATGTCATGCAGGCAGCAATGCCAGCACCATCCAAGTGACTCAGCACCATCTGATTCAAGAAGATGACTCCATTGTATCTGGCTGAGACTGACTCGTGTAGTTTCACAGGAACAGTACATTGGCTTTCATAGTGACTCAGCACCATCCGGATCAAGCAGACAAATCATTGTATCTGCCTGATACTGACGTGTGCACTGTCATGCAGGCAGTACCTTGGCTTTCATGGTGACTCAGCACCATCTGGTTGAGGAAGATGACTCCATAGTATCTGGCTGAGACTGACTTCTGTATTGCCATGCAGGCAATACCTTGGCTTTCATAGTGACTCAGCACCAACCATTTCAGGAAGATGACTCCATAGTATGATATTGACCCCAGTGTATCTAGATGGAGCTGACTTGTGTCTTGTCATGCAGGCAGTACCTTGGCTTTCATGGTGACTGAGCACCATCTGGTTGAGGAAGATGAGTCCATAGTATCTGACTGAGACTGACTTGCATTACGCAAGTTGCGTGTTGTCATGCAGGTTGTACCTTGGCTTTCGTGGTGACTGAGCACCATCTGTTTGAGGAAGATGAGTCCATAGTATCTGACTGAGACTGACTTGCATTACGCAAGTTGCGCGTTGTCATGCAGGTTGTACCTTGGCTTTCATGGTGACTCAGCACCATCTGGTTGAGGAAGATGACTCCATAGTATCTGACTGAGACTGACTTGCATGACGCAAGTTGCGCGTTGTCACGCAGGCTGTACCTTGGCTTTCATGGTGACTGAGCACCATCTGGTTGAGGAAGATGACTCCATAGTATCTGGCCCTCTCCTGCAGGCCTTGCCTAAACATGAAGCGCTGCACTTCGGCCACCACCACCACTTTCATGGCGGGGTGCTCCTGGAGCAGGCTAGTCAGCAGGTAGCCGGCTTTAGATGCCACCTTACGTGAGGGGTCGCCCAGCTTGTTCACCACCCCAGACAGCAGCTTGCCTTCCTGCACACATACACATACAGACGGACTCAGAGCAAGCCATTAGCCTGTTCACAACCCCGCAGAGCAGCTTGCCTTCTTGTGCACACACACATACACAGACAGACTCAGAGCAGGACACTAGCCTGTTCATGACTACAGATGATGGCTTGCCTTCTTGCACACAGAGACAGACTGATAATCAACAGTCTCTGAAGTAGACCATTTAGCTTGTTTTCAGCTACATAACATGGCTTGCTGTCCTGCACAAAGAGACAGACTGAGTGTCAAGAGTGTCTGCAACAGCCCAGTAGCTTGTTCACAAAGCTCAAGAGTTGAGCTTGCCTCCCTGCACACACAGACAGACCGACTAGGAGTCAGGAGTGTCTACAAGTGCAGTGCAAGGCATGTCATTATGCTCAGCATAGCTGTCATCATGCTCAGCATAGCATCTGGTGCAGGCTGGATACGAGACAGCTCACTTTTTGGCCCCACCCTTGAATCGCAGGATATCTGGGCCTAAAGGCTCAGGGTGCATTTATGGTTTGCGTTGTTAGGGTTCGAGATCTAATACGCTTTGATCCTGGAAGTGTTTGAAGGGTCCGCCAATTGATTCAGAACAGCCAACAGCAGGTTGCTATCTCGGTGTAGAGAGCAAGTTCAAATAAAAGCTCTGGCTTGCCTCTGTCTGCAGTGACACGCACCTTTGCAATCTGACACATGTCTATGGATCTGAGGCAACAACACTTTCCTGAGCTTGTTATGCATTGTGTTATAACAGATACCTTCAGGTAAACATATGAACAGTCATCATCAGTTGTCTCGGAGGGACAAGACTTGTCCTGCATGTATCTAGCTCATCATGAGCTGCAAAATTCTGTGATTATCATGTATAAGTATTATCAGTTGTCCCAGCATTCAAAGGGCAAGAGCTGCTATACCTGTTCAGGTTTGCTTCTGAGAAGGTCATACATCGCCTTCAGCGCCTTGTCCTTCAAGAACTCCAGATTGTCCCTGCTGCACTCTTCAAGGCCCGTCACAAACGAGGAATACCTCTTCTTCAGGCAGTCCTCCACATAGTAGAACAGCAGCCTGCGAGTGCCCTCCTTGTTGGCGGGAACAGCTGCTAGCGGCTGCTGCTCGAAGAATTTGAGCTTGCGATCTGGAAGAAGCGCCACAAGGAAGACTTCCTTGAGAGCATCGATTGCCTGGGAGAAAACACACTTAGTGCTCAGGCACACTTGAGAGCATCAATAGCCTGGGAGAACAACACACATAGTGCTCAGGCACTCTTGTAGGGGGGGGAGTAGCAGTAGCAGTAGCAGCTTTGAGGTGGACACTTGTTGGCGGGAGCCGCTGCTAGCAGCCATCGGTGATTACGTTTAGGCAGGAAGTGCTGCTAGTGGCTGTGGGTGGATGCTTTTTGGCGGGAGATGCTGCTAGTAGCTGTTGGTCAAAGACCTGATGCTGGCATTCTAGCAGCAGCAGTGCACTGTCTGCAGATCTCACAGTGTGCAATATGTCCAATCTCACATATGCAAACAGCTGGTTCATCTTGTACAAGAACTGCTGCTCCTTTACTGACACTACTACTGCTACTGGTATGAAGACAGAGCGCGACACATACCTGAGCAACAACATTGCGGC
>JAABUK010009846.1_pt1 | contig 12926 bp, 18 predicted proteins | sample 5559141 | NCBI WGS metagenome assembly JAABUK01 (sample SAMN10711869, study PRJNA513367) | rock metagenome | isolation source: Antarctica rocks | place: Antarctica: Victoria Land, Pudding Butte nord | collected 2016-01-03
CTGACCTCCAGCAGGTACTCAGCTATGCTCTGCATGGCCTCCTGTTCCAGCAAGGTGCGTGTTTGTGGTTGCGCCTCCCCAGCTAGCAAGGCATCCAAGGCCGGCAAGGGTCTGTGCATACCCCAGTACCCTTTCCGGGGTAGCTGGTCCGCCCAGGGGGCTGTGATGCTGGGAAACAAGGGGAAGAGCTCCATAGGCTGGAAAAGCGACAGGCTGCATTGCGGCAGTATGCGCATGGCATCCTCAAACCTCAGCTCTGCAGGCACAACCACTGCATTACATCCACTTGCAAGGTTACACATGAATCATTGAGGCGTCACAGGCGTTTTTGACTATGACTGACACTTAGCAGGGGAGACCCTGCGTGAGTTGGCAGATGTGAAGGTATAGACAATGACCCTTCCAGATTGCCAAATTAGACGCATACCATTCTGAAATGCAAGCCAGTGTAGACAAGAAAAGTGAGCTGCAACATGCATATCCTTTGCAAGACAATATTGGGCAATAGGTTTTGGCAGTGTCACTGCAAGACACATGGACATGTTGGGCACACCTAAAATTGGGAAACTTGGCAATAGGTCTAAAGTGATGAAAAGTTTCCTTCAGCTCAGGCAGACGCAGACATCATGGACTTGTCAACAGTCAAGGGTTGTGTAGCAGCAGCAGCAGCAGCAGCAGCTCAGGGCAGTGAGGACACTGCTGATAGCATGTGATGAGTTGCACAATACAAGTGGGAACCGCAGGCTTATGCAGCCGATAGGCTGACAGGGACATTGCAGGGATTCACCATGCAGCAACATGAGGGCAGTCTGAGCAAAGGCCGTTTCAGCCCAAGGTGCTCCGTCTGCAGCGCATACATTGGCCAGGTTGATAGCTTGCTCATACTGCCCTGCCCTCAACAGGTCTTTTGCCTGCTCATCCAGTGCAATAGGTTGGAACAGCATTACCTGTACACAAGCAAACCTGGAGTGGACACAATAACTTGTACCAGTTTCAAGCAGAACAAGGAAGTTGCTGAAGATCTTGCGGTGCACATTCTACGAGGTTACATCATGTCAGCCATGCTCTGCTGAATGAGTTCCCTTGTGTGAAAGACTTTCTTGAGACAGAATGAGACAAAACAGGATTCCCCAAAGACACTGTCACCCCAGTACAATGCTACAACAACTTAGCAAGGATGATTTCATAATGCAAATTGCATATTGGCACAAAGGCTTACCTTCTGCAGGCCAGAAAACAGGACACAGCTGCCCTTGTTATTGTAGGCAGTCATGATGGACTGGCCAGGAGAGGGGGTGACCCCTGGGGGGTAGGGCAGGCTCTGAACCCAGGAGGCAGAAGTACGGTCATAGACATGGACACCATCTGTACACGCTGCCAGGATGTACAGGCCTGAGGCTGCTAGGGCTATTGGGGTAGAGGGAAACGTGAGGGCTGATTGAGCTGGCTGCCCTGAGTCATTGATCACCACTCCCACTTCATCCTATCCCGTAGCACAAGCAAGATGACCAAATAGTAAACAGGTACTTCACGTGTGTATGATGATTGTGGGCTCGTCAACAACAGTGTGCCGTGTGGTGCAAGGCACTTGGACAGACTTTCTTGTACAACAGCTGCTAGTAGTGTTGCTGTTATAACACCTGACTAGACCACACCTGAGAATCATGCCTGCCTTTGCTTGCAAGACTCATGGTCCTGTCACAATAAGGCAACACTTCAAGCAGCAACAAAAATTGTGTGAAGGGCAGATGAGTACCATGAGCAGGAGTGCCAAGTTGGCAGAGGGGATGGATTGGACCAGGGTGGGTGAGGGTGCATCCTCTGCCAAGGCAAAGAGCTGTGTGCTGGTGCCCTGTGTTGGCTGCAGCAGCATGTACCTCAGCGAGGTGCACAGCACCACCTTCTGCCCCAGCCACGCCATAGACTGCACATCAGCGTACATCAGCACACTCACACACACAAATTCACTCACAGAGCTTTTTGGGGCTACGTCAACTTACACCCTAGATATTGTACAGACCTCTTCGTTTTGCCATGCAAAGTCTGCAGCAGTGTACCTTGAAGCCACAAGATTGCAAGGGGCGAGGCATGCATATATCGCGACCAATCAGGCTGCAAATGAGATGCATGGTTGTATTGCAAGCATGAAGCATAGAATGCAGTGAGGGAGTGAAGCTGAGCACCTTGATGGTCAGGCTCTCTACAATGTTGGCTTGAGAGACACAGAGAGCTGAGGAGCCAAAGGGCGAGCCTGCATCTGCGCCCACCAGGACCTCATAGACCATGACTCGGGCGTTGCGCTTGTTGGCTCGCATGGCTACAGCTATCCTGGGCGGGTACTGGGCCCAAGGGCTGACAGCCATTGCTGACACTGCCTGCGCACACATCTCATGCTCACATGCACTGCAGCAATCACCGCAGAGAGTTGGTCTTGTCAAGACAGAAAGGTGTCAAGCCAGGATGTCTTAGAGTCACAACTGGCTCCACAGGAAAATGGAAGGAGCAATCATCAAATGAGAAGGAAAGCTCCACCCGTGCTGCAGCTGCGCTAATGCAGCAGTTAGGGCTGCAGTATTGCAACAGTCATGACTGCAGTAATGCTGCAGTGGGCAGCTTTTGATGCAGCTGCAAGATGCACTGCTGTCCAGTGAGAATTTGATGCTGCTACAGACAAGTTGGAGTGCATGTAAGAGCTTTTTGCTTGCATCAATTCTTGCAGGTGCTGTGTTGTAACAGCTTTGTTTGCTGTCGACGCCGTGTGAGGGGTTGTTTGTGAAGCTGCTATGCTTGTCTTAGGCACCATGACACTACGTTTTTGATACAACTGTGCCAATGCAGTACCAGCGTGCCAACAATTTGGCATGCAGATACTGTGCAGCTGTAATCAGACTGGCAGCAATTCTCATGCCATATCAAAACCTTGCAGGCATGCAAAGGAAGTGAACAGATATGGCTGTATGTACACCATGTGCTTTGTGTCTGCTGCCTGGATACCTTGATGTTTGGAATGCTGTGCCCTTCTAGCGACTCTTGGTCCAGGAGCAACAGCTGCCCATCGCACACTAGTGCTAATCGGTGAGCTGAGTGCAAATGGCATATGTCTTGTACTGGCTGCAGCCACAATGCATTCTGGAGTTAAATGCATACATGCATGCTGACTAGAAAGGTATGCGCAGCCTGACTATACCTTTTTCCCTATATGCTTGCGTGCTCGTAAGGAAGTTCTGACGCCATGCTGACTGCAAACAATGCTGTGCTCTTCAATCTGGCCATCACTGAGACCTAGGTATAAGATGCGAGCGTCTTCACTGACAGCTACGCTAGAAATTTTCGAGCTTTTGGAGCGGTGATCAAGGGCAGGCCACAGGTCAAACGCCGTCCGCATGCTCATCGAACGACATGGCAAGCCCCGATTTGACTAAGCTGAAGTGGAAAGTATACTGAAATGGCGTCAGACGGGGACAAAGTCGACGCTCTTTCCAGGATCAGGTGCATGTAAGTGCGCATGTGCAAATTGCCGGTGCTCCTTTTGAGCTTACAGGCGGACGAACCTGATGCGTATCGGATACTGACTGGCTAGGTGATGCAGACAAGCGGCTGGTGACTTCGCTAGTCCTCAGCGATCGACTCTGCGAAAGCTCACCTATTCAAGACGAACGGCAGAAAGCATTCTCCCACGGGTGCACTGGAATGCACAGCTCTAACTGATTGCCTGTGTCCGGCCAAACGAGAAAGCTACGGGCTATTGATCAGTCTGTGTACAGTTTCGCTGGGACAAGTCTGAGTTTTGGGTAACTACCGCCACTGCAGATACTTGTGCTAGGATGGCCTCTAGAAAGCGAACGTTGCTGAAGGTCATTATACTTGGAGACAGCGGGTGCGATGCAGTCGTCCTTATGTGTGACGTAGTCAGATGCTTGCCCATCAGAATTTCTCAGCATCTCTGCTTGCTTGCAGTGTTGGGAAAACCTCTCTGATGAATCAGTACGTAAACAAAAAGTTTTCAGCACAGTACAAAGCGACCATTGGCGCTGACTTCCTGACAAAGGAAGTTGAAGTCGACGACCGAGTCGTCACTATGCAGGTATGTGATGTCTCACGTGCCAGATATCGAGCCTGCTATCCCTGGCAACACTGAACTTCGGCTGACCTGTCACTGCAGATTTGGGATACAGCTGGCCAAGAACGTTTCCAAAGTCTAGGAGTGGCATTTTACAGAGGAGCAGATTGCTGTGTTTTGGTGTATGATGTAAATTCTCAGAAGACCTTTGACAATCTTGAAAACTGGCGTGATGAATTTCTATCACAGGTATGCATTCATGACAAGGCTGAACTCACTGCTGTGATGGAGATACATGAGAGGCTCAAGTTCAAAGTTTAATTGCAGGCCAATCCTACTGATCGAGAGCACTTTCCATTCGTGCTTTTGGGCAACAAGGTAGACCAAGAGGGAGGCAGGACGCGAGTGGTAAGTCTACATGTGGTACTGCTGAGTCAGCTCAAATTGTGCCATGCATCACACTGACAACAGATCTTTGCAGCATTTCAGGAGCTGGTATGCATATGTACGTCTGTGATACGTACTGCATTGTTGTTGAAGCCCCTCATGACCTCATCAGACAGATACTGCACAATCTTGAGATGTCAAACCTGCTCAGTATGCTGCAGGTTCAAGACAAGAAGGCAAAGCAATGGTGCACCAGCAAGGGCAACATTCCCCACTTTGACACCAGTGCCAAGGAGGCTACCAATGTGGAGACAGCCTTTGAGTGCATAGCCAGAAATGCCCTTTCCAACGAGGCTCCAGAAGACCAGTAAGCTCATACTCTGTGTTGCTCTTCCTTGACAAAGTCTGGTACCAAGCTCTCCTTCCAAAATTATACTCTGCTGTGATATTTTATTGGCAACTATCATTTCCTTCTTTGCTGTGCAGGTACATTCCAGATACGGTTGACATGAATGCTCAAGCAAGACCTGGCAGGAAGGCAGGCTGCTGCGGATGAGATCTTGCATGTGTGCAAGCAGCATTGTGTCGCAACGCAATGCCTGTATCATAATGCACTTCAATAATGGTAGCCAGTAGAATGCAGGGTGAATCTTATGCACTAGCAACATGCTGACAGCTAGCCTGAACAATCACTGACACTTGTCTACTGCATGGTCATCTATCATGTCTGGTGATTTGTCTAGCTTCCCCACACTGCATCTCATTGTCTTTCAGCAGTGGCCCCTACTGTTGTGGTAACATTTTGGCATCCTACAGGGATGTTAAGGTCATAGGTATCACGTCAGCAACGCTGTACAACAACTGTGTAGTCCTTTTCACTGCCGGAGAGTAGATCATCAAAAATCAGCCGTCTCACTATTGACATCTCGTGCAACAGGATGGACAGTATTCACTCTGACACGCTAGCATAGTCGTTTCATCCCCATCCTGTGACACTTCCCCCAATTGCAGGCCGATACACTTATTTCCTTGATAGATTGGATACAAATACATTTTCCCAAGGATACACTGTTTTGCACTTGCCGATACAAGTATTTGTGGCAAGATGGACATGGTCAGACATGCCTGAATTGTCTATGCCCTGCATAGTTGGTTTGTGGTAAGGTGTAATACTTCAGGATCACAGTATCAACATACACACACCAGGTGCCAAACAATACAGAAACTTTAGCACAGCACTGCTATGTTCACCCATGTTACATCCTGGGTCACAGTTGAAGGTCATGAGTCACAAAATTTAGAAAGTCGGTTCTGTGTGTCTGGCACACTTTTGCATGCCAGCAGTGTGCTAAGTGCATGAGGGGAGTTTGAAGAGGCAGATACAACTTTCCGTTGCCGCTTATGCACTACACTGTAGGAGTGAGCATCTTGTCCATCTGAACAACAGATTTCTTGAGTAGCTGTATGCTGAATGTCACAGGCTTCATTACTATGGTGAATCTTTGTCGATCTGATATCTGATTGCTGCTGCTGTGTGCTTTCACCTTCAAAAAGATCATAAAGCCGCCCTGGTTGCAGGAACCAGCCAAACACAGAGAACCGAGGCTGACTGGAAGACACTGGAGTGACTTGATGATATCTGGGAACTTTAAAGGCAATGACAGAATTGAATTGCGGGACATAGACCTGCAGCATCAGAAAGCTGTCTTGTAAGCACCCTGTGACACACTCAACTGCAAGCTAGTGATTAGCAAGTGGTGCTTTGAGCAGTCAGCAACATGTATGAATACATGGTTCATACTTTGTCAGTTACGCAGTCCCGCAACAAGCCCCCACTCTCTGATGTCCAATTTTTTGTGAGATAGTAGATCACAGCAATTGTTCTAGAGCACTGCACAACATCCCCATCCTCCATCTGCACATCTGTGTATGCTCTGTCATCATGAGGAGCAATATGGTGGCCTTGTGTATACCTGCAAAGCAGCTTCAGAATGAGCGAGTGGGCAGCATCTAGGTCACGCTTTGCAAGGTCTACGGCATAATGGAGCTTTCACAATGTGCAGCTGAACAGTGGTCACAAGATGACATTACCTAGCAACAGAGAAGGTGTTTAGCTCCTCTGGTAGCAGAAGATGAAACAGCCTGAACAGCTGTTCTAGCCCTGGGGCTGCAGATGGGTCTTTTGTGGATAGAAAGCCATGTGAGATATCATTACGTTTAACATCATCATCAGCACTTGTAGCTTGCCATTTTGCCTGCAATTGCTGAGCGTAAGAGGCAGAGCAATACAGATCATGTGCACAACACCTGCCTGAAAGAATCTGGTGCCAAATGGCAGTCTTTCTCAAGGCAGGCACATACCTCAGGCACTTGCTGCAGAACCCTCAAGGCCCCTTCGGCTATGTTGGTTGGCAGGAAATCAGTCAATTGAACCAGGCCATCGTTTTTATCAAGTTGCTCTTCCAGGTCATAGCGAGCAAACCACTTTGAAACTTTCTTGTATGAGTCTGTCCATGACAGAAAGGTATCCAGGTTGGGCGAATTGGGAGCCCTCTGATGCTCTCTGCGCCTCTTCGTCATTGTGCAAAGCAACCCAAAGGCTGCCACGCCTGCAGCTGGCTGCTTTGACTTGCAAAACTGTGTAAAGACGCTGGTAGCTTGTTGGGAAGACGGCAGACGCCGCTAAATCAAACTTTTCAATCCAACGTTCCCTTCAAATACTTGAAACAGCTTGTATGTGGATCATACAAGACCTCGCGACGTTATGGCTGCGTGGGGAAGAACAGGACCAAAGTCGCCTGCATCTGTACTTACGGTTAGTGCGACTGAGGTCTGTATCCAGTGAGCTCAACATGCAAACATGCGGCTTGTTCATGCATTGTACTGCTCCATTTCGAACGTAAAGATTCCCTCAACAATGTGTGCAGCAGTACAGTTTCAGTACAGTCACTCCCCTTCGTGGTTTCGGAGACTGACTTCGCTTTCGATCTATCGATTCTAAGTTTTCGTGTCCAAGTGTAACCTGCAACCCCATTCTGTTGACTTGACTTGACTCTACAAGATCGTCCGAGTTTGTCACCGCGCAAGTAGCAAAGCAACAGTGAGGCTGTGATTGCCATACTCGGGTGCAATGTCGACTCTGCCCTACCCCACCACCACCACCACCACCTACCTCGGGTCTAGCGCTCGCCTCACACCTTTCCGCAATGGTCAGACAAGTCTTGTAAATCCTCGTCAGCAGTCGCAACGCTACCAACGTGTCAAGAGGCAGGCACAAGTCACAAGAGCCGATGGCTTTCAGAACCTGATCAACCAAATATCGGAGGTAGTCACCAACTCTCCTGTCAACAACCTGAAAAAGGGGATCGCGAAGGTTCAGGCAGGCGACTATGATGAGGCAGCAATCAGAGCAAAAGTGGACAATTACCTCAATGACAACCCTGTGAGCACCTGTGAGACACGCTGGTACGGCTTTGCTGACCCCCAGCAGCAAGATGGTATGTATTGCTGTTTCAGGTGGTAGTGTTCAGTTGGACTGGCTGCCCCTTTTGTAAGAATGCTAAAGCCTTGCTTGATAGCAAGGGCGCCAAATACACTGCTGTTGAGCTCAATACAATGGATGATGGCAATGCAATACGTGCACAGCTTGCTCAGGTAGGCTGATATGTTGCAGATACACTGCAGGTCCCTATACACTGCTTATGACAAGCTGTTGTCATGCAGATGACCAACAGAACATCAATGCCCAACATCTTCATCAAGGGCAATAGCTATGGAGGTTGCAACGATGGTCCTGGGGTAGCAACCTTGGATAAACAAGGGAAGCTCATTCCCTTGCTCAAGCAGGCTGGAGCATTGTGATGGGTGCTTGTGCAGCTCTAGGACATACGACATGTGCTTTCACTAGCTTTAGATATAATTCGGGAAGCATGATGGCAGTAGTAAGATTGTATTATAGCCTAAGAATTTCAGTGCTTGGCAGATGTAACAGGGCTTTATATTAGTTTTCAAGTGAACATTGCCTTAACTGTCTGTAACTGGTGTGATGTCAGAGATGCACACAAGCCTTCGAACCCAGCAGGATCACTGGTGTGGATAGTCCGCAGGTGCTGCGCAATGTACCCATCCAAGTCAAGATGCGATAAAGGATCATCACTGTGCTCATCCTTGTCTCCAGGGGCCGACATAATGTCTTCCAGATCTGCAACAAACCACCAACATTTGGCTTGTCCTGGTTAGAACAACGAACATAATCTCCACCATTTGTGTGCCAGAATGTTGCATCTGCTACAGCTTGCTACATTTTTAGCATGCCTGTTGCCAGCAATATGCATCTTTTGCACAAACACTGTCAAGGTTGGCAAGCTGTGCATGCCATAACCCATGCCAAGTAGTAGCAACTGCAGGTCTCACAACAGGCAAAGCAAGGGAGCTGGTCATCGGATTCATACCACTAAGAAACAGCAAGGCTTGCCTTGTGGCACCTTACCTAATCCTAGGTAGTTGTCTGAGAAGCTGGCACCGTCATCATCATCGTCATCATCATCATCCTCATCTGCCCATTCTTCACTGCTCTCATTGTACAGTGTACTTGCTTTGTGACCTGCTGGGTAAAAAGAGTGTGAACCACAGCAGCCACCATCTGTATCTACAGCTGTACTCATCCATAGTAGCTGCGACCCCAATGATGCGGCACATCAAAGTGTCAACTGAACCCTGATAAAGGCAAGTGCAAGTGGCATCGTTGTGTTGCTGATTGCCTACATGCGGTCTTGGTACAGGTTGCTGTGAAATGTTTAAGTCTAATAAATTGTTGAAATGGACATTCAGCAAGGATGTCACGTGCCAAAGGCACAAGCGCAACACACACCCAGACATGAGATGGGTTGTTTACCTGCTGCTTTCTGAGATTGCTGGGATTCTGATACGGAGTCAGCCAGCATGGCAACGAGCTTGGCAGGTAGCGGCACCATCTGCCACTGCTCAGCCTGTTGCTTGGCACGCGCTCGCGTCCTGATTTTGCTGTTCACATCTATTCGTTGTCCTTTCACCTGTGGCACCACATCACCCCGTACAATTTCAGAGATTCACCAAAACATGAAAGACCTGTTCAGACCAAGCAGCAGCATGTCAGACGCTTGGTGGCTGAGAGCCATGCCTGCCTGCCAAGGCAGGCTACTCTGAATACTGCAGCAGTTTCCCGGCAAACGCATGCATTGCATGAACCTATGCGCTGAGCACGATCACAGGCTCACTGCAGAGGTCAGTAAGGACCGATTTTTGAAAGAGACAAAGACCTGTAGAGTCATGAGACCAGTGTGGCAAAACTTCAGCAGGAAACAAGGGGAGAGTAGTGGCAAGAAAGGCTGCCATGCATGGATGTCATGTATGTTGCTGTTCTAGCTATATATGCGCCGCAGATCAAATCTGTTCCAGCATGAAAAGGTGCCTTGCAGTACCATCTCACCATCATTGCTGCATATGCTAGACAGATATATTTTTGAGAGGAGGAGGGGTCTAGCATATGCAGCAATGATGGTGAGATGGTACTGCAAGGCACCTTTTCATGCTGGAACAGATTTGGGGGAGGAGGGGTACCTGGAGGGCCATGAGGGCGGGGTGGCCGGAAGCCAGCAGCTGCACCAGGGCTGTAGTGGCCAGGTTGATCCTGTACCTGCCCACAAACTCCAGCTGCCGCTCAATTCATATGCCCATCACCACCTCCAGCGCATTGCCACGCCCTCCTGCACACATGCACTCCTCTCACACCCTTCTACCAGATCAGGACCAGCTGCATATGGTCTCTCATGCACAACAAGCTGGCCCAGTTTGCCTGTGTGACAATCATGAAGTCGAAAATGCACCGCGACAACTTTATGATTGTCACACAGGCAAACATAAGACGCAAACGACACAAAAGGCTGCAACTGATGTATGTGGGCAGTGGCCTCAATCAGCAGCATGCTCAACAAATCAATTGTTGCAGCCTGTTGTGTAGGGTGTTGTGTACATCGACTTGTTGCCAGTGCAGCTCTAACAGCCTTTTGCTGCTGCACTCCACTCTGCCTGGCATTCAGAAACGGGGATGCCAAGACAGGCTACCCAGCAGCAGCATGTGAGCAGGAAGCAAGCGCACCTGGAGCTGGCTGGGCAGCTAAGCAGTCCACCAGCTGGTTGGTGTTGATGAGGGCAAGCTGGGCCAGCACCAGCAGCAGGTGCACCACCAGGGGGGAGCTGTCAGAGTCTGCCAGCTTGGCCACCAGAGGCGCCAGCAGTGCTGGCACAATAGGACCCACCTGCACCACACACCACCCACTTGTGCCCTTGCACAGAATGTCGGCACAGCAACGGAAACTGGCCAAACGCTTGATTGCTACGCAACTTGTGCAAGCATGAGCCTAGCCTATGCTGGTGAGGGTCTCTATGAGGCCTGAGCAACAGGCTCCCATGCAAAAATTCATCACAACAGCATTGACTAAGCACACACAGCCAGAGCTGCAGTCATAGAAATGTGGTCCAAGGGAGCAACTCTACAAGAAGCTTGTTCACAGATCAGCAGGATGACTGTGGTGCCTGTGGTGACACCTTGATCATGTGCATCTTGAATCGGCCTGGCAATGGCATGCTGCTGCTCGCAGTGGCGCCAATTCAGATAGATTGAACACGTGTCATGCTGTCGCAACCATCACATATATTGCAGCAACCAGTGCATGGCCTGTAGCAGTCCCAGGCACCATGCACAGTTCAAGCACCAATAAGTTGCCTGCAACTGTGTGATACATCACTTACTTTCCCGTTGGCTATGTGACAGGCAAAGTTTCAGTGCAGAATTGAGACTCTCTGAACTGAAGTCAAGCCCTTTGGTAGTCCCAAAGGCCAGGAGTGCAAGCTGTACCTGAGCAGGCATTTTCAGCAGCAGCTGGTGTATGAGACCGCCAACATACAGTGAAGAAGAGTCACCCATGTCAGGCTGCAGCAGGCGGCTCACCACCTGCAGCAGCCCCTGCAGAGTGTCATGGGGGTTGGCACCCCCCCAGGACAACATGTCCACCCCTGCAATGCCAATCAGTGTCCTGCATGCACCATCCACATTCACTGATCAGCTTTGCAATGCTACTTCACTCAGCTTGTGGGGCACAGCTGAACATTTGTTGAGTTTGGCCTTAAGACACTGTATTTCAGCTCTAAGAAGAACTGAGTGCGGCCACAGGATACTATTTGTTTCAGCTCTACGGAGTCAGCCCTTCTGCGTGTGCCAAGCTCCACAGCTGCCAATGCAGGGCACACATCAGGGCATCAAACACATGCACATGGAGTAGAAGCTCACTCACTTCAGGTACTGGCAACAGCTCTGTAGAATGCCGGAGTCGTGGTGGTGCAGCATGAGGGCTTGGATGTGGGGGCCCACCAGGGCCTGCATCTGCTGGGCCTGCTCAGGCCTGGCTGGCTTGGCCAGGCTGACCAGCACATCCAGTGCACCCTCCACCAGAATGCTGCTGTTCTGGCTGGCATGGGAGATGATGGAAGCTAGGATTGGCAAGATGCGTGCCTGTGGTATGCACAAGATGGTCAGCACATTGGTGCAGTCCTGACACACAGGTTCTGCTGTAGAGCATCAGCTGAACATGTGGGGCAAAGTGGTGTAGACGGCGTATCCAACAGCCCAGGCATTTCAGGCGCCTTGGCATGATGATCTGCTCATGATCTGGTCATGAACAACTTCAGGTTGACTACACTAAACAGCCAACACACACTGTAGCATGAGACACAAGAGAAAGGACTGCACAACCAGAACTGCCATGAACAACTGGGTACACCTTTGGGCAATCACATGCCAGCGCAGTTATCTGCATCACCTTTCTGATCTTTGATTACTTGAACAGTGTTTTCTGCAAGCATCAAGCACCTGCCTTGAAGTTGAACTACTATGTGATTCTTTACCACCAATGTCATATTCTTATCCATGTTATCAGACTTGAACAGGCCTTGTTAACTTGCAGCACATACAGCATGCTGAGACACACACAAACTCTTGCAACTTGTTAGATATACTGTGCTAGGACTTTTTCTGCGTTTAAATGCATGTAGATGTAGTTTTTCGACTACAAAACCTGAACTTCTGTGTGTTCCATGACAGCATTGAATGACTTGTTTCATTCAAACTCAGCATTTCAAGAAATCTCATAGACATTGTCTGTTGACTCCTCTGATGAGTCCTAAAGACACAAAATGTAAATTGATTGATTGAAATTGATTGATGAACCATGGGTTTGGATTAGTGGCTTGAAAAGCTTACTAGGAGGGTGGGAAAGGCAGGCCCAGCAGCAAGGGCCTCAATGACCCCCCCAGCTTCCATGGCCAGCATGGGGTCAGTTATGTGGCGAGCCCACAGCTGGATGACGCAGGGTGAGATGTGGGCCTCCCAGGGGGCACCCCCCTCTGTATCTCCCCTGATCACTGTGGCCAGGCTCTCCAGCAC
>JAABUK010009848.1_pt1 | contig 12925 bp, 13 predicted proteins | sample 5559141 | NCBI WGS metagenome assembly JAABUK01 (sample SAMN10711869, study PRJNA513367) | rock metagenome | isolation source: Antarctica rocks | place: Antarctica: Victoria Land, Pudding Butte nord | collected 2016-01-03
GCCGGTTCAATTCGTGACTAGTTTCAGGAAAGGAAAATTGTTTGGATGGGTTTGGTGGGTTTTTTTTGATTGATGGCAGATGTATGGAAAGAGGGGTATTTTTACAAGCAGTCCACTTTTCAGGCTGGTGGGTGACGGTTTGTGCATTGCGTTACAGGGTCAGGCAGCTGTGAGAAATTTTCCTATCACATGAACACTGACGGAGAATTTCTTCCGTTCTTCCGTGTTATCTTACTGCTCTGCGACCATATCCTTGGATTGCATGTTGCCGGACATGGGACTGTATGAAGTGCCGTGGATGGCATGAAGCTCCCACCTCCCAATGTGAGTATGGGTAGCATCCAGACGGTGTTGCCTTGCGTCACAGGGTCGCCAACGAAATATGCCAAGAGTATCAAGACCAGCTGGAGAACTCCAAGGCGGGTATGCTGTGCCGGCTTGGTGGTGACTCAATCAGCTGAGTGAGGACGGGGTGACAGGTGAGCACCACGCATGGTGGCTCTTTACCACCTTGTTGACGCGTCGAATTGATCCCTACGACGTTGCATCCCTTGCGGTTAAGCTTGCTAATCATCTGGTTTGGCTTCGTAATGTTCCTATGATGTCTGCCCAAGTTTTCAGCTGAGATCGGCAAATTTCAAATCCTTCATACCCAACGTTTGTCTGATATCACAGAGACTAATGCAGTCCTTCCTCCTATACAACCATGCTGTCCGTGCACACATCATCGGGTAGTCGAGATCAGCGATACAGGGTCACGTGATGGAAATTCGATGCGCTTTCCCGCTGTGTCGCCTGCCCCTTTCGACACATGGAAATCCTCCAGGATCAACCATATAATCACAACATGTCAGGCTGCAGCTCAGCCCTGTCGTCAATGCGTCCTGCTGCCCTATAGGATTCATCAGAGACTGCGCTTGCGGAAGCGGCAACGTCGTCAAGATGTCACAATGTCGTTCCCTCCCTTTGTCCTGACCTATCGTTCTTGATCAGCTTGATCAGGTACCACAGGCTGCAGCTCAGTCACCCCATCACCATGATCAGCAGGCACTCGCACTGGCTTCGCGTCTGCACCGCGGCTTTTGCGGGATAATTTGCCGGGCGTTTAGACGTATCTGTATTCTTCTGGACAAGTCCGATGTTGTCGATCAGAGTTTTGATTTGACAGACAAGGAGGAGAGTCAGTCTCAATGGGGCTTGGATACTCACCATTGGCGGCGGCAATGCTCAGCTCTACGGCACAGCAAGATGTTACCAAGTGCCTCCCTAAGCGTCGTAGCAATGCCTGCTCAAGGATCAGCAAGCCACGAGATGCCGCTGTCAAAGAAAGGATTCCTCTCTCCGAGCTCGTTCATGAAGAGATTATGGACTATGGTTCGTCAAGTTGTGCAGGCAGCCGTAACGCCTCCCACACCATGATACTCTCAATGTTGGAAGTGCCCAATGGTAAGTCGTGCCTCGAACTTCTAGACAACCCGCTATGAATCACCATGAGCCCTAGTATGGATAATGCTCGGTGGTTGAGTCCCTCAGCCCCGAGCTTGATCCTCTATTGCCCATGTGTTCTTCATGAGTCCCTCAGGCTTGCTCCTGGTCTCTTATAAATCGCGCCTGCTCGATGTCAAGCTCTTCACATCTGTCATTGCTTCTTCAAATTCAGTCTCCCGCTTGTCAACAGTGCAATACAGAATCTCTTACTTTCAATTGCTTTATTAGCATCATGGTTGGACTATACAGCACATATGCTCCTGTGGAGTGGGTCAATGAGGATGGTGGCTCCCTCATAGCTTTTGAAACCACGGACCGTTCTCATTATGAGGAATGGGTATTCATCCCTTCTTCGCATCTTGGCTGTCCATGACTGATCCAAGCGTTTTCAATAGAGATCTGGCGCCGCTGATGTCTCTGTCATGACCACCGCCCTCGAGGATACAACGAAAAGCTCCCTAGTATCGCCAACGCTGCCGGTCGCTAGTTTTGGTTTCACTTCAAGACCAGAACGCCCAAAATATCCTTGCATATATGACAGAAACGCGTATTCTGGACCTTGCACCAGTGGACAGAGGATGTATGGCACAAGATCCGTTTGTTCCAAATGCACAGTGAGTGACCCCTCTCTACCTTTACACCTCACGGCCAAACCTCCTCAATGTCTTGATGATTGATGCGCTATGTAGGCAGAAGGACGCGGAGGACGTGGACGTTCTCATGGCTCGAACGGCCTCTTGGCAAGCGACAGGCCCATCACCTACACCGAATACTGGTGCCCAAACAAGGACAAGTATTATTGCACCCAAAAGGTAAGCTCACCGAGAAGCGTGTGCTCCAAGTGCATAGTAAGCTCTCAACTCACTCTGTCATCCATTCTTTCAATAGCGATAGATGCTAACGATGCACAGGCAGAAGGTCGCAAACCGCCGACTTACAAGTCGACCAGTATCGTCCAGGATCTGGATTTAATGGAGGAGTATGTTGAAGAATATGTTCAGGACGTGGACCATGAATGGATCCTCCCGGATCACGATTAGGAGGTAAAGCTACTGTCACTCCCTTGATGCGGAGGCTGATCGGAAGCTCCAAAATGGATATTCAACGAAACTCGAGGACGGATTACATGTGGGTCATTTGTTCAGTTGCTGCGTATACACTCGGTGGACTCATGTGGGAGGGCCTGTTTGGTTCAGCGATCTCTTTTGCTCTTTTGGTCTCAGCAACGGCAGCGGTGGATTCTCAACACTCTGGCGCTTGATACACTCTCTTGGTCCTTTATTTGCGCGTTGGTATGTACATGGAGGAAACCTAATGTAGCATATAGTCCAGTCGTCTGTTAGCCAATTAATCTAAGTCTATTGGCTTCAATTAGCATTACCGATTGATCACAAGGTTGTACGAGTATAAGTGGCCTCCGAACTCTGCATCGTTTCCAGCTGATGTCTTGCTTGAAGAGCAGAATAATGAGTTGGAACCATTGGACTTGCAGTGTCGTCGCGTGGATCGCCTCTCTCCCGTCGCGCCGCGCTTGTGCTCAGCCTCAGCCTTTCTGCGGCAAAATTCTTCTCGGATCCGTCCTTGGCTTCTTGCTCAGCAAGGCTGTCTTCTTCCTTCCAGCAAGGCTGCTTCCTGAAGCCTGTGAAAGGGCACCCAAAGCAACATGAAACACATGTGATTGTTGGTGGAGGTGTTTCAAGTATTGCGCGTTACTAAGCCACTGCATTGCCCGCTAACGATTCCATTCCTTCGGACACCTGCGACCGTTCATTCTACGAGGGAGTAACATGAGGATATATCTTGCAATTTCCGGCAGCCTCCATCATGCGTCTGCCACGCTTACAAGGGCGATCCTGTGCGCAGGTTGGTCTCAGCAGAATACCACATTCACGGTGCTTCGCCCATCCGCACTCCGATCGATCGTTCCAGTAGAAGAGGCTATCGCCAGCAAACCCACAGGAAGACTGAAGGGATTTTTGGAGAAATTACCCGGAAGACCTGTGGGATCTAATGCTCTACCCGAGGGGGAAGGTCGTCTGCATATCAGCGAATCACAGGCGGGGCCGATATGCTTTTGTTGCCTTCAAGGGGGGTCGAAATTACCAAGTCGGAGGTTCAAGGTCAACATGAGTGGCATTCTGCGTAAGTGGACTCAGGTCGCTTGCTCGAGGGCCAACGGACATGATGGAATGTTTTGGTGTATGCATTGTAAAGCTCAGTTTGCTATTTGACCCCTCGCGCAAGTTGTTTGCGGCAAACGCTAACATTATTTGTGTGGGGTAATGTATGTTATGGCAAAACTGCAACGCATTTTGACAATGAGCCTACGACGACTGCATCAGATTTGAGGAATCATCAGGCTAGACTTGTGAAGTCCTTGTTGCCAAATTTGGTCAAAGCATTTCCATCTTGCTTATCATGGAGGGCTGCTGAGCCGAGCAGAGAAGTAGTGTGCACGCAGCTTGCCCCACTTCGTAGCTGTATTGGAGCGTCATATGAGCGAGCGGGCGAGTGAGCGAGTGATAAGGTTGTCACTTTGCGCAGGAAGCGGGGTACTCGTCGCTGAATTAGACGCTAAAGTACCGTGTCACCGTGTGATATTGCAGCATTAGCGCCAGTCTTAGACCTTCTGGAAGAACGTCAAGAAGCTCAGAACCAGGTTCATGGGCTTCGAAACTTGACGCTTGCAAGCCAACAACGCTTGCAGATCAAAGCGTTTACAGGTGGCGATCAGACCGACCATGGTAAGGGTGACAATGCAACAGCTTTGCTGAAGAGATGGTCGGGAGTGTCCACTGCGAGAGCTCTCGTTAATCAGATCAACAAAGGCAGACAACCAGTCAAGCTCATATAAGATTAAAGGTGCGGTCCGCGGGTTAGGAGGTAAACACGGTGGATCCACTGCCGACGGAATGACAGAAGTAGCTGCAAGCTAGGGCCAACGTCTGATCAGTCCAGGTGTATCATCTGCTCCATGAGCCGAAGCGATTACTTCCTGAAGTACGGTACGGCTTGACGAACAGTGAAGCACTTCCGAAGCTATGTTCAGGGAGGGCCATGCCAGTGACCGGGTAGTCCATTGTGTAATCGGAGGAAAGAGAAAGCCGTCCCACATATCCTTTCGAATTTGAATCTCCGTGTGTGGAGGAGGAGAGATCGATGAAGTATTCATAGGACAAGTCCCCCTGAGGTCGGCCTTCTGGTCCTGGATGTGGTTAAGCTGCAAGGTACCGAGGTAGTCTCAGTGGTTGACATTGGAGGGTATGTGCCACTACAGTAGAATAGATGGAGGCAATTGACGGGCAGGTCGAGTGAGTTCCGAAATAGAAAGCGAGAAATGGACCCCTCGGACGAGAGTGGGGGTCAGAGCTGAGGTGCCGAGGCTGACTCGCGGGCAGCGTCGGCCTATCAGACAGGCTGAAAGATGTCGATATGCTGCTATCGTGATTATCCATTATCGCCTCCGACAAATCTATCATCGATGTGTCCTAGCATGGCCGATGTCGCATGGATACTCGAAGATGCCTTGATGGTGACTCGGAGAATATGCTGTGTCCTAGGCAATGGAATTGATCATCAGCAACGGAAGGGTAATTGCAGTCTCTCCGAATGGATCAAGCCTCGTCTATGATAGAATACCGTTTTCCCGCCGAAGCCAAGTTCAGACGCCGTCACGGCCGTTCGCCCCTTCTCCTTCCCGTGATCTGCTCTTAGGTGCACCTCGTAGGGTCGAGTTCTCCTTGAAAGATAGAACTACCAGACTAGCTCTACCGTAGTTCAATGGGACAGGGGCCGGCACGCAAAGCTTCCATGCAGCGTCTCAGCTGCTTCTCTGCATAGTAGTGTAGTAGTACCGAGTACAACAAGATGTATCATTCAAAGGCTTGATCAATTAGTCAACTGCATCTATTGTTGTGTTTCTCAGGCCAATCAGTGGCGCAATCGCAGCCGTTGTTTCGGCGATCACCAGCATCGTCCGCCCGCTAGGCTCAAGCTCCCATCGGCCATCGCCGCCTCCAACTGCAGCAAAGAGGGGCTCGCTGCCGTGATTCGCCCACCCGGCCAGCACACCCGCATGCTGCCCCAAATCCAGCGTCCAGAGTGCATGCAACCAAACCGGCAGATCGCACACCTTATCTGCAGTGGCCCCTCCTCCGCCAAAGGTCCCTCATCTTCCTTCACCCAATCAATGGCCCTGGTCCCTGGCCCCTGCTCAGCGGCCGACCAGGATCTGTCTCTATCGCTATCGGCTCGACGGTTGCTCCCCTGCTCCCCTCTCTGCAGACGAACGAAGCTTCGGCTCTCTCACTTGGCTCAACCATTTGACCAGCAACAGACATGCCACCATCATCCACTCCTCGGCTACGGTGCAACAATCTGCTCCTGCACACACAGTCGGCTTTGGCCCCTCTGTGAGACCAATCCCGCTGCCTCCCCCATGTGCAGGCCGCCATCCGTTCACGAACGGCCCTGCATCTTATCCCAGAGCCAACCATGCAGCACGAGAAGCCCCTCTCGTCATTATAATAAGAGCTCCTCGGTACCTCGATACCCACCTTTACATCCTCCCTGAGTTGTCCATAGCACGCTCGATGATCCACCAATTGCTCCAGCGTCCATTGCCTTGACGTGTTGGTCACCTCGTTTGTTGACTTGGTCCTCAGTGCTGCCCTATACCACGATATCAATCTCCACACTGCCGTCACGTATCGGCTTCATTGATTCGGTGCCCCGCACACGAATGTCAACAACCCTGCCCGCCATGTCTACAGACACTCAGGCCGCAAAGGTCGAGCCAGAGCCTCAGAAGCCCGAACAGCCAGCCACGTCCCCTCGAAAACGTCGCAGAAGGGCGCCTGCAACTGGAGCTGCGGACGACTGCTTTGCGTGCCAAGAACGACAGACCAAATGTGATAGACGGCGACCATATTGCTCGCCCTGTTTAGAGCTGGGAAATGACTGCTCAGGCTACAAGACCACATTGACATGGGGCGTTGGAGTTGCAAGTCGGGGGAAGCTGAGAGGTCTTGCACTACCAATTGCCAAGTCCAAGAGAGCTGTTCAAAGTATGGACGAGGACGACGACAAGACCGCGAGTGGTCCGAAGAAGCTTGCCAAGCTTGGTCCGACACGCAGAGCGTCAGATTCCTTGGGCAACCAACTTCGCAGTCCGCTGGGCGATCCCATCGCCACAAGCAGTAGTACGCCCACAACTTATAACTTTGTGAACATGGACCCGAACTCAGCGTCCTCTACTACCTCTCCGATGCAAGCCCCACCGAGCTTCGAGTGGCATGCCTCCCAATCGGTCCCTCAGAATAGAAACGTCCAGCCAGCTCGAAAAAAGCAAAGGAGGCATACCTTACAGCCACTTCAAGTTCCTGCAATGCACCCTGCAAGAGACTATGGGACCATGCCAATGACTGCTAGCGTCATTGGCGGCTATGGTCACCACGATTTTGGACTCTCGTCCCAGATATCGCCAATGGTCCCAAGCTTCACAGGCTACGGTATAGTCTCGCCTACATACAAGGAGTACACCTCCCAATCTATGGTCCAAAGTCCCGTAGAGGTCAACTTTCTCACCAGTAACGAAATCGGGTGGCCGCGCGACAATGTGAGCTCCTCGCCGGCCGGCGGGCAAGGTAATCAAGACTACAATCATCAAGACCTTTTTTATGCGGACATGTCAGCCGCAACTTCCATTGTGGACAATGCACTATCAACAAGTCAGAGCTACCAGCAACATGATCTTACTATCTCTGGCAGCTCAGGCATTACTACGCTTGCTGTAGATAGCAAGTATCCAACCTTCACAACCCAATCAAATTTATTGGTTGCCGACGATGTTGGAGATCATCCATCACTCACAATCCCAAGATTGCTCCCGTCGCTTTCCATCGGAAACACTCCCAAGCTTCAATTTCTAATCGACTACTACGACAAAGTCATCTCTCCTGTCATCGTTGCATTCGATGGTCCGACCAATCCGTACCGCTCACATATATTAAGCCTCGCCGTTGAGAGCGAAACCTTGCAACATGCAATTGCTGCTTTGTCGGCGAGTAATCTTCGGATGAGAAGAGGACATAATCCCCTCTCAACAAACAGGAGTAGCCAAAGTCTTGTCCCTTCGTCACATGATCACTCTGTGAGGAAGTCTTCAATCGCTCATAGCTTGATGGATGACGGTATGGACCGGTTGCCACAGACTTCGACCAATGAACCCTCACATGAGGAGCTTTTCCATAAAGGCGCCTCCATCAAAGCTCTGAACGAACAGCTGGCGGATCCACTTCGGCGAAAGGATGATTCCATTTTGGCGACCTTACTTGTGTTGTGTTTGTACCACATCTGTGATACTGGGGTTGGTAAGTTCAAGACTCAGTTTGCAGGAGTAAAGAAGATCCTTGCTCTTCGTGGCGGCACCAAAGGCGATAACTCGAAAGCGACGAATTGGCTCACGATCATGTTCACATGGTTTGATGCTATGACTGCTTCCGTGAATGACCGAGAGGGCCAGCTAGACGGGGACGACCTCGACATGAGCAAGCTGAATGGCGACGAGTGGGCGTTAGAGAACCTCGCTGGGTGTGATGGCCAACTTTTCAAAATTATTGCGAAACTGGGCCGCCTAAATCTGCTCAGCCAGAATAGGCCTGTATCGGAAGGCTCCCCGCGAAGCTCCAATTCACCCACGGCCAAGGCGCAGGGGCTCCCAAGCCCTGGGCCTAAGAGCCAAGACTACTACAGCATGAACTATAACCGCTTCGACGGCAATGGATGGTCGTCGCTCATGGACGATGAACCGACGGAGACGGACAGAGCGCAATTTTGGAAAGAATGGACGGACATTCGAAGAAGACTTCACGACTGGCAGCTTGAGGACTCTACAACGCCGCCTCCAGAAGGCGATCGTCGAGATCTTTACCACATTTCCGAGTCATTTCGCTACTCCGCTCTTTTATACACGGAGAGGCTAGCGTATCCCCATTTGCCATCGGTGCACCCCAACTTTCAAAACCTTGTCACGCAAGCGCTGTTCCACATCTCGAACGTCAAGTCTGACGTCTTTCTTTTGTGGCCGCTCTTCATCACTGGGACGGAGTGTGTGAGTGAGCAAGGACGTTATCTGATCCGTGAGCGCTGTCTGGACATCCAGAAAGATTCGGGATTTTTCAACAACATCTCAGGCTTGGAGCTTTTGGAGAAGATCTGGCGTGACGATGAAACGAATGATGAGCTCGCGCTTGGCATGAGCGCGGATCTAGCACTTCCTTCTAATGAGTTCTCTACTATCGGTGGACATGGGTTCAAGTGGCGAAAGGCCATGGAAAGGGTTGATGGGGAGTACATAGTGGTTTGATGTCGAGCCTTTTTGAGTCCCTGATCCGTTAGATACCATACATATCTGTTTCATTCCACTAGAATCCTGGCCGCACAGAAGAAGAGATGACGATACCATGCCTATGCTTGAAGACAAACTGAGGTAAGCGCAAGAGTTCGAGTCTCCTTGTGCTGATTGATAAGTACTGCACATGTGGGACCGCCGTACCTAGCTCTCAGCTAGCCCTAAGCGAGATTGTTGGTCAGCAAGTCGGCCTTTCTTTCGGTGCTTGATTCCTGACCTCAGCGAGAGCGAGAGTGCGAACGATGCACCATTCACATATCAGGAATCCAACCTAGCGCATTCGGTGAAGCTCTTACCAGGCCAATCTTGCGTAGCGGCCACAGCGATGAAAGAAGTCCGGGCCATGGACGCTTACTCAACCATTCCAGAGCTAACAGCGACGGCCTGGCGCGTTGCTAGATTCTTACCTGATCAAGGATGATCCTGTTGTAGAGTTGTTCTGGCTAACCATGCGAGCAACATTGCCAAGTGCTTATGATATATATAAAGGAGAGAGCCGCGCAGGTCCAATGCAGCTTTACACTGCACAAAGTCTTGACCTGAAAGCCCAGTCGCGAAACAATGACCGCTCCTAAGCCCCTTCTTGTGCTCGGCGGAACCGGAAAGCAAGGCAAAAAGCTCATCACCACCATCCTCGCCTCTTCTTCAAAAGACTCCTTCACCATCCTCGCACTCACGCGCAACCCGGACTCTGCCTCTGCAAAAGCACTCGCCGCCAGATCTTCGACCATCAAGCTCATCAAGGGCAATCTTGACGACGTACCGTCTGTCTTCAAGGCAGCTCTCGAAGCTACCAATGGGGAGAAGATATGGGGTGTCTTTTGTGTGCTGCTCCCGGCTCAAGATCGGTCTGGGCAAGACGGAGAGGTGAAGCAAGGGAAGGATATGATTGATGGTGCCGTCGCCAACGACGTTGAGGGTATACGCTTCCCAAGCCTCTAGACCTACTTCACAACCCTTCCGTTTGCCTAAAATTGTGATTGCTGACTTACTGCTACAGTATTCGTCTATACATCAGTCGATCGACACGGCGACAAATCCGACTCAAACCCAACATTTGTTCCTCACTTCGCCAGCAAACACAACGTCGAATTGTACTTGAAAGAGAAGGCGGAAGGAAAAATGACTTGGACAATACTCCGGCCAACAGCATTCATGGATCTCTTGACGCCAGACTTCATGGGCAAAGCCTTCGCAACATTCATCAAAGTCGGGCTTAGGCCTTCCCGAAAGCTCGCCTTCGTGGCTACCTCAGACATTGGTTTCTTTGCCGCCCAAGCCTTTCTGCAGCCCGACAGCCCGGAATACAAGCAGAAAGCCATCAGTCTGGCAGGTGATGAGGTGACGATGAAGGAGCTACAGCAGATCTTCAAGCAGAAGCAGGGCTACGAGTTGCCGACTACATACGAGTTCTTGGGGCGGTTCATGAAATGGATGTTGACGGAGCTCAATGTGATGTTCAGGTGGTTTGATGAAGAGGGTTACAAAGTGGACATACCAAAGTTGAAGAGCATGAATCCGGGGTTGATGAGTTTTGGTGATTGGCTGGAGAAAGAAGGTGGTTTCCCGGTCAAGAAATGAAGGTTTCACATTGCATAATTGCTGAAAATCCTGGCGTTCCCTCTTGGATCGAAGTGATAGTTGGTTGAGGTTCTCATGGCGTCTTTTGGATACCTATAATATAGCTTAATTAAGCGAGGCCCATTTGTCTCCTGATTCCATCAACCTCTTTCCCCAAACATCTCATTATCTATGTGCAGGCAGATATCTAGGATGAACCCACAGTCGTCTTCGAGAGCAAGCCGCAGACAACTTATCGCGATCTTCAAACGCCCGAGGCCCGAGAAGCCGAAGGCACCTCAGCATGCCAATGATGACATCCCAGCAGAAGTCCAGGACCATGATTACTCAATCACCCTACTGCTGAATAACTGTATTCTCCACGACCGTATATGACAACGTCCATCCGCCCCAATCTCCGCTATCTCTCGCAACCCCATGAACACCACTTCCCGGCTCTTCTCTGTTGCATCCCACCTTAGCACCATGTCCAAACCCATCGCCATCATTGCCGGCGTAGGCCCCGGAGTACGCCCCTCTCGTCCACTTCCCAACTTCCTGCGACCAACCGGCTGACCTTCTTCCTCTCCAGACCGGCGCAGCCATCGCCCGCAAATTCGCACAGACCTACCCCGTGGTGCTCCTCTCACGCAGCCCCTCCACCTACGACCCCATCGTCTCCGAGATCAAAAAAAGTGGTGGAAAGGCCATTGGCATATCGACCGATGTATCAGACTCCAAAAGCATGAAGGCGATGGTTGAGAGGGTCAAAGAGGTGTGGGGGAAAGATGTGGAATGCAAAGCAGCGGTATACAACGCGAGTGGAGCCTTTGTGAGGAAGCCATTTCTCGAATTGACCGAGGAGATGTTGGATGGCAGTTATGCTGGAAATGTGTAAGTTTGCCATTGACCCCCAAAACTCCTCCCCACGCGTGCAAGTATTATCGGAGATGATACTAACATCCTCTCAAACACCAGCAAAGGAGCCTTCAATTTCTCCCAAGCCACCCTTCCTCTTCTCCTCGCCTCCACCACTACAGGTGCCCACCCTCCAACCCTCATCTTCACCGGCGCGACCGCCTCCGTCAAGGGTTCCGCGCTCTTCGCCACCTTCGCGACTATGAAATTCGCTCTTCGCGCTATGGCGCAAAGTTTAGCTAGGGAGATGGGGCCGAAGGGAGTGCATGTGTCGCATGCGGTTATTGATGGGGTGATTGATACACCGAATACTAAGGGGTACGAAATGGGGGAGGGGGGAAAGATTGATCCTGCTGCTGTGAGTGCTTCTTCCTTTTGCTGATTCAGACACGGGGAGGGGGATCAGAGAGGGTTGGTCGTGGGAGAGGGATCGGTGGTGATACTAGGGGTTTTGGAAGACTTGCTAATTGTGACAATGATGGGACAGATTGCGGATGCGTACTGGCATCTGCACACACAGCCGAAGACGGCATTCACATGGGAGATTGATATCAGGCCTAGCATCGAGAAATGGTAAAGATTTGAAACGATTGGTATATATGAATACGACGGCAATCCAAGAAAGTGACAAAATCTTTCTGGTCTTCACCCTAATCATTACAATCCACACACCGCATACTTCGAAGTCACTTCCTCTTATTCACCATACCGGTGAAGTCCGTCCATTCAAAACAAGCATCATCCCAATCTCCAATCTCCAAAACTCACACAAGAACACACTTCCAATCATTCCGATCAGCAAACGCGGTACCTCGAATGTGATCAATACGACCTCGATCCAATCCCTCGCTCTCCTCCTTCCATCTCCCATCCCCTACATCAACCCCATCAACGCAACAGGAACACAAAACCCCGTCAAACCTCCTCGTAATCTTCTACCAGCAATAGCCAACCACACCACGCCCAAAATCCTCGCGCAAACACGCAGCCCAGCCCAGCCCAAGACCTGTTCCAAGCGTTATCCATCGAAACATTTGTTCCCTGATGCTACCGATGCGCCTCTCGGCGTATCGTTGATCTGGGATTCCTGAGTACTGTGTCCTCAGGCCGTTGCTGGACGGGCGTTCCGCGTATAGCAGCACGCTGCACACTCTCAATACCTCTCCGAGGCGTCATCCCCTTACCCTCCTATCCGCTCCCGCTTTCCATATTAAATAGCATCTCTGCAGCTGTATGCGTGACCATCAATCCACCTCTCCACCTCTCCCTGAGTCCGTGAGGAGGTGACTTGCATGCAGTATATCATATCATCTCTCGCTAGGTTCGGGACTTCGTAGAGAGAAACTAGAGTACGCTGCGGTTCGAAAAGGTGAGGGTTGAGATGGTGGGGGGTTGAAAAGCTAGGGCCGTGAGAGGTGAAGCGAGCAGTGATGATGAGCGATACATCTAAGATCTATAGCCTATATAAGCGGCTTTGTTCTGGATATTCATCTATACTTTCAAGCTTGATAAGATGTCATTAATAATACAAAACACCACTCCAAACCC
>JAABUK010009849.1_pt1 | contig 12924 bp, 11 predicted proteins | sample 5559141 | NCBI WGS metagenome assembly JAABUK01 (sample SAMN10711869, study PRJNA513367) | rock metagenome | isolation source: Antarctica rocks | place: Antarctica: Victoria Land, Pudding Butte nord | collected 2016-01-03
CAAACCGCTCCGGACCATCATCCAAACGGCCCTGAAAATCCATCTAGCAATCCGCCTGGCCGGCGCCAACGGCACAGTGTACCGCTTCGAGCTCCCCCACAAACTCTCCCCCTGGGACAGGCAGACAATGAACTGCATCAACCAGATCAAAATGGACCTCACCGTCCACCACGGCGAAGAGCCCCTCGTCAAGATCGCCTGTTTCCCGGCCGTCTATGCAACCGTGCCCGGTGGTCCCACCCTAGAGAGATTCGAGGACCCCGCCTTCGTCGAGGAGTGGAAGAACACCGCGGACCCAGACGTCAACGTCGACTCTGACGCCGACTCTGACGCCGACTCTGACGCCGACTCTGACGCCGACTCTGACGAAGAAGGAAAGGAAAACGAATACGAATACGAAAACGGCAACGGAAATGAAAGGAAAAAGACAGGAAGCAAACCAATCATAACAACCTACCCCATCACCCTCGCCGACGTCGTCCTAGAAAATACCCCCTCCTCCCGCGCCACCTTCCTCACCCTCTCCCAAACCATGGCCGCAGAACAAGCCACCATGTCCGACAAGCGCTTCCACAACCTAACCGGCATCAACCGCGCACGCAACAACCGCATCAACAAGATCGTCAGGCGCGCCCCCGGGGTTCTATCTCGGGCCGTAAAGCTAGGTCTGGCAGCGGCGGCGAGTTTTTATCTCTACCGGAACAGGAACAAGATGGCTGTACTGCATGTTGTGCCTGCAATGAATAAGTGGTGGAAGCAGATGAAGACGCCGGAGCAGGTGGTGAAAGCCATCACGGCGACGGCGGTGAAGACCGCGGCGGCGACGACGACGACGACGACGATGATGACGCTGACGCCCGAGACTGTTCTTTCGAAAGCGGCGGCGGGGTTTACTACGCCGCCGTAGGTGGCAGTCCTGTAGCAGCACGCGGCATGGGAATTGCCTCTGCCACAGCAAGGTGGTGCAGATGTCTCCCAAGAAGAGAGATTTGATTTTCGCGGCACCTTCACTGAGGGTGTGGTCCAGCACTTGCCGAAATTGCGTCTGGGAGCAGGGAGGGTAAGGGCTGCTGATGGCAACTGGTATAAAGACGACGACGACGACGTCGCTAACTAGGATCCCTACGCCGCCAGGGCCGAGAATACTTACTGCTCCCGTTCAAGCGATAGCAATAACCCATGCTCCTCAAGAGGAAGAAGGCCCCTGGCCTTCGCTATCACCACTCGTCCACGCCAAGGTGCTCGTATCTCTAGTTAGAGCTAGCTACCTTGAAGTTTCGCCATGCCGACCGCTGGCTTCGCCAAGGAATCCGGTACAACCTTCGTCTATCAGACCCATTCATCATTCACCACTGACTGATTCTGATTTCCATTTCTGGCCCAATGAGGACGAACCTGCTCCGGAGGGGTGTCAACAATTCCGCAATTCTGTTGGATAATGACAAGGCCTGGAAGAGCTGAAGTTGAGGTGAGAGCACAGAGACCTGGGTTCCTTGGGTTCCGGGATGAGAGAGGGATGGGGGTTGGGGATCTTAGGAGATGTTAAGGGTATGGAATGCTCTGCGTTGCAGAGTATGGAAGAATGGAAGCTAGATCAGCTGGATGAAGAGTAGAATCAAGTTTCGTTCATACTATAAATGAGAGAAATCGTCTCAATTGAGTGAGGTTGTGTTTCATGTTGATTTCTTCTATCAAGCTCTGCTGCATTGTCTCCATGGATAGTATTCGAGATGAGCTCGTTCGGATCTGTTTTCAGATCAAAGTTTTGGAGATGGAGACACACTTAGCTCACGTAAGTCTTTGCAAGAAGACCCCACGTCTCACCATGTAGCTGCAAAACAAAACAAAACAAAACACGCCCATAGCCGTCTCGCACGCACCTCGTAACTTCAGCCCCGTTTCAAGTCGAAGCGGGCTGTCTCCATGGTTGGGAGACGGGAAGTCTTCTCCCTGAGCCGAGCCTCCAACAGTAAGCCTTTCACATAACGAGCGGAGGCCTGCGAAAGCGTCAGAATGGCATTTGACAACTCCCAATCTTAACAAGGCATCTCAATCTTCGTCCAACTTTTTGCCCACAAGCCTAGTAAGGTCCAAGACACTCTTTTTCGTCCTCATACAATGCATCTCTGCTCTGGCAGCTGCCTGCTTGGCCTCCTCCATGGCCTTTTCTGCATCACGGGCGCCAGTGACAGCATCTACCATGAGCTGTCCGAGCTGTAACAGAGGATCAGCAAGAACGATTTAAACAATTGATGGCTGCACATACCTGCAATAGTTTGGCGCTCTTTAGTGGATCTCGCTCTGTTCGAGCCGCATCGAGGACACGCATAGCTAGATCAGTGGCCTGGTGGACGTTGTCTTTGTCCAGACCAGAACAAGGTTCCCTCGATGATGCAACTGGCGGGAATGCATCTTTCGGTGTGGAAACCACGGCAGCTCCGCCACGAGTCATCTTACATGCACCATAAGTGGCAGGCAGTGTCCGCGAATGATAGTGTGGATACGGACTACCGTTGAGACTCGTCATTGCATGTCTTTCTATCGGAGTAGGAACTCTGGCCTTTGCGGTAGAAGAAGCTGTGGGGGCGTCCATCGAACGCTTGTGGAACAAGCCTTTGAAATTCGAAAGCATGCCCTTCGCACTCGAAAGTTGTGCTCTACCTTGCTCTCGGGTAGCCGGTGTTGATGTCTTGGACATCTCAGGGCTTTTCAGCTTGTATATGGAGTTGCGCAAGGTCTCGGGGTCTACGGTTACCCTCGCTGGCAGTGAAAATTCTTCGGAGAGGCGACGTGGATGGGCAGACTGGAAGCGGTTAGGTATCTCTCGAGTATAGGGTAGTGTGATCTGCGCTCGAGTCCGAGCTGAGATATCAGGTGTGTTAGCTCGTGACGAAGTTCGAGGTGGAAATTGAGCATTTTTTTGGGCTGAAGACCGGACTCCGTTAGAGATGGCAGGCATCGAGTTGTGCGGAATTGCAAGAGAATTAACATCTATTTCGCCCAGTCTATGACTGTTCTGGTGCTGTGGTGCCTTGCTGGCAGATTCTGAAGTCTTTGTTTCCCCAGAGCGGCTTGCTTGGCCATTGGTCATCGGAGAGAGTGACTTCTCTTCAGGCACCATGCGAGGGGCATACAGTGGAGAAATCCATGAGGTTCCTTCTTCGGAAGAATCTTCTTTGACGGGATGTAGCTCAGCTGGAGCTTGTGGAGACGTCCTCAATGGCCACTCAAGCGGACCGTTAGGGCTGGGTAAAGGTTTCCGAGCAATACTGTTCGTATCAACTTTTGTCTGACCAATGTTAGAGCCCGAAAACGGGTCTTCAGGAATTGAGGAATTCGGTTTAACAAGAACGCTCTGGGCCTCGGATTGACAGACTCTAGGTTGCCTAACATCCCGTGTCTCGTTAACCTGCTCTTTGAGTTCTTGTCTAGTCAAAGAGCGAGTAGTTGCACTTCGAGAAAGCGGCAGGTGACCATTCAATAGGCCTTCTGTTGATTTGCGCAGCTCCTGAATGATGACCGATCGCCGTAGATCTGGCACGCTATTGCGTTTTCGAGCTGTCGTATCATCGTCGTCAAGGTCCTCTTCGGACCCGTAGCCCATAATTATTCTGTCAGCCGAATCCGAAATACGTAGGATCGGACCATGCTCAGGAGAAGTCGCAGAAAGTCGCTTGACACGATTGAAGGGCTCATCTACCAAGTGTCCATGATGAGTAGTACGGAGGTATGCGCCATCGATTGACGCGGAGGGACCCTTCTTGTCCTGATGAGAGTCGGAAGTCGCTGAGGAAATGCCGCCATCAGGAGGGACCATAAGAGTAGGGAGCACCGATTTCCCCGCTTCCTTGAAAGAGGCAGCTTCGTCGTTATGGCCTATATTGCCTCTTCCATCGTCGAGAATCTGACTGTTTTGCTTGGCTTCGTTGGGTGGGTGAAAGGCCTGTGGATCCTTCTTGTTTTCCTTTTCTTCGCGGCCTTCGTCCGTGTCGAGGTCGCCGTCGTCAGATTCGTGGTCAGCAGTCACACGATTGCTGTTCAACTCCTTTCTTGGCAGCTTCGACACCAAGATATCGCTTTCACTTTCCGCATCTTGACGTAGCTGAAACGGGAGGCGAGGCCGCGGAATCGAGCTTCTTCCACCTTTGGCTTGGCTTTGTTTGGACAACTGCTTGACAGCTATCAACAGCGGCACTTCGTCCTGTGCGAAATCGGCGGCACAGACGGCGCGACTGGCATGTTGAGCTTTAGTGGGTTCAGCTACTCTCTTCGCACTGCTGGAAGGATGCTCATGCTTCACAGGAGGTGCACGAGATACGTGAGGTGAAATCGTATCGTATGGCGACAATCTTTCGCTGAGAGTTCTTCGAGGGCTGTTAGAGCTGCAGACTGGGCCTGGAGCAGACAGCCGTTTCGGCAATCTTGAAGCCTTCGCATTTGCGCCGTCTTGTGAAGACCGAGCATGTTGGCCGATTGGAGAGGACAAATTGTTATTGCTGGTATTAAGAGCTGCCCCGGGGCCAGATATGCTAGCCAAGTCAATTTCAGCAGGAGTGCCTGCGTTGGGGGTTTCTCTGTTAAGAGCTCTAGGTGTTGATTCCGCGTCATCTGGGACACAACTAGAAGGCTCACTTCCAGGCACGGGCCGTTCCACTGTGGCTTCCAAAGCTAGTCTTGCTTGCACGGTAGTACTCGGCTTTTGGGTGCGCGCAGCACCACCCCCTTGAAATCCTTGTCGTCGGGTTGGAAATCCGGTGGCTGGAGTTTCAGGCCCATGGCGACGATCGTCTCCGTGCTGATGGTGACGACCAGCAAGGTCGGGGTTTGATTCAGAACTATTGAGCGTGGAGCTCCCAGCTTGTTTCGAGGAACTATCATGAACTGTCTCCTGAATTGTGTGCGGAGTTGTTGGTCGCGATGGGAATAAGGCAGGCCACTCTTGTTTGTCTTTTTCTCCTGGTGACGGAGAGATTGACCTTCTTAATGGCTTATCGCTAGCGTCTATCAAGGAGCGTCGGACAATAGGTGATTGTGTTTGGACGGTTGCGAAGGGAAGGCTAGGAAGAGGTTTATCAGGTGGATTCGGTTTTTCGGAGAAACCACGTTGACTGACGTCCTTCACAGGCAACATAGGCGGTGACTCGAGGATTTCATGCTTTGTTTCCTGCAGGTAATCAAAAAACTGGGACGCAGAGTAAGGGACGCAGAGTAAGGGACGCAGAGTAAAGGACGACGTACCATTCTGCTCGACCCAGTCTCGTTTGCAGGCGGCGCTGGAGGCTCAGGAGCAGTGCCCACAGTGCTGTTTGTAGGCTAGATCTCGTGTCAGGAAGCCAAAAGCATCATAGAGAGAAGACTAATACCTGGTAAGCTACTGTGTCTCCTAACTTGGACGCTGCTGCTTTCTGTGGTGACATGAGCTTATAGAACTTCCCTTCTCTTTTTGATCTTGGTGTGCCGGAAACAGCTCCAACACGTTTCGCGGCAGAGACCATCCAGGCCTTGCGCTTGCCAGTACTCGAAATTTTTGGAGGCGTTGAGGCGCGCGGCTCAGGTGTAGAGACCTGAGCTCGCGAACTTGCTGTCGGAGTCATGTAACCGGGGTTGAGACGTCCAGCCATGTTCTGGACTTGAGTATGCTCCTCTCGAGACCCAAGTGGAGATTGAAAGGAACCACGTAGCCCGGCATGACGCTTGGAGTGCTGCTGATTGTTTGTTTTTGCCGGATTATCGGTCAATCTATCCATGCCGGGCGAATATGAGAGCAGAGATAGGTCTGAATGTGATAGATTGAAAGAGTCATCTAAGAACGCTGGGAAAGTGAGCCAGGATGGCGATCTATCAACTACAAGACTCTGTGTCTGAAGCTCTCTCCAGGGTGGTGACAGATGGAAGGATGTCGACTTGGATCTCTAAGAACAGAATTAGACATCAACAAATGGGTGCGCGGCCTGCAAAATAAGGGTCGGGTGTGGGCGTTGTAGAGGGTGAACACTTCAAAACAAGTGTTTCTTTGAAGTGTTTACCAGCACACAAATCTGTCCAAGAGCGTGCCAGGAGATCCAAACTTGCGCAGCTCACGTTGAACCGTGCTGTATCAGAGTGGTTGATTGTGAAACATTGGCTGTCCTCACCTGAAGGCTTTTCTTTGCTTCTTCGCCAACACAGAACAATTCCAACGTTTTCCATGCCTTCTCAATGATCTCATCCTCTCTGGCAATGCCATACTCCCTGAGGTACCGGTGCGTCAGCAGAGACAGTCTGTTGTTCCATTGGCTATCTTCCAAGGGCCTCGTAATCTTCCCACGCAGTGTCAGCCGTGTTTCGAAGCACATCGTGAAATCACTGACGGGCAGTAGAAGGTCCAATGGACTTCCTGGCGGATCGAGCAGTGAAGGCATTGTCCTCCTCTTGACGCTGGCGAGCCAAGCTTGAGGTGAGGGCATTGGGTCATAACTTTGGGAGACGGCATTGGGGTCCATGAGGGTGCTGGATCGTGAAAAGGGGTCGACAGTGGCAGAGCATGGCGAAACCGGCAACGAAGCAGTCATGATGAAGAGCAAGGGGGGCTGGTTTTCACATAACTCTAGCCATGCACTGGATACACATCGCGTTGCGAAGGGTGCTGGATCTGAAAGAGACAAGACGTTGATGCCAAGGCTTCCGCAAGCATTCTTGCCAGCCAAGTTGGGCGAGAGCGATCTCGAACTCGAGACAGAGGCTGGCAAAAGACTTCCATGCAGATCGTTCCCTATCATCAGGGTATCGCTCTTCTCACGCCACAAGATGGAAAGAGAATTGAGGAGTGTACCTGGATCTTCCCCGTCGCTCTGTCTCTACAGTCCGGCTTGCCCTACCTCAAACTCCAACTCATCCTTGAGCCCTCCTTTTTCAACAATCGAATCCTCGGTGCCGTCATAGCCTCCTTGTATCAAAGTAGGCGAAACGACGCAGTCGACGTAGTCCCTATGAGCCCCCGTCTCGATGATCGGTCTAATGCCACGACTGGAAAAGCTTTCGTTCAGAGTCGACGCGGCCAAACCTGTTTCTTGTGGGTGCCTAGATACCTCGCACGTTGGACGCTGCCATAATCTGTACTATGCGCTGAGCGGTGCGTCGATGGCTGTGCGAGGTGTGCCGATGTGGCTTCTGAAAACGTTAGGCAGAAACATGGCTGTCCTTATCCTTCTCCAGAATCTCCAGCTAAATCGTTCGTATCTGCTGGAAAAACATCATCCACGTTGGACCACATGCTAGCCTCTCGCAGCCTTTCGTGGTCGTCTTCTTCAGGTCGAGCTTCCACTTCAGCTAAATTTTCCATGGCTTCGGCTTTGCCGTTGGAGTCAGCAAAACCGACAATCTTGCCTTTTGCAGAGCCCAGCGCCTTATTTGTGATCAGGACATCCCCTTTCCACGGCTCACAGGTCTTGACCACTTCCCTACAGCGCAAACACGTCCATCCTTCTCCCTCCTCGGCCTCTAGCTTTGTGGCAATGCAGACGAAGCAGTAAATGCATCCACAAGGCACGGTCTGGTAAGGATTCACGATATCGGTTGTGGCTGATCCTATCACTCCAATACCGGTGGCACCTGCATTTATCCCTAAGATTTCTGCCTCTGATGTGTTGGTAAGATTCTGGTCTTTGTAGCATATTGCGCAAGTGCTTTCGGGCAAGTGTGCCAGTGGTCCACGCTTCTCCAGGTGAGCATCAACATCAAGATCGTCCCCTCCAGAACGCAGCGCAAGCTTGGCCTTTCGCCATGCTCGTCCGAGCCATCTTCGCCATCGAGTGATGCCTACCAGGGGCAACAAGAAGAGCAGGAACTCTGTGAATGCATGCCAAACAAGTTGTCTGTTGAGGTACTCAAAGGAAATCTCTCGGCTTACTTGGCTGGAGGGAGCAGTAAGCCGCAGTCGAAGAAGACGATCGGCGAGGGTGCGATAGCGGCCATTGACAAGGAATACGAGGAACGAGACGAAAGCGGCAACGGAGTGGGTCGTAGATAGCCATGAGGTAAAGCGCATCATAATCTGCATTGTGTCTGAAGGAGTAGAATAGCCCGCACCATGATCCAGTAGCCAAGTTTCCCACTTCTCCCATCCATATCTTCCGAGTACTGTGAAAGCCCCATATAGACTCTTCTGCCATCGTGACGGCCGCAGCGGAATGATGCTCCTGCTTCTTGCATCTGTGTACCGGAGGTTTTGCAACACAGCACCGTACGAGGCATCGTGGTCCCAGATTGAGAGCTTGAAAAGAATAGCCCGCAGTGCCAACAATATTTCTTGCGACCACTCATCGTTGAGATGGGGCCCAAAATACTTCAATGCCTCCGCCGCTTGGCCTTTGAGCAGATTCAGGAGTTCTTCATCCAGCAATTCGGCATCGACTTGACCAACACGATATGCCGGTCTTGTACCTTCTCGGCCTTTTGGTACATTCCATGTAGAATATAGAGGCCCTGAAACTCGGCTCAGAGGGAAGGGCATTCGAGAGAGCTGAGGAGAGGGTGGGCGTGGGTGTTGACGATTCTGCTGTGCGCGTTCGGCTGCTTCTCGAGCAGCACGCCTTGCCAGGACACGCTCCTGAGCGGCTGCAAAGTTGACAGATGTCATTTCGCAACTAGATTGGGTCCATTCCTGGTGCGGGCAGGAATTTGCTTCCCGTTGCAGAGTGGGAAGTCTTGTTGCTGTGTTCTGCGGTCAAACGGCCCTCGGCAGGGAACGCGGCAAGGTGATTAGCCGAACTTTTACCGGAGTCGCTACTCATCGACGCCCTGCTTAGTCAGGATATCAGGGAAGAAAGTGCGTTCATACTCGGACTTGTAGAGGATGCTCCTGGCTCCTCCTCGCACAGACAAGAGGGAGCAAGCTGCGGCGACATGAAGCTCGGCTCTCTGCTTCATGCACCCTCCTTGATGACCCAGTATCGATGCAAATATCCTTGTAAAGTATAAGCATGCTCAGTGTATGGACAGACACGGCTTATCCTCCTAGTCAGGTATCCTCGCCATGATCCCTAGCTGATCAGACCTTGAACTACCTGCAAGCATCTTGTCAGATGCGAGGACTGCCGGGATGCCTCATTTTGCGATTGAGGCTTCTGGAGAAGCGAATCCTATGACTGAAGGCCTCGTCTTCAGGACTCTTGAACAGGCATCAGGGGCCCGACCTCAACCGATCCAGGTTGCTTCTGCGCAGCTGTCGAACTGGGAGACGCGCCCGGGCTATTACTCCGCTCTCCAAGACGTCTATGCTAATCTCAGCTACCCTCAGAGCATCAGGTTTCAGGCGATCATCCAACTCAAGAATGGCATTGATAAATACTGGCGGAAAACATCTGCACATGTCATCACCAAACAAGAAAAACTCAAGATTCGCACCACGGCCATCGACGCAGGGATTCGAGAGCCCGTCCCACAACTTGCGCTTCAGAATGCTCTGATGCTCGCTAAGATCGTGAGATATGAGTTCCCCCATGACTGGCCCGATGTCATTACCATTCTCACCAACCACATCCGGCAACCGCTTCCAAGTTCCCAAGAGCTCACGAATATCCTCAACTTGACGCTTCATATCATCAAAGAACTTGCCACAGCTCGACTGCAGCGGTCCCGGAGCAGTCTCAAACAAGCAGCATCAGAACTCTTTCAAGTCTTGGGCGCGCTCTATGTGGGCCATTCACATCGGTGGATCTCTTCCATACTAAACGGTGACGATATTGGGGGAGTTACCACGGAAAGTATGGTGATTAGCTATCTTGCGCTTAAAGCTATCAGACGCCTCATAATTGCTGGCTTCGAGCACCCCCATAGAGACACGGACGTGGAGCACTTTTGGACCCTTCTCCAACAGCAACTTGGAGAAATCTGGTCAATTGCACAATCGGAGCGGATGAGAGGAATGCGCTCCATTCCCAATGATCTTGTTACCAAGCACCTGGTCCAGCTATCCAAGTTGCACCTCGAAATGGCTCGATCTCACCCTGCAGCTTTCGTCCTTATGCCTGGCTGTGTAAGCTTGTTGCAAAGCTACTGGAGTCTGGTCCAGACTTTGGGCAAGCAATACACCGATGAAGTCCCTTTACGAGACGCAAACAATTGGCAAGTGCGAGAGTCAGGGGACAGAGTTGACGAGATCTCACTTCTTGAGAGACTAGCGCTAAAAGGACTCCTCCTCTTTCGAGCCAGCGTGAAGATGGCCTTCAATCCCATCCAAACTTTCAAGTATCAGCATGCCGAAGACAAAGAAGAACGGAAGGAATCGGTTGAACTCATCAAGTCCAAGGTCCTGGCAGATAGTTTTGTGTTAGAGATGTTGGAGGTCCTGGTCACACAATTCTTCGTGCTTCGACCTGCTGATCTGCGCGAGTGGCAAGACGAGCCCAGCGAGTGGGAGAAACGGGAAGAAGAAATTACAGAAGCCTGGGAGTTTTCTCTCCGTTCCTGCTCCGAGAAGCTGTTCCTGGATATCATGGTTAACTACAAAGAAGTGCTGGTCCCGAGATTGCTTCAAGTCTTCTATCGCTACGCATCTCCAGACAACAACGAAGTCTGCCTCAAAGACGCCTTGTACACTGCTGTTGGGCTAGCCGCTCCAGTTCTGAACAATATGTTCGACTTCAACACCTTTCTCAAATCCACGTTGCTCCCTGAATCTCAGCTTGAACGTTCACATTACAATCTTCTCCGTCGTCGAATCGCAATTCTGCTTGGACAATGGATGCCTATCAGATCAGATACGATTGACAAGCCGACTGTCTACCAGATCTTTGCTCAATTACTGTCTCCCATTGGACTGAACGATCAAGTAGTTCGCGTCACCGCTGGGCGGCAACTTCGGGCCGTCTTGCAACCATTCGAATTTGCTTATGATGAGTTTGCTCCTTATGCGACTACGATTTTTCAGAATCTGATGGGCTTAATCCAGTTTACAGAGCTCGTTGAAACTAAGATGGCGCTTCTGGAAACAGTCCGTGTAGCCGTTGCAAGAATGGAGGCTCGTATTGAGCCGTTCACCGACGACATCATGGGCATGTTGCCTCCGCTCTGGGAAGCCAGCGGCGAAGAACACTTGATGAAACAAGCCATTTTGACCATGATCACTGCAATCACTACAGCCTTGAACAAGCAGAGTTTAAAATATCAGTCGCTAATTGTTCCTCTCATTCGCGACTCGGTACAGCCAGACTCAGAGACGCTGGTCTATCTTCTGGAAGAAGCGCTGGAGCTCTGGTCTGCCATTGTCCAGCAAACCCCATCAGCTCACCCCGGCCCTTCTGCAGATCTTCTATCACTAAGCAGTTGCCTGCTGCCACTCTTGGAACTAGGCTCGGAGGCATTACGTCAAACCCTTGACATCGTTGAGTCGTACATCTTGCTCTCACCAAACACAGTACTCTCTCCTTCATTTCTTGGTCGTTTGCTTACATCTATGGGCTTGTTGATTGGCAGCAAGAGCACTGGTTTTGGGTCGGGCCGACGGGAAATCTCTCGTGTCACACAACTGCTCGAAACGCTTATCAAGACGTTGTCTGTACTTCGCCATTTCTCTGATAAAGCAATGCAGCTTCAAGCCGGCCAACACCTTATCGCGAATTCAATCGATACTTCTTTCCTTCAGAGTTTCTTGTCATTGCTGAAAGAAGCATACGACTACCATCAAGACCCCCGACCATCTCGATCTGCTCCAGCTGTCGTCGGTCCCGCGGAGACGGAACTCTTCTCCGTGCTTGCACGGCTTGCCTTTCTCAGTCCAAATCTATTTATTGAAGCAGTCAGTGCTGCTGGCGGGCCGCAAACCGCCACGTGGCTTGTGTCAGAATGGATCACTCATTTCGACAATATCGGCGACGTCTACCGGAAGAAGCTCCATGCTATTGCAATCACCAGTCTCTTTTCCATAACCAATCCGCCTCCACTGTTCATGCTCGAGCAATTACAGTCCATGATGACTATTTGGACCGATGTAATCACTGAGCTAGGCGAAGATGCCCCAGAAGAAACCAAAGGCGACTATCTGTGGCAACCTGCAAACGCCGAACCATCAGGCCCGCAGAGCGAATGGGCGGAGCAAAATGAGGCGCCTGAAGAGGAACGGAAAAGAGAGGTTGCTTACGTCGATCCCATCAGTGTGATCAACATCCGCGATTTTGTGGCTATGACGATGGACAGTATAATAATAGGTGTTGGAGGTCCTGCCGCGTTTCAAATCAGCTGGTTGAGTAGGGTGGACGGGGCCGTGGTCGGTGGGTTTTCCGCACTCGGATTGCTTTGATCAAGAGAAATCAGGAGTTCGCAGGAGGTGTATGATAACGATGAGGCGGGCCAAGGGGTGAGGCAGTTGCAGATGGCTCTACCAAGCCGCCACTGTGGTCTCGAAACGGTCGTGAGCAAGACTCTTGACACCAACAGACTTGATGGCGGTTGGATGTTTCGAGATGTCATGCGAGGAACAACCTTTTGATGTGCGAAGAAGCTTCTTATGTGGCATCGGCCCCATGCTCTTTGCTTTTATGAATTAGCCACTCCATAAATAGCCCTTACCAATAGACTTCCGCTGCTGAAATGCGTTGGTAAACATGCGCCAGCAAGTGCATATTCGCCAACTCAAGGCTACCAGAGCTGGAAGACGCCTCGTACTGCGGCAGCGCCGCATTATCCATTCGATCAGCCATCTTGCATATCCTCATCCTCGCCTCTCCCATCCCCAAAAATGTCCTCCATCGTCGCCTCCGCATCCTCATCCTCATCCCCCATCCCCATTCCAGTACCATCCTCTCCATTCTCCACGGTCCCATCTCCACCAAACCCATCCTGGCCGCGCGGTATTTCCTCCCCCTCCTCACTATCCCACTCCCCCGGCAATCCCCACCCCACCCCCGTCAAACAATACTTCTCCAGCGGCAGCTTGACCCCGCCGAT
>JAABUK010009850.1_pt1 | contig 12924 bp, 10 predicted proteins | sample 5559141 | NCBI WGS metagenome assembly JAABUK01 (sample SAMN10711869, study PRJNA513367) | rock metagenome | isolation source: Antarctica rocks | place: Antarctica: Victoria Land, Pudding Butte nord | collected 2016-01-03
TTCAATTTCGGCTTCGCTGAGGTTGAACAGAAGAGTGGGCATGTTTTGTTGTTTTAGTGAATACAAAATTGCCCCTCATTTTCTTAATTTAAAAATTCACCTTTTTGTTCCTTGCGGAGTATAATTCAAGTTAGGAAAAATTGAATCGTTATCCTGAACTGACGATAATAATTCTCCCCTGACAAATATCACTACTAAGGATTATTATTTTTCCTATACCACTTAATGAATATAAATTGAACCCCGCTACCATGACGCAAAACCCTGGCTACTAGCAGATCAGTTCAATTAAATATCTTTTAAATATATAAATAATAAAGTATCCTGAAATACACAATACCACTTACTATTAACATACATGTAATAACAGGGTAAGAATTTGATAACATTGAAATGAGAACTTTATTTTAATCATTACCGTTCTTATTTCTTTTACTTACTAAATTCTTACTTATGAAAAAAACCGGCTATTCACTCGTCAATCTTATTTCTAAGATGCTTCTTTTCCTTCTGAAAGATTTTTATTCTGCATTCAGGTACTACAAAATACAATTATGAATAGCAAAAAGCGAAAAGTAGATATTTTGGTGCTTTCCGATATTCACCTGGGAACCTATGGCTGCCGCGCAAAAGAGCTGCTCATCTACCTTCGAAGTATTAAGCCTAAATTAATTGTACTGAATGGCGACATCATTGACATCTGGCAATTCAGCAAAAGCTATTGGCCCAAAAGCCATACGAAAGTGGTGCGCCAGTTAATGGACTGGATAAGCAAAGGCAAAAAAACATACTACATTCCGGGTAACCATGATGAAATGCTGCGTAGGTTTGCAGGTTTTAAAATGAGCTCTTTCAGCATCGTTAATAAACTGGTTTTAGAATTGCCGGATAATAAGAAAGCATGGATCTTTCATGGGGATATTTTTGATGTAACCATGCAACATTCAAAATGGCTGGCTAAACTGGGGGCTGTGGGTTACAACCTGTTGATAATGATCAACGGCGTCGCTAATTTTATTTCAGAAAAAGTTTTTAATAAAGGAAAGCTTTCCCTTTCAAAAAAAATTAAGAACAGCGTTAAATCTGCCGTTAAATTCATTAATAATTTTGAACAGACAAGCGCCGATATCGGCATCATGAATCATTATGATTTTGTGGTCTGTGGTCATATTCATCACCCGGAAATCAAACAAATAACAAACGCGGAAGGTTCTATAACTTATTTAAATTCCGGAGACTGGATAGAAAATTGTAGCGCGTTAGAATATACAAATGGTGAATGGCGTGTTTACCGGTTTTCAGAAGATACTGCATTCCCTGAAACAAAAGAAGAAACAGAAGAAGACACCGAACTTAGCAATAACCAGTTATTTGATAACCTGCTGCAGGAATTTAATTTAATGAAAATATGAAAATATTGTATGCCATTCAGGGTACAGGGAATGGGCATTTGAGCCGGGCAAGAGATATTATACCGCTTTTGCAAAAAAAGGGAGATCTCGACTTGCTAATCAGCGGAGAACAAGCTGACATTGATCTACTTTATCCGGTTAGATACCGCTTTAATGGACTGGGCTTCGTATTTGGAAAGCACGGAGGTGTTGATCTGAAAGAAACTTATAAGAAAGGTAATATCCGCAGGCTATTGTCAGAGATTAATAGCATACCTATAGAAAGTTATGATCTGGTAATAAATGATTTTGAACCAGTATCTGCGTGGGCTTGTAAAATAAACAATAAACAATGCATTGCTTTAAGTCACCAGGATGCCGTATTAAACGAAAACGCTCCCCAGCCAAAACATTTAGATCCGGTAGGTAGAGCGATATTAAAACATTATGCACCTGCAACAGAACGTTATGGTTTTCATTTTCAAGCTTACGATACTAATATTTATACACCGGTGATCCGTCAGCAGATACGCGATTTAAAACCTGAGAACAAAGGTCATTATACAGTGTACTTACCTGCATACGATGATAAAAGAATTATTAAGGTTTTAAGTGAATGCAAAGACACAAAGTGGCAGGTGTTTTCAAAACATAATAACAATGCTTTAATTGTAAAGAATGTTTCTGTTCAACCGGTAACTAATGAAGCATTTATTAAAAGTATAGCCGGAGCAGCAGGAGTTGTATGCGGTGCGGGATTTGAAACCCCTGCCGAAGCAATGTTCCTGAATAAAAAGCTGATGGTAATTCCAATGAAAAAACAATATGAACAATATTGTAATGCTGCAGCGCTGCAATCAATGGGAGTGCCGGTATTGAAAAGCCTGAAGCTGAAGCATTGTGATAGAATTAAAGCATGGGTAAAAGGTGACGTAAGTGTACCGGTAACTTATCCGGATATAACTTCTCAGATCATTGATGATATTGTAAGCATCCATAGCAGGGTTACCGCTGAAATTTTATCTATTCAACTGCCAAGGGAAATTAACACCGTCCGAAAATTTAGAAAAATGACTTTAAAAAAAATTTTAGCTTATTTAGCTACTTAGTTCCGATATGAATTTTACAAGATCAGATTTTGGCGATGATTTTAGTTGGGGCGTATCTACAGCGGCCTACCAGGTTGAAGGGGCTTATAATAAAGACGGTAAAGGCCCATCTATCTGGGACAAATTTTCATCGTTAAAAGGTAAGGTTTACCGCAGTCATAACGGCAACACCAGTTCCGATTTTTACCACAGGTATTCACACGACCTCACGCTGATGAGCATGATGAATATTCCTAATTACCGGTTTTCAATATCATGGAGCAGGTTATTCCCAAATGGAACGGGAACAATCAATAAAAACGGAGTTGATTTTTATAACCGTGTTATTGATTTTTGCCTGGAACTTAATATAGAACCATGGATCACTTTATATCATTGGGACCTGCCCCTTGCACTTGAAACAAAGGGCGGCTGGACGAACAGGGAAATTATAAACTGGTTCAGTGATTATGTAGTATTTTGCATTAAAACCTTTGGTGACCGTGTAAAGAAATGGATGATCCTTAATGAGCCAATGGTTTTTACAGGGGCAGGATATTTTATGGGGATACACGCGCCCGGAAGAAAAGGATTGACGAGTTTTCTGTCTGCCACTCATCATGCAGCTATGTGCCAGGCAGAGGGAGGTAGAATAGCTAAGTTAATAAGATCTGATATAAAAATAGGAACTACATTTTCCTGTTCGCATATTGAGCCTTTAAGAAATTTGAATAGTTATGACAATACAGCGGCAGTTAAAGTTGATGCCCTGCTTAATCGCACCTTTATAGAACCTTTGCTAGGGCTTGGTTATCCTGTTAAGGACCTGAGAGTTTTACAACGGCTTGAACAATTTGTCAGAGATGGCGATGAAAGCAGGCTGTCATTCGATATGGATTTTATAGGTATTCAAAATTATACCCGGGAGGTCGTAAGTCATTCCTATTTTACACCTTTGCTGCAGGCTAAGATTATAAAAGCTAATGAAAGAAATGTCGAAAGAACATTAATGAATTGGGAAGTGTACCCAAAGTCTCTATACCATTGTTTACAAAAATTTAGCCGTTACAAAAATATAAAAGAGATTATTATATCGGAGAACGGCGCAGCCTTTCATGACAAAGTAGAAAATGGTGAAGTGAACGATCTTCAAAGAAAACAATACCTGCAGAATTACCTGTTTCAACTATTAAAAGCGAAAAAGGAAGGGATTAACGTTAATGGATATTTCGTCTGGAGCTTTACCGACAATTTTGAATGGGCGGAAGGTTACTTCCCAAGGTTCGGGTTAGTATATGTTAATTTTCTTTCACAGCAGCGGATCATTAAATCGTCGGGTCATTGGTATAGTGAATTTTTAAGTAGTGTGTCAGATAAAGTTGAGTTGCTGAGAGGATAAATTTTTTACAATGGCAGTTAAAAAACTTTCAACAGGACAAGTTATCATTGTTTAGCCTGTCGCACAATTAAAAGAAACAGCACTTAAAAGATTACATACAACATTATTTCTTTTTTACCGTTGGAATAAATTACGGAAATTTTACATTGATCTGCTGTATCAGCTAAATGTATCAATAGCCGGCCATTTGAATGCTTATTTGCTAAACTAACATAGCTATGGGAAACATACTTGCTGTATTTAACGAAAAAAATCAACATACATTACCTGAAGTTTTATATACTGCCAGAGAGTATTCGTCAGACTTGCATGGTATATTTCTGAAACATGGTAAATCATCTACCGACTTTCATTATCCCTTTCTAAATGACCCGTGCCAGGCAAAGACATCACTCAACGAAGACAAACACGAGAAAAGAAACACAGCGTGTTTACATGAAAACATAGAAATAGTAAGAAAAGCATGTGAAGAAGAGGGTATTGTTTTTAAAGCGACTATCTATGATGAACCATGCCTGGATCAGTTAATTGCACATAGCGCTTCAGCTGATGTGCTGGTCTTAGATGCTTCACTTAATCTGAAGGAGTACTTTATATCATCACTTAAGGTGTGTTTAAATGATATTTTCATCAACCTGCATTGTCCTGTCAAATTTTTTTCCGGACTGCAACTAAGTACCGAATTGAGTAAGGTGATGGTTTAAATGTTTATAGAACATATTATTCCATTCATTTTTATTTAATGTGCCGAATGAATGCGACTCCTTGTTTTCAAAATGCGTCTCTCCCTGTTTCTGTGTATGATTAATATAGTTGATTAGACGATTTTTTTCCACTTCAAAATCTTTACTGTCTTTAATGAGAAAAGCGGGTGCCGTTTTAGAATTATGCTTGTAAGGCTTTTCGCTTGTTACAATATTTTTTACAAAAGTTTTGAGGATGAATTTCATCAGAAAATTAGGTCTTGGATGTTTGTCCTCATATGTCATTTCATAGGTAACGTTACAATGTGCTAACATTTGGGCTACATTCATTTTACCCCAATTGGGTGGTGTTGTTGGTTTCAGTTGATTAATTCTTTGAATAAGGTTGTCTGAAACGTCTCTTGTGAAAATATTCGGTAACGCCATTTTAAAAGATTTTAGTTACGTGTTATATGTTGCTTCTAAGAACGTTTTAAGTTATGATGCACACTCGCCTGTTTCTGCTAAGGTTTGCAATTAAGTATCAGGGGTATTTCATATTTATAGGTTTATTATAAAAAATAATTACGACTTGCGAAGTCTTAAATTTACAAGCTTTCAATACAAACGCAGACTTCGAAAGTCTTGAGTGCTACCCTATAACGATTAGTATCTAAGAATCGGACAAAGCGAAAAACATTTTTCAATTGTTAAACATCAGGCGAATTATTAAACATAGCCAAAAAGAAAACCGGGGTAACACATTTTAATCTTGAATCTGTTAGCAGCAAGAAATAATTATTTAAAAACAAGACCCGCAATTATTTTAAAATTTAGATTCCTGATATTGGTATAATATAGCAGAAATTAATTGAGCTTCTATATTATCAAATGCTATTTTTACTGAGCTATGGGTTTACCTTCCTCAGTGGACGGATCTGCATCTACATTTTTGCCTTTCAGATCATCAGGTGTTACTTCTTCGTATGTACCTTTTTCTTCACCTGGGGCTTTATCATTATCCTCTCTATCACTGTTATTTCCTGGTTTTTTGCTGTTATCTTCTTTCTGTTGATTAATTGTAGTCATAATTTTAAATTGTTTTGAGATTTTCACCTCATTTTAAATTTTACTATAAAAGTAGCAGTAATTATGTTATGAAAAGAAGACTTGGTAATTCAATGGTATTGCTCCATAATTATTATACCGTTTTGTTAGAATATTGCAGACTTTTTGAGCGATGCTTATTAAATCCCGGGCAATACAATGCTTGCTTTCTCACACATTGAAAAAATTATAGTGTCCACTTTATTATTTTTGTAATGAAGGTAATTAGCAAACACATGATTATACCAGGCTGTTAATAATTAAACTGATTCAGCCAAATTTTATAAATTATGCAAGATTAGAAATTAGCTTGGTAATGATTGTTATAATTCTTGTAATGGCATTCCATACACGAAAGAATTCTATTCATTTAAGATGTCGTATTAATTGCTATCAGCAGTCAGCTATCAGCTATCAGGAGGAAACTTATCAGGTAATAATACCCTTATAGCTAACCGTCATTTTATGCTTGACATTACACTAGTGTCATGTCAACCATGAGATGTCTGTAAATGTTGCTATCAGCTATCAGGACGCTAATGTGTAATGTATTTCCTCCTGATTGCTGATAGCTAACGGATAATAGCAAATACGTCACTTATAAATAACACTATAATGATTGCCTTACAGGAAGGATGACATTAAAAACAGCACCATTGTTTTGTTTTGAGGCAGCATAGATATAACCATTATGGTTAAGTGCAATTTTCCTGCATATCGCCAGGCCGATACCTGTTCCGTCGAAGAGTTCTTTATTATGCAGGCGTTGAAATATAGAAAATATTTTTTCTGCATACTCCGGGCTGAATCCTATGCCATTGTCTTTAAACCGGATACAGCAATATTGCAGCAGTGGATTGCACTCTGGGATTAATTCAATTTCCTCCGGAGTAGCCGGCAACGCCTTTATACTTATGTGAGGTGGAATATCATTTTTATTGAACTTCAAGGCGTTCGACACAAGGTTGGCAAACAGCTGGCTTATCTGTAAAGGCAATGCTTCTATTACAGGCAAATGATCACTTGTTATAACAGCTGCTTTTTGAGCTATTACTATTTCATAATCCTCTTTTATATCTTCCAGCACCGTATTTAAATCAACAAGTTGAAAAGATTGGTTGTTTTCAGAAATCTGTGAAAATGCCAATACATCATGTATCAGGGTCTTCATCCTGTTTGCAGAATTTGTAATTTTTTTTATATAATTACGGCTATCCGTCGTTGCATCCACCAGGCTGGATTCGAGCATTCCCGTATAGGTAGTAATTTTTCTCAGCGGCTCCTGTAAATCGTGTGAAGCTATATATGCAAACTGATTCAGTTCGGTATTTGATTTATGTAAAAGGTGATTGGCTTCTGCCAGGGCTTTGGTACGTACTGCCACCTTTCTTTCTAATTCTTCTTCGGCAAGTTTTCGCCCGGTTATATCCTGAACAACACCTAATAGTTTTACCGGTTTGTGGTTATCATCATAAAACAACTTCCCTTCTACATGAACCCAGTGTACAGTATTATCTTTCCATAGCAACCTGCATTCATATATTAGGCGACCAGTAATGTCACACTGGTCATGAGCGTCATTCCTGATGTGCAGGTCATCAGGATGCACTGTTGCAATAAATTCAGACCTTGACACCGGATGATCAAAATCATAGATTTTGTAAAAATTTGTATCCGGAAATATTTCATTAGTAATAAGGGTTACTTCAAATAAACCTAATCCGGCGGTATCAAGAGCAAGCCTGGCCCGCTGTTCGGCGTATTCAACATCCTGCCTTGCAAGCACCTGTTCCGTAACATCATGAACCAATATCACCACACCGGAGATTTCGTCGCTTTTTTCCTTAAGCGGTTGGTATACAAGATTTACGTAGCCTTCCTTTCTTCTGCCATCTTTCAATATAAAAAAAGGTTGCTCATATAAATACATCGGTATACCGGTTAATCTTACCCGGTTTATTTGCTTTCTGAAAAAGCCGTCCATTTCAGGAATAACATCAAATAAGGGTCTCCTTATGAGTTCCTTATATGATTTGTCTATAACCTGGCAATAAAATTCGTTCACAATATCTACAACCAGGTCAGGACCAATCAAAACTATAACGCCTACTGTAGCATGCCTGATCAGGTTTCGGAATCTTTGCTCACTCTGTTCGATTTTCTTTTGAATGATGACCTGTTGGGTAATATCCTGCAAAATACCTTCAATGGAAACTGCAACATCACCATCAAATATCGCCTTACCTATTGAACGTATATGCCTTTCTTCTCCGTTTTGGGGATCTATAACCGTATACTGAAGATCATGACGACTGACGTTTTCAGATTTTGTAGTATCGTTAATTGATTTTGCAGTGCGGTATAAATCATTTGGATGAACTATAGATTTTAACCTGTTTAATGAGACATGCTGATCATTAAATCCGAACCAGTTCATAATATGCTCAGAAATGGTAACAGTGTTTGTTTTAAGGTCAAGTTTGTAAATACCCAATTGAGCAATTTCCAATGCAAGGTTCAGGTTGGATTGAATCAGTCTTTTTTCGCTTTGTTCAATATTTTTTAAAGAACTTAATTTTTCAGAGGTTTCAGTGCAGGTGACAAAAACGCCTGCCGGATTTTCCGACTCATCATAAACAGGGCTGTAGCAGAAGGTCCAGTATACATCTGCTACTTTATCATTGCGAAAAATAGAAAGTAACTGATCCTCACATAAGGACGCCTCTTCACCTGCCATTAATCCTTCAAGAATAGGTTGAATATCTTTCCAGATTTCAGGCCATACTTCCATGCCTTTTTTACCCAGTGAAGATGGATGTTTGTTGTTTATACCGAAGCTAGGCCAGTAAGCATCATTATAAAAACATAAATATTCAGTTCCCCAAAAAAGGAACATCGGTAATTTTGAATTGAGAATAATACTTAAAGTAGTACGTAAACTTTGCGGCCATACTTCAGGTTCTCCCAGCAATGTGTTCGTCCAGTTGTAGTTACGGATCAATCTTCCTACCTCGCCACCCCCTCTTAAAAATGGAGGAAACATATTAACTATTTCTTTTTCCGCTTGCACTTGTTTAGTTATAATTATTGAAAATACTAATAAATAAATGGAACGGTAAACATAGCTATAACTAATTAAAACAAATAAGTGCTACTACTTAATAGGTATGTGAGGTTTGAGGTATGCGTTTTCTGAATGATTTGATATGGAAGAACAACAGCAATTTGCAGGAAGATCAACGAGCCGGGTTATAGTATGATGTTTACCGTAAATTATGTATTAATAGCTACCGGCAGTCAGGAAACAATATTAATCGGTATTCTTCTGAAAGCTGATAGCTGACGGCTGATAGCCAATGCGCTAATTAAAGGAATATAACAATCGTAGTATGCAGATTGACATAAAAAAAGGGCCAGGATAGAAATCCAGCCCCGTTTTAAAATCCAATATCCTATGAAAAACCAATTATATATACGCTACAAACATGCCATCCGGATTTCTTGTATCTAAATATTATTTATCCTGCTTTTCCTTCCCATATGGAGAGATACGATTTCATTTTGAGAATTTAATGTTTTGTAACCATAATGTTCAGTATAATAGCTATCAGCAGTTAGCTTTCAGGAAATTAATGGCATCAATGATTCCTCCTGAAAGCTGACTGCTGATAACTAATAATTTCCTACTTAACTTAACACCAGGTTAACCTAATATTCCGTTAGTAAAATCAAATCTTGCTTTTTATATTTACAGTCCATGGAATGTAAATGGTATCTTTCAATATGTACCGGTTGTTTATTCTTTTATCAATAAATTTATGTTTCGTACACTTTGGCAAAGTGCACGCTAATACTTTCCCATCCGGTAAGGATACTACAACATTGTCTTGCAGAGAGGTTGCCGCACGTCAGCTTGATGAAGCTTTGACCTTGATGCGAAAACATTATTACAAAAAAGATGCTGTTAATTGGGACAGTCTGATAACTGCAGCCAGGGCTCGTTTGGTAGCATCAGAAAACTGTGAAGATGCATTTCAAACGGTAAACTGGTGCTTTAGCCAGCTTAGTGAAGCGCATAGTTACATCATGCCTACGGCAAAAGCAGCAGTTTATAATAATGATACGGTACAACTAAAACGCAAGCCACGGATCAGTCAATTGGTAGGTGAAATAAAAACCGAATTATTTCCCGACAGGGGAATAGCTTATCTTTCAATTCCATGGGTAAGCACCACCGATTCAGCCATTTGTACCAGGATCGCAGACAGCTTACAGAATTTAATTGCCAGCCTCGATGCCAGTGGCGTTTCAAAATGGATCATTGACCTGCGCAAAAATACAGGAGGCAATTGCTGGCCTATGCTGGCTGGTATCGGGCCTTTGCTGGGAGAAGGCGTATGTGGTTATTTTGTAACCGGCGATGATAAAGTGCCGATCAGTTATCGCAACGGGGCGGCTATGCAAGGCCGTCATATCCGTTGCAGGGTGAGTGGAACTTCTTACAAAACAAAACAGGATAAAATTAGAATAATAATATTAACCGGTTTCGCAACTTCAAGTTCAGGGGAAATTGTAGCGCTGGCTTTCAAAGGAAAAAAAGATGTGTTGCAATATGGCGGTCCCACCGCAGGCTTCACCACTGCAAATTCTTCCTACACCTTATCAGATAATTCGATGCTGGTACTTACAGTAAGCATGGAAGCTGACAGGAATGGAAAAATTTATGAGGGACCTATATATCCTGATGAGATGATAGCTTCTGATCTGGATAATCCTTATGAAGATCGCGTAAAATCGGCGGCTATGATGTGGTTGGATATTTTTTAAATAATTGAGTCGGGCGCTATTTTATTTCGGCCAATTTAGCTCTCTTCACTAAATGCCAATTAATATCGTTGACTTAAGAAATACTCAATATTCAACTATCAATATTTAATTCTCAATGAAGTGCTTTTGAGAAAAACAGCTTCAGTATTCAATAAAACCTTAATTACTGATAGTTGAATATTGAATATTACCGGTATTTGACATTCTTAAGTTAACGATATTGAAATGCCAATTAACAATAAATACTATTCATGCAAACAACAAATAATACCATTTTAATAACCGGCGGCACTTCAGGAATAGGGCTGGCTTTCGCTGAAGAATTTATCCGGCTGGGCAACAAAGTGATTATATGTGGCAGAAGACAAGACAGGCTCTCTCAAATCCAGGAAAAGCACAGTGGCATTGCTGCCAGAACCTGCGACATCTCACAAACCGAGGAACGGGAAGCTTTAGCAGAATGGGTGATTACCCATCACCCGGATGTAAACATCCTTGTCAATAACGCAGGCGTGCAACTGCTCACTGATCTTACACATCCTGTTAACCTGGCAAGGGTAAGGGAAGAAGTAGAAACAAACTTCATTGCCCCGCTTCATCTGAGCTCTTTGCTCACACAGCATCTTATCACAAAGGATAACGCCGCTATTATAAATATTTCTTCAGGACTTGCATTCGTACCAATAGCTTTCATGCCCGTATATTGCGCTACCAAGGCCGCTTTGCACTCCTTGACTTTATCTTTAAGGCATCAGCTAAAAGAGTATGCAGTTAAAGTATTTGAGATTGCGCCACCGTCTGTAAATACTGAATTAGGTCACGACAGAAGGGAAGATAAAACCCAGTTACATGGAGGATTGCCTATCAGTGATTTTATTGAAGAAGCCATGCGTGCCATTACCAATGATCAATACGAGGCAGCTATAGCGGGTGCAGTAAATCTTAAAGAAAGGCGGGAATCTTTGTTTAATGTGATAAATCAATAAACAAGTGGCCTTTCAAAATTTCAACAGCTTTGCCTGTTCAGGAAAAATTAATTTCAGGTGCAACTTATTTGATAAACCTAATTGCTTTTTTATAATTGCCTCATGAGATCCGGAAGGTTTCATATGTGTGATTACAATAGGAAAACCAGCCAGGGCACCGGTTCCTGTAATCTTTGCTAAAGCATCCATTTCCTGCATGAGCAAAGCCGGCGTTAGATGTCCGAATAATTGGTTATAAGGCTGTTCATCCGGATAAGAAACTTCTATAAAAACTGCTTTAAGTTTTTTTGTTTTAATGAGCGGACTGATTTCATTCCAAAGCAATTGCAGGTTATTGGCTTTTTCAAGAGTGTCTGCACCCGTATCTCCCAGGTACAGCAAATAGTTTTCTTCATACCTTACCAGAAATGCAGTACTCTGGTAGGGATTACCATGACTCAAAGCAAAAGCGCGTATACTAAAGGATGTATTTTCTATTGCTGTCTCCGTGGCTGCAGTAAGAATGGTATAATGATACTTCTTTAAAACCGGCTTCTCACCATCATCAGCAAAATTTGCCCAGTTTTGCCAGGTAAAGTATTTATCTTTTAGTACGTTAATACAGTGCGGCAAACCATAAATACTTTTAGGACTATCATCAGGAGAATTAATGATGAGTCCGGATACATGATCGAGATGCGGATGAGATATCAGATAAGCTTTTACAAAATTTTTCAACACATTGGAAGCACTATCATTAAACAGCTTAGCTGCCACGGCTTTCTGAATACCATAATTCAAGGTTCCAGCATCCAGGCAAATATATTCATTGGTTCCTTCCACCGCTAACATATAAGCTGAAAGATTACTTTCATCACTACCACCTTTTATACCAAGTGGTATTACTTTAAATACTGACTGGACGGCCTTTTGCGACCATGTATAAGGAGAATAAAAAAGAACAATTACACAACAGATTCTGCAATAAAAATTCATGCGCTAATATAAGAAGATTTGGTTATCAGTCGATTGTTATCAGCTGATAGCCATAGTTGATTTAGATGGCATGAAAGACAAACCCTATCAAGCAATGTCATTAAGTTAAGATGAAATTGTTGTAGATATTGGCATTGCGACAGAAATGTAAGGTGGATAGAAATATTAAATAATGATGTAATCGTTCCGTAGGAACGTCCGGTGGGTAACTGCATGAGAATTTAGGATTCTGACTACAAAAGTGCATTTCCACCTGCCGTTCCTACGGAACAGGATAACTTATTTATTCCTTTCTACCCACCTTTTGTTCCTACCGGAACGAAGATACTTACAGTTGGTATTCTTAACTAAATAACATTGTTATGATGAAGTGGCATACAGCAATTCAGCTTACAATTAATCATACAACTCTTTAGGGTTTAGGTTTAATAATATCTGATATCCATAATAATTTTAGCCCGTCGGGTT
>JAABUK010009851.1_pt1 | contig 12922 bp, 15 predicted proteins | sample 5559141 | NCBI WGS metagenome assembly JAABUK01 (sample SAMN10711869, study PRJNA513367) | rock metagenome | isolation source: Antarctica rocks | place: Antarctica: Victoria Land, Pudding Butte nord | collected 2016-01-03
GCTCACCCAGCTGACTTAACAATAGGAGTCCTCAAGTACGTCGTCTAGCCAGAAAAGGTGCATCTGTCTAATGCACCAATCTAGAAGAAAGTCTGAAATGTAGGGTCAGAGTGTCTCCAATATCTTGCCATCTGGAGCTCACCCAGCTGACTTAACAATAGGAGTCCCCAAGTACGTCGTCTAGCCAGAAAAGGTGCATCTGTCTAATGCATCAATCTAGAAGAAAGTCTGAAATGTAGGGTCAGAGTGTCTCCAAGATCTTGTCCTCTGGAGCCCACCCAGCTGACTTAACAATAGGAGTCCTCAAGTACGTTGTCAGTGCACTTCACCATCCAGTGCCCAAGACTGAAGTTGTGTCGATCCTACTGCCACCAGGAGGCCTGCTATGATAGTGTATGGTCCTCACAATAATAATGCAACAGGTGCCTTGCCGCAGGTTCCGTGTGCGCTGCTATGTTGTGCTATTGGCGATGTCCCCAAGGCAGGTTTGCAGCTTTGCGTCTCAGAACTACACCCGTTCGCTGGAACCCGCTGACACAAGTAGACTGCCATGTGCTTATGGCAGAGGTTGTTAACATACCTGTTACCGTTGCCAGGCAAGCAATTCTTGATGTGCATGCCAACTTTGTGTCGTAGCTCAGCCAGCATCCCTCAGCAAATTGCACTTGCTTGCCAAGCTGCTGCAGGAGCTCATGGTCACAGCAGTCAGAGCACTGATGATGTATCCTTCCACCCATTGTGTGGCTCAGACGCACAGTCAGACAGCTCGGGAGCGGATCCAGCCTTATGCAGCACTGTGGCAGACGGCCCCTCGTCAAGCACATCAGCACTGTGGCAGACGGCCCCTCGCCAAGGACATCAGCAGCAGCAACTATGGCAGCCCCCAGACGGTCAGGCAGGCATCACAAATGTGTCGCAGAGTACTAGAAAGTGCCCCCTACAGCCCCTGGGGGGGTGCTCGATGAGCCACCCCAGACCCCCCTCTGTACAGCTTCTGTCTCTCAACGTCGATGGGCTGCGAGCGAGGCAGTAGCGGGCGGCATTGTTTGCAGTCTTGCAAGCTGGGCCATGGCATGTCATTGGTCTGCAAGAGATACACCATGCTACCCAGGCAGTGGCTGCCCAATGGTGTAGAGAGGGGGGTCTCCCGCCCATGGGATGGCCCATTAATTTGGGCTGCTGGCACATTAGCCAGCCGCGGCGTGGCCTTGTTGTTCAAGGCTTGTCCCCTTCTGTCAGAGCTCTCAGCTTATGCTGCAGCATGTGGCAGATTAACTGCTGCTTAAATCAACTTCAGTAGCAGCCATGTCACCATCGCGTCAGTGTATGCTCCTGTCTTCCAGCAAAGCCATCTTGCTGCCGTGCCAATACGCACTCCCTTACCCCTGGGGTGACTGGCACTGCGTGGCAGAAAATGTGAACCTAGTTGGGGGCCAGTCAGGCACCCGTCAGCATGGCTTCCTGTCTGGCTTGCTGCCCTTCAGCAAGCCTTGAGCTTGCAAGATGCCTTCAGGTGCTTGCATCCGCAAGCAAGGGAGCTCACGCATACAGCTACCAACAATGCATCCTCAGCCAGAATTGTCAGATGTTTCTTGTTTTGATTACTTTGTTTTCTTCCGTGATGTGCTTTACAGCACTTTCATGACACATCTTTTCTGGAGTACCCTTCCTGTGGGCTGATCGCCTTGTCATCTTGCCAAGGTTTGTGTTCCACACATTAGCACCAGCTGGCATAGAGTGGACATCCAGCTTACCATGGACTGATCGCTTAGGAACGCGTTTTCTAGGCCGTTGTTCGGGCTCAAACCAGGTTCGTTCGGTACCTTCATCTCCCGATAATTCCCTTGTAACCCAAAAAACAGATGTCAAGTACTGCCCTTGCAACGATTCTTCCCTTAATGAGGCACGTGCAGCTGAAAACCATGTCTGACGATAAGCGTAACGAGACGTTTATAATGATTGTGAGCGCAACTGCTGAGTTCTCCCCTGTGAATGTCAAAGTAGACAATCCGGCAGTAGTGAAGGAATTCAATGATGTGTTTGCTGACATGCCTCTAGGGTTGCCTCCTGATCGTGGTGTGGGATATACCATCACTTTTGCTGACTCTTCTCCTGTGTTCAAGCCCATGCACAGCCTGTCTCTCAGGGAGAAACAGCAAGTGAAGGGTTTGTTGGCAAGGGGTCTCATCCGCATACTCCAGTCCAGTCACCTGTGTGGGAAAGAGGGGAGCTGCGCATGTGCATCGAACACCGCGCCCTTAATCAGATGGCGGTGAAAGATAAGCAACCCTTACCTCTTGCTGATGACTTGCTTCACAAGCTGCAGGGTGCTCCAGTGTTCGGAGTTTGCAGCCTGGCTATCAACACTCACCCTGGTCAGGATGTGCCAAAGATGGGATTTGGTACTCCTGTAGGCTTCTCTTTGAGTTCTGTGTGTTCACTTTTGGGACAGCAAATGCTGCAGAGGGAGATGTCTCAGGTAGAGCATATGAACAGCACCTATGTAGGGAAGTAATGCGAGCTGAAAAGCTATATGCCAAACTCTTAAGATGTCAAAGTGCTCTTTATGTAAGCCTTCTGTCGAGCACGTTTGGCATGTTGTGTTCAGCGATGGTGTGCATGTGAATTCCAAGAAGACAGAGCCTATAGACAAATGGCCTTTGCCAAAGTCTGCTACTGAAGTGTGCTCCCTTTTAGAGTGAGGCAATTACTTTCAGTGTTTTATTGAGACTTATCCTTTGCTTTTTTCTTTTTTTTTTGGGTTACAGGGGAATTGTCCACCCTCCTTCAGATGATGAAGGTACCGAACGACCCTGGTTTGAGCCCGAACAACGGCAGACTGGCTATCTTTGGTGAACAATCCAGGAGTCCCATCAGTGTTGACGATGTTTGCAAGCTGCCTGCTGCTGACAAATTTGTGGGGAGAGTGAGGGAATCTGTGAACAGAGCCCGCCAACTACTTTCTAATGCTCAGGCACGCTTGTGTAAAGCTGCTAATGCAACGCGACGTGCTGAAGCCTTTCGGGTGGGACAGTTTGCTCTTTTTTACCAAAGGCATGAAGCCGGCTCACAGACGTGAGCAAGTGGTTAAGCCTTTTGGACTGAGTTGCAGATGCTTGGAGTCACAGATTTGACTTTGTGCGGTGCAGCAAAAGCCCTGCAGAATGTTCACTTTCGTGTGAAGTGGCAAGTAGTGCTTTTCCGGCCTTGATACCCCAAGGTTACCGAGATGTTCTGCCATGGGAAAATGCTGTTCACAGTTGTGTAAAGCTAAGCCAGACCAACTGCAAGGCTCAGCTTGCCCCACTGGCAGGCAAAGCTGTTGGCTGGTAGCTTGTAAGTTGCAGCTATGCTGACATATTTACTAAAAGGCCCAGCTCTGCCAGTAGGCAGAGCCTTCTTTGGCTTGCAAGTGCGCAGCTCTGCCAACAGTTTGACTGCAGAGCGTGCTGCTCAAGCCAAGAGTTCAGGTCTGAGCTCTGCAAGCAGTTGCGGTCTGCACATCATTTTGCAGTTTCCCTTGTAACCCAATAAATAAAATCATAATACAATTTGACTGAATGCAGTGTGCTTCCAGCTGCTGCTACAAAGGTCATTTGCTACAAGCTGTTGCAGTGGGTTTGACGTTGCATTGACCCAAAAGAGCACCACCCAGCATTAGCAGCTATCGGCCAGCTGCATAGTCCAGAGGGATTTTTTTGTTTTGTTTTTTGTTTGGGTTACAGGGGAATAATCCACCCTCCGTCATATGATGAAGGTACCAAACGGACCTGATTTGAGCCCGAACAACGGCCTAGAAAACGCGGTCCTAAGCGATCAGTCCATGGCAAGCAATCCCCGCAAGGGGCAAGCAAAACGTTTTGGCGCCAAGACGACCAGCCATGATGGCAAGGCTGGTCATCTCATGACACATGTGTGCAAGGCAAGAACAACGGCAAGTGCGACCATGTAAGCGCCGATGCAGGAAGCATGCACCCCTGCATCTAGCACAGTGCCTTGCCCAGCTAAGTTGCCGAGCCAAGCAATGTCAAGTAAGCACGTCGTCCTAGAGCATGGTGGCCTGTGAAAGCGTTTGAGAAGAGAAACAAACAAGCCAAGCTGGGTGCACTTCGTAAAAGTGGGCGTATCACTTTGCCTAGCCCAACTCGACCTCCAAGAAGCATCCACCGAAGCATGCAGCACATCACCGGGATCAGGATCAATGCGGGTCTGTCCCTACCGTCTCTTACGGCTTGTGTAGCTGGTTCCCTTGGGGTGCGCAAGGCCCCCTTTCAGTGTTTTATTGAGGCTTATCCTTTGCTTGTTGCTCCTTTTGTGCCGATGCTGGCCGAAAGTGCCTTCGGGGGCAAGCTTGCGCAGTATGCCTTTGATGCCTCTGAAGCAAGACTGGTGTCATGCGCCTGTGTTGGCGTTGCCTGATGTGGATGCACATTGTCAAATGGTGTGTGACTCTTCTGAGTTTGAGACCTTCTAAGTTGCAGTGGAGGTGCTACCTTGAGGGTGTTGCTGGTAGCGTTACAGTGGTGATTGATCGCAAGCCAAACACATTCATGGGCAACAAAACTGCTGTACAGCTGTCCAGTATGCTGGCAGCAGTTCCTGTTTTGCTTTTACTTCCAGTGGGGGAGTATTGCAACTGCAACGCCACCCGGTCCTCAACGTCTCCTGACGGCGATGTGACAGATGCCAAAGTATTGTCATGGCACCACAGGCTCTGAAAAGCAGCCAGAGTCATGTTGGGATCCTTCCCCCTTAAATAGCTTGAGCAGACTCCAGAAATCTGCTTGATGTCGTCATTGCATTTTGTCCAGTCATTGCGAATCATGGCCTTGATAGTCTTCAACGCTAGTTGCCTCGCCATGGTGTGAGGTAGATGATGATGATACTAAAGCTTGTTGTGACGAAGGAGATGATGCCATGATTGCGTCTGGCTCTGATGCATCTGAAGGTTGTGTTGACCGGCTGGCCTGGGCAATCTGAGACGCAACCCAAATGCTGTGCAGCACTGCTAGCCTGAGTCTGTGCCAAGTCTGAAGAAGCGCATCTGATGGCAGCTGCTCAGATGGTGTGTCTGCTGCCAACAAGCTGGCAACTGAGACCACAGGCAGATATCCTGTCATAGCTTGCCAAAGGCGGCACAGCCACTCAGTGGCTGTGGCTGCAACCGGGCATGTGATGAACAAGTGGCTGATGGTTTGAGGCTGACTGTGGTCGATACAGCAAAAGAAAGGGCATTTGGCCTGTGCTGGCAAGGCCCTACCAATGTATGCTCTGTAAGCTCCACACATGCCATGCAGCAGGCGCCACCATAGGACCCTGTGCTGCCTGTCCAGGTAGGAAGCGCTGGCCAACTCCCAAATGTGTCGCCACTGTGCCTGCTGAGGGTGGCTGCCACATGCCTCTAGCACATCAATGATATCGTCTGAAGTTGACCTGTCCAAAGGCAGCTGAGGTGCCGGCTGTTGCTGCATATGCTGTTGATGCTGTTCCTGACGTTGTTGCTGCCGGTCTGACCAGTTCAGTCTAGGGGTCTGCGAGGGGGACATCCATGCTGGCAAAGAGACATTTCTGAGCTGAGGCGAGCTGTGCCTCTGGAGCTAAGTTGCATGGCAGCCACCCACCTGAGCTCCATGGCCTGCAAGGTCTCATCCACTGATCGCCCCGATGTTGGCATCGGCAAAAGGCGTGGGCGGCAGGTCAAACCGCTCGGGGCCAATGGGTGCTTGGTGGCAAAACACCTGATGAGCCGTAAGCGTAGGCCCGCTTGTCTGACCACCAACTGATGAGCTGGCTGGCTGCCCCAACCCCACACCCCAAGTGACAGATGATGCGGGCCCCACAGCTGACCTTGCAAGTACAAGGGACTGCCTAGCTGAGCTGGCTGGTGCGTTGGGCCCCTCCAAGGCCTGGAGGGATCCCAAGAGATGACCTGGACAGGGCTGGGATTGGAGACAGGCTCTGGTGGGGTTCGTTGAAGCTGCTGATGGGGGGTAATGATGTGGAGCTGGCTTGTCTGTGCATCTTGAATCAGCTATCTGCCAGAGGCCGAGAGGACCTGAAACCAAGTGCATGCTGGGGCTGAGCTGACAATGGTGCGCCATGCTGGAGGAAGGGCCAGCAAAACTGAACTCAACTCACTTGCCAGCACTGGGGTTGCTGAAGCTGCAATGAAAGCCGCAGGTGAGCCACCTTAGTGATGCCCGCTGAAAGCATAAGGGGCTTTTGCTGAGGAGTCAGGAATGCAGCAGCTGGGTAGGCAGTGTTGGCTGTAGCTGAGCTGGCAGCAGGCTGACAAATCTGCCTGTTGAAGAAGAGTGGCTCGTTTAAGACATCCGATGGCAGCATGGCAGTGACTGGTTGAAGGCGGTGAGGATGAAGAGCCCTGAAGGCCGCCACGTAGGCTGACAGCCGAGCTGGCAATTGCAACTGGTCTGTGCTGAACGTGCTGAACAAGATGCTGGCCCCATAGCCCAAGGGCTGAACCTGAGAGGCCTGACTCAGGTGGTACAATTGGAACACCTTCTAAGCCAGCCTCTCAGGCTCTAGTAATCGGGAGATCACCTTTGCCTGCAGGGCTTGGATCTGTGTCGGCACATGCACAAGCCCCACACCCCCCTTGGACAGGGCAGGGAGCTGGTGAGCTCCCCTGGGAAGAGTGCAGCCCCAGGGCCAAAAGAGGGCAGATGGGCACTGCCCTGAGAGCAGCCTTGTGCCAAAGCCACAGCATCATCGCTATGGTTGGCCTGCTGAGCTGATGCCACAAACTTGCGTAGCTGTTGACTGAGCTGTTTCAGCAGCGGCTCTGAGGGCCGCATGATACCACAGCGTGGCAGCTAGGACTTGCTTGGCCACATGCACCCTGCCCAGAAATGACAGGCCCCGAGCTGCCCAATGCCTGACCTTGGCGCTGATGGCATGATAAATGCCTGTGAATTGCTGGTGAGAGGCTGCCTGCATGTCGTATCCCAAGAGATCCCCAAGATGCTTGATGGTTTGTTGGCCTGTGATAAAGCTGATGCTGGGGAGGGCAGCCACTGAGGCTGAGGCGAGGGGCTCTGCTTGAACCAGAACACCACGAGACTTGCTGACATTGCTAGCTGCAGGTGGCCGCGCAAGACAGGGCTATGCTGCTGTCAAGAGCCGCCTGAGCATCTGAGGGCTGAAGCACATGCAAGGTGGTGTCATCAGCATGTTGGTGGCTGACAGGTGCTGGCTGACCATCTGGCATAGTGATTGGCCTGATGACACCTTGCTGAGCTTGGTGTCTGAGGTGACTGGCCAAAGGTTGGGCTGCCAAAACATACAATAGGGGTGACAGTGGTCTACCTTGTTGTACCCCTGATCGCTCAGGAAAGCTGGATGACTGCCAGCCATTGAAAGCAGCTGTAGCTGAGGTGTTCTCAAGCATGATGCTGACCCATTTGCAAGCGCGCTCGCCAAAACCGATGTTGGACATGCAATCCAACACCCAGGGGCGGAAGTACGCATGCCACCGTCTGTTCCTTGTGTTTTTTGACCTGGCAAGCCAGCTTAAGCAGTTTGATTTGTCGAATTGGTCTGCCTTTGAATGCTCCATGCTGATCTGCAGGGCACGCTATGGCATTAGCGCTAGCGCTGACAGTATGCCTCAGCAGCAAAGCCAGCAGCTTGGTAAGGGACCCAATACCAGCCTGCTTGCTGACGAGCTGCAGAAACAACGGCATGAAAAGCTCAACATGCACATTGGCAATTTTGATCAAGCCTTACAGTCGACACAAGGTCTGGTGGTCATGTGAACGGTGCCCAGATGGCTTTCACACATTTGGGAAGCTGCTGTCAAACACAGGACCCTAAAGGATGGCTGTCCTTTCTGCTCAGGCCATGCTGTTTGTCAGCACAACACGCTTGCCAGAAAGGCACCTGAAGTTGCGCTGTTTGGGGATGCCAAAAAGAACCATCCCATGTCACCAGACCAAGTGACTGTCTCCAGCCACATGAGAGCCCACTGGAAGTGCAGCACTTGCTTGCACAAATGGCAGGCTTCAGTGTTAAATGAGGCGCGTGGCAAGAATGGGTGCCCCTAGTGTGCAAAGGCAAATGGCGGCAGGAAAGCGGATGGCACCAGGCAGAAGCGCCCTCTTTTTGCAGCGGCACAGCATGCCTTGCTGCAGCACTAGGATCATGACAGAAACAGAGAAAATGGAAACTTTCCTGAAAACACCACATTACAAAGCAAAGCTCCTTTGTTGGCAGTGCCATAAATGCCCAAAGGCCAAGGTGCACAGCTGGCAGGCTCCGCCTTTCTCTCGGACCTCATTCAGAAGGCCAACTGGATGCCCTTGTTGTGTTGGGCACCAGCTTTGTGATTGCAATTCTTTGCAAACTCTGTGCCCTGACATAGCTGCTAATTTTGACATTAAAAAGACTGGAGTTAGTGCTGCTGAAGTCACAAATACAGCAAGTGCTAGGTATTGCTGGCTGTCAGATGAGCCTGGAGCCAAGAAGCCTTTTGTGGCTCAGTGCACGCTCTACTCAAAGAAACAGCTCAAATATAGTTAGCTAAAGCTAGACACTCCTGACAATGCTGCAAACAGTAGTTCCCCTAATGTGTGTTTGAAATTCTGGGTGTACTCATAGACTTTTTAGCTGTTAGAGATGCTATCTATGGAGAGACAGAAGGCAGAAAAGGGGTAAATTCCATCTCCTGTAGTATCAGCCCTGCTGTGCAATAATCCAACTACAAACAAGTTTTAAAGCAAATTTGCTCGTCGGCTGCTCGCATCATATTGCATCTTCAATGTCTCATCTGTCAGATGTCACTTCAGACACATGACCATTTCCACATATTTTACTTGACATGCAAAGAACATATCATCAACATCGCATGACTGCAATGATGTTGTGATTGCAAGGTGCTTTTGTAGCTTGTGTTGATAAATGTGTTGTTCAGGATTGCATCAAGCCACATTGCATGCTTTCTGCAGAAAGGCAGCCTGGTTGAGGCAAGCTGGTGTGTTCAAGAGTGAAACTGGGAGCTGGTGGGGTCTATAAGGTAACTAAACGCCAAGCACATGTGGTCACTGTAAGACAGATGTGCATGGCACTAAATTGAGTCCAGAATCTGGGACCATGACTAAACATGCCCATGTGGTGCACAGTTGAAAGTAGGGCAATATGCTTAGTGTGATGTACACCAGAATGTACAGCTTGGGCAGTCTACAAGTGGCTGTAGCCTCGTAATGCACAGACTGTGCTGCTCACTAGCATCATGAGTTGCACACACCAAATGGCAACTGCAAATAACTTGCGGTCTGCTTTGTGAGCTTTATGCAGCCTGTGCAATTGGAGCAGCAGGGTGGAGAGCGCTATACAGATAATGTGCAGTGTGTACACAACAGCATCGCAGCGTCTGCAGGACGCACAGCCACTGAACATATTATGCATAGCAAGCTACCCAACTATCATAAGCATGCATGATGCAGGTTACCTGCTCAAGCTACAGCAGCCCGTGAGGAAGATTCTGATGTAGCTGAGAGTGGCAAACAGAGAGGAGGGGGGTTTGGCTCCGGCCTCCATGTCTTTACATAAGTAAATGGACAAGCTGGGCCTGTTGTTCCGAGATGGCCAGCCACTCTGAATACCAAACAGGTGATGCCTGTCATTCTCTCCTGTTGATGTTATGTGCAAGCAGTATTTGCTGAATTCAATCTGTAACTTGCATTGTCTGCTTCATCAGCCTATGATGCATGTGGCGTCTGGCTTGTCGTCTGCTGTGCGTCTGAAGGGCTCAGAGCTGTTCCGTACCAGACTGATACGCATACCATCCTGTGACAACGTTGAATTGTATACGTGTTCAAATATAGGTCGCCACTAGAAAACAAAATGCGTAACATCCTGATGCGCAGTCATATGCACATGCTAATCTGCATAATCTTCATTGCACCATGCAAACTGACGGCCAGTGTCTGTGCTGTGCTGAGTAGGTGGTCAAGTCTGTGTGATGTCTGTGTCATCTGTGTACTGTGACCCACAGTGTTCTCCAGATGCATGGTTGCTTGCCTGGTATCTTGAGCCAGATTGTCGTGCAGGTGGTGTCGGTGCAGGTGTGCTCTGAGTCCACTGGGGATGTTGAGGCTGTTCAGATGATTGATGACCCTCAACAGGTTGTGTACTGTAAGCTGGTGAACCTGTTGTATTCCAGGCATAACTCCACCACACCTAACATAGCTGGAAATGATGTCGGCTCACAGTACAGAGGCTTTAGATCTGATCAACAGGGCATCACTCATTGTCACTTGTGATTGAGCCTTATTGGTAGTTGCTTGGAAGGATACCGGCCCAGACACAGGCTGTCTGCAGCAGACTGATGCTTTCACCAATATGCAGCCTAATCATACATTTCATTCACTTCACTCAAGCGCATAGAAAGATATTTGTGGCCACGAACACAAGCATTTCTTGAGCTGCCTGCCGCCCCTCCTAAATGGATTTCTTGTTAATCTCTAAGGACAGTTGCACCTCATGCACTGTAAGAATGCATACAGCACATGCTGCTTTGTAACACCAGCAAACGCTGCAATTCATGCTGCTGCACCAGCAGTCTTTGTTTCAATTGCAGTGAAAGTTACCTGCAAGGGGTGTGAGCCATGGCAACATCATGCCATATGTTTGTCAGTCAAGACTGTCAGAAGTCCACACAGAGCAGAGCACCAGGAATGGACCCTGAGCTTCTGGGCTTGTAGCATCCTGTTTCATACTGGTGTTGGGGTTCAGAACGACGTGCATCTACCAGTTACAGATTGCACCTCTGCTTCAGGTATACAGCACTTTCCGCAGCAATCTTAATGTTTCCATTGCTGCATGCACTGCAAGGCTTGCATGCGCCTAAGATAATCTCATGTGTGCATGAGTGCAGTTGCATTTGACAGTCAGGATTGCAAGCATGCAATCTCCAGATCCGGCTGGGCCAGCAGCATACAGAACAGAGTTGTCAAGACCAGCATGTGTTGGTTTGATTGTGTAGTCACAGCCAGCATCCAGCAGTGCCTGTCCAATGAGTAGCACCACATGCTGAACCAGCTGTGCACTGGCTAGAGAATCTCATATCAAGCATTTGCTACTGGAACATATGAACAGCATCCTTCTTTTGGCTTTAGTCATGAAATTTGACATTGACTACCGACGTGTGTGCAGCATTTGGTTGTGCCGGCTTTGTGTTTGTGGATGCTGGTTGCTGATGGTGGGCCTGCACATCACTGGCAGGCTGCTGATAGGCATGGGCAAGAAGCCGACGCCATGATTGTTGTCTCAGCAGCTTTTCAGTCAGTGACTCTACTGTCCATGACTGTAAACATAGCCTCCGACATGCACTCAATGCATTGCGCAGCCCAACACAACCTTGCTTGACTGCATACTGTATCTGATGCAATGCCTCTATGATCCAGCCATTTTACCAAGCTCTGCAAATTAGTGTATTCTTGGGAAAGTGTATCTAACATTTAATATATCAAGGGGGTATAGAAAGTTGAGTTAGCTGGCGTTACAGGCAGCACAGTGCGTGCGGCCTGCGTGAAGGTCTTCCCGGTGGCCTTGCAGTCTTCCCGGTGACCCTGCACTCTTCCCGGTAACCCTGCACAATTCCCGTTGGGTTGCTCTCTGCTCGTGTCATTCAGCGCAGCTACTGATTCGCTTTGAGCAGACCATGCTAAAAGCGAGTGATGCGGGAGCGACTCTATCTCAAAATGCCAGTCATACCAGGTACGCTGCGACAGCGTCTACAGCATGCAGTAAAAAGCCCAGATCACAGATCATGACTGCTGCTACTGACAGCAAATCTTAGACCTTGCAGTGGCCTGTTTCAGGCGGACCTCGCAAGAGCCTCACCGCGTCAGGCGGCTGCCCAGCCGGGCATCAGAGCTCCAACTACGTGATCGGTGTACCCACGGACATACCCACGCGACCGTCCGTACGTCCTGCACAGGTGTGGCACTTGACTTGGCAAGCTAGCTTGTGCACTTGATGTTAAAGCGCTTGAGCGTCTGCTCCTGAATGCTGACTAGCATCCACACATGCACGCTGACCTGCAGGTCATGCCCGTGGACTTAAAAGTCGCAGTGATAGCAGGCCACTGCAGCAAAGACAGCAGCTTGAAAAGGGGCCAAATACCAGCCTGCTTGCTGATGAGCTGCAGAAACAGTGGCATGACAGGCTCAACATGCACCTTGGCAACATTGATATTACGCCTGGCAGCAGTCGCAAGGTTTGGTGGTCGTGTGACCAATGTCCAGACGGCTTTCCACACATCTGGGAGGCTACTATTCTCAACAGGACATATGGAACGGGCTGCCCCTTCTGCTCAGGCATGGCTGTTTGTCAGCACAACACGCTTGCCAGACAGGCACCTGAAGTTGCGCTGTTTTGGGATGCTAAGAAGAATCATCCCATGTTACCAGACCAAGTGACTGTCTCCAGCGGCATGAGAGCCCATTGGAAATGCAGCGCCTGCTTGCACGAATGGCAGGCTCAAGTGAGAAAGTCTCATGGCAAGACTGGGTGCCCAAAATGTGCCAGAGCAAGCGCTGGCAGGAACGCTAGGCAGAAGCACCCTACTTTTGCAACAGCAAAGCATGCCTTGCTGGAGCAATGGGACTACGACAGAAACAAAGCAAATGGGCACTACCCTGACAACACGATATTACAAAGCAGCAAGCTCATTTGGTGGCAGTGCCATGAATGCCCAAGGGGCAAGGTGCACAGCTGGCAGGCTCGCCCAAACAGTCGAAACCATTGCAAAAAGCCAAGTGGATGCCCTTGTTGTACTGGGCGCCAGCTTTGTGAGTGCAACTCACTTGAAACTGTATGTCCTGATATCGCTGCTGATTTTGATGTGGAAAAGAATGGTGTCACTGCTGCTGAAGTGACAAGCTCAACACACACTAAGTAT
>JAABUK010009852.1_pt1 | contig 12922 bp, 12 predicted proteins | sample 5559141 | NCBI WGS metagenome assembly JAABUK01 (sample SAMN10711869, study PRJNA513367) | rock metagenome | isolation source: Antarctica rocks | place: Antarctica: Victoria Land, Pudding Butte nord | collected 2016-01-03
CGGACGGAGGTGATCGACCCCTACACGATCCGGCTGCATACCGACCGGCCCAACCCAACCCTGCCTGGGCAACTCACCAATATTTTCATCATCTCCGCCCGCCTGGCCGCAACACCGGCGGAAGCCTCTTCCTCGCGGATCGCGATTGGAACCGGGCCCTACCGCCTGGTGTCGTTCCGCTATGGCGAGGGCATGACCGTCGAGCGCAACGAAAGCTACTGGGGCCCGAAGCCGGCCTATGCGCGCCTGCAGGTCCGGGTAATCACAAATAATGCAGCGCGGGAAGCGGCGCTGCTGGCCGGCGACATCGACCTGATGGAGAACGTGCCGCCCGACGACGTCCAGCGGCTGCGCGCCGACCCGGCCATCACGGTGTTCGCGCGCCCAGCGGACAGGGTAGTGTATCTGCTGCCCAACGTCGCGGCGGACACGCTGAAGTTGCTGATGGACAAGGACGGCAAGCCGCTGCCCGCAAACCCGTTGCGCGACCTGCGGGTACGGCAGGCGGTGTCACTTTCCATCGATCGGGCTGCACTGGTGGACCGGGTGTTGTCTGGCCAGGGCGTGCCGACCATTCAACTGGTGCCGGAGGGCTTCCTGGGATGGACCCCCTCGCTTGCGCCGCCAAAGCCGGACCCGGCAGCAGCGCGGCGCTTGCTGGCCGAAGCCGGCTTCCCCGAGGGCTTTCGGCTGACGGTCGGATGCACCAGTGACCGTTTCATCTATGACGGGCGGATCTGCCAGACGCTCGCCCAGATGCTGACCCGCGGCGGCTTCATTGCCGCGGTCGAGGCGCAGCCCGGCAGTATCTTTTTGGCGCGCACAAGAGTGGGCAAGAACGACGTGCCGCTAACCATGCTGGCGACCTCGCTTTCCTCATTGCACGATGCCGCCTACATCCTGGCGTTGGTGGTGCATTCTACGGACGAGGCGAATGGGTTCGGGGACGGCAACCGTGGCGGCTTCAGCGACCCCGCCCTGGACCGCATCATCGAGGCGGCAATCCTGCGCAGCAATTCCGGGCGCGAGGCTGCGCTGCAGGATGCTCAACGGGCGGCAGTTGCCCGGCTGGGCATCATTCCACTCTACACCGAATACACCGTAGCGGCGGCGCGGGCGGGCATCTTGTACACGCCCCGCATCGACCAGCAGATGGTGGCGACCGGGGCAAGGCCTAAATAGATGACCGGGCAAAACCGGCAGCAACCAAGGAGGATGGCGTAGGCGGACTCGCAAAACGCGTAGCCGGGCTCGTCACCTTGTTTGTCTATCGTCTGATGGCACCGACGCTCGCTGCCGACCTGGTGATCGGAACTTTGTCGGAACCGGCCATCGACCCTCATTTGCTCAAGTTCACACCCAACAAGGCGTTCTCGCAACACATCCCTTGGTGCTGCAACTTCGATTTCTGCCCCACGATGCCGCGGGCGGCCAGGCTCAGCTCAGCGTCACGCAGGCTGAGGCTGAAGCAGTGAAACAGCCACACCGCATGCTGAATGAGTTCGGCCGGATAGCGAAAGCCGCGGTAGGGGTTGGGGTTCTTCATCCAGAGTAGCTTGCCACGGCCGACTACGGACGCCAACCTGACAACGCCGGTCGTCCCGCAGGCGACCTATCTCACCCTTCAAAGTGCCCAGCATCTCCGACCCAAGTCGCGTCCAAAAGGGCGCAATACGGAGTCGTGGGCGACGCTCAGGCGACCGGCGGCTCGTCGCGCGCTGAACAGGCTGGCTAAACCCTTACTCTCGCTTTGAGTGCGCTCCATATCCCCATCCGCATAGCGATGAAGTCCGGGTGCGCCTTAATGGCCTCCGTGCGCGGGCGGGGGAAATCGACCCGCAGCTCCTGCTCAATACGCATGGGACGAGGCGACAGCACGATGATGCGGTCGGCTAGGTAAATGGCTTCCTCGATGCTGTGGGTGACGAAGATCACCGTTTTCTGGTGACGTTCCCAGATCCGCAGCAGCTCATCCTGCAGCAGATCGCGCGTCTGCACGTCCAGCGCCCCGAACGGCTCATCCATCAGCAGCACGCTGGGCTCGATGGCGAGCGCCCTGGCGATGCCGACGCGCTGCTGCATCCCGCCGGAGAGCTGGTGCGGGTATGCGTCCTCGAACCCTCGCAGCCCGACTATCTCGACGTAGCGCCGGGCGGCGGCGATCCGTTCGGCTCGCGTCAGCCTGGTCATCTCCAGCCCGAAGGCGACGTTCTCCAGCGTCGTGCGCCAGGGAAACAGGTCGAAGCTCTGGAACACCATCGCGCGCCCATGGCCAGGACCGCGCACCGCCTGGCCATCGAGCCGGATCTCGCCGGCATCGGGCTCCATCAGGCCGTCGATGATGCGCAGGATGGTGGACTTGCCGCAGCCGCTCGGGCCGATCAGGGCGACGAATTCCAGGTCGGCGACGGCCAGGTTGAAGTCCTGCACGACCGGCAACGGCCCGTCCGGGCCGTCGTACGACTTGCCGATGCCGCGCAACTCGAGTTTAGGCGGCAATCGCGGCCTCGCCTAGCCGAGTTCCGACAGCGCCTGGCGCATGTAGTCCATCGCGACCAGGTCCCTGCCTTTGACCTTCCCCTCGGCGGCGCCGGCGGCTCGGTAGAGCGGGATCAACTCGTCGATATTCGCGGGATCGAGACCGCCATCGGCCGGCCAGGCCTTGACCGAATTGGCCAGCCCCTCCCAGAGCGGGCGGATGGAGTCGTCGCTGGCCTTCGCCACGTCCGGCACCGTGGCGTGGCGGCGGTAGGCGGTGGCGAACCAGGCGAAATCGGTGTTGGCCTTGCGGAACGCCGTGATGTTCACCTTCAGCAGATCGACAAGGGCGCGCTCGTTCTCCGTTTTCGAGAGCCACGCGCTGGTGGTGATCCAGACCTCGTTGAGCCAGGCGCGATACGCCTTCCAGGGCTCGATCAGAATGTGGAACTTTCCTGTTTTCACCACCTCCGCGGCCTGGTCGAAGTGCATCGGCACGGCCTGCACCCGGCCGGACAGCAAGGCGCGCATCCGGGCGCCGGAGCCTCCGATATCCACCAGGTTGATTTTGCCGATGTCGATGCCGGCCTTCTGCAACGGCCCGAGGAAGGCGACATGGGTGATGTCGCCGCGCTCGTTCACCGCGACCACGTTGGCTGGGTTGGCGAGGTCCTTGTATTCGCGGACGCGGTCGGACTGCACCACCAGCACCAGGCTGGTCTGCATGTACCACATCCCGACGATCTTCAGGTCGGCGCCGGCTTCCACCGCGCTCATGGTAACGATCGGGTCGCTCTCGCCCAGCTCGGCCGCCCCGCCGATCACGGTCTGCGCCACGGTCCGCATCTGATCCATCCGCGCGATCTTGGGCGAGCCGAAGCCGGCGACTGTCGGCAGCATGTCGACCAGCGCGGCCGTCGAGGGCACGTGGATGCCCAGGCAATAGCCGAGCAGACTGACGCTGAGGCTGCGCGGGGACGCGGCCCGGAGCGGACGGGGCAGAACGAGGGTGGCGGCGGCGCTGCCGGCGATCAGTTCGCGGCGATGGAGCGTCATGGCGGTCTCCTTCCTTCGGGGCTGCAGGCGCGTCTCATCCGGGACCGGCCATGCGACGTCCCCACGGCCGGGCCGCCGGCGCATCCCGGGCGATGCTCCAGGGGGCCAGCCGCCGGGCGGCCAAGTCCAGCAAGGCGTTGCTGACCAGTCCGACCGCCGCGATCACCGCCAGCAGGCTCAGTATCCGGGCGGTAGACACGTCAAAGCCGGAATCGTGCAGCATCCGACCCAGTCCCACCAGCACGAACAGCTCGGCAACGACCATGGCGCGGATCGCGTGGGTCAGGCCGATGCGGAGGCCGACGAGAACGTAGGGCAGCAGCGCCGGCAACAGCACCTTGCGGAATTGCTGCACGCGGCCGGCGCCGAAGGACCGGCCGACATCGATCCAGCGTCGGTCGATCCCCCGCGCGCCCTGGTACACCGTCAGCATGACGAACCAGATCGAGGCGATCATCACCACCACGGCACGGAACCAGAAACCGGTACCGAGCATCAGGATCAGCAGCGGCACCACGGCAGCGACCGAGGTGACGATGAACATGCTGAGCCAGGGATGCAGCAGGGCGTCGAACCAGGACGAACGCCCCATGGCCACGCCGAGCGGGACGGCGAGCACGCAGGCCGCGCCGTAGCCGGCCAGCATGGCGCTCAGCGAGGCGCCGAGTGTGGTCAGCACCTGGCCCTGGACCATCATCGTGAGCAGCACGGGCGCCACGGCACTGGGCGGCGCCAGCAGCTCGGTCCCGAAGGTCTGGCCGAGGACCTCCCACAGCAGCAATGCCGCGGCGATCCCGCAGGCCCGCAGGGCGGCGTCGCCCAGCTTCACGGTCGGATGTGCCATGGCATGAGCCGGGCTTCGAGCGTCTTCAGCCCCTCCTGCACCCCCAGGCCGATCAGGCTGAGCAGAACCACGAGCGCCAGCAGCCCGGCCGTGTCGAAGCGCAACATGCTCTGTTTCATCAGGGCGCCGATGAAACTGGCGGCCAGCAGAAGCTGCGCGGTGATCGTGCCGTTGAGCGCGCGCACGAAGCCGATGCGCAGCGCCGTCATGGCGTAGGGCAGGGTGGCCGGGATCACGACAGCGCGCAGGATCGTCGCCGGCCCCGCGCCGAACGAGCGCGCGGCGTCCAGGTAGCGGGGCTCGATCGTGCGCATGCCGGCACGCATGGTGATGACGATCTCGAACACCGCCATCACGAAGACAAGCGCCACCTGCGCTTGAAGAAACAGGCCGAACCAGATGATCAGGAACGGCACCATCGCAACCGGCGGTACGGCATAGATGGCGTTGATCACCGGCTCGGACGCGACGGACAGGGCGCGGTAGCGGCCGAGGGCAATGCCGAGCGGGAAGCCGACCAGGACAGCCAGCCCGTAACCCAGCAGCAGCACGCCAAGCGAGCCCCAGAGCGCCGCCGGAAGGGTGCCCGAGCCGATGAGGTCGAACAACCGGGCGAGTACCCTGGTCGGCGGCGGGAAGATCAGCGCGGAGAACTGCATGGCCAGGAGCTGCCAGACCGCCAGGCCGCCGGCCAGCGACACGGCATAGGCGAACAGGTGACGGTGGACCTTGGCCGGGAAGCGGCCGGGCGAAAGCCTGTTAGTGCCCATCGGGCGGCGCCCTCGGGCAAAGCAGATCGGTTAGCGCCGTCGCGGCCTTTCCCTCGGGTTGTGCAAGCAGCGCTCGCAGGGCTGGCAGGCAGGCCGGGCCCAGCGCCGGAGTGATGAGCTGCTCCGCCTTGCCGCGGGACGCCGGGCAATCATCGTCGGCGCCGGGCGGGGAGGGGCTGAACCCCTCCAGCACACGGCCGTCGCGCAAGGTGATGCGAAGGTGGTGGGGCCAGGCATCCGCCTCCCGCCGGTCCAGCGCCGGATCGATGGTCACGCCGATGCGGCCGGCGATGTCGTGCACCGCGTCATCGGTGGCGAGGCGGTCCAGGCTGGCCAGGTCGGGGGGCCCTTCGGCCAGCGTGGCGGCAAGTGCGAACTGGTGGCTGAGAATGGCGTCCTGCCGCCCCTGCCAATGCGGGCGGTCGGACACCGAGGCGGATTGCGCGAAGGTGCGGATGTCCACATGGGCGATGTCGGCTTGCGTCAGCCCGTGCTGGCGCCGCAGTCGGTCCGTTTCGGCGATCGGGCCGTGGGTGAAACGGCAGGTGGGGAACGGCTTCAGACCGACGCGGCGCATGGCCCAGACCGTGCCGAGATCACCGGTGGCCAGAGGCTGCACGGCGTCGAACAATCCGAGGAAGCCCCACTTTCCGTCGAGCTGCCCGGCGGGCGCATCGGTGCCCGCCCCGGCAAAGATGGCGGACTGCACGCCTGCGGCGGCGGCCCGGGCGCCGTTTAGCGCGCTGTGCGCGACGGAGCCGTCGATCTGATATTGCCGCGTTCCGGCAGCGGCGGCGGCGGCAAGGTTCACGGCATGGGTGGCGCGGGTTGCGTCCAGGCCCACCGCCAAAGCAGCGGCCAAGCCCGCGGCGGGCGCGTTGCAGGTGCCGGTGCCGTGGAAACCAGCATCGTAATGGCCGGGGCCGAGCGCGTCGGCGAGGCGCACCGCCAACTCGTAGCCGCACAGGGCGGCGGCCAGTACCCGGACGAGCGGCGCACGGGCATGTTCCCCGGCCGCCAGCGCCGCTGCCCAGACTGCGCTGCCGGGGTGGATCGGTCCGGCTTCCAGCGTGTCGTCGAAGGTATGCCGGCGGCCGGCGAAGGCGTTCAGCACGGCGGCGTCCATTGGCGCCAGTCGGATATTGTGCGCGACGACCCGGCATCCGCCCGGCCGCGGTGCATGACACGAAAGGAGGGCGGCGGCCTCGGCCGTTGCAGCGCCGGCGCACATGACGGCGATGGTGTCGATCAGGTGGGCGACCAGCTTGTGCCGGATGTCCGCGGGGACGTCAGACCAGATCACCTCTGCGCCGAAGCGGGCGAACTCGGCCGCCGCACTCATGGTGCTGTCATGCCCAGAGCGTCGCTGCGGCATCGGCGGCGGCCGGAGCGGCCTGCGGCAAGGTGACGACGAGGTTGCCGTAGGCGTCGATGCGCCCCGCCGCGCCCTCGCCGAGAACGACGGTCGACTCGTTCTCCTCCACGATGGCCGGTCCGGTCAGCACGGCGCCGGCGCCCAGTCGATAGCGGTTGTACACCGGGACGTCCTGGTAGCCGGAACGCTCCGGCAGAAAGACGCGGCGGCGTCCGCGTTGCGCCCCCGCCGCGGATCCAGGGCCGGCCTCGATCGGTTGCAGGGTGACGTTCGGCGTGGGCCCGCGGACGGCGACACGGAGGTGATCCAGCTCCACCGGCACGCCGGTGTTGGCCTGATGGTAGCGTTCGCGGTAGCGCTGCAGGAACGCCTCGGTGACCCGCCGCATCGCCCCGGCATCGACCGGCACCGCTGAGACCGGTACATCGAGCGCGTAGCTCTGGCCCGTGAAGCGCAGCGCGAACTGGTGCTCGACCACGCAATCGGTCGCGGCAATCCCCGCGGCTTCGAGCTGGCGGCGGCCTTCTGCGGCCATGTCATCCAGCATCGCGCCGAGTGCCGCGAAATCCAGTTCCGCCACCGGCAGCGCCACGGCGCGCAACAACTCGAAGGCGGCGGGAGCAACGAGGAAGCCGAACGCGGACATAACCCCGGCACGGATGGGATAGACGATGCGCTCGATCCCCAGCGCTTCGGCGACGCGGTAGGCGTGCACCGGGCCGGCGCCGCCATAGGCGACCAGCGTGTAGTCGCGCGGGTCCTTGCCACGTTCCAGGCAATGCACCTTGGCGGCGCGGGCCATGGCGTCGTTGACGATCTCGTAGATGCCCCATGCCGCGCGTTCCAGGCTGAGGCCCAGCTTGTCGGCGACGCCCTCCCGGATGGCCGCCTCGGCCAGGGCGGGATCGAGACGCATGCGTCCGCCGAGGAAATGCTCGGGGTCGAGATAGCCCAGCTGCAGGTCGGCGTCGGTCACGGTGGGCGCCGCACCCCCGGCGGCGTAGCAAGCCGGGCCGGGCTCGGCACCCGCGCTCAGCGGCCCCACTTGCAGCAACCCGATGTCGTTCACCGCGGCGATGCTGCCGCCGCCCGCGCCGATCTCGATCATCTCCAGCACCGGCACCTTCAGCGGCAGGCCGCTGCCCCTGGCGAAGCGATAGACCCGGGCGACCTCGAAGTCGCTGGAACGCTCGGGCTCGCCCTGGTCAATGACGCAGATCTTGGCCGTGGTGCCGCCCATGTCGAAGGCGATGACATCGGGGAAGCCGCACAAGGCGCCGAGATGGCCGGCAGCGAGCACGCCCCCGGCCGGGCCGGACTCCACCAGGCGCACGGGGTAGAGACACGCAGTGTCGCAGCCGACCACGCCACCCTCGGAGGTCATGATCAGCGGCGGGTTGGGAATCCCGAGCGCCGCCAGCTCGTGCCGCAGCCGCTGCAGGTAGCGTTCCATCACCGGGCGGACATAGGCGTTAGCCGCGGTGGTGCTGGCGCGCTCGTATTCCCGGATGGACGGCATCACGTCGGTAGAGGCGGAGACGACCAGGCCGGGATCGATCTGGTGCAGGGTGGCGACGATCTGCTGCTCATGGCTGCGGTTGCGGAATGCATTTATCAGGCAGACCGCGACGCTGCTCAGGTCGGCCTGGCGGATCCGGGCGGCGATGCCGGGCAGGGCCGCCGTGTCCAGCGGGGTGACGACCGCCCCCGCGGCGTCGATCCGCTCCGCGACTTCGAACACGTGGCGCCGGGCCACCAGCGGGGCGGGGATCTTCAGTTCGATGTCGTAGATGTCGTAGCGGCTTTCACGCGCCATCTCCAGCAGGTCGCGGAAGCCCTCTGTGACCAGCAGCGCGGTGGGCGCGCCCCGCCGTTCGATCAGCGCGTTGGTGGCGAGCGTGGTGCCGTGCACGGTGACGCCGACCCGCTCGGGCGGCACCGCTGCGTCGGCCAGCAGCAGGCGCACGCCGCGCAGCACGCCGGCGGCGGGATCGGCATAGTCGGTCAGCACCTTGCCGGCATGCACCACGCCGGATGCGCGGTCGAACAGGGCCAGGTCCGTGAAGGTGCCGCCGATATCGACGCCGAGCGCCCAATCCGTGGCTGCGGCGGGATCAGGCGGCACGGTAGTCGCGCTGCGCCAAGGGCGCCGTGACGAAGCCATCGGCGAGGTCGGCCGCAAGGCTGGCGGTTTCGCGGCCAGCGGCGGGTAGCATGCCGCCGGAACCCGGCACTTCCAGCGTCAGCACGTCGCCTTTGTGCATCTGCAGCGGCAGCTTGTCCGGCACTTCCAGCCCGTTGTGCAGGATGCGGCCGCCGCTGCCGGGCAGTCCGCCCTTCAGACCCCGCGGCGGGGTCGTCAGCTTGCCGTGCTCGGCACGGATGGTGATCGGCGCATCGGCGAGGGACACCAGTTCAAACACCTGACCCAGCCCGCCGCGCCAGGTCCCTGCCCCGCCGGAATCCGGGCGCAAGACCCGGCGGCGCACGCGCAGCGGCATGGCGCTCTCCAGGACCTCGGTCGGGATATTGGAGGAGTTTGCCGGAAAGCTCATGCAACTCAGCCCGTCACTGGCCGAACGCGCACCCATGCCGCCCATGACGAAGATCAGGTCGGAGAAGCGTTGTCCGTTGTTGTGCGTGCCGGCGATGTAAACCAGGAACTTGTTGCCGGATTCCGCCAGGAGGCGGGTCGGGATCACCCCGGCCAGGGCGTCGAGAATGGCGATCGGGATATAGTGGCCACTGCTCGGCTTCATCTTCACCGGCGCTGGAAACCCTGGATTGAGGAAGCAGCCTTCCGGCGCGCTCACGGTGATGGGCGCGAACGTGCCGGCATTGTTGGGCAGGCGTGGCGAAGCGATGCATTTGACGATGTAGGTGCTCCAGACCCGCGTGTAGACCAGGGTGCAATTGATGCCTTGCGGGCTTTGTGCGTCGCTGCCGGCAAAGTCGATATCCAGCTCGCCCTTACGCGCAGTCACCCGGACGCGGATGGTCAGCGGCTCGCCGAAGCCGTCCACCGTCGTGCTGCCGTGGTACACCCCATCCGGAATGGCGGCGGCGATGGCGCGGCGCATCGTGGTTTTGGAATGGGCGAGAATGGCGTGGCCAAGCGGCTTCAGGTCGAGGAATCCGTGCCGGTCCAGGAATTCCGACAGCTTGCGCTCCATCACGCGGCAGCCGGCGACCAGCGCGCGCACGTCGCCACTGACCTGCCGCGGCACCCGCACGTTTGCCTCCAGCATCGCAAAGAAGGTTGAGTCTTCCCGCCCTTCGCGCAGGATGCGCAGCGGCGGGATAATCAGCCCTTCCTCGAACACCTCACGCGGGGAGCCGGACAGGCTGCCGCCGATATCGGCCATGTGGGCCATGCATTCGGCGAATCCGACGAGGCGTCCGCGGTGGAACAGCGGGCTGACGACAGCGATGTCGTTCAGGTGGCCCATGATCCACCATGGGTTGTTGGTGGCCACCACGTCACCGGGGAGGAAGCTGCCGGCAGGAAAATGCTTGAGGATCTCCTGCACTGCGATCGAGATGGTGCCGGTCTTCGAGGCGATGCTGACGTCGGCGGCGATCTGCTGGCCCGCCGGATCGAACAGCACGACGCCGAAGTCGCGGCCTTCGGTGACGACCTTGGACATCGAGGTGCGGATGATGGCGTAAGCGGCCTCGTCAACCACCGTCAGCAAGCGGCTCCAGAGCACTTCGAGGTCGATCGGGTCGATAGGGCCGCCGCCGCCCCTTGCCGCACGCGGTTGCGGCTGGACGCCGTGGTTCAAAGCGGGATCTCGACGTCGAGCAGCGGCGCGTGCTGCTGCGCTCCGTATACATCGGTATCGCCGACATTGCCGGATGAGACCAGCCGGGGAAGTGTCGCCTTGAAGGCGTTGCCGGCCGGATAGGGCGTGAACAGTACCGCGCTTGCCGGGACGTTGTACAGCCGGGAAAACAGGTCGGGTCCGAGCACGCCGGTCGCCTGCACCCGGTCGAACATCGAGCGGTCGGCGAACACCACGTCGATCGTCAGTTCGAATGGCCCGGCGTTCTTGCTTTTGCAAACCTGCGCGATATCGCGGATTTTGGGCATGCTCCCAGACCTCTTGATCAGACCTCGTCGTACTCGATCGGGAACAGCGCCAGAGGGTCCGCGTCCTGCAGCACGTGGAATATGCTGAAGCGGTAGGCGGGCCCGGTGCCGATGTCGGCCGGCGAGAACGGGAAGGCCATGTTGCCCTCCTTGCAGAGCCGCCCCGGGAAATCGACGTGCAGCGTATTGACCCGGGCGATCGACAGGACGGCATTCGCCTCGTCCTGCGTGGGAGCGACGACTTCCACTAAAATCCCGACTTCATGCGGGGTCGCGTCGCGATCGGGCTCGCGCTCGCCCATGACGCCGTTCCGGCCATACTGGCGGAAGATCAGCTGGTAGGCGTCCGGAGCGATGCCGAAATCGGCCGCCTTGGTGGCCACGTTCTCGCGCACCAAGGCCAGGTAATCGTCCATGATGGAGATCAGCCCGGGATCGCGGGTGCCGCAGATGGTGATGGCCCGGTGGCCGGCGAGCGCCGCCCCTTCGAGTTTCACCGTGTAGGGCTTGTCCTCCCACACCATTCCGGAGGCGAATACCGCGCGGTCCGATACCGCGTCGAAGCGGCAGGACGTGGTGTCCAGCACGCCGCCGGGCTCGACATGAATGCAGGGGCTCGAATTCTCGTGCAGGCTGTGGTTGGCGACCGACATCGGCGTGCATTTGCGGATCGGGTTGGTTGCCTCAATCTCCACGCCGTCCCGCCGCACTGTGGTGAGAAGGCAGTCATGCCCCTTCGGCAGGGAGGCCGTGGCGCCGCATTCCAGCATCTTGCCGGCATACCAGGCGGGCGCGGGCGGCAGTTGCGCACGGGTCGCGCAAGCGGCCCAGGGCGCCGGGTCGCTACTGCGGCCGGCCAGTATCACCTGCGCACCGGCGTCGAGCGCCTTGATGAACGGGTCCGGCCCCATCATGGCCACGATGTTGCTGCTCGCCTCGATGTCTCCGTCCGTCAGATCGTGCACATTGCGCAGCGGCTTCAGGCGGCTTTCGCGATGCCAGCGATGCACGTCCTGTTTGGTCTGGTCCGAGCGGATCAGCGCCATCTTGAACGACAGGCCCTCTTCCCGCGCGATCTCCCGGACAATGGCGGCCACGACATCGAGCTGCATCGACGTGCCGGCGCCCCCGCAGCTGCCGACCACCAAAGGGATTTTGGCCGAGATCGCCGCCGTCAGCATCAGGCGCAGGTCGCGCTTCATCGATAGACGTGAGTTCAGGCACTTGCCGGAGCCGAGGTAAAAGGGGCCGGGATCGGTGCTGCCGCCATCGACGCCGATCATGTCCGGGCGGCGCGCCATCCCGGCCGCGAGCGAGCCTTCGGGAAAGCCGTAGCCCAGGAGTCCGCTGGTCGATAGCAGACGGTATTCGTCCATCCCTGCCCCCCCTTGTGCCCTGCCTGTGCGGGCTGGACCATGCGCGGACTCTGCCGTTCCGTTGTGACCTGCCTACCTGTATAGACAGGCTCATGTCAATTCAGTTCAAGCCGCTATATCAGACGATCGAGGATCATCTGCGATCGGAGATCGCCACCGGGAGACACGTGGCCGGCGACGTGCTGCCATCCGAACAGGACCTCGCGCAACGCTTCGCCACCACGCGCAACACCGTGCGTCAAGCGCTGGCGAAGCTGGTCTTCGAAGGCGTGGTTATTCGGGAGAAGGGCCGCGGCAGCTTCGTTGCCCCGCCTCGGCACCAATCGACAATCGATACGAGCGTGCGCCAGTCCTTCGAGGAGCAGATGGCGGCACGAGGCGAGCGCGTCAGCTTCCGCTTGCTCGAATTCGGGCCCGTGCCCGCCCCTTCCGCCGCCGCGGCCCGGTTGCACATCATGCCTGGTGCCACGCTGTTCCAACTCAGACGCATCCGCCTCATCGAGGATGAGCTCATCGGCAGTGAACGCCGCTACATCCTTGCTGAACTCGGCCGTCGGTTCAAACAGAAGTCGCTCGAGGAGGAATCCACCATCGCTATGCTGGAGTCAGCGCTCGGCTCGAGCCTGTCGGATCTCGAGATCACGGTGTCGGCGACCACAGCGAATGCCGAGATGGCGTCATTGTTGGAATGCCGTCGCGGAAGCGCAGTCCTGGTCCGCGATCATCTGTTCCGCGACGGCGATGGCCGGCCAGTGCTGACCGGCGAGTCGATGTTCCGGGCGGACCGGTATCGTTTTACTTATCATCTCGGCGACGGGAAGCGGCGTAGCCCGCACGCCTAAGAGTCGGTCCGAGATCATGTTGAGCCTCGGCTTCGAGCAAACCTGGTAGCTGGCTGATGGTCTTGGCCGCCACGATGCCGAACTCGGC
>JAABUK010009854.1_pt1 | contig 12922 bp, 18 predicted proteins | sample 5559141 | NCBI WGS metagenome assembly JAABUK01 (sample SAMN10711869, study PRJNA513367) | rock metagenome | isolation source: Antarctica rocks | place: Antarctica: Victoria Land, Pudding Butte nord | collected 2016-01-03
CATTCGGAGGTGGCTCACCACTCCCTCCCCCGCCCAACTTCTTGACCAGCGACACTCGAGCGGCTGCGAAGAATTTGCAGAACAGGGCGAAAGTGTTCTCAGAGGTTCCTGTACTCAGGTATGGTGCGGCATGCGCGAAGTTGTCGTGGATGCGATCGAGCAATGCCAGAACATCGACCTCCGCACGCACAAGCTCCTTGTCCCATCCAGGTTCTTCGAGTGTCGCGAGGTCTATCAGAGCGCCCAGGCAATGGATGATGTGGGTGGTCATCGAGAAGGCGAAGCCAGCGTACTCTTGGGTTGGAGGAATCGTGAAGAAAGCATCCAGCCTGCGAAACAGAAGGGTGAAAGAAGTCAGCAAATGTCTCAGCCCTCTAACTTATTCCAGAACGTCTCAAAGCGCAGCATGGGGTCCGATCGTGTTTCAGAGAACCCTTGTGCTCCGTGAGCGCTTACCACTGTGTTGCCGCCGCCAACGCTGACCACCGTCTCTTCGTTCGAGCGATGCTGGACGAGTTGTCATCCTCCCGTGCTACGACTGGCGCCAAGTCATGGATGTTCGTAGTGTTGTGCAACCAGTGGAGCCGAACGATGACTGTGATGTTGTGAGCTGTATCCCATCGGCATGGCAGAGACACCCACCGTTCGCCTGTTTATCCCCCGAGAAGCTGTTTTTGACTTCATCTAGCTGGGCTTGGAAGAGCTGCAGGAAAGCAGAGGCAGGAAGCTTTGGCGTTTCACTTGTGCTCAATCCTACGTCGTACAAGTTGACCGACTTCGCCCTTTCGACTACCAGCTGCATTTCGACTTGGTGGCTGAGGATCAAATCTCCAGACCATTCTGGCTTGATTCTCAGCTCCTTCAGTATGTCGGCGAAGTAGGGAGTCCATCGGAGCGGGTCTGTACGCTGGAGGTACAGTGAGAGCCTATTGCCCTTGTTAGCATCAAGACTCAGCCGAGGTATCGAGACGCTGACATTGATGTTATTAGGAAGACGCTGATAGCCGCCCTCTTCGCTTCCCGATCTCGGGGATATATGATGCCGTATTTTTGCGTCGTGACCCCCAGAACCTGGTGCGGCATGGGCAGTTTGAGCTCTCGCCTGTTGAGCTGAAGGTCGAACACCAGCGATATGGCCATCTGCGACAGCAGTGAAAGCGATAGTTTCACCGAGCCGTCGGGACACTGGCAGTTGCGATGATACCTGTATATCGATGAGTCAAGTCCTATCATCGGTGGTTTTGCTGATCTCACCAGCCCATGAACACCAATAGTCCAAGCAGGAGATCAAGCGACTTTTCTGAATCTATCACCATGGCCTGCGCGAGCTCTCCTCGCACTATGTCGCCAAGGTGCTGGTGCTTCGCTGTGGAGTGGGAGGCCGCCAGTACAATGTTGAGCCAGAGAAACGGGCGATCGTGTCTTAGTTGTTCTGCAGACATGTTCGGAGGGATGTATATCGCAGGGAACCACTGAGCATAGTGCTCTCTGAAGTCGGCCACACTGTCTTCGGCTTCAGATACGGACACATGCGCGAGCTGCCAGACGCGTGCGGCTCTTGCGAGTGCGAAAGCAGGTGGTCCAATTTCTTGCGGAAAGTCTGGCTTTGCAGCGTTCCACAGCAATCGCGCTCCACTGACGTGCTTGTTTGCACATTCTGTTGCAGCATTATACCCCAACGTAGAGCCATCTGAGTTTGAGGAGGGTGTGATCGGGTCTTGTCGTGGTTTCAGAGACGCGAGGACTTGATCCAGCTTCTCTTCGAGTCTCGCCGTTCTCGCATCGACGGGCTGTTCTTGAGTCGTAGCGCTACTCTTCTGGGTGCCGATGCGCCGACGTTTGCTGGCAGGCTGACGGCAGTCCTTGTTAAGCCGATGGCACCTTTCGCAGCGGTCCAGACCTTCTCGAAGGATGCATTTGCACTTAGCTTTCGTACAGACATCGCATGACCGCCCGTAGGGAGCGGGAGTGGCAGTGGCAGAGTCCATAGTGCTGCAGGTAGTACGGACTCCCCACGTTTTGAACGCACCCAGGTGCCGTTGGACTTCAGAGCGTTCCACTGGGCTCTGTACTTACTAGAGGCGAGAGGGGCGACCTAACCGTTTTTCTGTTGGTGAAGTCGATGCTCGTACTCGGTGCCTCCAGTTTGTCGGATTTCGCTGCACTACCGCTTGTTCTGCATAATGTTGTGCAAGGGGGTTGGGGAAGCATTCAGATGTCAGAATTGCCTGTAGTGTAGTGTAGTGGCTTTCACGAGACAGGCAGTCGCATCAGTATCAGGCAGCTTCATCCGACTTACACATGTTGGTACAGGCTAGTCCCAAGCAAGTTAGGTAACATTCCCTCAGTCAACCATGAAGAGGGACGATGAGGAAAGGATTGAGACAGCTTATGAGAAGTCAGAGTATTCTCTATACCACAGCAGCTTCTACCCAACTTTCCAAGCTCGACATGATCGCCGCTAGGGCAACACTGAGGCAGTTTCAGGGTTTGAGCTCATATAAGCCAGATGTTGCAGGCCATTGGTCGCTCCCGACGACCTCACGCCAGAGATATTATGCTGTCATCGAGGCCTCGTCAACACAAACACTGTCGCAGTCTATCGCTCGATGTAGCAACCAATCCTCGGACGGTTCGCCTGCGCTCAGGGCTCCTGCTTTTCTACTTCTAGCCACAAGACGCAGTCGTTCACTTCTCTTCAGACTTTCCTTTCTCCTTGTCACCTTTCTGTCGGATGTCAACCCAGCCCAGACCCCACGAGACCACGAAGCATACGACAGCCAGGCCAATGCACATATAGAACACTCGGTTGATGCTCTTCGAGTACGCCAACAGGACCGCAGGCAGATCGCCTTCCGGCACAATGCTTCGGAAGGCGTAGGCGCCAGCGTGTGCGATCGCGTTGGCATTGTCTCCGCCTACTGTGTTCCGCACAATCGAGCGTAGGCTGTTGATGAATATCGTGTCCGCAAAGCTAAGGGCAAGTGCCCCAAAGTATGTTTGCGTGGCGATCAACAAGCTCATTGCTACCGGTATCTGAGCGGGAGCGAGTGAATGCTGGACCGCAATCATAGGCACTGTCTTTGAGATTGTCAGCAGATGCCTTTTTGCCTTGGCGGGAATTCCACACATCGGCGAACGTACCATGCCTATGCCACGACCCACTCCACCGATGATCTGGTAGCCAACCCATTCGCCCGTTGAGCTGTGAGGCTTCAGAGTAGCTAAGAGGCTGTATGCAATGACTTGGAGCACACCAGAGCTGACCATCCACGGCAGATAGTAGCCCCACACGCCTAGCATCTTCCCCATCAGGATTCCCGCGAATAGCTGGGGCAGAATGGCGGGTAGTAGATACACCCCCGAAATGGCCCTGAAGTGATGGGTAGAGGCGTCAGTAAGTGTCTCGGACTCTAATCAAGTCAAGCGTGGTCACATCGCACCGCATGGTGCTTGATTGTGTTTCGGAGAACCTGCCCACCACTCTGACTTACGGTGACTTGTTTCGAACTCCCTGGAAATATATTGGCATGTAGCTAGAGGTTTGTCAGCTCCTCGGCCGTTCGCGCAATTCGAAATGACGACTTACTATGAGCTGCAGAACATAGCGGCTCCAAGTGTTCCACCCACTAGACAACTGGTCCACACTTTCCTCATCCTGAGCATCGAGAACGGAATCAACGCCGCGTCTTTCTTGTGGTAGTTCCAGCCACCCCAGACAAACGCTGTTGCCACTGCGCCGCAGATAAGGCCGATGACAACCGAGCTATCCCAAAGGTAGGTGACTCCACCCCATTGCACCGCCAGCAAGAGCATAATGGACGCGGGGGCGAAAATAGCAAAACCTATGAGGTCAAGCTTCTTGTGGAGAGTAGGTAGGACCGACCGAGCTGGCGGTTTGACCACTTGCTCCGGAACTCGGACGAAGACCAAAAACAGGGCCACCACAGCCCCCTAGATTGTTGACCAGGGTGATTAGTAAGTGTTTTCAATTTTTGATCTTACGGGAAAGGTTGCAGGGCGCTGCATCGAGCGTGATCCTAACTCGGAGAAAGCTTTCTCTCGTGGTCTGACTTACAATCGGCAAATTGATGTAGAAGCACCTGTACGTACGTGTTAGCCGACAGACGTTGATTCGAGACGTCTGAAGACTTACCATCTCCAGGTTGCAAACTCGGTCAGCACGCCTCCGATGAGTGGCCCTGCAACGAGACCAATTTGGCCGACACCCACGACGATGCCCATGAGCATCGGTCGCTTGTGCATCGGCGCGGCGTTGGATATGATCGTCAATGCACCGTTCTGCAAGCCTGACGTGCCCATACCAGCAACCGCTCTGCCGACGATGAGCATGTTTGACGAAGTGGCTACACCACATAGCAGAGAACCGATTTCGAACACCACAAAGAAGGCGAAGAAAGTCCATTTAAGGCTGAAGTTCATGTAGACTTTGCCGGAGAGGGGTTGTAGTGTCGCACTGGCGAGTTGGTAGGCTGCACCGTACCAGCCTACATTCGCGAGGGAATGGAATTCACTGGTGATCTTCGGTATGGCCTGGTGCAGCTGTCAGCATCAAGCAGTATCTCGGAGGACTGATCAGTCCTCGTACCGTGCTGACGATCGACATGTCCAGCAACATCACAAAGCACACCAAGGTAACACCACTCATCATGATCCACAGCTTCAGGCCTGTCACATATTCTGGTTGATCGGGCGTCGGCTCGGCTGGTTGCTTTTCGACGTCGACAGGCTGCGAGGCCGCGGCTGCTGCGTCCTTCTCGTGGGTGTCCTTCTGAGCGTCGCTCGATATCGACGCCGAGGAGGACATGGCTGCAGATGTATCTCGGGAAGATCGCGAAGAGAGAGGCTTGTAATATGGGATGCCTGGCTACTGAGGAGTGATTGAAGTCGATAGACAAATTTTCAACAAGTAGAGGTTAAGAAAGGAGTACTTATGTTGTGCTCGAACGTTGTTATAGCAATCGCCCTATCCGCGTCTCCAGTGGCATTCACTGAACAGGACATGAGTCGTCTGAGAGGAATGCCGGTCTGTAAAGAAGAACGCAAGGACTTGACAAGCCGAAGTCCGTTCCAAGAAGGAAATGCCCTAGATGCTTGTTCAGCTTCTGCGGCTCTATCACCTTTTTATCTCCGCACCATATAGTAGGGTCGTCGCTTGTGGCATCTGCAATATCTTCTCGTGCCAAACGACATCTCTGGCAACTGTACAGTTTCGATTGAAACCAGACAAAGATGAAGTGAAGTTGGAGATCGAGGGGAGCGAGCTAGTTTAGGTTTGAATCGTCAGCGTTGGCGTTGGCTTCATGATCCTGACCTTTCTCGTCCTACTGTACCACCACTTGTTTTGCACACTGACTGACAGGTCCTGCTCTCAAAGCCCAAACAGCCGTCAAGAACATTCTGTATAGCATTAGACGGCATCGCATCTCATTAATCTTGCGGTCTAGCTGGAACCTGCGACGCACCCATGGACAACTCGCCTCTTGCCCGACTGCCTCAAGAGCTGCGCGATTATGTTTACGATCTTGCTCTATCATTCGACAACAATGAGGTACACATCGAAGCAGTCCGGCATGACTCTGTATCACCGCACGCAAACTATGTTTCGGTTCTCGTACGCCTGGGTCTACTACTGTCGTGTCGCCAGGTGTATCGCGAGGCCGTACAGCGGGTCTACGCGGAGAATGCCTTCTGTTTCCTACCCGCTGTTGAGGGAACACCGTGCGAGGAAGGACTCGCAAACTTCATCTCTTCGATAGGCGCAAAGAACGCAGCATATCTTCGGGAAGTTCGCCTCTCATCCACATTGTCACCAGGGATGTTCGGAAACGGCAACTTTCGTCGATCATTGAAGAAGACCAAGCAGACCGCCGAGCTTGTACCCGCGTGTGCGATCAAAGTGCTGTTGACGTTCCTGGATGTATACAAAAGTATTGCTATAAGAGTCCAGCTCAATTTGCAGGCTATCAAACCCAATCGGGCTCATGACGGATGGATCGAAGTACTGGAACCCATTACTAGTGCTTCCCTTCAGGACACTCCTGAGGCACGAGACAGCATGGATTTCTTGCGAAGCCACTTGCGCGAATACAGGGAAGACCTGACAGCTTCGTGATACCTACGTCTCGGCCTATGCTCACAACCTCGTGGAGCTTCATCCGCTCTAGCGACTCCTCCACCACAACATATGGCCTCTCAAGACGGTGACATGTGTTGATACTTTCAAGAGGCCCGGACACTTCGAAAGTGAGTCTTATTTGTGCAGACATCCCGATTCTTTAGAAACGTATCTAACGTGGCTTTTCTCCATAGCATAAAACAAAGGGCACTGCAACTCTCTCTCCTTGAGAATCATTCGCCGGCTTTCCTTCAGCACCGAACTCTCCATCAAACTTCTCTACCATCTTCGGCATGCTCCACTCCGGCAAAATGCTGACGTTTGAGAATCCAACGTCACTCATCAAAGAACTCATCTGCTCTACGTTGATCCCATGCCTTTCAACGCCATCGAGCTTCGAAAGCGCATGAAAACGCTTCGCTTCAGGGCCATAGTCTTGAAAGTCTGTCAACATCACTCGGCCTCCAGGGGCTAAGCAACCGAGCATCGTCTTCAGCACACCTCTCAAATCAGGAATATGGTGGAGCACCAGATGCGAAGTGATCAGATCGAATTTCTGTCTAGCTCCGTCCTTGGTCGCAGCGTTAGTGGATGGAAGTTGGGGATCTTCTGGATCCTCAAGCAAGACCGCCAAGGGTAAGATGTTCTTTGGTGCGACGGCCTTCTCGATCTTTTGCTTCAAGACGTCGATCATTCCTTCTGCGGCATCAACCGCTACCACTCTGTCCACATGAGGTGCAATCAAAAATGACAGTATACCAGTGCCGCATCCAATCTCCAATACCTGTTTCGGCTGCCAGTCCAGGGACTTCAATTTTGCAGTAATGGCTTTGGCTGCGGCCTGGCTTGCTTCGTTGACGAATGGTCGAGAGTCCCAGGATAGTGCCTCTTTGTTGAATCGCGAATTGCCTGCGTTGACTGCTCTGAGGTTGGCAACGGCGCTGGCCATGTCGGGTACCGTGTTCTCGATCTGCTCTCGTCTTGCTTTCACCGTACACTTCAAACAACAGACAGCAACTCTTCGAATCCAAGGACCAAATTGAGAGATGCTATAAGCTGCACTTCGCCGACCTCGGTCATCAATGCGAGTTTGACAGTCTTGGCGGGTTCAGAAGGATTCGTTGCTGTGGAGAGCCCAAGGAGGTAGTATGCTATAAGTTGAAATCACGGACAGACACGTGTGCCTTCACTCTATGACCATGCGAACGTAATTGTGTCAATGCCCACCTCATCATTCGGCTCGAGCACTTGCTCCTTCCTGTTCAGGATGATTTCGAACCCCGCTTCTGCAGCAGCAAACTCTACCGAACACGCACGATCGATGTTAGCGACTATCTGGACTCCGGCTTGAAGACATGGAAGAAGAAACACAGATGCTTCGACGAAAGCACATCCTAGATTCGCTCTCAAGCACGTGTCTCCGCGATGCCTTTCCTCAAGCGTGAACACCGGACTCGGCTCTACTACGAAGTTCACGGCGATGGGACACCACTGCTCCTCACCCATGGCTACTCGTCGACTTCCGCCATGTGGCGTGGCCAGATCGATGCTTTCACGAATGCCGGGTACAAGCTCATAATTTGGGATATGCGAGGTCACGGGCGCTCGTCATATCCAGACGATCAGGGCGTCTACAGTGAGGCTCACACCGTGGCGGACATGGCTGCGTTGCTGGACCACGTCTGTGGCGAGGGCAAGACTGCTATAGTTGGTGGTCTAAGCTTGGGAGGCTACATGAGCCAGGCGTTCTATCGTAGCCACGAGTCGAGGGTCGAGTCTCTTTTGATAATAGGTATGGTTTGCCCTCGTCTCAATGTTTGTTTCAACTTTGACACCTCGCAGATACTGGACCTGGGTTCAAAAGCGAGAAAGCGCGGGACGACTGGAACAATTATGCGAACGAGACAGCAGACCGTTTCGACCGTGAAGGTCTCAAGCTACTTCAAGATTCAACACCAGAACGGTCGCAAGTCAAGCACCGTAACGCTGAAGGCCTGGCGATGGCAGCGAGAGGCATGTTGGCTCAGCGGAATGATGCTGTCATTACCGCGTTGCCCGCGATCAAGGTCCCTTCCCTCATTGTTGTGGGCGCCGACGATAAAGCATTTCTGGCCGCTGCAGATTATATGGTAAGCACTGATCGTTCAAAGGGCGCTCCAAGACACGACTGGAGTCCGTGTTGCGCTCTGAGGCTTTTTGAACCGTTCCGACAAGCCGAGAGATTTGCTAACTATACGACCCTTCTCTTCTGTAGAAGAAGAAAATCCCAGACTGCAAGAAGGTCGTGATTATTAATGCAGGCCACGCGGTCAATATTGATCAGCCAGAGGCTTTTAACACAGCTGTTCTGGAGTTTCTGCAGGCTGTAAAAGGAAGAGGTGGCTACAACAAGCCGTCGAAGCTCTGATGTTGCCGAATGCGTTCCGATGTGTGTTATGTAGTCGTGCAGTACTGGTCTGTTTCGTCGACCATCAGCCCAACGCCGGTGGGCAGAAATAGCTGCAGAAAAGTTACCTCAGTAGAGTAATCAGAGTCTTGGCCGATCTCTGATGCGTTTCAACGGTCATCGTAATAGGAACCTTGGACCTCTAAATCGTCGGTTGTGGTGATTTGAGTGTCGTAGTCGACTGTTGAAGTCTTGGTCTTTTGATCCAGGTTGGTGGATTCCAGGATAAACACATCCGCGGTTGGAGTTGAACCGCATCGACACCTACACATAAAGCTGCACTCTATACCCATTCACGTCGCTAGCCACGAGGCAGCCTCATAGATTCATACTTCGCAGATTGGACTTTGGCACTAACATTATTTTTAACATTATCTGAGAACCGTTGCTTTATTGGTACCAACCGGCACAAGGCCATCATGCCGTCGATGTTTGAGGTAAAGGGCAAAGTCATTGCCATCACTGGCGGGTCTGGGGGCATAGGATATGCTGCCGCCGAACTGTTAGTCCAGCAGGGAGCAAAAGTATCGATCGCAGATGTCTCCGAGAAAGCACTGCATGAAGCAGACAGCAAGCTGAAGGCTATTCCGGCTTCGGGAGAGTACATGACAGTCGTCGTCGACGTTCGCAAGCCAGATCAAGTTGACGAATGGATCCGGAAGACCGTCGAACGGTGGGGTAAACTGGATGGCGGTGTCAATATGGCCGGTGTGATTCCGAAGAACATAAACATTGATCGGGTCGAAGATCTGCCAGATGAGGACTGGCATTTCGTGATTGACGTAAATCTGCATGGAGGTATGTTGTCCGACACGAAACGGGCATGGCAGCCACTGACAAGCTCCAGTCATGCACTGCATGCGAGCCGAGATTAAGAACATGAACGAGAAGGGGAGCATCGTGAACGCGTCCAGCGTTGCAGGCCTCATTGGCTTCGCTAAAAACGCTGCGTACACAGCAGCGAAGGCGAGTCCTCCTGCGTGAGATGTTGACAAGTGCTGACCGATTCCAGCACGGTGTGATTGGCCTCTCGAGGTCGGCAGCTAAAGAGGTTGGCGACAGAGGCATTCGGGTCAATTGTATTAGCCCGTGAGTCGAAGCCCTTGAGGTCTGACAACTGAGTATACGCTGAACTGCTTTGAACAGAGGTATCATCGACACCCCGATGCATCGGCAGTCGAACGACATCAGGGGTGGTGAGGCACCGGAGTTCAAGTGGCTCATCAAACGTAAGGGTGAGCCGGAGGAAGTGGCCCAGCTCATTGCATGGCTGCTCTGTGACGGTTCTTCTTTCATCACTGGCTCTGTGCAGGTGAGTGCCTATTGTATCCTTTTCAGTGAGCAGTACTGACTGTGTTTGCTCCAGGTGATTGACGGTGGCATGACTTGCTGATGCCGACGTCGAGTTGTCTAGGTAGACTGTATGGCGAGAAGCTTGTTGTAGTTCGTCTTTGATTAACATCGAGCCGGATCGACTCACTCTCGAGCGCGCCTCATTACCTTACCTTAGTCTGGCGATGATGTCCGTCCTGTAGCCAACAATTGTGAAGCCATCATAAACAACCAGGTTTCGTCTTCTTCTGAACGCGTGTAGGAGACCAGGGGACGCGTCAAGGCCATGACTAAGCCCTCTGCGATATCATCTCGCGTCAGGGCCATCGTCCCGATGGAACACGGGTTTCACATTTCTATACCGCTTCCGGCCAAGAATGCGAAAGGTAAAGACTTGGTGTCCGAAACGTCGGGCGAGATCGGGATCCGGGAGCTCATCGTCTTCCATTTCATCTCGCTTAAAGATCCAGCCATGCGATATTGTACGTCGTTCGCGCAGCGGCACACTGCCCAACATGAGTCACGAGACCGATCCATGTCCTATAACACTTCGGCAGGTCCAGGATAGTAAGATGTACCAGTGACCACCACCATGGCGCAACCCGGACACAACACCTCGCTGTCACTTCCAGCCCGTCTGCTCTGCTATCTTGGACCGCCATCAATTGTTCTTGGAGTCTCGTACATCTCGCCCAAGACAGGACTCCTGGCACCACTGGCTTTCCTGCCTACCGCGTGGGCATACAAGAAGTGGCGCGAAGCCAATGAAGTCGACCCTTCTCGTCGCGCTGAGCTGGAGCCGATGGTATGGATTTATGCGCTTACAGCTACTGCCGGCATTGCCGCCGTCTCAGCCCTTCAGGCCGGAGTCGGATATGGCCTAGCAACAGTCCTGTATGGCAACGGTGAAGGCAGAAAGATGTTCTTGCAGGAAGCAATGCGTAACACTGTTACCGACCTTTCGCCTGAGATCATTAAGCGACGAGCTGAACTTGCGACATCCTCCCGATACATCGCGTTCTACGTGTTAACGTGCTTTAGCGCTGCTGGACTGGGAGAGGAGGTCCTGAAGCTTCTTCCTATCATTTACGAAAGCCAACGAGGGACACCTGAGGAGAGGAAGCCACGACATAGGTCATACTTGGATTATGTCATGGCGTCATCACTGGCCTTTGGCGTGGTGGAAGTCATCGGTTTCTTCTACTCATCTTGTGTCAGCGGAAAGGAGACTGGAGCGAAGCTAGCTCTTACCGTTGTCGAACGCCTGGCACTCGGCTCCTCGGGCCATGTACTCATGGCAGTACTTTCAGCACTCCGAGCGACACGGAGAGACTACTATGATGACACGCACTTAAGCTGGTGGAGAGTGCTCGGGCCTTCCGTTTTCGTACAGTAAGCAAATCTTAGAGCGAGCGTAGTTGGCAGTACTAATGATTCCGTCCGTCAGTGGCTTCTTCGATACTGCGGCTCTGGCTTTCAGCGCTTACGAGGGTAACGTCGGCTGGATCCATCCAAAGGGCGTTGTTACGACGACAGTCATGCTTGTAATGGCTGCCTCGGTGTGGGCTGGAACTGCTTGGATGGTATGGCGAGAATTGAAAATCATCGCCGCTTACGACGAGAAACGCAAGTGAGTCTAGGCTGCGCGCAAGACTCGAACCAAGATTGCGTGCATCGCAGCTGCTGCAAAACCACGAACGTGAAGCTGAGAACTGGGCCTTCAACTATGCGATACCCGAATGGACTCTACTCAGATTGTATATTATGCTGCACACAAACAAGCCCATTTCGAGGCATTAGCACCTGGTGTGCTCACTGGTCCCACTCACAATCCGTGACGATGTCAACGACATCCTGCCGAGAGTACAGCTTTTGATCATCAGCGATCTTTTGTTGGATCGCATCGTGCGCCAACTTCCCGAGAACGACACGCAATGGCGGATCTGCGAGTTGGCTCAGCTTGTACATGGCCTGCGCACCCTTCCTAACGCACACAAGCAGACCGGTCAGCAAGCTGTTTCAACTAGCGAACAAGGAAGAGAGACATTGCATATGAGGGTACTCACGTCGTGTCGCCCGGCTGCTTTCCGTCCATGGTATCGAAAAATGCTCTGGCGTCCAGATGATCGTAGTGCTTATTCGGGAGATCGCCCACGACAAGATTCGAACCGACGCCAGGCGTACGGAACGGACCAGGCTCTACCACGCAAAATTTGATGTTCCATTCCGGTTTGACTTCAGCTGCAATCCCTAGGGTCCAGCCTGACACGGCGAATTTGGATGCCGAGTACACACTAACCAGTGGGAAGCTGAGCTGTCCAGAAATGGATGAATTCTGCATGATCAGGCCACCCGACGGCGACTGCGTCCTCATGATCTCGAGCGCGCCACGAGTGATCTCCATCACAGCGAAAACATTGGTGTCGAACTGCGATCGTATCTGTGACTCCGATAGCGTTTCGAACGGACCAGCTAGGCAATACGCGGCGTTGTTGATGAGCACGTCGATCCGGCCGAACTTGGATACAGCGTCGTCGAATGCAGCCTTGATGTCGCTTTGCTTGGTGACGTCGAGCTTCAATGGCAAGAAGTTGCTCTCGCTCGCATTCCGGAACGACGTGATGGTTGTTGGCTTGCGAGCAGTTGCAACGACGTTCTCGCCGGCGTCAAGGAGAACCTGGGCGAGTTCTCTACCGACTACCAGACAATCAGCAACCACATCAATCAAGATCACGTTACTCTCAAGACCTACAGCCACTCGAGCACCCTGTAACGAAGAACACACGAGGCATTGCTGGTATGATGGCTGTTTTGAAGGATATGTGGGCGTTTTACTCGGGATGTGCTGACTGCTTTCAATGAGATGGTCGCAGGGAGACGCCTTTATATGCATGTCTTGATGCTTTGCGGCTAGCTACGACGTCGTTCGGCATCCTGCTCAGCTCCTTCGGCATTCGTACGAATTTCTGGGTCTGCTTGATCAGCACTGCCACCGATCTATCTAA
>JAABUK010009855.1_pt1 | contig 12920 bp, 17 predicted proteins | sample 5559141 | NCBI WGS metagenome assembly JAABUK01 (sample SAMN10711869, study PRJNA513367) | rock metagenome | isolation source: Antarctica rocks | place: Antarctica: Victoria Land, Pudding Butte nord | collected 2016-01-03
GCCATCTTGGACCGTGCACTAACTATGCAAGCTCGAATGCGGCAAATTGTTCCGACCAGTGTTATTCATATCTACCAAATGTACCTTATTCAAGAAGATCATCACACGAGCTGATAACATCGCCGAAGACATCACCCGGTAAAGTGACCCAATGATCTCATCGTCGACCGGTTGGTTAACTGACTGCCTGTTAATCTATAGGCCAGGCCCAACACCGTGCTCTATCTTTCATCCTATCGGTCGGATCCGAAACAAGGGGAGGCAAGCCACGGACCTGCTTCCAATTGGAGAAAATTGTAGCGCTGCCGGACTTCAAGTACTCATCGATATGCATCTGGAACACCCCATTCGGTAGGAACTCGTCTTTCTGACGTTAGATAATTGGGCCATTGGGCACCGACTGGCAAGCCATGCCGCCGGGGCCGCTCTCCGCAACTCGCGAGCTGCAAGGGTTCAGTTCTCGGTGTGCAAGAAGCTCCGATGAGCCGAGCCTCCTCCATGGTCTTTTCCCCTCTGTCCAGTTGTGGCCATTTGTTTGGTCAACAGGGAGCACTGATTGCCCAAGGGATCCAGTGCCGATTCCTCCTCGGTCCTAAATAAGCGGCAGGATGCTTCTAAGGCAGAGGACATCGTGGGATGTTAAAGGCGAGCGGATGGGCTGGCGTGACGTGGGTCAAGAATTTTGCACAGACAGGAGGCTGCGACCTTTACGAAAGCGGACGGAGGCTTTCCGTAGACGGCTCAGAGGCGTTCGGCCAATACGCCGATATGGCCATTACGCTGATATGGCCAATACGCTGGCCACCACTGGCCTGACGGCGAGTGGCCCAAGCAGGGGGGACCCTCTCGTCGATCACGGATATATAGAATTGAGGCCCGTGGTGTAGGTCCACCATAGCATAGTATTGCTCGATGCAGACAATAAAGTTGATTAACAATAAGTCTTCTGTTGAATCGGAATAGATAGAGAAAGTCGGTAGAAAAGTCGAGGTTGCGCTGCATTTCTTCGCCAGCTTTTAGCGACCGGTAGCTATAGACGCTCGTCGCTAAATCAGCAGTCTTGTCACTATCGCCGCTGTGGTCTCATCTAAGGAAATAACTGCAACCCCGTATCATAGTGCATAGGCGCTACTGGAGAGATTCATCGAGATCAGCGAATATCTCCCTTCTCCACAGCCGTGTTCGCCGAACAGAGCACGCACAGCGATATGTTTCAGGAAGAAGAACCAAGGTCAAAGCTATAAGGCCAGGAGGCACCGTCATATGAGCAAAGTACTCTCTAGATAGCGGCTAGGCCTAAAAAACAGAAAAGAGCGATAAACACTCTAGATCTACTACCGGAAATCCTTGGGCAGATTCTGGCCAAGATTAGTATTCAATTTTGAGACGGAGCGAACTTCACTGACCTCTCCTTCTAGATTACTAGAAGCTGATAGTCGCCTTTCAGATCTGCTGACGCTCATTGCGTGGAGCCACCCACAAGAAGCGCTTCGAAGCCATGTTGTCTCGAGAAGGATGCGCGTGGCTGATTGAGTACAGGTCTTCCATTTTCTCCATGGTGCCAGTATACATTGTCTCCTTTTCAGTGCCAGTGCCCTCATCTTAAGTTGCTGCGTCCTTGAAGCGTATGCAGGTCCAAACTTCCGCTAGTTCTTCCATTGAGAGTGCAAAAAAAAAGGAGCGCATCTCGATCCAGAGATCAGATGCGAGCAGTGCTCTTTGAGACGACTTCGGGAACGAAGAAGGTCAATCTGACGGCAGTCTCGCCCGTATAAATTGATCGCCCATTTTTATCTAGACGTAAATCGACCTCGGTCGCTGATAAGGTGGTCGATCGATAGAAACAGGTCAATGGCTCCCTTTTGCCGAATGTTTCGCCTTCATCGCAACACGCTTGCGAGACTGCATCGAGATGTAGTTCAGCATTTGGATCTGTTTCAAGGACAGGTACAATCGAAGTATCGCTTGAGCCACAGGGAAAGGGGTGCCCGTCTTATACAATTCCCGGAGCTGCTCCTTATGGATGGTTCCTGTCAAGAATTGATGCAAATGGCGATACACTCCAAATGGGAGTCTGAACTTATGCATGTTGGCGAACCATTGTCGGTCACTTGGGAAGAGCGATAATCCACCGAGAGTGTCTATAAGTTAGCAACAAACCTCAGCAGATGTTTCTGTAGCAGATCTTGGTAGTTACCTTCATGATTCATCATGGTCTTGGTAAAATAGGAGAACAGGCCCGCCAGAAGGAAAAGCAGGCAAATGTCTCCTTTAAATACACCGTGATATTCCCCGATCTACTATCGCAGCTTGCCTCTTTTTGAAGAAGCCACCAGGCCCGTTACAATCGTGACAAGCACTGTCGTCAAGCCGCCCTCTCGCTGGGCCCGGCCCAGAAATCATCTTTCTTTGGATCGGTATTGATGAGGTTGAGATCCAAGGGTTTCCCCTTCCAGCCCATGGAATCCTAACAAGTCAAAGCCGCATGACCCACAAGCTGGAGCATTTTCTTCAAGAACAGGGAGATAGACACGGCAGACGAGCAGTAGAAAGGGGCAGACAGCCGGCAACTGTGGGATTGGGTAATATGAGGGTGTTGTTCCGCAACATTGCTGACACAGTGAAGGCGCCTTTGCCCAAGCGGCACACCTATGTTGGTCTCGGCCTCGCACTCCGCCACATGGCCGAGGGCAGCATGTTTCCAATCGCAATTTGATCTTGGAGCCTTGTTGCGAAATCCAGTAGAGAGGCGTCGAGCAATGGTGTGTTGCTGCCGGCTAACTTACCAGAGCCCGCGGGTAGACCTGCCCGGGGGTGAATGGTGCCGAAGACGAGCCGGGCATAGATTTCTATTACTCACTCACGGTAGTACAGACGACAGCATCCTCGTACTCGGAACCATCTTCTCAATCTCGCTCATCGGGTGACAGGTCTCCTTATCCCAAGCTGCCCCAGGACACACTTACTCACAGGCACTGGCGAGCACTGATCTCATAGATCGGCATTGGTCAGATGCTTTCGCAGCGAGGCCGGACGCCCACACTTCCCACGGATGCTGGCCTTTCCGAGAGCCATCGTACTATTGATCCGTTCTCCATCATTCATCCGGATATCGCATGTGAACAGTCCTGAACAGATGATCCTGCCTGGTCCATCTCTCTTCTGATTTAGAACCTGCGCTTCTCACCTCCTCTTGCCCCGACATTGGTTTTCTCTTCTGTCATCTGTTTCCACAGAGATTCGTCCCAGCATGCTAGAATTCCTCTTTCGGCCCTCCATCGGGTTTTCTTTGCTCTTCCTCCTGATCTATGTTACCTACCGTCGCTTGTCGTCCAAGCCCGACGTGTCACGCCTTCCTTGGATAGGTCTTCGCAAAGAGTGGTTTGCGAGGATCAGATGTCGATGGCGAACAACGATCGATTATCGGGGAAGTCTTCAATTTGCCTACCAAAATGTGAGTGTAGCGCGTCCATGATTAGCAAAATTCGTTCTGATCAGCTCGGAAGTTTTCCCTAAAAGGCCTTTCTTGCCTTCTGCCTGCAATCTCTGGCGATGTCATACTCCTGCCTGCATCGTCGACAGAATGGATCATCAACCAGCCGGACGACGTGTTGAATGTGAAAGAAGCTCACATCGACGGCCTCCAGGCCGACTACACTTTTAGCGACCCAGCAGTCGTGCGCCAGCCACACCATGAACATGTGATCAAGACGGACCTGCTCAGGCAGCTAGGCAGGCTGACGATGGATATTATGGATGAGTTGACGACAGGATTTGACGAAACATGGGGTATGGATACCGAGAAGTGGAAGGGCATTGGTGTATATGAGAATATGATGGCAATCATTGCGAGAACCTCCAATAGAATCTTAGTTGGGCTACCTCTGTGTTCGTCTCCTCATTCCTCGGTTTGGTATGTTTGTGCGGCTAATATCTCATCACAGGTCGAAATACTTCCTATCTTTGTCTAGCCCAGAAATTCTCTCAGGATATCCCATTTGCAGCCTTCATCCTTCGCCAGCTTCCGCAAGCTCTCCGTCCGATCCTGGCCCCTTTCATCACGTTACCAAACAAATATCATATTCGCAAGCTGCGGCGTCACCTTGACCCTGAGATTCGATCACGTCTATCCAATCTCGATCCTGAGAAGGCAGGGTCTCATTCACAGCCCAACGACTTTTTGCAATGGAGCATCAATAATGCACGGACAAGATTATCAGACAAGCCTGAGGAGATGTCTCCGCACATGCTTGTTGGCAGGCTCCTTGCCATCAATTTTGCTGCCATTCACACTTCGACTTTCTCCATTACCAACGCAATCTTTGATCTGGTCTCGTCAAACCCTTCCCTCCGCTACCTCCAGCAGTTGCGGGAAGAGGCCGCGTCAGTTCTCGAAGAGGATGACGGCGTCTGGACCAAGAGAGGGCTGTCAAAGATGTACAAGATTGATTCCGCGCTACGCGAGTCGCTCCGGCTACGCTCTTTCTTATCGGTCGGAATGACCCGAAGAGTCATTGCCAAAGACGGTGTCACCACGCCAGAAGGAGTATATCTACCATTCGGAGCCAGTATTGCCGTGCCGGCCTATGGGATCCACAATGACGAGAACAATTACCCAAATCCCGCCGTATATGATGCGTTAAGATACGTCCAACAGAAAGACCTTATCGATGCAGCGGAGGAACGCAGGGATGATGATTATATCAGAAAAGCCAATTTCTCAACGGTAAGCACCAGCGTTGAGTACCAGTCTTTCGGACACGGGAGACATGCTTGTCCTGGTCGATTCTTTGCTGCAAATGAATTGAAGCTTCTGCTTGCATATATGGTCCTGAATTATGATATCGAGCCTCTTAAGGAAAGACCAAGTGGCAGATGGGTTGTGAATAACATCCTACCTCCAATGAAGGCGACTATCAATGTCAGGAGGAGAAAGGTTGAAGGAAAGAGGTGAAGGAGGGAAATTTGCCAGTCTAATCCGTATCACCTCGATTCATAGTAATGATTCATAAAAATCGCGGCACCTCGAGGCCTGAACTTCGTTTGTCACCAATGGGTCCCTCTGAACAGTAGTCGCGTATGTCTCGCTACGAATATCTCCATGGTTTCCATATAGCAATTGGAAGCCTCGGGGTAAGTAAGCTGGCGATGAAGGTATCGATCTTCCCTCCGATTTCCCCTCCGACTACTCATTGATGTGAATCAGTCAGAGTGAATACGGAGGGACTGTAAGTTTTATGTTGGAGAGAGAAAAACAGGCAGGAGGAGCGGATTGAATTTTTGATACCCGTTTGCGGTGCTTGGTGGAGCGAGCAGGGGGTCGTAGGGCTGAGCTTAAAGTTGGAGCTTCCGCGCTGCAGTTGGTGTCTGCAGTGCTTTTTCTCTTTCACGCAGGCAGCAACAGGTCAGAGTTTCAACGAGTGACGGCTGGATATCGTCTTGATGCTACCATGTCCTAACTACCTTTGACCATACAAGGTATGTGACTGAAGCGCATGCTCTTGAGCTGCGGTATCGGGCACCCCAGAACGATGCAGAACCCGCTCAAACCTATTTTCGGCGCAACCTGGCTCTACCCTTTCAAGGTATGGCAGATTGCGGACTATCCACGTGTTATCACCGCTGAGCAAGATATTGACTAATATGATCGCTACAGGGCATCTGCTACTTCGTCGCTCATCGCTTCCTGTGGACCTTTCTTCGAGCCCGTCTCCTTCCTATAGTTCTCCTTTCTGCCTTCATCTACGTGAATCTATTTCTCTGGACATACCTACCACAAGTCGCCTTGCTACACATCTTTCATGGCCCCGCGGCGTGGGTCAACGCAGCCGTCCTGGTGCTTGGAGAAGGGCAGGTGATCATAGCACTTCTCTTCGAAGCCTTCCTGGTCGACGAAACCCTGGTCGACATCTTTGATTCTGTCCTGATCAACGAGGGCCTCCAAGATCTTGTGGGTCAGGCCAGAACACTGTACACTGATGCAGGAGATCCGGCAAAAATGCTTGGAAAGCCAACGAAGAGTGCAGTTTATAGTCCCTTTAGCTTGCGACAAATCGTCGAGTTCATCGTTTTTTTGCCGATCAACTTCATACCGTTTGTCGGGGTACCCATTTTCCTCATCATCACGGGATACCGAGCCGGTCCGTTTCATCACTGGAGATACTTCAAGCTGCTTGGGCTGAGTAGGAAGGAGCGGAAGCAATATATTCAAAGAAGAAAAATGAAGTATACATGGTTCGGAACAGTAGCACTGATGTTGCAGCTGGTGCCTGTCTTGAGCATGTTCTTCCTGTTGACGAGCGCGGCAGGAAGTGCCCTCTGGGTCGCCAAGATGGAGAAAGCGCGGATAGAAAGGGAGAGGGTTTCGGCCCCAGAGGACCCATACCACGACATCCCCGCCTGATGGCCCGCGAAGAACATATACTTATTTCGCATAAGCTTGGACCACTTGCTCGAGCTCCTCGAGACTGTGCACTATCGCTCTGGGCTGACCGCCCTGCTTATCTTGCCATCCAATACTAGCTCTATCAACCCAAGCTGCCTGCATGCCAAAAGCACTGGCACCGACCACATCGAATGGGTTTCCGCTGATCAACCACATATCGCCCTCATGGCCGACTTTACCAACACACTTGGCTAGATGCTCATATACTTCTGGGGCAGGCTTAAACCTCTTCACATCATCGACAGTGACAATCTGCTTGAAGAGAGTTGAATGAGGCGAGAGGTCCTTTGACTTATGGACCGAGTTTGAGACCATTGAACTGGTACCATTCGAGAACACGACACATTCGATGTTCGCATTTGAGGCAAGCTTCTTTAACGCCGGCTCCACGTCAGAGAATGTGGACAATGAATCGTATGCTTTCATCAACTTTTCGACTTCGTTGTCATCAAGCTGAAGGCCATTTTCGGCCAGAGCATGGAGAAGTGTATTTCTGGTGATGTCCAAGAAGGAAGCGAATTTTTCTGTGGCAGGTTAATGGTGGGATGCCGATTCAGCGCAGAACACACTCATGCTGTTGTACCTCCATGTATATTCTAACTGGTATTTCCGCCATGTTGCGGCTACCGAAGCAGCTTTCTCCTGTCCAAAATGCTCACTCAATTGCTTGGCGATTGATTCGGTAGAGAGGAGTGTGCCGTAGAGGTCGAATGCTAAAAGAATCTGAGGCATGGTGACTTGTGTCCAACTACTGATTGAAATGGGGCTATCAGTATACCGTACGTGCATAAGCAGTTGTTGTCCGGGATAAAAAGTGAACAAAGTCATTTTCAAGGTTCAATCGGTCCGTCATTATGACAAGCCTGACTAACCACCAAATAACGATAACTTCCGTTCATCCTGCCACAACCAACACCAGACACTACTCACTTCAGCCTTTCTACCAGTTTCAGCTGGCATGTCTGATACTGAAGATAATTATGAGGTCTTCAAAGATTGCCTCTCGAGCACGTTTCTTCAGAAGTATTCTGCGGCGCCGCCGAAGAAGACGGCGAAGCGACCCAGGAAGAGCGCCCGATCTGCCGGCTGCTCAATTGGAAGCGGCTCTGAAGATGGAGGCACAGATGCTGCTGAACTAGCAGACTTCATTGAAGTAATACCCAACTTCACACCGAAGCACACATCTCAGCTGTCTCGTATCTGAGGTTCAGTAGTATCTGTCGACCGAGATCTTCTCAGCGCTCCCTGCCGAAGCGAGGACACTCTCCTACTCTGCTGTTCAGAGCAATTCTTCCCTAGCCGAGGCATACTCCGACCCCTTGACGCTCTCGACTCGAGAGTCTCTCGTCCAATCCATTCCTCCCTCCCTCGTCGACACCCTCACAGCATACACCCTAATCTCACCACCCAAAACCGACCTGCTAGATTTTCTCACCCCAGTCCTCTCATCCTACATCACCGCCGTCGCAGCCCCACCACCAGCATGGCATACCACTCGTCCGTGTGCGTGCGAAATCTGTGGCCGCGGCTGGATTCCACTCTCCTATCACCATCTAATCCCTAAAGCTGTGCATGCGAAAGTGCTCAAGAGAGGTTGGCATGAAGAGCATATGCTGAATAAGGTAGCGTGGTTGTGTAGGGCTTGTCATTCTTTCGTGCATCGGATGGCTAGTAATGAGGAGTTGGCGAGGGAGTGGCATGACGTGGATGTAATCTTGGAGAGGGAGGATGTTCAGAGGTGGAGGCGGTGGGTGGGGAACGTGAGGTGGAAAAAGAGGTGAGAGATCGTTGCTGAAAACTGGACGGACATTGCTGGTGAGTCGCTGAGAGACCCTGGGAAGCAATTCAGAGGAGGAAGGCATGACCTCAGGCAGCAACATCTCTGTGTCGGAGCGATCTGGAGGGCACTCGTTTGCATATCATGATGATGTGAGGATCATTCTTGGCTGTTGTTCTCTACCCAGCTCTGCCTATCATGCCTAGGCCTGCCTTTGGGCCTTCAAGGGGGTCAAGGCAATGTGCCAGAATATCCTGTGCTGGTTGAGCAACCAGTTCTTTACGAGTGTTCTTTGGAACACAATGTGGCTTCGGTGTTCAAGTGTGCCTCAGAAACAGGCAAAATACCAGACAAGCAGATTTCATTTCCATTTTCGAAATATATTGTTCGAGGCCTCACTACATCAACACCCGGCAGCCACGACAAGAGCACTACAACAACAAACCTGTCCGCAATAAGCCTCGAGGGTGCTCTCAGCTTCCTTCTCCAATAACAAAGACAGCATTCCCGAACTTGTTGCCAGAACGCATCCTGAAGAGCGCTTTTAAGATGACCCTCCTCCGCGCAAGTTCACGCCCAGCTGGTGTCCAGGTCAGGCCAAGTCGCGAAACAGGCAAAGGAGGATGTCCTTGGGGCTAATAATGTGTAGAGTGACATCCACTCTCAGACAAACCGGTCAACCTTCTTGGCATATTCTCAACAAGTTTCAGGCAGTCGACGCGGCCGCCCCGGTCGACGCCATTTCCCTCGCCCAAATCAGGGTGCTGATCGCGGCCCTCACGAATATGATTACCATTTCCACGAAACACCTCTTGGCTTGGTTGAATCTTATTTTGCTGAGAGTGAACAATATCACTGCACCTTCGCAACGAGGAACAATCCAGGACGACTCTTGTCGGAAAGTCCAGAACCCTCTGAGCCAGAGAGCAGCGATGATGCTGCTGCGACGGTTGTTGATAAGGATGAGGCTGGCGTTTCAACCAGTGCAAAGGGGAAGAAAAGATTGAGCTTCAAAAAGACCGGTAGTCCTGGGCAGGGGCCCACCGACATATCAGATGACGATGACGAGCCAAACGAAGGTCAAAAAGTGGACTCTCCTTGTTCCCCACGTCTCAGTGGTGAGGATACAGAAATCGACATCGAAGAACCTGAAGGATTCGACCGGAGGAAGCCTTCGTATATCCCAGATGATGACCTCTTCAGAGACCGCTGGTACCCTGACCCATGGAACCGAGCACCAGGAGAAATGTGGACAAAGGAGATCCAAAACCGGCACAATCTCAAAGCTACGGTCCGAGAAAGGGGATTCACAGGTCCACGTGCTGCATTCCTGTTCAACCAGATCTGGAAACGCAAAGGGCATCGTTTTCCCTACAACGAACGAGTCTCGCTGAAAATGCCGGAGCAGACCCAGACAGAATACACGACTGCTTTGAAGCAGCGGAGGGAAGAAGGGTTTTCTTGTGAAAATCAAGTTAACGAATATGATGAGGAAAGTGCTCTTGAAGAATGCAAATGGGCTCTTGATCTGTACGAAAAAGTGTATGGACCAGATGGGCCGGATAGTACACTCAAGCCAAAGTCAAACATACCACATATCATGGTCAACGAAGACGGCTTTGATGATGATGATGAGGAGGAGGAGGAGGAGGAGGAGGAGGAAGAATCAACTCCCAAACGCCGAAAGACCCGTCAGCACACTTCCACCCCAGAGCCTTCGAAGACAAAGAAAGTGCCGGTTGTCAATCATGGCATCACGATCCCACCTCTCAGTCAAAGAGCTACACCGCAGCAGATCGAACAGCGAAACAAGGACTTTAGAGCCTACAGAGCAGAAGTAATTGAAGCAGCAGGATTAGAAAGGGAGGAAGAGGACATTGAAGCATTCCTGCGATCTGAACTGAATCGAAAGTTCAGCAATGGATATAGGGGCGAGGTAGGAGGACTCGAACTCTTCAACGAAAGCCTGGAGAGGGGTAGGAGGAATGGAATTCTACACGGAAAGCCCTAGAGCTTGAGATTTCGGCGAATGAGAACGGGCGAATGTGGGCGGGAATGATCTTGGACTGCCAGTTGTCCTTCTGCCGCAGGAGACTTGGACATCAAACAGGCTCCGGGATCAAGAAGCGCGGTAGTCGTTCTCGGATAGTCTTCGGCTTCATGCAACGCAGAGTGCTGTGAGGTTTCTGATACCGTAGGATACAGTATCACGACAATCAGGTGGCAGATTCGTGCAGTACTTTGACCAGATCGCACGCAACGTTAGTTAGCAGTAGAAAAAGAAAGGCTCGCTCTACCTGCCATTCGAAGGCAACCTCCGCATTTCAGCACAAGCCTCCACTCCACCTATTGACCTTCCAATCGTTGAGCACTTCAGCTGCATGACGTCCCATCCAAGGAGCAATTGGTTTCGTCAGTAGTCATCTGGCTCTCGAGGCCAGAATCCTCCTTCTCACGGCGTGTGGGCATCGTAAACGCGAAGAGACCCGTTCATCCACAAGTCATAGAGACGTCGACGCCACCCATCAGCTACCGCAGGCAAACTGGGGCCTTTGGGGCGAGATCTGCAAAAGCACAAGCGCTACCCGACATCTGCCACTTTCAACCTGCGATCGTTTCGGTTCCGTCCTCACCTTCGTCGTCGCCATTGTTGTTTGACCTTATCTCGTCGTTTCCACGCGGTTCGGTAGCCTCGAATCCTGCCCCGGAGGATAGAAGCAGGCTGCCTGCCATTCCTCTCAAGTAGAACAGTCTGACCTCAAGAGAAATCAAAGAAGCCCATCAATGAGAGCAAGAGGAGGATGGCAAGCTTTAATCTTGTGCCCGGAGGTGGAGGGCATAATTACACCGGAGTCCTGACGAGGTCGATTGTTTTTAGCGGAACTTTGATAGCCTTTCTTGCTGGTAAGGGCTCGGTCACATTGCAGGCTTGGTTCGTGGGCACCGCAGTCGGCTAACAACGTTCCAGCCACTGCTTTGACTCTAGCATCGATCATAGTACCTAATTGGATCTCTTTTGAGAACCACACAGTACGTAACATAGCATACTTACCGTTCACCAACGCTGATGCTGTACAGAACCATCATACGCACATCCACTACACCTACGGCCTCCATCGAAGATGCTCAAGCACAAACGCGCACCTCACTACATCCCCATCATCACCGCTGACAAGCTACCAACATCTGACTTGTGTCCCATTCCCCCGATCGACGGACTGCCATGGTGACGACAGATACTTTTGCAGCATGTGGAGATCTACTGGCTTTCTGATGTCTCTTGGCGTGGTGATCGAAGGCATGACAATAGCCGCGTTCATGATACTACTACTGGGAGGGAAGCAAAGAAGAGAGCAGGGCTGGGCTGTACTTTCAATAATGGTGGCAATTGCAGCTGTGGTGCAAGCGGCGGGCATGTCATTGACAGTACGTCGAAATACCATCTCACACAACACAGCGGCAGTCGATGAGCTGATCACGTGCAGGCGTATCTCTATGACAATGACCCACGATTCTTCGTTGGCTGGTTCCTCGACAAATCGTGGATCATGTGCACCGTCAGCTGGAGCGTCCAAGCTTTTTGCGCGATTGCAATTACGGCCGCCGCTTTGACCTTACCCACTGAAGGAGGATTTGAACTCATTCCTGATCATGCTTGAAAACGCCAACCTGAATCACCGCAATCTACCTCAACACTTCGCCGACCTTTCTCGGCTTCTCCTCTCCTGCCCAAATTGGCCTCGCGGGCGGTCCAGAAAGATCATGAACATGGCGAAATCTCTCGGGTCACTAACCCCTCTGGCCTTCGAACGGATTGTGTGCCCTCTCCGGCCATGAACGGATTTTCTCAAGACATAGCGGTCAACTAAGGGGTTCGATGTCGGCCCGAGGCAGCAGTAATCATATTTGGCGTATCAATTTTTGGTGGTCTCAGCTTGTCTCTTCTTGCCTTGTTATGTTCAGACGGGTGGCTAGAGTCCATGTATATGTTTGTATCGCTGAAAGCGGATACCTAATAGCAACGATCTCAAGCTCTTGTACGCGTTGCCTCAACAGCAATCTTCTTCCTCTTGAATCACCGCCTATCTCTTTCCGATTGGTACCTACTTATCATGCGCAACCCTTTTTTACGTCTTGCACAGGGCGGTCGCCCACCCCTTCTCATGATCGAGTACGCGAATTGGCCGTATATCGCCCCCAAATCTCTTGCATACAACCGCCTCGAATAGAGTAACACTCTCCACTTCTGGGGCGAGGTCGCCATGGCGAATGGTGTGGTTTACCCCCCCACCCCAATGATGTCTAAAAGGACGTTTCGCAAGCCCAGCGCCCTCTACGTATTTGTGCATGCTTTACCCCAATCATCAAACCTCTTAGCACCTGCGTGCCGTCTCATCTCGCGACGGGCAGCGCGGGAATCCAGTCCAGCAGGTACGTTGAGACGGGTGGTGGTGGTGGTGGTGGTGGTCTCGCAAGCCAAATGCATATAAGAGTGCAATGTCGGCATCGCAATACGTGATCAGCTGCAAACACCGACTTTTCCTGCTTGTGGAAAAACCGCGTGATAGAAAGTATGTATACCAAGCGCAACAGAAAGTTCCTCTTGCAATCGATACCCTCGGATTTCTATCTCTCATTTTGGTTCTGGTCCAGCCATTCTTCGAAGCAGCCGAAGGTGCATTTCCATGGCAGCGGCGT
>JAABUK010009856.1_pt1 | contig 12919 bp, 15 predicted proteins | sample 5559141 | NCBI WGS metagenome assembly JAABUK01 (sample SAMN10711869, study PRJNA513367) | rock metagenome | isolation source: Antarctica rocks | place: Antarctica: Victoria Land, Pudding Butte nord | collected 2016-01-03
CCAAAAGCTGCAACAGCATACAGTGTTGGTCAGTGACTCAGGCAAGGCACAACACATTGGAAAGTTGTTATGCACAACACAAGATGTCAGCCAGCAGTTGTACAGATGAGAGGACCATCACAGTTGCGGTTTGGTGACGGCAGACGCAGATTTGAAAACTAAATGCACGTATGTTGTCTCTTGGCACAGCACACTCATACTTGTAGGGAGGGCACAGCACAGCACAGCACAGCACAGCACAGCACAGGACAGCACAGCACAGCACAGCACGCACAGCACACACAGCACAGCGCAGCGCAGCACATCACAGCACAGCACAGCACAGCGCACCACGCCACACCATATCACCCCTCAACACAGCACAGCAACATGTACTTCACACCTGTACACTCTAGACAGCGTCATGAGACGCTCAGCATAGATCTTCCAGGTGTAGTGGCTGCTGATCCGCTCAATGGCTCCCTTACTGATCTCATTCCAATGCTCCTTCTCTTTGGTGCACTTCTCAAAGAAGTCTGCCATGAGTTCTGCGGCTGCTTCACCGTGGTATGGGTCAATATTGAAGCCACTCTTGTTCTGCTCGATGATCTCGACTGGACCGCCTTGATCTGTTGCAAAGGTGACTAAGCCACATGTCATGGCCTGCACACACGCACAAGCATGCAGAAACTCAATGACTTATGTGGTGATTCAGTGCCTCAGGTGCTTCAATTCTTTGTTTGTCCTTTTTTATGTACAGGTGAACACACCACATGATGGGGCCTGCACACATGCATAGACTTCTGGTCCAGTGCCTGCTATGTTCCTGGTTCAGCCCCTTTCAGAACAAGCAGTGCGGTGTATGATGAACTTTTGCAACTGGGCCGCTTTGGCCTGTTGCTTATCTCACACACTCACATGTCATTGCCCATATCAGCACATACACGCAAATTGTATCTGGTCTGGTCTTGAGATAAGCACATCACGCCACCTAGCTGGGTAGAAAGTCTCCTTTCCTTTCTCTTTTTCTGCAATAAGCATGCATCAGCGCATCCAATCTTGCCACAGCATGCATACTGCTACTGATTCCAAGACCACTTGTTGTAGGGCAGAATCCCACATTGCGCATGAGATGCCCCTTGACTCCTTGTATACTGCTACGTTCAATTAAATTTGATGGCCCACCTCAACAACAGTCAGGCCAAAGGCTTCATACAGCGCAGGTTGGACGAAGGCGCCTCCAGTATCAGCAATGATGCGATACATCTCCCCATTCCTGACAGGATCCTTCTGCGCTACCAGCCACCTGTGCATGGCAGCAGCCAACTTGTCTACTGACTCATGTCTACTCATGTCTACTGACTCATGTCTACTCATGTCCACTGACTCATGTCTACTCATGTCTATTGACTCATGTCTACTCATGTCTACTCATCTCATGTCTACTCATGTCTAATGACTCATGTCTACTCATGTCTACATACTCGTGTCTAATGACTCATGTCTACTCATGCCTACTCACTCATGTCTACTCATGTCTACATGCTCCTGTCTAATGACTCAAGTCTACTCATGTCTAGTCTACTCATATCTACTGACTCATGTCTACTCATCTCTATTGACTCATGTCTACTCATGTCTACCAACTCATGTCTACCAACTCATGACTACTGCCCCATGTCTACTGACTCATATTCACAGACATGTCGACTGACTTGTGTCTTCTGTCTCATGTCCACTGCCTCATGTCTGTTACCTCATGTCTACTATCTCGTGTCTACTGACTCACTTCTATTGACTCATGTCTACTATTCCATGTCTACTGACTCACGTCAGACATGCCAGACTCTGTTGACTCATGTCTATCAGCTAATTTTACTGACTTGTATGTTATGAATCACAGCCATTGACATGCAACGCTTTCAAACTTGGAGTGTAGACTTATCAGACATCCTTGACTTGGAAGCACTTTGACCACTGGGTGCTGCCATGCAAGTCTGCAAGCTATAGTACCAAAGACACATGTGCATTTCCAGCCTGCTGAGCAATATGCTCACTCATTTGAGCTCAGGCTCTGAAAAGCGGCTTTGGTAAAGCTATGAGACTCATTCACTCAAACAGATGGCTTGACAGGACATGTGTGTGAATGAGTCATACCTAAACTCCCCATCTAAGTTGTATGGATTGATGATTTCATGCATCAAACAGATGGCTTGACAGGACATGCGTGTGAATGAGTCATACCGAAACTCCCCATCCAGGTTGTATTGATTGATGATTTCATGCATCTTGATGCACTGCTCCTTCTCCTCATGGTCTGTTGTGTCTTCAGGACTTACGACTCCTCCTGTAATTACGGGGTCACAAACCGTAAGAGTGCAATGTAACTGACCTGACTGTGTAAAATTGATCACAGTGAGCAGCAAGAAACTAATGCATAGCTGCAAGCCCAAAGGCAAATTGATGCATTTGCCGTTGTCCCTATCTGTGAACGCAAAATCAACGCTGTACAGCTACAGCCTGTGCTGGAACATCTGTGTTCACTCATTCCAGAGAGGTTCTAGCTAAGTCTTCTCCACCAGCTAGATGTATATGGAACATTTTGCATGGCAACACGTACGGTCAGTTGAAATTAACGCTGGACGCTTAGCTGCGCCCAACAGAAATGGGTCACACAGAGCTGACCAGTAAAACGGCTCCAAAAAACCGTACATGCAAAACTTGGACACAGCAGCATATCATCACAGAAGATTGAATGTGTGGCCTGTTGCAGTAAGGGCCTGACATCATAGCAATATACAATGTGAAGGTTACAAGCCTTGTTCAAAAATCAGATGCACCATGACAAGGACAGCCAATAAGGACTTGCTGCTGATATCTCAAAAGAGGAGCCTTGGACTGTTTTGCAATGGCAACAGCAAGTGCTCATGGGCTGTCCTTGTCATACTGCATCTAGTTTCTGAGCAATGCCTGTGACTGTGACACTCACACTCAGTCTCCTGCCTTACCTACTCATGTTCACAAATGTTGTGCAATGTCAAACTGTAATCATGTAGATTGTATGATATCTGACGCTATGCAAATACCATCAGTCAAACAACATACGCTTGTCCCTAAGTGTCACAATCTGGTTGATCAGTGAGTCATGCCAGAGCGCTGAAACACAATCCCAGGGGGGAGGAAGGGGGGCAGGTGTCAGGGTATGAGCGTACCAACAATGACAAGGTTAACCAGTTTGCGGAGGCGCTTGTTGGCAGCAAACCACTCTGCCAAGCCACTCAGGTTCTTCACACGGTCCAAGCGCGCCATACTGCAGAGATACCAAAAAACACAACTTTACGCTTTTCAGCGTGCACAATGGGAGCCTCCTGAGGCGGCAGCCTGGAGCTGGTTTACTGCAGAGAACAAACCAACAGCTTCATCTCACACATCAACTGCATATCAGGCTGTGCCGCTGTGCAAAGTCTTGTTCCCCGCCTGTCAATTACACGCATGTATCACAAAGGCTTAGCCGATTCCTCATGCCATAAAGCCTTTGTGATACATGTGTGCAACCAACAGGCACACTTCTATGTGCAGAGAACAAACCATGGGTGCCTGTGGTGCATGAATGTAGATAGCAGGAGGGTACAGGAGCCAATTCCCCCCCCCCTCACCGGGGTAGGATGCTAGCCTTGCCAGGACTACATTGAAGAAAAACTTTTACACTAGCAACCATGGAGGTATGCGTCATACACTAGGCCAATCACGAGTACACTAAAGAATAGCAAGAAGGTGTCTATCAAAGAGAGTTAACAAAGCAGCAGCATGCACAGTGAATGCTTTCTTGATTGAGTGCATCCCTGCCAGAATCTTGAGCTGTGACGGTAACAAGGCTGAGGAAGTGCATGTCTGAAGGACCGCAACAGCATTGGTCAAAACTGATTCAGCCTTAGCTTACTTGACCTGCAACTTGCACACTGCACGTGCACTCAGTGGCCATGCAGGCCATGCATGGCAGCCAACCAAGCCTTGATCAGCTGAAGCCTGAAGAAGACAAACCTACAGCATGCAGTTCAGCGCATCTGGTTGAGTGGCTGACGGACTTGTCCTCTTCATCTTCACGCTGACCGTACCTTGATCCGGTGCCATGCATCGTGATGCATCACATGCTGTGCATATAAATGAATACAAATGAAAAAGTTGACCCCAACAGCAAACCTGAAGATGATGGGCTTGTCCTTGGACTTGAGCTGGCCGACAGATTTGCCCTTCTCGGGTGAGCCGTACAGCAGCTCCTTGAGTTCCGAGTGGAATTTCTTGAGGCGCTTGTCCTCCTGAGTGTAGGGGAAGTACACCTCGGCGTCTGCTCCGGGAGAGACGATGTTGAATTTGGGGTCAAACACATCGATGCCCTGTCAGCAGTTGAACAGAGACCTTGAGCAACGCTTGCGTTTGTATCTTGGGAAACGCTTGTGTGTGAGCTAAATTGCACTTCAGCGAAGGCTGTGGATGCGAAAATGTTTTGCTGGTGGTCCCAACACATCTTTCCACTGCGTTTTGACTGTCACCAGGCATTGTTGAGGTTAGGCACATGCTGCTCAAACAGATGTTTCTCCAACATGAGATTAGGGTTTAGGACTTTGGGTCTACACATCTTTATGTACAAGCGGGTCATCACACAGTGCATGCAACGATGGAATGAATAAGACTCACCAGAGGTGTAGACCCTAAACCCTATGTCTAAACCCTACGTCAAGTCTACACAATGATGTGAAGTAAGCTGCACGGATGTATAAGGACTGGACAAAGACAATCCTTCAGTTCATGAAACCATGATTTGAAGACCAACCAGATTTGGAGAAGAAGACTGACCAGGGTTTGTCATTGCAGGCATTGTAAGTGCATTGAAATATTTCACACTGCCAAGATAAACAAATGAGACCTACCACAATCACAGACAACAATATGAAGAAGAAGAAGTCCTTTGCAGGAGATGACTAAGTGTAGGACAGAACACACGGTGAAGAAGAGGGCTGACCGAGGTGACCCTGTACAATCCCGGCATGGTGAAGGCGTTGTGGCTCTCATACTGGCCCACATGGCCTGGCTGCCCTGCTATCTCCTGATATGTGGATGTGATGATGAAGTCTGCACAGATCACTCAAGTTGGTATGATGACTCCCCTTGAATGACAGCAAGAGCCTGCTGCCAGTGCTGAAGGTGATTGCTGACAAGTGTATGGGGGTGTATGGAGTGTATGGGGTATGAATGACAATATGCACAGCATATGTCAGGTGTGCACACTGCTCAGAAGCAAAACAGGCGTCAGTGTGAGTTGTGCTGCAAAATGCAAAGCACCAAGCATTACAATTTGCCAGCCATGTTGGTTGGAATGCAATTTTCACACAAACAGACAGATCCTTGAAAGAATGCATGCAACAAACTTGTTGCACGGACAGGCTTTCTGGTAATGGCGGATCGTTGAGACATGGCAGGTACTTGTGCAGGTCTACATGTACAGACATCATGCACAGCATGGGCATACTCACCGGCTGTGTTCATGGCAATGAGGTCAGCAGTGAACTGGCACCCAAAATGATAGCTGTCATCCATTGATTTCCTGCAAAATCAGCCACATGCTGTCAATCCACTCCAGCAAACTTCAAAGCTTTACATTGAAGTGAGAGCCCAGCAAATTGTAGCCCCTTCATATGGAACACGCTTGTAAGGGCACAGCATGATTGATACAGTAAGAGTCAACAGCACTGATTTGTGTGACTCACACATTCACACCACAATAAATGGTACCTTTACTTGGCTAGCGGTATGACAGTGCATGCATGCCTGACAGCACATTGCAGCCAGGTGCATGCAGATGTCACTGACCTGTGCATGATACACTGCCAGTGCTGTAAGCATTGTGACTACTTGCACATTCCTGTGCATCTGTTTGTGAGCACCATGCTGCATTTACATGATCTCACATGCAACGTAGTGAAGTAACGCATGGTACTGTGCAGTAACCTTGGTAATGTAATGTAAGTGTGATGATGATACCACACGACCATATGTTGTGTAGCAAATCTTGCAACATGTAGCAAATATGACATGACGCACCAGTTGATGTCAGCATCGTTGTACTTCGTCTTCTCCAGGGCATGTGCAATGTTGCACTGCGTCACGCCCAGAGCATGACTCATCAGACTGGCGACCAGATTGCCGCCGCTGTAGTTGCCGATGATGAAATCTGGGTTTTCACCATGACCTGCTCTATGCAGCTCTGCCGTGACAGCTTTAGTTGCATCCTCAGCAAACCTCTCTAAATATGGCCACACCTCAAATCTGCATTCAGGCACACCATGTTTTCGATGTGAACTGGTCTGCTTTGTTATTCTTCTTCTTCTTCTCCTTCTCTTCTTCTTCTTCTTCTTCTTTCTTGGCAGCTTTGGTCGCGTCCTCAGCAACCCTCTCTAGATATGGCCACACCTCAAATCTGCATTCAGACACACCGTGTTTCAATGAGACCTGTTCTGCTTTGTTCTTCTTCTTCTTCTTCTTCTTCTTTCTTGACAGCTTTGGTCGCGTCCTCAGCAAACCTCTCTAGATATGGCCATACCTCAACTCTGCATTCAGACACACCATGCTTATCATGTTGTGCTGTGCACTCTTCTTCTTTGTTGTTCTTCTTCCTCCTCCTCTTCTTCTTCCTCTTCTTCGTCTTCATTTTGGCAGCTTGGGCTGGATAGGTCAGAGCTTCACCCTCTAAACTCGAGTGCATGGTGTCTGGGATGTTGTGTCTAGGGTATGAACGTTTAGGGTTTTGCCGTCTAGGGTGTGCGTGTTTAGGGTGTGTTGCCTAAGGTAGGAGAGTCTAAAATTTGACAACAGATATTGATGAATAGCTGTCGACTGGATGTTTTGGCACACAGAGGTTACTTAGATATGGTGCACAAGCATCAAAACATTTTGTCACCATGTAGCACCCAGCATTGACGTACACACAGGTTTAGAAGTCCACCTGCTGACCCACTGCTGCAGCACCTCCCCGTTCTTCTGCTTGAAAGGCACTCTCAAGATCTGGGCATTGGTGGTTCCGTTGATCTTCTCCAGCCTCTGGTTGCATGTGGTGCCTTTGGCGTCTGGGATGAGCCGGGTCACCACCAGAATCTGTGGCTTAATCTCTAAGCCTTGTTGGTCGATCCTTGTGCACATCTCCTTTTCTAGCGCCCTCACTTGATCCAGAATATACACAATCTGCAAAAACAAGAAAATATATACAGAATATATACCTGTCTGCAAAAACAGAACATGTATACAAAATGCATATATATACATTTCAACAAAAAAATCGGAACATATGTATATATATATATATATATATATATAAAACGCATTTGCACAATGAGCAATTATGCCACAATCTGCGAAACCAATGACATGAAAGTGCAACAGTGTCGTGGACATTGAGCAATTGTCAGCGCTGCAATGGGCCAACAGTCTTGGGCCCTGCTGATTGCACGTCGCAATCCAGAGCGCGTCATTAGTTTCAAGCACTTGCAAGCTTCACTCTGCACAGCATAGCCTGATATTGAAACCAGTGCAGTCATGTGACCCCTGCAGCCTGCTGAGCAGGCTTCAGATCACTGTTGCTAGTAGAATTGCAGCCTTTGCAGAACACTATCAAAGTATACAGTATACTAGAAGGACGGTCTGTGACAAATTGCAAGAAGAGGCAAAAGAGCAACCTGCTAGCTTGCATGAACAGCAACACAACAGCACAGCTAGTGCTCAACGACAGTCCACATACACAAATGGCATTGCATGACGAAGAAGACCAACCTGGCCGCCAGTGTCGGGTTTCCCCAGAACATCTTTCTGTCCAAAGAAGCCATGCGGCGACAAGATGACCACATTGAACATGTTTGGCATCCTGGACAAAAAGTCGAAGAGGCGCACAGAATCTGGTGCTTCCAGTAGATTCAAAGCCAGGTTCATTGTGTCCTTTGCGCGAGCAACTGTGTTGCCCCAACCAGGCTCAAAGCCAAGCAATTGCAGGTCATCTGAAATCTCTGAGTATGGTGTCTGCAAGCACAGGGAAGCAGTTGCAAGTCATCTGGAACCTCTGGATATGGTGTCTGCAAGCACACAGAAGCAACTGCAAGTTGTTTGGAGCTTCTGGATATGGAGTCTGCCGGCTCGGGAGAGCACTGCTTTTGTGCGGTTGAAAGCTGCTGAGTTTAGTGTTTTGGCGTGTTCTGATGTGTTTCTCTGGTCCTGACTCCAGCAATCATCACTCAATTGGAAGTTTGGGATATGGTGTGCAAACAGAAAGACCGGCAGCAAACAATTTTGTTGTTGACATCTTGTTCTTACAGCATACAATGTTGCATATGTGGTTGTGCAATCGCATAATGAAAGACAGACGACATTCAGACACAATTTGGCATGATGGTCACCTCATCATCCATTGTGTCAAACATCTTCTCAACTTGCAGCAGTGCATTCCAAAGCTCAAAATGAGACTTGAGCTTGCCATTCAGCATCAGCGGACTTCCTAAACAGAAAAGCAGCTTCTTAAGCGACATGTGTTTGTGCTTGCGGCTGCACACATTGCATGCAAGGCAGTCAAGACAGCAATTGCTTGTGAGTCAGGCGGTGTCAAGCTACACATACTTATGCATCTTGCAAAGCTCATGATACACAACATTCCACAGCAAGGGAGTTGGCTAGCCAGGCATATCAATGATGGAAGGAGCTATAGCTTGTGTAGACTGATACAGCTTTGGTCCAGACAAAGGAGCTGGCGGTGAAAGGTAAGTATGCAGGGAGGCGTCAGGTCTACATCATGTACCTGCGTAAGTCAAAGTCTTCAGGTATTGGAATAGAGAACCGTTGATACCACCATTGGCTGGGTCTCTGCTGAGGGAAGAAGAAAGGTGCCTGTTCAAGAAGTCAACCCCCTGACCAATTGTCTTGGTGCGTCTCATGTGGGGCAGGCCCCTTCTGAATGCCCCTAGGTCAACCTCCAGAACCCATTTGTCATCATCACTTGGGCCTGCACCACCATGATTGACTGATCTTGATTGTGTGAGACAAAAGCAACATGTGCTCAGACTGAGAGTGATAGAAGCCAGTTCTGTGGTGCTGAACATGTCAGTACTGGGGCATGTAAAAAACATGCAATGCAATAAGAAAATACTGCGATGATAACACCGTCATGCGCCCATCAGAACTGTACAAAGCATACTTTGTCCACTGAGCTTCTCCTTGAATGCCAGGTATGCTGCTGTTTCCACGCCCTTGATGTCCATGGACGACGAGTCCACCATGACATACTTCCAAAAGCCAATATCGGGCCGAAGCGCAACAGCGACCATGTTTTGCCTGACAATCATCTCTTGAGCTGTCAGTAGCAGCTCGTACGCCTTGCCTCGCAGTAGTTTCGGAGCTGTTTTCTCTTCGGCAACATTCTCCAGCTCTGTTTTGATTACATGAGGCAAAATCAGGGGCGTCTCTTGGCCTATTTCTGACAACCTACAGTTTCGAAGTGCTTGCGACTTTCACTGGACCGTAATACACGTCGACACGGGACAAAGCGCAAGGTGCTCGTGCTAGTGCAGTATAATACATAACACAAAATAGACGCAGACTTGGCTTGTATCGAGCAGAATATCAACGTTGTGACGGGCACCGAAAGCCTTAGTCAGCAACACGAAAAGCAAAAGATTGTTGCGTCCTTCACCTGACAAACAAATCTTGATACTGCTCTTGAAACTCTAGTACACCTCCTGAAAACGCTTCGACAGTGTCATCGGCATCCGCGTCATGATGCCTGCTGGATGCCGAGCTTTTCATATAGCACTTCATGGCCACGGCTATCAGTCGCGCTTGCAGCAAGAACGCGCGCTGCGAGCGGCTATCGGCAATCGCTCTATCAACGATCGTCTAAAGTCGTTGACAACTCCCATTGACCGTCAGCGCAGCGTGCTGCACGGTTGTCAATCTGACAACAGCTCAGGCACTTTTGGGACCCGTTTCGTTCGGCTTACGGCGTGCGAGGTCATATTCGCTGGGCGGCAATTGGACCGTGCCAGCACGCAAAGCATGATGATGCTTCATCAATGATGCAAACTCTCTTTGCGCCAGACCTGGCCAACCGGACCTTGCCAATCCGAGTGAGAGAGACTATGCCGAAGTTAATGGCGAGTGTTCTGCCATGGCGTCTGTGTCATTGCCTTGTTAGTTCTCGGTCACCTCGGTGATCACGCAGATCCTCTAAGTAAAATCGTGCAGACATTACTGCTCGCGTCATTGCAAAATGGCTCTGTTTGAAAAATTCGATCAAGTAGACATGGAAAGTGCTGCTAGTCCGCAACATGACAGATGGCACGAATTGCAAGAGTCATTAGGTCAAAAGGTTGCAGCGTTTCATGAGGGAGCTTCAGCAGAGGGCGGCCAGTTGCATACTGCCAATGTAAGTGTCAGTCCAAGCACACAATCATCTACAGCACAATACCATGGCATTTGTGCGCCAGTTTACATTGCTGCAAACTGTACTGCAGGTCCTCACTGCCTTGAACGCAGCTGTTCAAGGCCACTGTACAGACAGGGCACAAGCTTCTGGCGTAGCAAATGCCGTGCTCGTTGCCTGGCTTCAAAACATGTCACCCAGTCAACAGACACAAACCTGGGGACCGCTGCTTCAGAAAGCAATATCACAGGCAGATCTGACACCCACAGGGACTGTACAGGTAGCTTGCACCTACTGGTACTGAGCAGTGTTGCTTTGGAGTTCAAAGGTGCCTTATAACATTGCAACATGAAACCCTGTATTGATGTCTTATAGAATAGATTTACGCTCACAACACCATTCATTTTGCATGTTTGCATTGTAGCGCTCAGTGATTACACTGTGCCACATCACAGGTGGTTGAAGCAGCGCTGCAGTGCCTCAAGACCAACCCAGCAGCATCAGTACATGCACTGCCTGTGCTCAAGCCTGCTCTGGCATCATTGTTACTGGACAACACTCCCATCCAGCGCCCTGGTAAGACCAGTTTCCCAATGTGCTCTGTTCCCCCAGCGTGCTCTTTTTTCCCAGACTGCAGGCTCTGCTGCTCCACACTTTTGCTCACACCTTCACTGGTCTTATGCATTTTGCAATCTTGACTGCAGTTCTGGATGCAATTTTGGCTGCAATTTGGATGCAATTTTGGCTGCTGTCTTGAATGCAAGTTTGGCTGCAGTTTTGAAGGTTCAGCTAATATCAGTACTTGGCTCCTGCACAAGAGCATGGAATGTCTTGTGACATGTACACTGCATGGCATGATGGCTTCACAGTTCTATGTGCCTGGAACATACAAGATGCTGCTCAGCAGCCTAGAATAGAAAATGGTATGATGCCACCACATGGGGCACCTGAGACAGCGCTCTTCTCTGCCTCAAAAGAACACAGCAACTTCACACACAGCAAAATGTTACCTTACAGCCATGATGCATTAGCAGAAGGCAACCCGCATGACGTTCGTTTAATCCAGAGGAACTGGAAGACCTCTGTAGAGACTTCTGCCAATAGTGCCGTTGAGACTTCAGACTGCTACATGTCTGTGCTCAGCCACGTTGCTGTGCAGATGAGATGGAAGAGGGAGTGACCATGACAGCACAGGAATACCAAGTATTGGTGTCCCGCAAAGTCTGCCGGTGTCCTTGGCATGCTGAACACATCCCAGACTTTTTGGCCTTCCTAGGAGGTCTCAGGCTGTAAGTCTGCTGCACTGTCAGCCAGTGCAAGAGGCTGCTTGCACTCTGACAGCACATGTGCATTAGCACAAGTCATCGTGACATGGGTCTTGCATTGGTCATTATGCAGGTAGCCCCACAGCAGACACAACAAAGAACACAGCATACAACATATCTTATTGTGTAGACTGCACTGCACTCATGACTGTGTTCAGTATACAGCATGCCTTACTGTGTACCTTGCTGTGAACACAGCATACAGCACATGTAGCTGTGTACAAAGTACAGCACTCAACTGTGGATAGCCTTGCTGGCCTGCAAGTCATGCTTGTGTATGAAGACTGCAAGGGTGCCTGCAGCAGTTGGTGATATTGCAGGCCAAATCAGCTGTCGCCCATTCTGAAGAAAGCCACATCAGCATGCATACAAGCAGAGGCAGTTGACTTGCCCAAGGTGGTGGAGCATATTATCTGCATCAGCAGTACCGGTCCCAAGGCAGAAGGCCTGCAGGTATCGACACCGGTGACATGCAGACAACATTTAGCTCACACTTCTTGCTCACACTGTTCGCGCACTCACTTTGCGTTGAGGAGCTGGTGGGAGCTGATGGGAGCTGATGGGAGGAGTAGGACATGAGTGACATTTACAAAGGCTGTTGACAGTGCACAAAGTGGCAAAACTGCAGCAACTTGGAGTTACTTGCAGCGAATGCACTGTATCAAGGTGGGTTGTGTACATGCAAATGCTCATGGCTCATTTCTCTGCAGGCTGTTGTAGATCTGGTCGATGCCCTAGAAGCTGCAGCTGCTGGAAAGAGCAAGGATGAAAGGCAGCAGTTGTGCCTTCACGAAGGGCAGATCCTGCAGTGGTTAAGGAACAAACTGCCCACTAATGCAGACCTAGGCCAGGTGTACTTCTGTGGGCCTCATGCGGACCGTCCAGATGTGCCTTTCTGTGTTGCAACCCATTGCATACAGCTTATGCCCCTGGACCAAGCAATTCAAGGTTGCAGCAGCAGCCTTGTGTTTTAGCTGCTTCACCCATGCACAGACACGGTCCTGTGTTCACTGGCTGAATGGTACAAATGCATCACACAAGCCTCTCGCACATGGACCACAATGTACGCTGGCTGACCATGTCAGCTGCTTGATTGGTTACAGCATCGTCTTTGCCCTCGAAATGGTGGTCATGTGATCACATGCTGCAGGCCTGGCTGAAG
>JAABUK010009857.1_pt1 | contig 12919 bp, 16 predicted proteins | sample 5559141 | NCBI WGS metagenome assembly JAABUK01 (sample SAMN10711869, study PRJNA513367) | rock metagenome | isolation source: Antarctica rocks | place: Antarctica: Victoria Land, Pudding Butte nord | collected 2016-01-03
GGTTCGAGATGACGCTCTCAGCGTCTGCGATGTCTGAGGTGTTGAAGTCGGGGGATTGGTTTATTTGTGATGGTGGGCGGCGGTGGGGAGAGTCGATGTTTCGTGGGGTGGAGAATGCGCCGGTAGATTGGCGTTGAAGAGTTTCGAAAAGGTCTTGTTCTTCTCTTGGGAGGCGGGGTGGGGAGGGGCCGGCGCGGAAGGGGAGCTCTGAGGGTGAGGGTGAGGGTGAGGGTGATTGTGATGGGAAGGGGTGAGCGGGGGTTGTGGAGAGGAGGCGGCGGCGGTTGAGGCTCAAGAGGGAGAGGTTTGCGGATTTGGGGATAGAGGTGAGGAGATGGAAGCGGAGGGTTGGGAGTTGTGATGGCATGATGCTGTTGCGTGTGTAATATGGAGGTTGAGAGGTGATCTTGAGAGAGGATCGGAAGACAGAAGTCGATGGCCTCGAAGAGTAGAATGAATGACGATTTGTTTGCATCACAATACAAAAAGAAGACAAACGTGCCAAGGCCGAAGATCTACCAGCTTTCCTTGTCAGCATTGCCAGATGGATTTTCTGCCCATGGTGAGCTCTGGTGCAGAGCCGAGAGTCTTCCTGACCGCTGCAACCTCTCCCAATGGCGCTCCACCTTTTCCCGCAACATTGGGACTTGCTTCCTGTGTCTGCACGTCATGGTTCTCTGTCAATATTTGCCTATATTTGCCTAGCGGAACACTCTAAATGCTACCGTGAAGGACACCTGCTCGAATCGGTCAATACACAAGCATTCTCAGTCACCGTGCGGGACATCTGCCTGGGTCCTGATACTCTAGACGTGACCTTCTGGGCTTGCTTCTGGCAGAAGACACAAGTTCTCAGTGACTGCCGGCAAGCCAAAGCAGTCTCATCTACGTCTGCAGCATCTTTTCCCATTTATCTACCTCCTCTTGTTTCTTCATCTCGTTACCTATTTACCATTCTTTTGATCTTTTCCGTCTCTTCGATTGATCTGGTCACGATCTTCTACTAACCGATCCACCCCTTCCTGTAAATCTCACTGTCCACCGTTTTCCCAGGTGGGGATCCCTCCAAAATGTCCTCTGCCTTACCCCACCGTTGCTCGGGCGTGCCCCGCGTGTGTTCGACAAGTGCCCTCGAACTAGTGACAAGGTATGAGAATGTCGAGGATATACAAGTTCAGGTCGAGAAGCTTGGTAGACAACGACCTGAAGTCTTCAAGACGCCCTGGCACGAGTTGGGGTTCTGCTTTTCACTTCTAGCATCTATGCTGATGGCGGTATGTTCGCCAGCCATCAACCTCTGGAAGCCTGCCATACTCATGGTTTGTTTCCTAGGAATACTTCATCAGCGGTTTCAACATCGTTCTGCCGGTTTTGGCCACTGCCCTTAATATCCCCGAGCAATCACGAACATGGCCGGCAAGCATCTTCTCGCTGATTACTGGGTCCCTTCTGCTTCCCGTGGGCCGCTTGACAGACATGTATGGGGGCTACATTCTCTTCACGTTCGGTTTGACCTGGTTCTTCATCTGGTCCTTGGTTGGAGGTTTCAGCCAGAACTACATAACGCTTATCCTCTGTCGAGCACTACAAGGCATAGGAGCCGCGGCATTCTTGCCTTCTGCGATCACGCTGCTGGGGAAAATCTATCGTCCTGGTCCACGAAAGAACTTGATCTTTGGACTTTATGGAGCATGTAGCCCTTTAGGCTTCTTTTCCGGCATCTTCTTTGGTGGACTAAGTGGACAAACCTTGCCGTGGCACTGGTATTTCTGGATTGGGGCAGGTGTGATTTTCTTGATAGCAGTGATTGCCTTCCTGTGTGTACCTTCGGATCGACAACCCCTACGATCACCCAAGGCCACTATGGACTGGCTAGGCACTGGTACGATAGTACCAGGCCTGATACTGGTCGTTTTCGCTCTTACAGACAGCTCGCATGCCCCCGAAGGATGGAAAACTCCCTACATACTTGCCACATTTCTTTGTGGAACAGCGCTCCTCTGCGCGGCAGTATACATTGAGGGCTGGGTTGCAACTAATCCATTACTTCCCTTTGATGTCTTTCAGGTCAAGTACATGACACCATTGCTTATTTCCTTATTTTTCTCATATGGTGTTTTCGGCATGTACCTCTTCTACGCGAGCTTCTAGTAAGTTGCAAGTGCCACCATTCTTGCTCCTGTGCGCTGATTACATTACAGCATAGAGAATGTCATTGGTGCTTCGGCTCTTCTGACTACTGCATGGTTTACCCCCATGGCTGCCGGCGGTCTTGTCCTTGCTACTGTGGGCGGTCTCATACTGCATCTACTGCCAGGAACAATCCTTATGGTACTCTCAGGAGTAGGCTACGTCGTGTGTGTGCTGCTCTTTGCAATCATTCCCGAGACGCCTAATTATTGGGCGTATGTCTTTCCAGCAATGATCTGTGCCACATTAGGGGTTGATGTTGCGTTCAACGTAAGCAATGTCTTCATCACAACACAAACACCAAGTAAAAGGCAAGGTCTCGCAGGCGCCTTGATCAATAGCACCCTTTTTCTTGGCATCAGCTTCTTCCTGGGTGTTGCCGATATCGCCGTTGCACAGACCAGCCATCTTGGATTGAAGCAGAGCTACAAGGTGGCATTCTGGTTTGGAACCGGCTGTGCCGGTGTTGCGCTGCTTCTGCTCGTTTTCTACGTCAGAATCGACAGAGCAAAGAGCGACCTAACGCATGATGAGAAGGCTGAACTAGAGGCTGAAGTCAAGCGAAGATCCTTGGTCCAGCCAACCACGGATGTTATGGATCAAGGATTAAGAAGTGAAGTTGACATCACTGCATTGCCCACAATAAGTTGAAAAGCAAAATCTCTCTGGATTGTGCCGGCCACGTGTGTACCAGGAGCAAGGTTTTTCAAAAGTCGATGCATTATGATTGGAGCTTAGGAACGATGGTGGGCCGGAGGATTTCTGAGCTTTCCTGCAATTGAAGTCTACAAGCGTTGTTGCTTTTAAGGGGTTTGAACCTATTCTGCTTACACTGTCTTTAGCATACTTACTTCTCCAGTCTAGCTCGTCCTAGCTTGGGAGCACAGTACGCCGGGTTTCATAGGCCATTGCATTCTAGCTACAACAGTTATCTTCCTTGATTTACCATCACGTTCACCGTATCCTTCTCCGCGCGGCCACCGCAAGCTCCGATCTCGGATTGAAGAATGCCAAGGTTGCCCTTTCATCGTGAGCTGATGGCTCGGGTGCGCGGAAATGTGAGCAAACAGCACCTAAAGACCCGAGACCGTTCAATGAGAGATTTTCATCAGAGAGCAAGTCAAAACACTATGTTCAACAGAAAACCAGCAAGTTTTGAACTACAGCAAAAGTCTAAGAAGAAAATCCCTGATCTCCAGCACGTGGTAAGGCATTTCGTTCTCCTCATTCACCACCGGAGCTGCTCCTTCTCCGTCCAAAAACTCGTCCCAGAAAGTTTGGCTTGTCTACATCAGCACACACGGATTAGCCACCTAGGGGCATTCTTCTCTGTCGTCGTTTCATGCTTAACACACCTTCCGTCGCACTCTCCGGCAGTCCCATAGCGATACTTCGCTTTCTCTGCGCTTCCTTCTTTTCCGCTTCATCCGCCAAAACCTTCTTCGTCAAGGCGTTAATATATGATATCTCCCCGTCTGTGGAACCGAGATCTTTGGCTCCGGGCTTGGCGAGGCCGAATTTGGGCATTCTGAGTAGCAGAGAGGGGGGACGGGGCTGATCTGAATGGTGAAATTCAAGAATAGGGGATTGATCTTGAGTATGGCCGTCGAAATGTTACTCTCTCTGGGTTTCAATCCATTCGTGACCTGACCTTGCGAGATGGCCCAGAGGGCAGGTATAAGAAGTCAAGACGAGGTGTATCACGAGACAAAGGTTGAGTCCTTTATTTAGACCATGTCTAAGAATAGCATAAGAGATCTGGGTTGATTGGAAAATAAACTTCTCATTGTGGCTGTGCCGCCACATGGCCCGTATTCGTCTGAACTATGGATATTCTCCGAACTATCATTCGAAGGTGTTGCTCTTTCCCAAGATTTGCTTCAGCATCGTCGTGCTATCTAGAGCATATAGAATCCAGGGTTAGTTAAAACAACAAAAACCCATTCCACAGTCGTCTCCGCATACCTTTCATACCACTTTCTCTTGATTCCATCTTTAGCATTCTCCGTGCTTGCTTTCGCTTCTCTTCATCCGCCAGAATCTTCTGCTTGAGTACATGATAGTCTGCCACCTCTGCATCTGTGGAGACGAGATCGTAGGGTCCAGGGCCTGGTAGGCGGAATTTTGCGAAGAACTTTGACTGGGGCATTGTTGTGGTGAGGGTTATGACTCGGCTAATCTCCGGTTAGCTTGTTCACACAGTACCATTGCCAGAGGGTCGTACCTTATGGAGTCTCAGAGAGAGATTTCAACAAGTTGATGAATGTCAACAACCCATTCTGAATGGCATCCGTCGGGCTATTTGTAGCGCTCAATCACTCCAACAAGAGCCAACTTGACTTCATGAGTCCAAGGGATGGAATATCTCATCAAATCTAGGATCAACCTCATTGGACATCGTTACGCTGCGTATCGCGCTTTAGCGTGAATCCCACCCCTCCAAGGTGATGACGAAAACCAAGAATTGCATCCGTTGGGCGACTGTCATTCGAAGGCGTTACGAAGCCAGCCCTTTGATGAGATTGTCTCGGACCAGTTTGCATACCTACTGGCCCTTTGATAGACTGCCACTGGACGGAGCCTTTCTGGGCCCACAACATCTTGGATGGAGAGTGCAGAGATAGATTCTCAAGGTTTGACACTTTTCATTGACCCTAGCCGGCGATCGAGGAACGGTTGTATCCCCTGGTAAGACCACGTTGTACGAAACCTAACAGAAGGCTTACCCAAGTCACAGTCGCTCTCGGCGCAAAAAATGCGACGAGTGTCGCCCATCCTGTTTGGCTTGCAAAGACCGTGGCATTGATTGCTTGTATGCGAGGAAGCCGTCCCAGAGACAACATCAGTCTTCAACACAGGTACGTTGAGCTCATTGATGAACCGCAATCAAGTTCATGTAAGATCACTAGATTCTCCCTCGAGAAAGGCAATCAGTCTATAGCAAGGATGTCACACGCGATCATCTGGCGTCCCTTGGACTCCAAGCTCCATCTAGTGTTGAGGGAGCTGCACTTTCTCATTTCCGTACACACATTCTGGACTTAATATCGTTCCCCCAACATAGCCGAGACGATCCGTTTCTTACCTTGATCCTCCCAATGGTTCCCGATTCCACTCTCATTCGCTCGACAATTGAAGCCACAGCGTCAGCACATCTCCACAATCTCGGCGTTGCTCCTAGCGACGAGCCAATGCGCTTGCAGTCAAAAGCTCTTCGACATCTAACGGATGCTTTATCAAGGGCAAATGCTCCCACCGAGACAACTATCTTCCAGGAAGAACTCGTGTCGGCAATGATAATCCTTGTCTACTACGAAACTACATTTGGTCTTTCTGCTTTGACGGCTCGCTGGCATCTTTTGGCAATATGCAATATTCTGAATGACCTATCCACGAGATCTTTTCAGTCCAGTCGTTTTGATTTTCTCAAACGATTATTTGCATATTTTGATATCTTGGTTGCATTCTCCCTGCGGCTTGAACCCTTGGCTAATCCACGACTATTTGTATCTTTTCTCAATACGGAGGTTTGTCCCGCATTTGGTTACGCATTCACACTCTACCCTCAACTGCATTCCCTTGCTTGCCTGCTGGCGCAGAATCATATGTCCAGAGAGTCCGACCTGTTCAATATCCAGTCAGTGAGTGAACTCGAATCCGAGCTTCTGTGCTGGCAACCTCCTCTCAGCACGGAGTTCTCAGGAACTGGTGTTACATCTTCGAGGCGCGAAAATTCGAATGGTTGGGCCGCACCTGAAGACCGCTATACTCATGAACGTCTCCTCCAAACAGCGTTAGCCTTTCGATCAGCAGCATTACTTATCGTCTCTGTTGAGTTGCTCCCTTCATTGTCAACAGCATATCCAACGTCATCATCTGCGCCCAAAACCCACTACAACGAGCTTCTCGATCATCTTCTCCGGCTCAATACCATTGCTCAAACCTCACCACTTCGATCCGCAACATTAACCCCCAACGGTTCGGACTTTCCATTCCATAGCCATGCCACCTTCTCCAATGTAGATCGAGAATCCACGCCAAACATTCCCCCCGCCTTCACCGTCCTAGCATCAACTTCCGCACCCCTCAATACCGTTACCTGGCCACTCCATACTGCGGCATTACACGCCAAAACAACCTCCGACAGAGCAGTTTTGTCCTATATGTTCGAAAGAGCATATCAACGACATCGGATGGGGATCCTCGGCGCGGCGAAGAGACATGCTGAAGAGATTTGGAGGAGAGATGTGGTGGAGGGGACCGCCATTGGGGCTGGGGAAAACGTTGCAGGAGGCGGGACAGGAGGCGCTGCATATGACTCAATTACTTCGACTAGCCACCCGTTGCTAGCCTGAACTGGTATGTCCTCTGGAGGCCTCTCGGTCAGTTTGGAACACCGTGCGATGGGGGATGAAAACGATGTGCATTGAAAGCCACCCTAACAATGAAAAAGTCTGGCCCTTGCGCTGTCGAGCTCAGCGGCGATAGTCCCTTCGGAGACATCCAAGTAGTGGAAAGTCGACTGACACTCACGTGGAGGTCTACCAAACCCAACAATCACGTGCTAAACTCAGTTGAATTCTTGAAACGAAGAAATAATTGGGCCTGCATGCCAGCTCAGTCCTCTATTCAATACCTTCTTTGAAGTTCTCAATCTCTACAATTCACTTCCGCCACACCTCCCTGATAAAATCTTCCACATCCCCCAGTAGCAGCTCCGGTTGTTCCAATGCCGCGAAATGGCCTCCCTAAAACACCGAATCCAACACTTGTGTCAGCCAATCAATATTTCTAGACTTCCTTTACACACTAATTTCCCTCTTTACAGGTCCAACCGGGATCACACTGGATTGTTGGAGCGAAAGGAGAGTTGACATACCTTATCATGCGCCCGATACCACACCAAGTTCCCCTGACTGGCCACCCAGCTCTTAGGCGTGACAGCCAGCTCTTTGGGGAAGGAGGAGAAGCCCATGGGCTTTTCGATGAAGGGAATAGGGGGTTGGGGGTTGGAGGTGCCAAGGGAAGACTTTGATAGGTGCGGAGTAGTGTTAGTCTCTGGGAGGGAGAGTGTGAGGGTTCCGGCGCCGTCGGGGAGGTCCTGGATGGGGATCAGGAAGGAAGGGGTGAAGGGGTGGGCGTTTGGCTTGAGGAAAGTTGTGAGGGGTAGGAAAGAGAGGGGAGGACATACTTGACGATACGGGTATATACATCTCTCAATTGTGTTTGTTATCCAATACAATGTGACGAACTCGATGATGGTTTCGTCTGAGGGAGTGACGTCGCTCCATAGGGGGAATTTCTCTCCGATCCTGGATGAAAAGGGGTAGGGGTCAGTCATGATCTCGCATCGAAAGGTTTGGCTGTATATCAGAAGCAGTCGTTCTTACCATGCCATGAGAGCCATTGGGTTGCTTGCCAAGACGAATCCGATTGTACTCGGTTTGGTTGCATGTTCCATGGCATAGGCGGTGCCGACCTTGTAAAAATCGAGGCCTCGCGCAAGACCTTGCTTTTCGGATGCGGTGAGGTCATCTTCTGAGGTGTTTGGGGGTGGTTTGGGGACAAGCAAGAAGTTGACTAGTCATTAACAGGAAGCGTCAGAACCAGATACGGCTTCGGTTTTCTTCTTGCTCCATTGGAAAAGCCGTGGGTTGAAGGTTTCGGTCACATACCGTGAACAGCTGTGCAAATGGCAGACGGTGTCAGTGTTCATCTCCAGGATCCCCAAAGCTTATGGGAAACCACTTACCTTTGCAGCTGGGATACGTCGCAGTCAGATATCTGCCCACTCTGCTCCCGATGTCTCCGCCTTGAACAATGTAGCCGTCTCCAAAGCCAAGCATTGACATCAGGCGGTCAAGAATTCGCGCTGCGTCCTCAGTACCGAAGTCTTTGTCAAGACGTGGGCCAGAAGACAGCGTGTAGCCCGGCAGAGACGGGACGACGACATGGTAAGGGAGCGTTTCCGGGGTGTATTTGTCTTTCAGCAGTTGGAAGATGGGCATGAATTCAAGGAAGCTGCCTGAGCAAAAGTATTAGGACAAGAAGATGTTCATGGATATCCCCTCTGGCTAAGCCGGAGTATCCTTACCTGGCCATCCGTGGAGCATCATCAACGGAACAGCATTGGCCTTTTTAGAGAACAACGCCGCGAAATGAATGTCGTACTCGGACCCGTCGTCATCTTTGATGGCGGCCTTGAAATGAGGGAATAAATTGAGTCGCTTTTCAGTCTCTGACCTATGAATTGACGATTTAGACACTGTTGGGGTTTACATATATATATATATATATATCATGTCCTCCTGTAGAACGACCAATGAGACAGACTTACCAATTGAGCTTGAGCCATTTATCTTTGATGGTCTGCATCCATTCCCGATCAACACCATATTTGCCGTCTTTCTGTGAGTTCTCAAATGTAGGTTCGGCAATCTTTGAATGCTGGACCAGCGTCTTCATTTCATCCAATACTTCCGTTGACGTTCGGATGGTAAAAGGACTGATAGAGCCATTGCTACTGCTTGGGAGACTGGAGAAAGACATGACGAGACAAGTTATCAAGAGAACCTTCGTAATGGAGAATCGGTCGCTTTAGATCGAAGCACAAAAGGTGAAAGAATGAGCTTCCTCTACTTTAGTTGTGATTGTCACGAATGCTGCGGCTAAAGCGGCGAATCCTTTATTGGTCAGCGTTCCGGCATCCACAAATGACCTCATACCATGCTGCTGAAATAAACCTCGTTTACTAGCCTATCAGAACGCGTGAAAGTAGAAGAGTCATTGTATTTGCAGAATTTGATACAAAAATCTTGTGGCAACAAGGGAATCCCGGTCGTGGAAATCGATTCGGCACGTCTTACAACATAATCTCTGGACCAACGAGACGCCTTGTGTTCCTCATAATGTTCCACTGGTCTAATGTCTCAGTCGAATACATTTTCTACGTATCGTCAGCACTTCATTCGCACCGCTCTTCGGTCGAATCAGAGGGATGATGAGTGCGACGCCTCCGTAAATAGCCAGGAATATGGGATTCAATGATGGCTGCCAGAATAAAAAAGGCAACAATGGAGCCATTGAAGGCTGTGCATTTCGTGTGAGAACATCTTGAGCTCAACACCAAGCGTGATGCAAAAAATATGACACGATAGGGAGGGTATTCCAGAAGATGATTCTTTGATATCAACACCTCGCAAGCTTCAAAGCGGCGTCATTGCCTGCCTAATTGGGTGGCTTTATCGATAAGGATTTTTGCGAGTCTTGCATGACGCCGAAAGTTCGAACGAATTGAACTGTTGTGCTATCTCGAACACAACGCAACGCTCGGATGTGTATCGACTATACGACTTCACGCTTTGATTCAAATCTACTGGTCACATCAATGAATACAGCTTTCGGCTGTAAATACTCTGGGCGCAGGCCGTAAGCTCGAGGACAATCTGCTAGCTCCCAACATGGCTTTGCAGGGTGGTTCCCGGCGACTTTTGTCAAGCGTGCTGCGTGCCGATACCATGAGATGCGGCGCACGAACATCAACGCGCTACTCGTCAGCCACAGCAGTACCTACATCCTCAAATCTTCCCCAGGGAATACGAAGTGAAATACAGGTTGGACTATCAACTCAGCGATCCAGAAATGTCGCTAACGGTAGATACAGCAGGAAGCATCTCTACCTAACCCAGATCCTCCTGCTGATTCGGCAACGGGTGCCTTCCTACGCGAGAATGCCCCATATATGATACCGACCTACGTCCGACCTCCTCCGATAATGGTGAGTGGGGAAGGCTGCTACATGTGGGATATGGAGAACAGAAAATACCTTGATTTCACCGCCGGCATTGCTGTCAATTCTTTAGGGCATGCCGACGGACGCATCTCTCGGCTTATCGCACATCAGGCGGAGATCCTCATACACGCTTCCAATCTCTACCACAATGCGTGGACGCCTGCATTATCGAAGTTGCTGATATCAGAGACTCAGAAACAATCGCCAGGGTCGTCACTATCACAAGTGTTCATATCGAACTCCGGGTCAGAAGCAAACGAGGCCGCGTTGAAGTTTGCGCGAAAGGTGGCATACTCAAAGAACCCAGATTCAGATCAGAGGGAGATATTGTCATTTCATGGAAGTTTTCATGGGAGAACGCTTGGCTCGCTGTCAGCAACCCCGAATAAAAAATACCAGGCACCTTTCGGACCCATGCTGCCAGGCTTCAAATACGGAGAATTCAATGATGTAAAATCACTACCCCACTTGATCACTGAGAAGACCTGCGGTGTCATCGTTGAACCAATTCAAGGAGAAGGAGGAGTCAACGACGCCACTCCGGAGTTCCTCAAGGCTATTCGAGAACACTGCGATCGAGTTGGTGCTGTTCTCATTTTCGATGAGATACAGTGCGGTCTGTCAAGAACGGGCGATCTATGGGCACACATCGCGAGCAGAGTACACCCGGACATCTTGACTACTGCGAAGGCATTAGGTAATGGCATCCCTATTGGTGCAACACTCGTGTCGGGTGAATCTGTAGCACCCCACATCAAGACTGGCGACCATGGTACGACGTTTGGGGGCAATCCTTTGGCTTGCAGAATCGCTCATCACGTTTTCGAGAGGCTGGCAGCGAAAGAAATGCAACAAGCGGTAGTAGAGAAGTCGAAACTGTTCACCAAAGCTTACATCACACTATCCAGCAAATATCCGGGAGTCTTCACTGAGCTGAGAGGAAGAGGTCTCATTCTTGCCTTCCAGCTCTCCGACGACGCGAAGGGAAAGGCATCCGAAGTCATCACAGCAGCGCGAGAACGAGGGTTACTAGTTATCACAGCTGGCGATGGTGCTCTAAGATTAGTACCACCCCTGGTCATCTCCGAGGAGGAGATCAAGGGAGGCTTGGAAATCCTAGATAAAGCTATGGCAGTGGTGTTCAACAAGCTCGATCACGTTGAAAAGACGAAGGGTCAGCAGGAGATGGCAGGCAGATGATAACAAGTGCATTATCAGCGTTTAAAAGGGGTAAAGCCTGGCGTTTAGGAATGGGAAGAGCGGTTTGTGCTGTTGGTGCCATTAAAATACATATTCGGCTCGTCGATGGCACCAAGTATTATCTGCCCAAAGTGGCTGCCCAAAAGCGTGTCAGATATTGCGCTAAGATTACAATCTCAATATTAATGCTATGTAGAATATATGCGCTTGAGAGCAAAGAGCCCAGGCCTATCATGGTCAATCAATGCAACGAAGACACCTCAGACTTGGTACTAAGTCCAGCGCCTATTCACTCTTGGCTTTTGAACCTAAAAGGTCGATTAAGTCACAACAGCGTGGTAAGACAAACATCTTCGAGATCAATCTCCTGGTCGCACAGCCGTGCTTCGGACTTTCTAGAAGGAGGTGTCCCCGCATTCCATGCTACCGTCCTTCTCATAATCGAAGCACTTCGTCCATACGCCCTGATGTCCGTCAAAGCACTGACCAACAAAGTCTAGGGTTGGAATTGCCGGCTGCGGTAGGCTGAAAGGCAGTTGACTTTGGTACAACTGTCTCAGTTCCTTTTAGCGGGTGGTTTCCTCTCTATGAATGAAATGGTATAGTCTGGAACATTCCTCCTTTCTCTCCTTTTGTCGTCGTTGCATTCTTTGATCCGCTTTCTACTGCACTTTACCAAAAGAAAAGGGTACGGGCGGGCCTCAGAGAGATGCATGCACAACACATATGCCGATATATGCATTGATGGCAGCTGACACAAGTAAATAGTCTGCGGCTCAGACAAGCACAACAATGTTCCGCCATGACATGAGGCTCCAAAGAGCATCCCACTCAATTCAGACCAGGGTAGCAGACAACAAACGACAGCGACAGGCGATGACCTGGAAGTACTCGAGGCGCCTGTGCCTTATTGATAACTGCAAATAGTAAACATCGTTGGACTACCGGGTGGATAAGCACTTGATCCCCTCCGTGGCAATACTTAAAATGAGTTAGCATTATCGTAGACAGCTCTTTATCGTCTCTCAAGTACGGCTTCCATTACTTTTGTCAGACAGCCTGCGCCACAGCCTGCGCTTCAGGCTGCCCATCGGCCTATTTTGAGCCAATCTCCGGCCCATTCTTGGCCCCATTTCCTTCATATGTAGCCTATCTTCAAGAGCGTTTCTACATAGATTCTAGGCAGTTGATTCTGTCCATTCAATCAATTCAATTCGATTCTATACAGACATTTATGCGTTATTCTATTCTTTTGTCTGACAACTTTTCATCACCCACCTCGCGTTGTCAAAAGTCCTATCAATGATAATGGAAGCCACGGCCCAGGCTGGGATGCCAGGAAGAGTAACACGGAATAGTGTTAGGCACGGTGTGTATGACAGATAGGTGATTCCTGGACGCAAAATATAATCCTTATTTTCACAATTTGTTCTTGCCTCTATATCAACGCGTCAGCATTATAGGGCAGAGATTCCACTTTCTAGCGAGGGCGGCGTAACTGACAGTTGTTCGCGCATCTACATTAGAAAGAGCTGACTGACGAGGTAGCACACGGAGTTGTACTTTACCCGCAGCTGAACTGTCTTAGCGGCTCCACTAAGGGGGGCTCTAATAATATGTTAAAAGTAGATTTAGAGTAATAGATAAAACTTAGTGAATAAATTATATTAGTATTTCTAAGTAAAGAATAATAATAAGTTATGATTAATCATAATTAATTAAAGTTAATATAAATTA
>JAABUK010009859.1_pt1 | contig 12918 bp, 19 predicted proteins | sample 5559141 | NCBI WGS metagenome assembly JAABUK01 (sample SAMN10711869, study PRJNA513367) | rock metagenome | isolation source: Antarctica rocks | place: Antarctica: Victoria Land, Pudding Butte nord | collected 2016-01-03
TCCGCAGAGACTGAGCCGGCGTCCTTGCAGCCGCCCTCGGCAGTGTAGGGTGAGTATGTCATGGCCCATTGTTTGCCATTGGCGGAGATAGGGGAAGAGCCCGAAGCGCCAGAGGGAGACGGCTTGGCGCTTTCAGATGAGGCAGGAGCTGAATACGACGGTGCTGCTGCTGTTGGCGATGCTGGAGCTGGGGCTGGAGCTCCACTGCTTGGGGCTGGGGCTGGGGCTGGGGCTGGAGCTGGAGCCGGCCCGGGAGGAGCTTGGCTGGTTGGTGCCGGAGCAGGGGCTGGAGCAGGTGCCTGGCTAGGTGGTGCAGCGGGAGCTTCACTGGTAGGTGCTGAAGCAGAGGTGAATGGGCAGACATAGATTGAGTTGGTTTTGATGATTGTCATGGTTGTCTCAGGTCTTGTATAGGTTCCTGGAGCATATGTATCGGAGGAAGATGCTGTAGGACATGGGACCACAATAGTGGATGTAAGGGTAATAGTAGTCTCTGGAATGGTGTATACACCGGTTGACGAGAAGGATGTGTAGGGAGCCGGACTGTCATTGGTCGCATAGACAGTGATGGTTGAGTATGATGTGCTAGTATGAGTCGTGGTGAGTTCTGTTGTGGTAGTTGGCTGAACCACTTTTGCCATTCTGATCAGTACACGTATACGTTTGTGCAGGCTTGTCCAGACTTACATGTTGCTTCGCCGTACCATGTCACAACAGACGTGACACAGCCGCATCCTGCATAGTCCGAGTCATTGGCTGGAGACACGTCGCTGCCCTTTTTCATGAGCCGATGGAGAAATTCGTGATTGTGTCCTGCATGGGCAGACGCCACCCCCAGAATAGCTCCAAGAGCAGCGAGCACAGGAGCGGACTTCATGGTGTTGGTATTAATCGCGTTATGTGGGAAAGTGACGTGAATCTGAAAATGGATCTGAAAAGGAGTGACGATGCTTGGGAAAGCACGGCTATCCGCGAAAAGAGTGGCGCGGTATTGATGAAAAGAGTGAAGGTGCTCAAAGAGCGATTAGGAACGTCTGCTTGACCTTTGGTGTAATAGAGAAAGAGAAGAGAAGCAAAACAAGGCAGGGCGTGGGTGATACATCGGGGGCGAGCCACTAATTTCTCGTTTTGGCAAATTAGTCGCATCAACACCACCAAGAAAAACTCTACGCTTGCTTAAGGCCTTACGGGAATTGGACGGCCATCACTGCAGACTGGACTTTGGTTCACTTGGCTATGGCATGCACGACCTGTCAAGAAGACCCTGCACCGAAGCCACAGTTGTCGCTGGCTTCAGGGGTTGTTGTGCGATATTCTCAAGGCAGAGGACGATCGAAAGCGTTGACCTGCCCATCGTCTGCAACAACTCTAATCCGCCTCGATGGACCATGGAGATTGGAAGAGGCTTGGGTGATGATCGACAATAAAGAGATTATCCTTCATTTCGCCTGGGGTTGGAGTTGAGGGAAAGGGGAACGCTAGCAAGGTGCCATTTGAGCAGCCAGCTAAGCCTAAATCAGTCATCGCTCTGTCTAGCGTCTTGGCAAGGCCGAGCTTTAATTTCCTCACCTCACCGCAGCGAATAATCACACCCCCTGACTCCCCGACTCGAATTCCCTCCGGCGTGGCAGTCGGCTCCGAGACACCCAGGCTGAAGGGACCCTTTTCTTCCTCATCGCCGAGGTATGAACGAGGTGGAGTAGTAAAGACCCTACCACCAGCGATCAGATGGCTGGTCACACAGCTAAGCACTGATTCGCAGGGTCCACGATGGCTGCACGACTCCAGGACTAGAAGAGATACCCTGCCGACTTTTCCGCCCCTTTCGGTCCCAAGTCAGCATGGAGGGCAACCTCAAGCCGTTAGCGTGGTGCGAGAGGCGATGAGGAAAAGGCAGAGAGATGCTGCGACAAAGCGGCTGGGAGGTCAGGTTGATATGGCCACAACTGTTTTTGGTGTCCCTGCTGTCCCTCAGTGGAACGTTTCAAAAGTGGTGAGGTGTTATGTCTATGGTACTTTGATATACAACCCCGTCAGGAAGGAAGATGAAAATCGTACCTTCAGCAAGTTGAAGAGAGACCGGGCCACCAGAACCAATTGCCCATAGATCTATGCATATTTCATTCCTCCTCGATATTCCAACCATGCTCCCGCTGCACACTCTTGATGAATTCAACGGCGGCTTTGAACGCCTTCTCCCTCGTCTTCTCGTCAATCACAGAGGAAGGCACTGTAGCAATGTAAAGAATCAGCGTCACTGCCGGTTTCGGATCAGACCAACTGCACACTTGTCCTAGAATAGATAACTTACGTTCCAACCACCCATGCATACAGCCCTCAAAGATCATGGTCTGCACGTCCCTTCGTGTGCGCTTTACGATATCTTTTCTTTCCTTCTCTATTATCTTCCTTAAGCCGTGCTGCAAATTTCAGCCACTCCTCCACCAGAATGTTGATCGTAGGCATGACCAGGAGTAGTTTTGGTGGGAGGTCGGACAATGGGGCGAGGATGGGATTTAGCACAGGATTGGTGAGACTCGCTGTGCGTGTTGGGGCGACATAGAAATCAAAGAGAGGCTGAAGAAAGAAGAGGGGATCGCGCTTGGGATAGTTGGTAGGTATGGGCTTTTGACCAGGCATGAGCCTGAGGTCCACCTACATAGAACATCGTGTTGGCAGAGAGACTGGAACAGGATCGCGGTCGGCGAAGACTATTCAAAAAGGAAAAAGTATACCAACCGGCGCATAGAAACGTCACAAATCCTTGGACCGCATACTGACTCGGCCATTTGAATACTCCATCGTACATCTGCGACGCCGCCAACGCCAGGTTGGTGCCTGCAGAGGACCCACTGACAGTCAACGTCGTTGGATCTGCTCCCCACTGCTTCTCTGCCGTCATTACCGTCATTACCAGCCAGGACAAAACATCTTCGATATCCTCATAGGCGGCCGGAAAAACATGGCGCGGAGAGCAGCGATACTGAGGAGACACGACGACAGCTCCTGTCTCCCGCGACAAGCGCTCACAGAACGGAGCATCGTTCTCGGGCAGCCCACCTATGAACGCTCCACCGTGGATATCGAGATGGATTGGGCGGAGAGTCCCCGCCTGTGGTTTGTGCGGAGGTTTGAACACAATGGCACGCAGAGAATAGTTGCCCCGGCGTGTCGGAATCCAAGGGACCTCAACAGCATTCGAGAAGAGCCATGGCAGCTTTTTCAAGGAATTAAGCGAGAAGTGCAATGGGTTGCAAGGCGAGAAGGCGCCATCCGTACATGAAGGTGAGGGAGGGAGCAAACAAGGCATCGATCGTGGGTTGAAACCATTGCCGTAGACTAGAAATCATGTTTATTATCATACCACGAAGATTGCCAGTGATTCTTGCCGGCTCAGCTCCAAAGGGCAGTGGTCCAATCGAGGATAAACAGGGCGTCAGACCCGGGCAAGGCTGGGCTCAGGGAGAGCATTTGAGAACCCCAGTTGTCAGCTTGTCAGCCTGCCGACTCAACCTTGCGTCCGTCCAGCGTGACTCAGAGGCCTACTTCGTGTTGGCAATCACTGTGAGACGTGATTTGACGTCACACGGGAAGAGAGAGCTACGTCGCCTGATCGATGATATGGGACAACCATCAGATTGATCAACGAACATTTTGACAACAGTGCCAGAGCGATCCGCATCTTCTGTTCGAATTGTGTCATTGATGTGCCAAACTATGTACAAATGGGCCGTAAATGATTGAGAGCATGCTCCAGTGCTGGCCTCCCTTGTAACACCTCGTTTTGGAAAATCTCCATAAAGTGGTTAGACTCGTCGGTCAAAGTTCTTGCTCATTATCTCCATGTCGACCATTTCGACAGTGGCTCCAACGCCAGCTCCCAGGTATGTCTTCCTGAGCCACACGTAAGAAATGAGAGCAATGATGAGGATAGACCCCAAAGCTAAAGAACTAAAGTTCATCGCCGAGACCGTCGGATTTGGCGCGATGGGGAACATGCCCGAGACCAAGAAGCAGATGAGGAAAAGAATGGCGACCACGTTGATAATGTTTCCGAGAGTCTTGCCAAGGAAGAAAGGTGGTGGCTTGGCAAGGTGACCGTACGGGCCGACAGCGCTGCGGTGGTGAAGCCGGCAAGCAACACAAATCAGGTACGAGACTATCAGCCCCGAATTGCCGATGGTTTGCATATTGAGGAAAGCGGCAGTTGACCCCAGAGGGATGAGCGAAAGCCCACATCCAATCAGCCAGGTTAGGAAGACGGCGTTCATGGGAATGTTCCTGGTAGGCGATACCTTTGTATACATTAGTATCACTTCGCCCAAGATTTGGGAGGAGAAGGTCTTACAAAGCTTATCCAGCCAGAGCAAGGTACGCCTCCATCACGAGCGAATGCGTACAGCTGGCGTGATGACGTGGTGTTTTGATTGACGGCACAGAAGATGAAGAAGAAGATCATGAATGCGACCATGACCATTGTTGCGGTCCGAGACTGCGTGGCGTTCCAGATAACCTGAACGTACGGCTGTCCAGTGGGGCTTGCGAGGACAGATGGAACATCCCCAACAACAGCGATGAAGGCAATCAGCATGAGGAAGCCAAGCAGGTAGTTGACGGCAGCAGTACACAGCATAGCCTTTGGAAGTTGTCTTGATGCATCCTTCAACTCTTCGGCCATGTGGACCGCCGAGTCAGACCCTATCAGCGTGGTGACGGGGCCGCTGATAGACACGAAGCAGGCAGTGCCAATACTGCCCCAGCCAGCATTGTCTTCGAAGTGTGTGAACATGTACTTTGCACCAGATCTTGGGCCCATCGATAGTAAGATGATGAAAAATGCGACGAAGGCCAGGACGTAGAGTGTGAACACCGCGGCTTCAATACCAGGCAGCCTTTTAGCCAAGAAGACGTTGAAAACAATGGCAAAGGAACAGATAAGGATGCTGAGGAGTGCTAAATGCCATGACTTCGGGACGTATGAATCCGAGGCGACAACAGCAAAGCCTTGAATTGCCGAAGCACAGACGTACGAAGCTGCGGGCACGTAACTCTGCCAACCCAAGGCACACATCCAGCCTGAGGTACGAAGTTAGGGTACAAGGCGAGGCAGGCAGCGAATTCGGCTCACCAACGAGATAACTAGCAGGTTTCTGCATATTAGGAGGCGCAAAAACCGACACCCAATGGTATTGACCTCCAGTCGTCGGTTCACTGAAGCTGTATCAGTGCTCATTCGGACGAAATGGACAAGCAGACTTACATAGATGCCATCTCGGCCATGGAAAGTACAACGGCGAACATGCCGAGGCAGACAGCCAAAAACACCCAGATAGCCCCAGCAGGGCCTCCGTTGGTCAAGGTGAGTGCTCCTGTGCTGCATAGACGGTCAATCGATGTGTCGAGTGGAAGAGGGGAGGGAGTCCTACACAAGCGAGAAAGGCCATGTCAAGCCGACAATCACCGCGTAGCCAACCAAGGTTACCGCAGTATATACACGCTGGCGATGATCAGCTCTCGGTCAAAGCTTCTTCAGCGCGACTGTTCGCACTCACATTCAATTCCTGCGGTTTGTGCATTCGTTTCATGTCCTGGTCATCCGCAGCCGTGCCTGGCACTGGTGCCCGTATGACAGGCCGGCCCGTCGCGTGGGAAACCATGTTGAGTAGCTGATGAAGATAGGAAAGCAATTGATGGAAGGAGGGAATAGGGAAGGGAAGCAGAAATAGTCGAGGGTCACGGCAGGAGATCACCCCATGGTCGCCCAAATGCTGAGCATGAGTTACATGTTCGAGCGTAGCACCGGTAGGGGAATTCTGAGAGCGACCTTCCAGACAGCTCCTAGTTTGGAACTCCTTTGCGCGCAAGTCTCCAGCTATTTTGTGACTAGAATGACATTAGTGTGCCACGTTTGACGGGATCAAATGTAATCTGAGAAGTGGCTCTCCCTTGAACGACAGCGTGAGCAGTTCGTTTCATTCGAGACCCACCACTTTGTTCTTAGTCTTTCCGCATTCTTTGGCCAAAGTTCCAGAGCGCCGTCCTCCGCTGACGGTGTGTAAACTAAGAGGCTGATGCAATCTTGAGTGGGGACAGGCACCTTTCCTGCCCTGGCTGGCTCGGCTCAACATTTCCAGTGTCGCCAATCACTTCGACAGAGTGCCAGTAGGCGAGGGCGGTCAAGGACAGGATCGCTGGCTGCCTCGGGGATGGCAGGCCACCTTTAGCGGACAACTCGTCCAGGGTTCATCAATGCATGCATAAAGCACGAGGGCGGCGTAGCACCGTACCTGCACGGAGCGGCCAAAGGACAAAGGACAAGAGGCAAAGGGCAAAAGGCGAAAGCGAAGTGACTTCACGGAGCAAGAGAAAGCAGCAACCGTGTTTTCCCACCCGGATTGCCTCCTGGCCCAGACCGCTCACTTAGATACCAGCTTGCGTCTGTTTCCTTGTAGTTAGTAATCGTAGTAGACGCGGCGTGCACACCTCATTTGGCACTCGCCTCCGCCACGACACGAGCCATCAGTCACTACGAATCCCTCGTCAATGCCCGTCTCACGCGGAGACTAACACAATCTCCGCGTGCTTAGCACAGGAACCTTCTCCATCACAGCCAAGCGGTGGTAGAGCCCCGCCAGACAAAGGGATGCCTGAGGACATCGTGAGGGCAGTGTACATGCGACACCATCCATCGTCGACTTCCTCACCACAGAAAGACATCCTTCTCTGGCATGATACTGTCTGTCTTCCCCCGCGACGCGACTCCTCTCTAGCCGGCGATGGATTCATCGGGCAACCGTCTCACGGCCATATCTGCCGACAACCACCAGCCATGGCTGTGGTTCACCCATTTCTTTTGCTTGATTTTCGTTCTATTTGCTGCGTCCATGAGGACATGGATGAAATGGAGGCAAAAGGCGTCGAGTGATGCTCTTCTGCTCACCGGGCACGTGAGTTGTTTCCTTCGAAACGGTGAAAGAGTGATCCATGCTGAAAGATCCTGCCAACAGCTGCTCTATTTTGGCTACTGGATGGTCCTGCTCTTTGCGTTGATCAATTCACTGGGCAAGTCTGACTCAGTGACCAGCGCCCTTCAAGAGAGCCATGCAGCACAAGTGAGTTGCCTATCTGCCTCAGTACAGGCTCTGTCAACTCCGGCTAATCGCCTCTTCCTCACAGCTGGTATTTGCCAGCCGAATACTGTTGATCGTCACCTTGGGCGCAACAAAACTCTCTACGATGAGTCTTATCCGGGAGATCTTCACTAGAGACGCAACGAAATGGTGGTTTAGGGTGATTGGCGTGATGATACTTGTTCACGTAGTCGCTGCATCTCTTTTGGTCTCCGTTGGATGCTCGCCAGATCGAATACTTGGAGGAAAAGATAATAACAGTTGTCCTGGGAGGGTGCGTCGTCCTTCCCCCCTCTCTCTTCTCTAGCACGACAACTCCTCGGACGTGCCTGGGTGCCCAACCATCCACCCAGTGCTACTTTAGACACAACTGACCTTCTATCTAGGAGGTCCGCTGGATCGTCGTTACAACCTTCGAAGCCATTCTAGAATGTCTCATGGTCATCCCCGTTGGCATCATCGTCATGAAGTTGCAAACCAACCTGCAGAAGAAGATATGGGCAATCACCGTTTTTGTTTGCAGATTAGTGTATGCTTCGCATGTCGAGCTTGCCAACCACGATCGAGTGCACTAACGAGCACAGGATTTTTGTTCCACTCTGGATGCATCTGTCCCTCTACATCCAATTCAACCGCAACGGCCGGACCAATATTGACATCGTGCCTACTATGGTTAGTGAGGAGCTGTGGGCTGCCTTGGCCCTAGTCTCTGCATCGACCCCAGTGTTGATGCGCGTCGCCAAACAGTTCACGACTGCTGGGATGGAGGTCGCCACCGGATTGGGCTATGGGTCGAAAGACAGCACAAGTAATCAAAGGAGGACAGGATTTCGACCAGACGATGTGACCAACACAAGTCACGTCGACACCCACATGATGAAGAGTACGAACGGAGGGGCTTCTATCGGCAGCACCGCGGAGTCGCACGTCGGCATTCTACGACAGGTCGACTTCCAAGTTTCGTCGGAAACCAAAGAAGCTTGGTGATCTTGTTGCTGCTTCCATTACATCATTTGCTCTATGTCGGAGAATGACCTTGTTGCCGCAAATATCAGCTCTTTCTGGGTTTCAACCATTGGAGGTGTCGCTTTTGACCAAAACTTGTTGGATTTGACATTGTTTCCATATGCATCCCAATTGGGATCGCATGGGTAGCAAGGGCGGTTTTCAGATTTTGGTGCTTCATTCTAGCCTTTTGATTTGGAGGTGGGCTTGAGCATCAAAGAATGCGGGCGCATGTACAACATTACCTCTCAATGGTAGGGTAGGTTCTAGGACAAAGACTGTGGGTTTCAGCATCCTCACTGCGCGCCGTCTAATATTGGATGCTATGTACAAGCTGTAGGTTTGAATGATTCTTTGTCTTGCCTCTTAGTGGATTGTACTTATGCCGGACTCGGAGATAAGCCAATATGTACCCTCAATCGTTGTTGTCTGATAGGCTTTGTTCCGTCAATTCCTGCATCTAGCGCCTGAAGAACAGAGTTCAGAATCCCACTTTGCATATTTCCGATTTCGTGAGATGTAGCAGGGAAGTGTGGAATTAACTCGTTGGTATTGAGATTGACGAATGCTGAAAGCATGTCGCTGTCATTTCTGAGGAGCGAGTTCTGAACACGGGAGATGTGATTATGATTGCTTTATAAAAAGTTAGTAATTTAAATTAATAAAAATTAATCAAATCATTCTTACCTTGCTTGTTGTCGAAGTTCAAATCTATCCATTCTTTCATCAACTTTCTTCTCAAGTCCATCAACTTTCTTCTCAACTTTCTTCTCAAGTCCATCAACTTTCTTCTCAAGTCCATCAACTTTCTTCTCAAGTCCATCAAATCTTTTCTCAATTCGTTGTAGAGCCTGCACAATAGTATCCCCTATACTAAACTGCGGTGTATTGCCAATCCTCTCCATTTCTTCACCAATAGAATGTTGAATGTCGCTCATTTGATTGTGATGACCGCTCATCTGATTGTGATGATCGCTCATCTGATTGCTCATCTGATTTTGATGGCCGCTCATCTGATTTTGAAGGTCGCTCATCTGATTTTGAAGGTCGCTCATGTGATGAAAATCAGGCTGTGGCCCAAATGAATGGGTTGGAATTTCGGCCATGGCGTCAGAAGTTAGATGAAGGAATGAAGGGATGAAAATTCTGATCGAAGAGACCAAATTAAGGTAGAGTAATTAGTTGGTTGGTTCTGTGCTGAGGAAGGTGGGGTTTGTTGTGACCGAGGCAACCGCACCGGAACTGACATTACAAAACACAGTAGATGATGTACAGCAACGTTGTTCAGTCTCGTTTCTGCAATCCATCTTCTCATCCAACTTTCTTCGCAGTGAGTTTGGTCATCTTACATGAAACCCTGGATGGATAAGGCTTTGAAAGAGTGGAAGAGCTCAAGAAGCTGTACCAGTGCTTGGAAGATGCTGAGGACACGTTGATCCATCTGGATCTATCTGGCGTGCATTAAACTGACGCACGGTGGTACAGCATGGAATGACCCATGTTCGTCTGATAAGAAGCATCGTACTTGTAGGATATCTGGGTGCCCGCATCGTATCCGACACGCTTTCGATTGCGTCGAGCAGTAACTCGATGATTTGGCCAATCTCTCGGGCTTATGCACGTGTGCCACACTCACAGCTGGAGGCTTCTGGGTCGATGGGCAGAGTGGTACAGTAAGAGATGCGCCAAAAGCTGCTGCTCTAACTTGGTAAAGCAACCTCTCTAGGTAGAATTTCTGCTCGTCAACTTTGAACATTGGCCACTCCGAATCGCATCCCCACCAGAATTCGCCATCGAACAACCTCGGTCGTTCTTCAAGCCTTGGACCATGGTGCGAAGGGATGCTAAAGGACAAAGAAGGTGTCTGAAGGGCCCCTCAGGCTGGCGGGGATTGCCACGTTGGTGCCATTAGCTGCAGCCTGCCCATGCAGTCTTGAGTCTACGACCCACAGAGTCATACTTCATTCGCGGAGGGCTCACACAAAGTAAGCCATAGCCGTGCGTCTGGCGATGGAAGGATTCATGGGCGAGATGCACACAATAATGCCAACTAACTTCACTTACGCACATGATTCCAGTCATGGAGAGGCTCAGATTCGGTTTAATGTCTTGGCCAGCTTAACATTAGAAGTTGTCAGAAGAATACCACTGAAAACCGTTGGCTCGTTCAATGGGCCCGGAGACGTCTGAAGAAGACGTTGGGAGAAACGTCCCAACGAGAGGTGGAAGCAAGATACGGAGAGCAAGCTCTAGCGGCGTCCATGATGATATCTCCCAACCACTTCCTCCTCCTGCAGTCAAACTCAAGTTTCCAGTACAGCCGACCAGTCAATTAGCAGGTCCTGGGCTTTTGTCACAAGCAGATCGACATCCAGCGGAACCAGGAGAGACCAGCTCGTTCAGAGACGAATACATTACCCAAGACCAGACTCGTGCTAACGGTCTGGAGACCAGCAACCCGAGCCTTGAACTTGGAAGGTCTTCGAGCGTGGAAGGCAACAGCATGGGACAATACCCTGCCAACAACGACGAGTCTTCAGAAACCACAGCGTTGCTGACGCATGGGAATTCTGATGCGTCCCGAAAGAACCCTGGAAATGTGAGTATAGCAAAGGACTGGGATGAAACTGAAGGCAAGATCACAACGACTTGGAAAACAGAGCTTCTCGTTTTGGTGAAATACTCCTTGCCTCTCATGCTCACGTGCGTCCTGCAATACTCGTTAAGTGGTGCAAGTGTCGTTGCAGTTGGTCATCTAGGGAAAACGGAGCTTGGAGCTGTTTCCTTAGCTATCATGACCTCCAACGTGACTGGATACTGTGCCTATGCAGGCCTTGCAACCAGCTTAGACACGCTTTGCGCTCAGGCCTACGGTTCCGGCAAACCCCAGCTCGTTGGTTTACAGCTCCAGCGCATGGTGTATTTCCTGTGGATCATCACTATTCCAATTGCAGCCGTCTGGCTTGGCGGGACTCAGATCTTACTCTTGATTACTCCTGAGCGGCAATGCGCAGAGCTTGCGGGACTGTTTCTGAAAATTCTGATATTTGGTGCGCCCAGCTTTGCAATGTTTGAAGCGGGAAAGAGATTTGTTCAGGCCCAGGGCCTCTTCAATGCCAATCTATACGTGTTGCTCATATGTGCGCCACTGAACGCCTTCATGAACTGGTTGTTTGTTTGGGTATGGAGTATTGGCCCACCCAGCTGAGAGAGACGCTAACATCTGTCCTTTTTAGCGTTTCAACTGGGGATTCGTCGGCGCACCCATTGCTGTAGCCATTACGCACAACCTTCTTCCTCTCTGTCTGTGGCTATACGTCTACTTTGTGGACGGTAAGGAGTGCTGGAATGGCTTCACCAAACAGGCACTTCACAACTGGTACCCAATGATTCGACTTGCGGTGCCTGGATTTGTGATGATGATTTCCGAGTTTCTTGCATTCGAAATCCTGACACTGGCATCTGCACATATCTCCACCACGGCACTGGCAGCGCAATCCGTTCTTGCGACGTTATCTGTTATCACTTTCCAGATCCCCTTCCCTATCAGTATTGCGGCGAGCACACGTCTTGCCAACCTTATAGGGGCAGGTCTGCCAGGTGCTGGCCAGGTATGTATACAGGTGACTCTAGCAATGGCCTGTTGCGCTGGAGCTTTCAATATGGTTATGCTTACGACCTTACGCAACTACATTCCCAAGATCTTCACCAGCGATCCTACTGTCACTGACCTCATCGTCCATGTGGTTCCGCTTTTTGCCGCATTCCAGCTGTTCGACGCGCTCGTGGCGAACTGCAGTGGCATTTTGAGGGGAATGGGACGTCAGAATATTGGCGGATGGGTGAATATCATTTGTTACTATGCTGTCAGTATACACATCGGCCGCTCATTGTACGCGTATCTGACTCGCAACAACTACAGATCGCGATACCTGCCTCCCTAGCAATAGCTTTCGGTCTGGGATGGGGGCTGTTTGGGCTCTGGATGGGTCCAGCTATCGGACTCTTTTTGTGAGTACCATTTTCTTCCCATGGGTTCCTGCAAAGATTGTTCAATCACGTCCGGAGGTATTTCCCTCTGAGGTAGCATCTTTTACTTATGAAACCATATAGGGTCTCCACGATCGAATGGTGGTTCATCTATCAATCGAACTGGACGCAAATCATCGAAGCTGCGTCTTTGAGAAATGAGTCCGAATCATGCTGAGTATAATCTCGTCAGAGGCGGTTAGGAAGGCTGTCGTTGCAGAGAACCCGCATTGCATACAAAGGGTTCAGACCACTGAATTATGCATGGCCGAGGGAACCGACCTCCACGCAGGCAGAGCATGAGCTTGAATCGCGGCCGATCAATCACTCGTCATCGTCGCGCTTAATGTGCGCAGCCTACATCTGATGGCAGATTGCCGGCAAACCTTCAACGGCACTATGAAAAAGGTTGGGTCCCAGTCTACAAGCAACAAGCTAGCAATCAGCATAGACATCCTGAAGCCACGGATGATATTGACCAGTACCAACCACATAGCCCAGAGCTCCAATGAAACGGAAAAGTAGCGCGGTACGATCAGATGCAGGGAACTCGTCTTCAACGTGCCCATCGACGAGTTGGAGATGTTGCGGATTGGATACCACGCAAAGGGAAGTTTTCTAATGCAAGATTTGTCCAGGTGGCGCGCATCTGTTGGAGGAAATGCTCCTGTCCATTCCAGTCAACTACCAACACAGGCAGTTTCATAATGATCCGGTTTGTACATTCCTTTGCGTGGGCCATATCCTATGTCTA
>JAABUK010009860.1_pt1 | contig 12917 bp, 18 predicted proteins | sample 5559141 | NCBI WGS metagenome assembly JAABUK01 (sample SAMN10711869, study PRJNA513367) | rock metagenome | isolation source: Antarctica rocks | place: Antarctica: Victoria Land, Pudding Butte nord | collected 2016-01-03
TCGGGGTTTTCCACTACGTAGTAGACTGTCTAGATTTCATGATGATTTGAACATGATTGCCATAATTGGCACAAGCGATCGGCTGTGTTGGCTGGCAGAAACTTGTAAAATCCTTCTTCTTCTTCTCTACGAGTGACGAGTCAGATACATTTGCTGGACGCTTTAAAGCGAGAGCCACCTAGCACACTAGCCCACTAGCAGCAATGAAGGGCATGGCCATCGTCTTGCCATTAGTGTGAGCTGCTGCTTTGTCTTACGAGGAAAGGAACAAAAGCGTACATCGCTGTTGCGCAACTCTCCCCCTGCTGCGGCCCGCTTGACTCAGGCAGAGTATAGTCGTCACTGAGGGCGTTCTGGTAACAGACTTTTGCCGCAAGGAAGCGCGCATGGCTGACGTGCAGTTGTACTACTTGTCGAAAGCAAACACCAACTTTCCATCGTTAACAAGCTCTGAGCAGTCTGAGACAGAGATAGCCCTTACACTTGAGTGTCTCAAGGCTCAGTATCTACAGCTCGAGCAAAGTGCCGAAAAGGAAGCAAGGCTTGTTTGTGATCTGTCCCACAACAACCTGAACTATGAACACCTGCAATATCTGACCGTGAAGTTACTCGCAAGCCCTGTGCAGCTGTATGCACTGGATCTCTCATGCAATTACATATTCGCCGCCACCTGGCCTGATGTCCTCCCTTTAGTCAAGCAGCTCTTGACCAAGGCGACGTACGTCGATCTTGCTTGCAACAATCTTCCACCGTTGCATCCAGAACAGCTGGAGCTGCAAGATATGCTGAAACAAAACGTCAGCTTCACTGCACCAAACCGGTACCTTGGCAGCACAGAGTGGATTCGAGAATGGACCTCAAAAGCACACGAATTTCGCCAGAAGGCATACAGGTCTGTGCTGGTATGGCCCACCAGCAGTTTGCCACCACTAGGGCATTTCTCTTACTGCAGCTGGCTGCAGGGAGGAGGTAGAAGAGGACAGTGACGCTGATTGAGAGTGTGGAGTTGCGCCTCAGTTTGGGTTGTACAGATCTGCTGCGCAGCTGGCGCCTGGTGCAATGCTGACCGCAGGCCTGGATGTCAGCAAATCAAGCTACTGTCAAATTTCCTGTGGCACATTTTCTTTGCTGATCATTGCATTGTCAGCCATGATGCACAAGTTGCTCCAGCAGGCTTAGCATGCCATTCTGCACATGCATCCTTGGAGCAGTCCTAGAATTGCTGGCAAATCTTGAAGTAGCTTCCCTCGTTTGTCATTGTGTACGCGGTGTGCCTGTACAGCGCGTCGCTTTGAAAGGTTCCCTATTGAGCTTGCACGTGTTTTGATTGTGGGCTTCTTTAGCCTCGTTTCATTTGTATGCCAGGGTCCAGGCAACACCTGTAATACTTACACAATTTGTGTGAACTGCCGTAGTCTGCAACTGTTTTGTATTTCATTTAGTTGTCAGACTGCATATGTCTGCATACCATTTCCAGGAACTCAGGAGTGTGACAGCTCAGTGCTAAGGACCCCGCTACACCTCCTGTACAGCAAGTCCTTTGCTGGAGGATCTCTCTTTCGGTTTTACCAGGGCTATACAGGGTGAGGGTCGTTGAAGCATTCTTACGCTGCTGACCCTGCTTTGATACTGTTTGCAGACCTACTGACATACCCTTACTTACTCATAAGCTCTTAAATAAATGCCAGACTAGCTAGTGTGTATTGCTCAGAGTTTGTTCAATTTGGCAGATGCATCTCATTGAGAGACATTAGAGAGAGAGTACATTGCGCACAGCAGTGCTTTGCTGATTCCAGAATTGGAAACGTTATTGGGCAGTCCGGTGAAATGACTCAGTTTTTGAGTATTGTAGTCGCACGGAATGCGCACACGCGAAGCGAGCTTCTACACGGTCTTCTACACAACACAGATGGAGCCAAGTGCGGCCTGAGCTGGACGCTGTACACTGTTGACGAGCTGCTAGTCCAAAGATGCCTTGCATATACTAGCAGTCGTGCCGTCGTGTGCCTGCCTCACAAAAGAGCTGCATGCATGGCTATAGCTCAACGCTAACTCGATAGGTTGTCACAAATTTGACCGCAGACAGACATAGTAAAGCAGTGTATATGGTTCAGGGGTTTGCAACGCCCTTGCATTACAGTCACCTGCTGTGTGCACACCGAGTTTCCGCTCAACGACAGCGTCTGAGGAGCGGCACAGCATTCAGGTTGCGACGGCATCTTTGTTCTAATCGATCCCCATGCAGACAGTGCACGTGCCGAAATGCGCAAGATAGAGCTGGGACGGTAAGCGACACCCTGGCGTTCGTCAAGTCTGAAACGAGGTTGATCACTGCAGGCACTGCACTTTTCGTTGAACCAAAATAGTTTTGTCTTGCAATGATGAAACAAAATCAGCCTTACGTGCAGATCCGTCAGCCTGACGGCTTGAATGTTGTTCCTGAGCACTGGAAGCAGCACATGGAGGGTCTGGCAGATGGCAAGAAAAGAGCTCTTCTGCGGTAAAACAGGGCTCAGCAATGCTAACGTACTCTGCTTGCGCAACTGCATGTGCTGCTGTGCATTGTTGCTGCACCAGATCTCGCAAGCACTGGAGCATCACACAAGCATTCATCATGCAGATACTTCCGCATAGTCAAGGAAATCAATGCACAAGAGCCATACCTTCAGAGCCTCTCAGATGCTCAGCTGAAAGCGAAAACGGCAGAGTTCAAGCTGCGCTTACGGGCAGGTGCAACACTAGATGACCTGTTGGTAGAGGCTTTTGCTTTGGTCAGAGAGGTCTCCAGCAGAGTGCTGAGGCTGCGGCATTTTGATGCCCAAATGGTGAGCATTGCTGTCTATCAAGTATGTCATGCACATTTAAGTTTTCTTGCACATCACGGTTGTAGTATGCAGTACGCCAGCATGTAGTACTGCTGGCTGGCCAGCTTTTGCATAGCAAGTCAGAATGGTCTTACCTTTTCCCCAATACAATATTTTTCCGGCATCAGAATGCGCCAGTGTTGGGTCAGCAACATTGGGTCAGCATTCCCTGCCCACATCATCACTGCTGGCATAGCATGATGAACAGTGCCTTGACTTGTGCCGCTGCTCACCTATAAAGCACAGGCTCACATGAATCCATCAACGAATCCGCTCTCTTGTGCCAGCATGTATTGCACGTGGATCACATCAGGATTTTGCTCATGCTGAGCCCACCCATACTCCCAAGCCTGGAACCGCCACTTGTGCCATGCACAGGTTGGCGGAATTGTGCTGCATGAGGGTAACATAGCAGAGATGAAGACTGGGGAGGGCAAAACCCTAGTGGCAACCCTGCCGACATACCTGAATGCACTCACTGGCAGGGGCGTGCATGTGGTCACAGTCAATGACTATCTAGCTGAGCGCGATGGCAACTGGTAAGTGAATGCTTGTGCATGCAGTCCAAACGTGCGGTGTGGGGTGACCTATATCTCTCTGTGCAGTGTTTGTATGTGTGTGTGGTGACCTATGTCCCTCTGTGCGTGCGTGTATGTGTGTGTGTGTGGTGACTTTCGACGTTTTCCCAAAGTCCTTCCGCCTGTTGCATGATGACAATCATATGATCGTATGATCATGTCATTGGGCATGGGCAAAAAGCAAAGGCATGAAGTTGCACTCGTTCAAGGGAGACTTGCTCAGGGGGCTTTTTGCTGCAAGGCACTATCATAATGAATAGTGGGCAGGGGGGGGGGGGGACGTGTTCCCCTGTCGCGCTCTTGCATGCTCACTCTTATAAAACGACCAAGCGTGACTGCAACCACATTTACTGACACTGTGATGACGATAGCAGCAGCAATGGCAGCAGTCAATACAACCAACGACCAAAGAAACTGCCAGTACTTTTATCGGTATATCTATTGAAAAGTCTCTCCCCTGCCAAAGCAATGCACAGTACTTGTATGCGCACTGGTCTCTGATTACTCACCGCATTCATTCCTGATGTTCACAGACCCTGGCGGTCAACTCACGATTGTCAATTCATGATAATAATGCTAAGCATAATGAATATAATCAACTCATGATTGTCAAATCATGATAATAATGTTAAGCATAGTGAATATGATTAAGCCATGATCCTCAACCTCAATGGATCGAGTCTAATCAGGATTGAGAAAACAATGCAGGATGGGGAAGATCTTCAAGTTTCTGGGCATGTCAGTGGCCGTGGCCACAGACAACATGCTGAACATCGAGCGTCGGGTGCCATTTGCAGCAGATGTGACATATGTCACCGCCCAAGTGCTATGCTTCACATACCTGTTTGACAACACCACACAGACCAAGAACTACACGGTGAGCTATGCATTTGCAGCAGATGTGACGCGTGTCACAGCCCAAGTGCTGTGCTTCATGTATCTGTTTGATAACACCACATAGACTAGTACTACATGGTGAGCCCTTCATTTGCAGCAGATGTGACGTATGTCACAGTCCAAGTGCTCTGCTTCATGTATCTGTTTGATAACATGACACAGGCTAAGAATTACACGGTGAGCTGTGCATTTGCAGCAGATGTGACATACGTCACAGCCCAAGTGCCTTGCTTCACATATTTGTATGACAGCCTTACACAGAGCAAGGACTATAAGGCTGGGTTGAGTTAAAATCCTAAGAACTACAGGACTACACAGTAGTCACTCTGTTTGGCCTGCATTGGGGATTTGTCTGCATGGCAGCACTATAGGGCATGCATACATGGTAGGTCTTGTTGTTACATCAGGGTTCAAATGTATGCCTCACAGCATTGAGAAGCAGTATGGATCACATCCTTTTAGGGTGCATTGTGAATTGGCCTTGGTGTGCTTTGCATGCTGCAGTGCTGTGCTGCCTGCGCTGTTAGATTGAGGAGCTTATTTGTCATCACTTTCACCACTTCTGTGCAAACAGCCCACAACAAAGCTGGTGCTACATGATGCCACAAGGCATTCCCCTTCGGCCCTGTAAAAGTGACACAGTTGCTCATTGGCCTGTCACTCTGGCTTTGGGTGGTTAAGGCTGTCTGCAATGCTGTCCCAGTTGCATCAGCACCATCCAAAACAGAAATTTTGATGCAGACAATCACAGAGCTTTCTGTGTTCAATATCGCTGTGGCCAATCCTTGGGACGCCACTGTTATGCTGCAGGCAGTCACAAAGCCCTCAGACTACGCCACTAATCATAGCTTTCTGCTGTCAGTGATGTCACAACTCCATGAAAACCTTTCAACACATAAAGTGTGCTGCAGGCAATCACAAAGCTTTATGTGGTCATTGTTATTACCATTTTCTGAACACCACTGTTGTGCTGCAGGCAATCACAAAGCCCTTCAACTATGCCATTGTGGATGAAGTGGACTCACTGTTGATTGACAGCTGCCGAGATCCTCTCCTCATCAGCGCAGCCTCCTCTGAAAACTTGGACAGGTTTGGCGTCGCAAAGGAGGTAATTTTCTGTACACTGTGTACTACATTCTGTAACACTGTAAGACAGACTCTCAGTACACCATTTACCATCTTCCCTAACACTGTATGTAACAGCTTCTGTACACCATGTACCACACTGTATGTAACACCCTTTTAACATTGTATGTAAGACCTTGTGTAACACTATGTACAACACCGCGCTGATGGACTCTGCCATATGACTTCCCTGTTGGCATGCACCTTGCCTTACAGGGACGCACAAGACAGGCTGCTCTGGGAAGACAGGACTTGTCCTGCATGTACCTGGCTCATCATGAGCTAGAAAGCGTTTTGTAACCATTACTGTTATGCACATTGCAGACGAGCTACCGCAACATGCAACCGCTCCTGATGAGGTGTACTATGAGTTAGGAAATGTCTGATTATCGCAGTTGTTGTGCAGATTGCAGATGACCTACGCAACCATTGAAAAACATGAGGTGCACTATGTTCTGGACAGTGTTTAATCATTGTTATTGTTATGCAGATTGCAGATAAGCTGCAACTGATTCCAACCAATGAAATCCCTGAGGTGCACTATGACCTGGACAGTGTTTAATCATTGTTATTGTTATGCAAATTGCAAATAAGCTGCAACTGCTTGCAACCAATGAAACCCCTGAGGTGCAGTATGTCCTGGACAGTGTTTAATCATTGTTATTGTCATGCAGATTGCAGATAAGCTGCAACTGATTCCAACCAATGAAATCCCTGAGGTGCACTATGAGCTGGATCACAAGGGCAAGCAGGCTACACTGACTGAACTAGGGCTGAAAGCTGTCTATCTCAAATTGGGTAGGCCCCCTCTTTCAACTCATTCACTTGATTCAAGACCTTACAACAACAGTATTTCCTCCGTGTTTCACATGCTTGTTTCCCGTATGGAACGCCACTGCATGGCAGAGTCTTTTCTCTCCTTTCCTTTCCTTTCCTTTCCTTTCCTTTCCTTTCCTTTCCTTTCCTTTCCTTTCCCTTCCCTTCCCTTCCCTTCGCTTCCCTTCCCTTCCCTTCCCTTCTCTAGACCTTTTAGTTTGGGGTGTGGCGCTAGTAGTTGTGACTCATCAGACATCCAGACTATTCGACACATGGCACACGGCAAATTGCTACTACACATGTAAATTGTGGGCAACATCTTTCGTTTGGTCTGATGTTGACAAAAGGGAGGCGTATGAACTGGGAAACAGGCAGACAAAACATGGTACGCAGCAAACTGCTTTTAGTAAATCAGTACATGGGCAATCCCTGTCAGTTAGTCTGACATTGGACAACAGAAGGCGTATGAACTGGGCAACAGGCAGGCTTGCTTTCCTTCTCATGGTCTCACGCCATTTGTTGCTCATGCAGCGTAATTATTTGTGTATGTATAAATAGGCAATCTTAGGGGACGCCTGGCTTTAACCCTGAAACCTGTCAGTAGAAATGAAGGGGAAGAAGCAAGTGTGTGGCAACAGTAAGAGCCATGTGACTGTTGGGTGCCGTCGTCACAACCTTCAAGACAATCAGGTGTGACTGATCTTTGTAACAGGTGTGACTGATGGTGGTAACTGATTGCTGTAACAGTGGTAACTGTACCAGGCAGTCACCCACTCGCTTGTTATATGCACTCCTGAGAAGCCTTATTGAGTTCAGCGGGGAAGCTCAACATACGAAGCAATCATCTATCAAGGAAAACAATCAAAAGGCTCCTGGCAAAGGTCAAAAGGCCCCTGGCAAGGTCAAAAGGCCCCTGGCAAAGGTCAAAAGGCCCCTGGCAAGGTCAAAAGGCCCCAATTGTCAAAAGCCAAAAGCTCCCTTTTGATCCCTTGGCTGTCAAAGCCATGACACTTGAAATTAACACAATTGCTTGTTTGTGTGCAGTTGAGAAGAAGCTGATAGACCCTGTCAAGACAAGCCAGCTGATGCCAGAAGGGAAGCTGGAGGTGATAGTATGGCAAGAAGAAGACCCATGGGGCCCCTACATCATCAATGCCATCAAGGCAAAGGAGTTATACGAGATAAATAAGGACTACATTGTGACTGTCAGTGATGAGGTCCACATTATTGACAGGAGCACTGGACGCATCCGGCCCCGTACTCGCTGGCAAGACAACATTCACCAGGTGAGAGTGAATGAATAATGATGATGGCATTTCGTAATAATAATAATAATCATACTAATAAACCACATGACGGTCGAAAATGATAATTATATCGAAAATAATGATACCAATAACAATGATAGTAGTAATGAAATAATAATGAAAACAATAAAAATAATGCTGATGATGCTAACAATATATTGATGATAATAGTTATAATGATAATAGCAATAAAAGTAATAGTAATCACAGTATAATGCTTTTCAGCTCAGGTGCATGTTCAACAGTTGTTATGCACATTTTGTTATGCATCGATGACGCTGTGTATGCGTTACATCATGTTATCATGCGCGATGATGCTATCAATGTTGTGACGTAATGCTTGTACTGCCGTGACACATCACCAGGCATTACACATAATGCTATGGCGCTGTTGATTCATCATTGCTGTGGGATCTGACCACGGAATGACTAACAGACTGAACGCCTTAATCGAGTCAATGAGTGTCATATGCTGTGTACACAGTCGCCTTGCAGAAGAAGCAAGACTGTTTGCTGCATGGAAGCTCATCTGGAATGTACAAAAGAAAAGAAAAGACCACACCTTTTGGCGTTGGTTTGATGAGAAGCCAAGTATTGTACCGGGCTGCCCAGTATCTGGCATGTACATACAGGCGTACAGGTTGCTGATGTTTGTCTTCAAGCCTCATCTAAACAAAACTACTGAGGCCACTGGATATGCAGACTCTGGCTGTATGCTGGCTGTATGCTGCTAAACACAAGCACATGAAGTGAGAATGAGTATGACGAAAGCAAACCGTAGAAATACCTGTTGGTGTTAATCTGGTGTTGTGCGTGTCTACAGGCTGTAGAGGCTAAAGAGAAAGTGAAGGTTGGGACTGATAGCGTGACTCAAGCAAGCATCACCTACCAGTGTTTCTTCAAATACTACCCCAAGCTAGCTGGCATGACGGTGAGCTGCTTTGCTGTTATGTCTCTGTTCTTTTTGTCTCTGTTCTTCTTCATTGTGTTCTGGCAATCGTGCCTGCTTGTGGAACAATCGCATTCCCCAAAGTGTTGCTTCAGATTTTTGTCCAAGCTTGCTAACATGAGAGTGAGCTGCTTAGTTTGAGTACATAAGAGCTGTCTCGTGTGAGCTCAGAGTATTGGTGCTGTTGTTTGGTCCTCTTTCTCTTCTTCTCCATTCTCTTCTCCTGATGGTTGTGGTCACTCACATTGCTCTGTCAGTATCTTTTTGTTGCTTCTGCTGCCCCCCCCCCTCCCCCACCTTGCCTGTTAGGCCTCAACTGCTTCTGCTCTTCCTACATTGTCATCAGAGTCAGTAGTCAGCAAGGTGCTTATCTATTTTCCCTGTCTCTGTGAGTCTATGTATAACAGTCTCAATGGGAGCATACGTGTGCAAAAAACGCAGACCAAGCGCTGCAAATTTTCCTGTTGTTGCCTTCCTCCCCCCCCCCTCGGCCCGTTTTCCACCCGCTTAATGCAACCCCATAAGTCCTTCTTTCTGCTTGTCTGCAGCTGTTCCTGCTGATCCCCATCGCTTTGTTGTTCAGGGCACTGCCGCAACAGAGGCCGCCGAGTTCTTCGACGTCTACAACCTGAATGTGGTTGAGGTTCCCAGCAGACTGCCTGACCAGCGCGACGACCACGGCTGCCGCATGTACGTTGATCGCTGGGGCAAGCTGATCAGTCTCTACCAGATCGTTCTCGAAGCCCATGCACAAGACCGACCCGTGCTCATCGGAACATCATCTGTGGCAGAGTCAGAGCAGGTTGAGGGCTTGTTGATGGGTCGTTCAGCAGGAAAAGATCTTGGCGCGAATCCTGCAGATGGCAGATTCAATCCATTCTGGGTCGGGAGCTCTCTATATGACGATAAGGCCTATACCCACGGGAAACGCAGGAGACGCACCGAGTGAGTCATGCATCTCATATATCCGGGCTCTGCTGCTTGTGGGCGCAAAAGATGGATCGAAGCGAGCTTTTGCGTCTACAGCTGCTTGTGAGTGCAATGTGTGCACTAGTGAGCTGTTGCATCTAATCGTGCTTTGAACGTCGACACTGCCTCAGGTAAGGTGTTCCATTCCAATGTGCTTTGGATCTGCTGCTCATGAGCACAGGGACTGGATCTGGGGAGCGCTGATCCCAGTTCCTGTGTTGACTTACTGCTGACTTTGGCCATTGGGAAGCCTTCTTGGGTCTAACAAAATTCTTGCTGTGCCTTTGCCTTTCTCTGGACCTACTCTTCTTCTTGTTTCTGCTTTCCTCCTCTTGCTCAGTAACACTGTGCTGTGCAAGTAGGACTGTCCAGCCCGACACACTATCTGGACAGCTTTGCTTTGCTGCATCGCTCCCATACGGCATTGAATTTCCCTCCAAATATCCTAATACTGCTCATAATTGCAGCGTCTCCACATGTGCTTTTCTTTACGGCCACTACCACTCCTCCCCAGTCCAAGACATGTCCTTTGTTATGTATCGACATGTGCTTTTCTTCGCAGCTGGTAATATTGAACTGTTTAAGACAAATCACTTTGCAGCTTCTGAAAGTGTGCTTATTTCTTGCAGCTGGTACTACCAGACTGTCCAATACAAGACAGGCTACAATATCTCAACATGTTCTTTGTCTTGCAGCCATTGTTCCCCCTCAGTCCAACAGAAATCACATTGCGGCGTCTGAATGTGTGCTTCTTTCTTGCAGCTGGTACGACCAGACTGTCCAAGACATGCCAGTTGTTATGTCTCAACATGTTCTTTTTGTTGCAGCTGGTACGACCAGACTGTCCAAGACATGCCAGTTGTTACGTCTCAACATGTTCTTTTTGTTGCAGCTGGTACGACCAGACTGTCCAAGACATGACAGTTGTTACGTCTCAACATGTTCTTTGTCTTGCAGCTGGTACGATCAGACTGTCCAGGACAAGAAACTGGCCTTGCTGAACGCCAAGCCAGAGAACGTACGCAGAGAGGCACAGATCATAGCGCAAGCCGGTCTGCCTGGTGCCGTGACCATAGCAACCAACATGGCGGGCAGGGGTACGGACATCGTGCTGGGGGGCAACCCCAAGGGCCTGGCCCTGCAGGTGCTCATGAAGCTGTTTGCCCATTACTTCATTTCAGGTCAGTGGGACAATCCCTCCTCTCTTTTTTTTGGCCTCATTTCTGCATCTCAGGTCAGTGGGAGGACCCATATTTTATTTGTTTTGGCCCCATTTCTGCATCTCAGGTCAGGGGGAGGACACCTCTTTTGTTTGGCTGTAACAAGGCTTCTGGTGCTGAATTTTCCCACAAGCGCTCATGTGTGTACCAAACTCACAGCGCTATGTGAGCCACAAGCGTGACACACTACAGACCTGTTTGTAAAAAGCATGAAGACTGTCAGCACAAAAGTGAACGCAAATCATGACAAATCATGACTAACATCTGGGCTTACAGATGATGACTACAAGGCCAGCAAAACTTCGTTGGATCGAGTGCCTCTAGACCAGTTCTCCTGGCCAGAAGAGATCACCCCTCCAGCAGCTGCAGGCACAGCTTCCGCCAAGGCCGCAGATGAGTCATCAGCAGCAGCTGCTGTGGCAGCAGCACCTGCTGACATTGCAGCCAGCTGGAGTCACATGGAGAAGCAACTGCCAGCTGATCTGATGAAGAGGCTCAGAGCAACAGCGTGGGTGTGCACGACTGCTGAGGACAAGATGAGCGTGGACAAGATTCAGAACCTGATTAGTAAGACGCTGGATCAGGCTGAGGCTCTACAGACCCAGGTCTTGACAGAGCACTGGTGAGTAATCTTTCAGGCAGGTTTTGCTCGTTTTGCTGATTTCCTTGTTCTGCCATTATCATACCGTTCCTATCGGCTGTTCCTCTTGCCTTGGTTGGTGGTGTCTGTGCAGCTGCTGCGTTGCAGACAGACTTGCACCATGTTGGGTAGCTACGTTGCCAGCTATGCAGCTCTGTGTTTACTGTGCATATGTACATTGTATAATATCATGAATGTTGTATAGTCATACAAAGTATAGTCACATACATCAAATGTATATATTAACATAGTGTCATACACATTTGCTATACATTATACGTATGTATTTACATGATGTCATGTACATTTGAGCCTTACTGTGCAGGGGAGGGGTGGACAATTTCCAGATACAGGCCATGCAGGTCCAGCTCATAGTCACAAAATTGTGTATATCTCCTATACACTAATTGTTTATATCGAAACATTGTTTTATAGATTTTTGACCCTTGTTGTGCATTACAGGGGAGGGGTGGGCAACTTCCAGGTACAAGACCATGCCGGTTTGGCCCTCAACAAAATGGATGAGCTATTCAACAACGACAAGATTCTTGCCTTCCAAACCCCCAAAGGAGACCTGGGATCCAAATCTGGGGGGAAAGGCACCCCAGGGATGAGCTTGCCGGCACAAAAGGCGCTTGCTTGGGCCGCCGTTCATCTTCTGATCTTTCTGGAAAAGGAGTGTCAGCACATGGCTAGACAGGTAATTGTTTCGTCCAAAATAGACTTTTTACACCATCTCAAATCCACTCATCCGAACCCTTTTATCCAGTCTGTGCTGAAAACAGTACTCTCTCACAATGTCTGTACCTTTTCAGCATATGATATGCAAATTGCTCAGGGCCAGAGGCCCTATATTTTGTACAAGTGTCAGCAAATGGCTCATATCTTGATGTCTTTTGGCACTTTCTGCTGTGGTACAAAAGCAGGAGAAGTGGTCACTTGGAATTGCTCACCAGAGCTGAAAATAACACAGATTGTCAGCATGGTTGTCAACCACAACATTTACAGTTCATGTGTTTTTAGTTCAGGCGTTTTTGTGTTCATATTTCATGTGTTTATGTGTTTCTTCAAAATGTGAGAGTACATAAAATCTGCTCTATATTCTTAATCCACGCATCATCTGTTGGGTGAAGAAAGGCTTCTGGGGTACAGGTGAGGGATCAAGGGGGGTTGCTGGTCCTGGGAACCAGCTTTCATGAATCCCAGCGCAGCGAGAACCAGCTGAAGGGGCGAGCAGCCCGGCAGGGGGACCCTGGGGAGACCCTCATGATGTTCGACCTGGAGGATCCAGCTTTCAAGAATGCTGGGCCCCTCCTCGTATTGTTCGGCGAGTTTCCCACTGTCTGGCCGAAAAAAGACCCAGCTTTCTTTGGGGTCTCTCAACAGGCCCATTTTTTGGTGTTTTCCTGTGAGCTACCCATGCCTTGGCAATTCTTTTTTTACGCATGATGTCTGCCAGTGGTGTTGGGCATGCCCCTACCCTCCCCCCCATTACCCCTCCCCCCCATTACCCCTCCCCCCCATTAACTCTCCCCCCCTACCCCTCGCTCCC
>JAABUK010009861.1_pt1 | contig 12917 bp, 21 predicted proteins | sample 5559141 | NCBI WGS metagenome assembly JAABUK01 (sample SAMN10711869, study PRJNA513367) | rock metagenome | isolation source: Antarctica rocks | place: Antarctica: Victoria Land, Pudding Butte nord | collected 2016-01-03
ATGTAGGCAAATGGGGGGTGTACATATAGGTAAAAGGGGTGTAGCTGTAATACCTCCCTAATCGAATTACACCTTTTGAGGGCTCGGCTAACCTTGCCCTATCAACTCTGATCCTTGACACTCCTCTCTGCGAGAAGCAAGTCAAGCAACCTACAAGCCTTGGTGACTATTAGCAGGGCGGGACGGGTTGATCTATCCAAAGCCTCCGCCCAGGCTGGAAGGTCTACGAAGTTACGATCGCTCTAGCTGTCAAAAGGATCCTGTGGGAGGTGGCGAAGTCTAGGTAGCAAAAAAACACGATGGCAGCTCAAGCTGAGACCAAGGAAGTCATTACACACCTGCTGCGCCCTTGCACTACACTGTAGTGCTCCCTCTTACTCTCTTGGGGCTCCCCCCTGCTCCCTTACTCCCTCTACTCCCCCGGTGCTCCCTCAATACTCCCTTGCTACGTCCCTTTGCTCCCCCGCTACTCCCTCTAAAGCGGCCTTGCTCCCTTTCCCGAACCGAAACGGCAATTCTCAATCCTAAGTTCGGGGGTAGTATAATATATATATATACTAAGAGCGTTGATGCACCAAAAGACCCCCCCCCCTATAAAACGCAACTTCGTATTCCCATCATCCCTATATCTACTCTCCATCCATACCGAAGCCCTCTTAGAAACCCTTCTCCCAAATCCTCTTTCCTAAACGCGCCCTAACTTCCACTTCCATAAATCTCTCCAACCTTCCATAACGCTACCCAATCCTAGTATATATGCTACTCGCGTTGATGCACCCAAACTTCCCTTATAAACATCAAAATAATCCTTAGATTCCTTATATCCCTATATTTACTCTCACTTGAAACCCTCAAGCCTACTCCCTGAAGCCTATCCGAAAACCTTCTCCAACCTTCCTAAAACCCCCCTGATAAAAAGTATCTTCTATCCTATAACTAGTCTCCTCTAATATATCACTACCTCCCTAATCCTACCGCCACCTTCTCTAATATATTTCAATCCAATTACTATCATGCACGCACGCATGCATGCTAAGAGCTTTGATGCACCAAAACGCCCCTCATAGCACTATCTTTGTATTCCTTACATCAAGAAATCCAGCAATCTCTCTCTCTAGCCTACTACCTAATAAACCCGTCCCCCAACTCCCTGTAATCTAACCACCACCACTATGCTAAGAACGTTGATGCACTAAAACCATCCTCATAATGAATATTATCGTATTAGTTATCCCTATATTTACGTTATACCCAATATCCCCAAACCCAAATCCTCCAACCCCCCATCCCTAACCACTCCAACCCTCCCAATCCAGCCTTCCCCAGCTCATTCCATTCCAAACAGAACCATATATGCTAAGAACGTTGATGCACCAAAACGCCCCTGATAAAACTCTCTTTGTATACCTCACATCCTCAAATCCACTCTCACTTATATCTCCAACCCACTTCCACAGCTTCCCTAACCCTCCCTAATCCAACCGCTACCACCCTAAGAACGTTGATGTACCAAGACGCCTCTGACAAAAACCATTTTCGTATTCCGATCGTCGCCGCAGAAAACCCATTTGGCGACTTTCTCCTCCCATGTCTCTTCGCCCCATAGCTCTACCGGTCCTTCATCTTGACCTATCCCACCGTCTCCTAACCCAGCACCATCCTCCCCAGCCGTCCCAACCACAACCAACTGCGCATCCCACTCCATCCCCACCTCAAACGCACCCACCCGCTTGCTCAGACCAAGACATGCCGCCCCGCCGCGCGTAGCTAGGTAGAGCACCTCTTCCACACTCAACTTCGTGCTATCTTTCGCACTCATCTTCGGCTTCACACTGGATTCGCTCGGCAGCTTTTGCCTCTCTTTCAGTACAGGCACATCTCCGCTCCCATTCTCATCTTCAGGAATGAGAGCAGCAAGCGTCCTCGAAACCATACATGCCTCCCTAGCCGCCACAAGCATCGACGCCGAATACCCCCCCGAAACATCCGTGCCCAAGCCCACCGTAACACCCTCATCGAGCAGCGTGCGCACGGGGCAGAGGCCGGATGAGAGCGCCGTGTTGCTAACAGGGCAGTGGGCGATACTGCACCCTTTCTCACGCACGAGAGCTCGTTCGGCGGGGGAGAGGTGGATGGCGTGTGCGAGTACGGTGCGCGGGGTGAGGAGATCGTGAGCGGCGTAGACGTGTGCGTAGGAGGGGGAGGCAGGGAAGAGGGTGGCGACGAGGGCGCATTCGGAGGGGTTTTCGGCGATGTGGGTTTGGATTGGGAGGTTGTGGGAGGTGGCTAGGGAGCCCAGGGCGCTGAGGAGCGGGGCGGAGCAAGAGGGGGCGAAGCGGGGGGTCAGGATGGGTGTGAGGAGGGTGTGGGAAGGGTCGATGTGGGCAATGTGGGCGATTACGGCGAGGGTTTCTGTGATAGCGTGGGTGGGGGTGGGGTCGCGGTAGGAAGGAGGGCTGAGAGGGGTGTCCATGCAGACGCGGCCGATGAAAGCGCGTTGGCCTTTGAGGAGGCAGGTGGTGGCCAGGATGTTGGTACTGGCGGCGTGGGCGGTGGCGAAGTAGGCGGCTGTTGTTGTGCCATGGGAGAGGAGGCGGGAGACGCAGTTTGTGTAGACTTTGCGGGCTTTGACGGGGTCGCGGAGGGAGGATTCGAGGGGGTAGGTGTAGGTTGTTAGCCAGTCGAGGAGGGTCGTTTTGCCGAAGAGGCCGATGTTCGGATGTTGGGAAGCGTGGATGTGGGTGTCTGTGCTTGGTGGAGTTGTTAGAGAGACTGAAGTTGACATAGAGGAGGGTATCGTTTGCTATAGAGAAGGGACTTTCGAGATATTGCCTCTAGATTTGAAATAATCTGAAATGTATGAATATATGTATATATAAATGTGACTTGCTGTTCAAGAGAAGTATATTGGGTGACTTGGCTGGGAGAAGTGCTTCGAGATGTTAAGTGAAACAGCGAACCAGATCAATCCTTGAGCACAAATACAATATACACAAGGACTTCGATCTCTCTCATCTCAATATTGCTGCAGAAGGAAAAGTAAGAATTCAGTCTACTCGAGGAAATAATTCTTTCTGCATCAGAGCCTTTGTATAGTTACATCCAAGCAAGTACAATCTCAATGCAACCACGCATGAATACCTATCTTCCTTGCAAAATACAACTTACCAACAAAACCTGGAAACCACCAGCTCCTTCCCTCCTTCCCACCCACTACCCACTTCCATCCCGTTTCACCCCACCCCCACTTCACTGCTGCAGCTCTCACTCTTTCCGTCTCATTGACCACATCGCGTCTATCATATTGACGGCCATTAGGCGATAGATCTTTAATATGTCGAATGACACCTTCGTCTACGCCTATAGCGAGATGTTCGCTGATGGAGAGGGATCCTAGAGTGGGGGTGTAGATAAAGGTACCAGTGTAGATTGTTCTTTGAAGTGGTGGCATAATGGTATTGTGATGATCCTCAACATGGAGCGGAATTTTCAGACGATCCAGAAATCTACGGTCGTTTGTGGATTTCCATGTGGGAATTGGACTGTTTTTATAGTCATAAGGCTGAAAACAGACTAGCGGTTCCCGCCGCTGGCCGCTTTTGAGCCCAAAATTGCTCGTGCTGCCCAATCCGAAATGCAAACTCGTTTTTGTGCCATGCAGAAAGCTGAACATGTAGATCAGAATGTGAACTCCTCCTTCGTGCTATGCATAAAATTGGACGTGTGTTCTGATCGAAGGCCCCAGCCTCTTTTCTCAATGTATGTCTTTGAATAGATCTTCCCCCCCCAATCCACCACCACCACCAATGAAGTCTGGTATCTGCGGGGGCGGGCTTGCAGATCTAAATGACTCGATGCTGAGCATTTCAGGTTCAGCGTCTGAGGGCGACCTCTCGTGCTCCTGACCGTTCATTGTGACATCTTCCCCGCGGCCTCGGTTCATGACGCCGTGTCCTTCTTTCATACTTGGACTTGTAGCGCCAATGACGTTCTGAGTCTGACCCGCGCCTGTATATCCATTGTCGCCGAGTGCTGTGCCCATGCCGAAGCTACTCTTCCGGCGCCAGAACGTCCCACTCTTCCTCTTCTTCATTGTTGGGAAATCGCTACCAGGCGCTGGTGTCGGCGCTCGATCCTCTCCTTCGTCCTCTAGCACCGTTCGACCATTCATTGATGATCTCCCGGTCACACTAACGCCATCCTCTCCTTCTTTCCCAAAAGTCATACCCATCGAGCTGTTCGGTTTCCAAAAGCTTCCACTCCTCTTTTTATTCAAGCTTGGTCGGCTCAGGTTCATGCGTTCTGTTCCGGATGAGGATGGTCGCAAGCCTGAGCTGTCAGGCGAAGTGTTGCTTGATCCTCGTCTCAACGCTTTGAAGGAAAGTAGTTTCCTCACACTGCTAGGACGTTTCGAGGTCTTGTAGTCAGGAGATGGTGAGGGCGTCGAAGCGTATGCAGTGGTCGTGAATTGAGCGGGCAGCATGCCGGTACTAGGTGCAGAGGCTGGTGGTGTGGTTGGGAATGCGCCAGGCATACTTGAAGCCGGACTGGAGAAGTAGGCTTCATTTGAAAGTGGGCTTTTCTGCCGTTGTATCGGCTTGCGCTTAGGGGTGATGGGCATGGGCAATGGAGCTGTGTCCTTGGGCGGTGGTACTGGTGCTGGGGAGGGAGCAGGTGTGGGGATGGAGGTGCCTGCTGTAAGAGAGTCTGTCGATGGTGGTAGGGGTGGGAGCTGGAATGAGGAAGAAGAGGCGAGCTGTCCGCTGTTGGAGGAGCTACCGAATGAAGACCGACGTTCGAAAGCCATTGTGAAAGAGTCCGTGCGTAGATGTCACGGACGTACAGACTAGAAGGGATAGGTAGATGGAGGAAAATGGATACGATCGAGGTCGACAACGGATAGACAGCTGCTCATCAGCGAGATGGGGTCAATTTCGAAGGGGCCAGTATGGATACTATGAACAAGAAGGGAAGTAAACAATGCCGTTGTTAAAGAAGGCAAAATTTGGATGAACCAGATGATGGAGCTGGCTGGGACCACGGAACTCTTTCCGCACCGTTGGTTGCAGATCCCGTGGCGGCTCTTGGCAAGGTAAAGCTGTGAACTTAAAGCCTGGCGTGCCTGAAAGGCTCCTAAAGTATCTGTTAAGGTATCTGTGGGAGGCCTGGCGCCGAAAGGCTATAGTTGTATTCAGCCTCGTGACCCAATCTTCTTTGCTCTTTGACAACCTGGAAATCACACTTTCACCCTTTTCTCCATCGATTGCAACCGCGTAGGCATGGATTCCATGCCCACGTATGTCAGACACCTTGTTCGTTTCTAGTACTTCGAGATTCATCTGTCTCCTCACGTCTGCCTTCTGCCTTGCCGATTGCCAAGTCTCCGTATCTCCCAATCTCACGGGACGAAAGTCTCAAAGCTTCCTAAACTGCTATTCATGAGCTAGCTCGCACAGGTGTATCTGTCACTACTGGCGAGCCATGATTTCGAGAGATCCCACGGAAGGAACGTGGCTTCTTCACTGGCGCAAGAAACCGTAGCGCAAGACGAAAGCGAGAAAGACGTGGCCTGCCTCTCGAGCAAGTCACCTGGTCATGAGACCTTGCGAGTGCATGGCCCTACGGAGAGCTGTACCAAGACGAGCCCCATCACGATTGGTTCTGCCGCAGACGCATCAAGTGACGACGGCGGGCCCAAGCATACCCTTGATAAGCCAAACACAACGGAGGTCTCAGCATTCGAGGAGAGGATCAATCACTTGGTCGCTCATCTCACTAACGAAGAAGACAGAGCGAAGTTGAAGACATTCATGTTGGAGCATCCGAGGTTGACGAGCGACGGGTCTAGCGAATACTACTGGTGAGTTCCAAGCACTCATATTGAAAGTTCACGCTGACTGATTTGTGATAGCCGCATGGCGCCGGTATACGCTTTGGTGCCTGATCAAATGGCCAAAGGTCCATGGTTGAAGGAGCTCGTCGAAAAGCATGTAGATTTCACTGGTCTCTGCAAAGGTGGTGCCAAAGTCAAGGCTCTCGATTACGCTGCAGGAACTGGATGGTTGAGTCATGTTAGTCTTACGCCTTCGTTAGTATCAGACAGACTGACAGATTCTTTGGGCATTGGCACTCTACGCCACCAAAATCTCGCAATCGATAACGCCATTGATATGGTCGAAGCCTACAACGCAACAGCAGAGGAAACGAAACCGACCACCCCGCCTGCGAAATGAAAGCGGTTGGGGGCGATTGGTCTCGTATCGGGGAACCTGCGTATCTGATGGAGGATGCGTCCATCACTTTGGATGATTGTCAGGACGTTGACTTGCTTGCTATGCGTGCACGTTCAATCAAGTCCAGAAACTATCTCCTCTACCGTTGTGATTCTGCTAATGTTGACCTGTATAGCTCGCAGTCGACTTCTTTGGGTGCGTGAAGGGACTGATGAGAGGCCTGGGGCAGCCCTTATGGTACCTCAAGCAAAGCGGTACCATTCTGATCACCGACATCGAGAAATGTGATGGTCCGGGACTTGAGGACGATCTTCTTGATGGGGAGAAATCCACTGGCAACAGCAGCCAGGAGGTCATTGAGGCACTCCGAGGCTGGGGCATGGAAGACATCGAGGTCATACATGAGCGTTTCAGGACCGAGGTTGTAAAAGGTACAACCTTTTCGCGGAATGAATTTTACTTCATAATCAGGGCGAAGAAGGGTGAGCGCTCGCAGGAGCTCTCGTCAGAGTATAAGTAGATCTCATACCTCAAGTGAGTAGAGGTAGATTTCAATGTGGACGAGTAAGAGGTACAGAAAATGGGGGTTAATCATCCAGGTTCCTTCGCAGCTTGCTCTCAGAACGAGCAAGAATGTAAGTGTCGCTGCCCTGGAGACTTTGCAAATATCCAATACAAGCTGCTTTGAGCTAGGAACGCCTCATCCGGCTATCACCACTCATGTGCTGCTGCTCTGCGGTCACCCACCGACTCCGTGAAGACGCAAATACCACCTTCGTAAACGTTGACTCCCGTCACCGCAAGCAAACCATGAAGTCACCCTTTCTATTCTCTTCTGCATCTTTCAACAGACTCACACGCTCTTGTAAGAGAATGAGCTCTTCTAAACCTTGAACTCCAGTCCTTTAATTCTTCGTAACACTCGCCGAGGCCCGCTCCCTTTTTCAATCAGTCATACGTCGCTTGCACCATTTGGACTGTAATTGTTTGTCAATTATCTGGATGAAAATCAATTGGCGCACGTGGAAGATAGGGCAGATCGATATGTTCGCACGTCAATATACAAGGGCGTTGGAAATCCTGGGCGGTAAAGAGTCAGATGAGGTATTGGGGGGGACATTGGTTCTAAAAATGGGAAAATATGGGAAACAGAACGTAAGAGAAAGCTTAGTATGTGAAGCGCGTGGGTTTTGTCCACATGACTTCTTGGATCATGTCTTTTTTTGGGGGCATTGCGCGCGGTGTCCGTAGTCGCACGAAATGAGTACGTAGTACGGCTTTTCTCTTCCTTTACCTTCATTCGTCGCCTCAATCCTGACATTCCTCCTCGCTCCTTACCTTTATTACCAGGGATTGCAAACGACCCTCTTTGAAGGTGCCTATCAACTCTTGCCCGATCCTGATGATGACTTGGTCTATGATCCTACTATACATTCTAATCCCGTCGCTCGCTTCACTCGTCCTTGCTGATGGCACTTCGGCACCGCACGATGGCGACGACGTACACTCTGATGACTACGAGATCAAGCCTTCATGGCCTCCCACCCAATGGTCTACCAATGGCTCTAAGAATGTTGCCTACTTTGTCAATTGGTGGGCCCCGCTATCCTGCAGTGGAAAAGAACCCCCTGCCCGACAGTTGACTGACGAATTGAAAGGGGAATCTATGGACGCAACTTCCAGCCACACAATCTGACCGCAACTAAGTTGACTCACGTCCTCTATGCTTTTGCGAACGTGCATCCTGATACAGGCGAGGTGTGAGTATCACTGTCAGCGAGCGCGAAGCATCGAACTAACTTGGCATTCGAAATAGGTACCTGAGCGATACCTGGGCCGATACAGACAAGCACTACCCAACTGACTCCTGGAACGACGTGGGGCACAACGTGTACGGCTGCACAAAACAGCTTTACATCATCAAGAAACACAACCGGCAACTGAAAACTCTCCTTAGCATCGGCGGATGGACTTATTCGCCCAATTTCGCAAAAATGGCATCGACGGGTGGTGGCAGAGCAATGTTCGCCAACAGCAGCGTGACACTGCTTGCAAACCTAGGATTCGACGGACTTGAAGTTGATTGGGAGTACCCTTCGAATGCTGGCGAAGCTAGCAACATGGTATCCCTTCTTCAAGTCGTGAGGGCTGTGCTCGACAATTACTCCAGAACCAACAATCTCAAATACAAATTCCTATTGACGGTAGCAAGTCCTGCCGGGCCGGCCCACTACAATGTAATGCATCTGAAAGACATGGACAAATATCTCGATCAGTGGAATCTCAGTAAGCAGCATCAAACCCCAAACGCGCAATACCACTCTCACTGACCTTACACAGTGGCATATGACTACGCCGGCTCCTTCTCAAACGCAACCGGCCACCAAGCAAACCTCTACCCCAACCCCAACAACCCCAACGCAACCCCCTTCTCCACCAACCGCGCCGTCACAGACTACATCGCCGCCGGCATCCCTCCCTCAAAGATGAACCTCGGCATCCCCGTCTACGGCCGCGCCTTCGACGGCACCAAAAACCTCGGGAAACCCTTCACCGGCGTCGGAGGCGGTAGCTGGGAGAACGGCATCTGGGATTACAAAGCGCTGCCCAAGGCCGGCGCGACCGTGATGTATGATGCCCAGGCTGGCGCGACTTATAGCTATGACCCCAAATTGAATGGCGGCGAGGTGATTAGTTACGATAATAAGGACGAGGTAGGTAGGAAGGTGGCGTATTTGAAGAGCAAAGGGCTTGGAGGGACGATGTTCTGGGAGGCGAGTGCTGATAAAATCGGGAACGAGAGTTTGATTGCGACTGCGAAGGAGGCTATGGGGGGGTTGGAGGGGACTTGGAATTGTCTGAGTTATCCAGTCAGTGTTTATGATAATATGAGGGCTGGAATGGTGGGGGAGTGAGGGTAGAAGGCTCGTGGAGAAGGGAGACGATGTTCAAGGGTAGAAAGATAGCTGATTGGCTGAAAAAGCTTATATAATCTGAGCCTTGGCAAGCCACTACACTCTGCGAGATCTTCCGCATCGTCAACAATATACTCAGTTGCCAGTCGCTGACGCAGCGAATGCTCCATTGAGTGCATCAGCCTCGTACGAATCACTTCCACTTCTGGGCCTCTGATATACCCAGACCTCTTTTTTTAGATCAGCTTGTCCCAATCTCCAGCACCTGCGCTCATCCTCTGCTTCTTCAACGCTCGCTTCTTTCTCCATTACAACCCCCACCTGTCCACGCACGCATCATACCTGCTTCAAGCAATGTTAGCCTGGGACTAAGGCGGTGCGTCCTACCAGCCTACCAGCGGCAAAATGTCGCTCTCAGCAATGTACATGTTGTGCCAACACTGGTTCAAGCAAGTGTCTCGTGGCCCTACGCAACGTTATTCTTGCCGACCCAAAGCCAAGAACAACCTCAAGGTTGAGGGTCTGTCCGCAAAGCTTGACATGACCCGCGGGAGTGGTCTGAGATAGCTACGCCTGACCAGAACGGGACATCGTCAGCTGATATCCCACTCAAAGCTCTCATGCAAAAACCTCAGGCGCTACAGTGGCTGAAGACGTCGCGTGGCGTTGCGCATCAAGGCACGTACTAGCGCAAGCGAATGCCTCCTGTCAAGAATTGACGGCGTTAGTGCCTTTCAGTCCTCGCAGCCGAGCTGACTGTGGTTTGCGCACCTACTCCGAGCAGAGAGACTGCTTTAAGCTTCAAGCTTATACACTTCTCTGTCCCAGCAAGCCGGTTCGGCATTCCCCCGTGGTACGCTCCAAAAGACTTGAATCAATCAGACGGCGGATGAAATACAGATTCTCTTGAGCACTAGGGGCTAGCTCATCATCACCAAGAAGCCCGACATAGGTTCGGCCTCGACACAAGCGACATGAAATGCTAGCAGCGCTTCGAAGTATCACATGCTGCGTTCCTGACTTCGGAGAACACCTCAGTCTGCCAGCCATCGCAGCGTCCTTTCGCCTTTCGCTTTGTATACGAATTCGACAAACCGTCAATCCGTAATGTGATATAGGCGCCATGTGGCGTCGTATAGCTCGCGATTGCGTTGTGAATGCGAATGCGCAAATAAATCTTAATTCTCGAGCCTCACATGTTCTATGGCAACTAATTACAGAAGTAGCCTAAGCAAGGCTTAGAGGTTTCCAGCCCCGTATCATGAAGCGAGGCGCTTCTTGTTTACGTGTGTTCTGTGGTAAGTAAAGCACTACAACGCCTCCTCTCGAAGCGAAAGCTCCATGGCTTGCATACCTTGTTACCTCACGACGCGGCTTCTTTCTTTGACGCCTCTGTTTGCTAGGTCGTAGTCATTTAGGTAATTTTCTACAATTTTCATGCCATTTTTCACTGAGCTCAAAATAGCTCCGTCTAAATTTGCTTCCTTTCGAATTCACATTCATTCCACATACCTAGCTCGCGCTTCTTTGTTGTCTGTGATCAATAGACGTCCTCACTCTACTCAAAGCAATGAATTACTGAGCGCGTCTCCACTTTCGAACAGTGCCTCAGTTGGACCTGTTCCACAGCTCTCATGGATCGTTTCTCACTTGTAAACATGCTTCTCGCTCTGGTGCTATCACTAACGCTGCTAGGGAGCGCCAGCGTACAGCGTGACTCCCATGGTTCAATATGTAACCAGCGCGGTCGACACCCTAGGCTTTCTAAAGGAATACCATACAGCCGGGGCAAGACCCTATCATTGCTTATGACGATGTGCATCAAGCACAACATGACGCTAATTTCGTCACTTATTCGAGCGCCGGATACCGAATCCTGACCCACGAATCATGGGGGACCCTAGTGCCCCCATTTCTCTGCAGTCTGGATTTTTTCGCTCTGGGCCTGCTTGGGTGGGTCAAGGCACCACGAACGAGACCTATCTCGAGAACTTCATCAATACTTGGAAAGCTCAAGGTTACGTGATGACGCAGATTGCGGCAACGGGTTCTCTAGGGAGCACGTTCTTCTCGATTGTGATTGAGCAGATCTCTGTCAACTCATATTTCACTTAGGATATGACCTCTGGCCCCTCGACGACCAAGGGAAAATTTCAATGGTACAACACCCAAGTACGGACGAACGGCCAGACCCTGCGCAGCTTTGCAGTCTATGGATCTGGGACCAGCCTTTACTATGCAGCGGTCTGGCACAACGATCCGGCACACTCAAGGTTCCACGTCCACGTTTGCAACCGCGTACGCAGAAGAGATCAGCGTTCCAAAATTCCGGCCTTATTATATCTCTGAGACATCCGACAGTCAGTTGATTTCCGCATACATAGACAACCATGTCGGAGAATACAGAGCATCTGAGAATATGACTCCGGCTGATTACCAGACCACATACACCGCCGAGGCTACCAATGGATATTACCCTATCAACCTACAGACCGGGGTACAGATCGGAGTAGTAGGAGCAATCCCTCGGTACGCCGCCATCTTCGCCTCGGCGGATATGCCTACGAACCGTACATTTGCCGACAATAGTCCTACAAATGCTCTCCCCTCCGCAGAAATTCCAGCAGCGAAATCGGCCTTGCAAAGTTTCATGATCAACAATGGAGTCCGATCGGCTCAATTGACGATCTCTAAAAATGGTGTTGAGAAGTATTTAGGAGCTTACGATTATACTGATGTTATCGGTGATGCACCAGGTAGACAGCCAACGACTATCGGAGATCGATCTCTTCTTGCAGGGCTGAGTGAGATCTTCGTTGCAGCTTACTGCTTTGAAAACATTCTACTGCAAACAACCACAACCGCATACTCAACCCTGGGCTTCTCCAACCCTCTGGACGCTCGCTCCAACGCCATCACCGTCCAGCAACTCCTCGACCACGAAGGAGGCTACGCATGGACCAGCACCGGCGACCCCACAACCTCCACCGATCCCAACTACCACATGAGAGAGGTAGGCGCAGCCCTGAACCTCAACCGCGCCATAACCGCCCACGACATGGCCGTCTACATGTACACGCGCATCCGTCTCGACACCAACCCAGGCGCCACCTACCACGACTCAAGCTACGGCTACGTCCTCCTCACCCTCGTCCTCGAAGCCGTCACCAAAACCGCCTTCCTAGTCCCATACGTCTACAGCGGCGACGGCATGATCAAAGAAGTCGCCATAGGCTCCGCTGGTCTTGCGGGCTCGGCGTCAGACCTAGCCACGTTCATCTCTACGCATGCATGCAAGGTGTCGGACCGCGAGCTGCGGGGAAGTCGCGCATCAGCAGCAATGCGGGCGGAACGGCGTATGCGGAGTCGAGAAGTGATGGCGTCGATTGGGCTTTTACGATGAATACGCGTGAGTTCTTGAATGGAGCTGTTGGCGATCCGTTGGGGGATTCGGCCACGGCGATTAACTCTGCTATTGATGGTGCTGGTCTTTGAGGAGTAGGATGGGCGGGTGGAGAACTGCTGGCTTTTTGTCTATTGGTATAATGCTCAAGTGGCTTAGCGTGCGTATCATTGAATCTTGATAACAAGGTTGCTTCGCACCCAAATATTGCTCATTGACCTAGTCCCATCACATACCACAGTCACATATCAAGATACACCCTTACCCATCAATCTACTTTTTCTAAGCAGCACCAGCCACCCCCATCAAACAATCCATCCATCCTCCCAATCATCTATCCCCCCAATCATCTATCCTCCCAATCAT
>JAABUK010009862.1_pt1 | contig 12916 bp, 12 predicted proteins | sample 5559141 | NCBI WGS metagenome assembly JAABUK01 (sample SAMN10711869, study PRJNA513367) | rock metagenome | isolation source: Antarctica rocks | place: Antarctica: Victoria Land, Pudding Butte nord | collected 2016-01-03
GCAGCACTAGTGCAGAGGGACTCAGAGGGCCCTAGCCATTGTGCATGCACAAGACACTAAGCAGTCTTGCTTTGCACCAGTGTTGAGTCACAGCAGAGCTGTATGGGGTGCAAAACCTCACAGGTGTAACTGCAAAGACAGAAAAGGCTGTCTTCAGCTTGGCTGCAGAGCAGCACTAGTGCAGAGGGACTCAGAGGGCCCTAGCCATTGTGCATGCACAAGGTACTAAGCAGTCATGCTTTGCACTAGTATTGAGTCACAGCAGAGCTGTATGGAGTGCAAAACCTCATAGGTGTAATTGCAGGGACAGAAAGGCTGTCTTCACCTTGGGTTGCAGACCAGCACTAGAGCAGAGGGACTCAGAGGGCCCTAGCCATTGTGCATGCACAAGACAATGAGCAGTCTTGCTTTGCACTAGTTTTGAGTTACAGCAGAGCTGTGCTCTTGTTATACTCTGCTTTGACTTGAGCTGAAGCATCCCTGATCTCGCTAGCTGCAGCATCAGTCACTAGCTGCATCGCTGCACTATCATTGATCATGTCTTGTGGAATTTGGCTCTGCGGCAGCAAGCTCTGCAGCTTGGCTAAGTGCCACTGTATGCGGCCCTTACGTATTTCCTGCAGGTTTGCTTTGGTAGGGGTGCTAGCATCTGCACAGTAGGCGCGCTGCATTGAGGTGACAATACTGCTGGGGTTGACTCCTGCTGCTATGCTGATTGCGGATGCGATTGCATCTGCTTCAAACATTTGATGTTGATGCAGCCAGGTGCGTGCTACCCCCCTGTCCCCAATGTAGCTTGCCAGCATCACAAGAGGTATGCCAGACCAAGTGATGACCCCACTCATCACGGCTGCAGTCATAGTGGCACAAAGGAGCAAGTTGATCAGCCTTGTGCAGCTTTTCTGCTCAGCGCTGTGGCTTGCAATGACATGAGCCATTTCCTTTGCCATGCTGGTGACGACTTCATCAGCTGTGCCCTGCTGAAGCAAAGAACCTCCAGGAGCCCTCAAGCAGATGGAAGCTGCCCATTCATCATGAAATGGGTTGAATGATGGGACGCCCATAAGCTCCCCGTCTTTGCCATATGATATTGACCGCATGCCACAATCTGAGGAGAAGCTGAAAGATTCCAGGTTGATCCTATCTGGGATTGAAGCAAGACGGCTCCGCAGGGCAGGATTGTTAGCTGCAAGGCCTGCAACTGCCTCTGCAACTCTGACATAGGCTGCATGCAGCACCTCATCTCCACGCTGGCTGCACATGGCGTAGGGGCCTGCTGAAGGGTCCGCATGAGGTAGGTCGGGCGCAGCTGGCATAGCAGCACGCTGACCTGGTGCTGACTTGAACATGTCAAAGATCAGCTGTGGGCGTCCTGTAATTGGTGCCCTCTCTACCTTGCCAGCAATGTGTGCAGCTACAGCTCCAGCAGCTACAGCTCCAGCAGCAAAGCTAGCCAGGCGCCACGTCTGAGCAGAGCTAGCTGTGCCGGGGTTGGGGTTGGGTGCGATGCTTGTAGCTGCAACAGGATGTTAGGCTCTAGTGGTATAATTTGTGCCACTGCTGCTAGCTGATGCGCCTATCCTCGAGCAGCGGAGCAAAGGCTTAAGACCACGTACAGCTTGCAACCGGATCTGCGATTGACAGAAGACGAATAAGTCCGCAGAGTGTCCCATACAAGCTGTGAGTGGCAGTCTGCGTAGCGAAAGTCATGTGAGTGGCTTTGCATCGCACAAAAACCGTTCAACTGTTGTCCACTTACCATTGTGCGTAGTTCGTCAAAAGTACCCGCTGAGCTTGCCCAGCCTCAAAGCAGGCAAGGGGTAAGACGCGATCTTGCAACACCGAAAGATGGCGTAGGTTGCGAATGCGCTATAGCCAGATTGAGCCTTGCTGAGAGGAAATACACCGAATGTCGATTGCCCTACGAACCGTTATAACAAGCGTTTAATTGAGGCGTTACGTATACTGAAACTGCTTGGTCTGATCTACATAAGCCTTGAAGTAGGCCTTGAGTCCTCCTGACACATCACTAGCTCTTATCAATCGAGCAAGCTGCTCGCTGTCATTTTGTTTGCGAGGGATCCAGCACAGGAAGTCTCTTTTTTGATGTGTTAGAGTTGATTATAACACATTAAGTCTGACGCCTCTGGCATCAGGAGGCTGAGCTTGGTTTGCTCAACATCCTGTCCACCAGCCCGCAGCTCTCAGTACCAAGTCAAGAGGGTAATGCTTTGCATTGGCAGCAGTGCAAGTCGCATGGACATGGTGCAATGCCACTAGGTCAGCACTCTGCTTGCATGCCACCCCATCAGTCGCACTTACAGGCATCATATAAAGTCCAGTGCACATGTGTCATACCCTGACCATTCAGCAATGTTTACTGCTGGATGTAGTTGGTTGGTAAGTGTGAAGAGTCATCGAATTGAAGGATGGACAGCACTGTACCGTGTCACCTCAGCTGAAATGTTGAATCTGGCCATGCAATAAGGTGCAATGCTGGGGGCGTCCTCTTTGGGCACCTGCAGAGGCAACACGAATCTTGCTTTGTAGTTGGCACCTCGCTGCACAGTTATCTGCTGACCCTGCTAGGCCTTGTTAGATTGGGGCATCCTTTTCATAGTGGGGTCGTTTGCTTCAGTGGGGGCTTGAGTATCGAGTAGGCACGGACCAGAGGCTTCGCTCACATGAACCGTGCTTCTGCCTTTCATTCCAAGCATGATGTGATCTGATCGAATGAGTGCATCAAACGACAGAAAACAAACAAGTTGCAGGTGCTGTGTAGGCACGGGGCAAGGAAACAACGACTGGGTGTTTCAGTTGAGTGCACCCCAAATGCTGCTGCTGTCATGCTCCCATCTGCAACTTGGGCATGACAGGCTGCCATGATTGCTTTAGCAGGACCACCTTGAACTGTTGAGCATCCCGGCTCTGACAGTGCTGGGTTTGATAGTCTATGAAGCACGCAGAAGCAGCACATGCACTGGCCATAAGCCAGGCTATGTATGCATGATAGCTTGAGCATAGCCAGGTACCTGGATTTTGACATCAAACAGCTTTTCATGCTTGACATTCACGTTGCCAGACATGGATTTGGATTGAGGATAGTTGCCCTTGTTGCTGCCAATCATCTGCCCAGAGGCCCATCTAGCAACATCACTTGAGCTGACCCCAACCCAGCTGTTGGACCGGCTTGGGGCCCCTCCAGGCGGGGTGCTGCTGACATTCACCCTCGGCTGCTGCTGTGCCTTCTGCTTGCACTCCTTCTTGTGCACCGCCCTGCACAGCACATGCAATGCCTTAGCCATGCAAGCTCAAGCCGTGGAGCCTGTGCATCAAGCCTTTGTGCCATCATGTACCTGCTGGTGCACCTGCTGCTTTCAAGATTGAACATGGGTCAGCGTCGGGTACATGTCCATGATGGTACAAGAAATCCAAATTCCAACAGGAATTTGTCCAACATCTTAATGGCACTTCAAGTGTCAATTCGCCGCATGACGCCCGCAACTTTGGTTGGCACAGGTGCAGCAAGTTCAAACACGCAATTTTCAGGCCCACGCTGTTCTTACCAACACATTTGCACACACCTGACAGGAAAATAAGTGATCTTTGCTGACAGCGTCCTAAATTGCATTTGCAGTTTAGTCATGTATTAGAAGTATTGAGGAGATACACCAGCAAGCCTTTTGGCATTCAGAAGAATAACAGATGACAAGTTGGCACTCGCCGCACCGCCTAGTTGTCCCAAAGAGGCGTTGCAATCTTGTGTGGCTGCATGGAGCTGTCAGTGACAGCTCCATGCATGGAGCTGTCACTGACACAGCTGCAGTGGTTGCATGAATAGCTAAACGGATCAGACTGCAAACATTGACAGTGTGGCTTGAGGCAGGTTGAACATGCAAGGCTGACAGAGTGGCGGTGTTTCACCTCACACCTTGCACCCGCTGACTAACAGCCTGTTGACGCGTGAACTTTGCCATACATCGATGATATCACATACAGATGTTGACGTGTGTGATGTGCTCAATGTATGCTGTGCATGCTGCTCAACGAATGTGTTGTGCTTTCATGTAGACAGAAGTCCATGCACACCAGAACCCATTGAAGTAGGACCTTTTTGCTGACGGCAAGGTCTGATTTCTGCAGTTTTGGGAGTTGGATAATGACCGTGACTTCCTGATCAGCAAAGAGGACCTCATCAGATACGGACTCATTCATTGACCTACAGAATAGTAGAGAGGATCTTCCAGCAAGTCAGCACTAGATCTTCCTCAGAAATGCTCAGCTTTGCTCAACACACTTTGTGTCTTGCTCTTGTTTGAATTACATGGGCTGCACAAAGTTGAAGCTTGTGCATGCAGCTTCTAGCACCTGAAGCAGAGTGGCTGTGCATTTTAATGAACCCGCCTGACAGTGTTAATCTCCTGCATACTACATTCCCAGACTCCCCAGTCACATGTAGCTGGGCAGTATCTGTTCTGTGCTATACAATGAAAATGTAGGAGTTTAGTTCAGCTGTGGATCCGTATAATGAAAAGAAAAGAAGGTATATGGCGGGAGCCTCCCAAGGCGGCAGTCTGGAGCCAGCTGTTGACCCTTCAAATTTTGAAGTGCTGGCATATGCATATGCATCTGACATCTGTACCACCAATTGCTTTGACATGTTTGCTTGTCTGCCCTGTACAACATGTTGGTAGGCGTATGCATTTGTCCAATTGGCACTCTAGCTTCCCCAAGTGATCAGGGCTGAGTCCCGACCAAAGGATCACATCATGATGCCATAACAGGTCTTCAGCTTGTGGCATGTATACACATATATGTAGATTGACATGTCTTGACATGGACTGTAAAGCCCACAGCCAGAATGCTCTGAACACCTCTGCTAATACTAATATAAGGTCAACTTTGAATTATGCTGTCATTGTTGTTGTTAACGTTAATGCCAGTGGTAGCGTTGGCAGAAGCTGAAATTAAGGCAGAAATCCTCAGAAAAAGGTATTTATGTACATGCGTACATGTGTGGTGTGCTAACATCTACAGATTCTGATACTGCAGCGGCTGGATTGAACCCACTGGGCCATGGCATGAACAGCCATATCAGGTTCTGAAATTCAACACAATCATTACACAAGTTGCATGTTGTCCTGAACATCGAGGCTATTTTTATAAGGCCAAAGCAGAGGCCCCGATCAGACAGCATGCTGCCATCCAAGAAAGCAGTGGGCTTGAGCTCAACTTGGAGAGGGTGCATGGCTCTTTTTCAAATGATTTGGGGGCTGGCTTGAACCCCTTAGGTGCTAGGGCTGAAGACCTCAGGCCTAGAGACCCTTGATCATAGCAGCTTCCTGATGGATGTGGAGCTGTACTACCAGGAGGGCAGGAATGGACCATACCCATCTTGCAGGTCTCACAGTACCAAAACTGAGGAGGGTGAGCCTGCAATAAAAAGCAAAGATTCAAGTTGAACAAGACTCCGAGTCAGACTATGCGTGCACATGTATGCCAGGCTTGATCAAGCGTCTGCAGACCATGAGGTCTAATCTACACTGGCTCTGCTTAGTTCTGCAGGTAAACGTACTGGAAGATACTGGAAGATGACAAGCATGTTACGTATCAGCCCAGCTGTTCCACCTGTGGTTTGTGAAAGTAGGCTTGTGTCTCCAGGTAAGCAGTGCAAGCTGTACCAAGTGGTGAAGGGCTGTAATCAAGAATTCTTCCATTCTGCAGCAAAGCAAAACATAGACACTAGGGCGTGTATGATGGCAGAAAGACTTATCGGATACATGAACGCGAGTCATGAGTAGTAGGCATAACAGTGTGTTCGTGGCGGTACCTCAGGAGCGTCCTCGGTCTTTGCCCGCAAAAGGCTGCTCATTTTCGGGTTTGGCTCCCGCGCAAAAAGCTTGCTGTGACTCAGTCGACCTGCGGCAACGATACTTTTTGTTATTGTGGTGCTGTCAGGCACCATTGTGCACGCGGTCGCGCACACGGTCGTGCGATACTTGTGGCAAACACCAGTGGTACTGCATACCGTTCTAATCGCGAAGACTCCACAACAGCGGTGCGGGCAGGGATTGCAGCCAGACTGCTTGGGATTTTTCCCTCCAGAACCACTCTGCTGATGCAGACGACCCTTGCACGGGCAAGTGAGGTTCGAGGGCGCCGATGCAGCAAATGTAACGCAGGCATGGTTTTATCGAGGCGAGTTCATGTCATGGCGCCCCTTAGTCACTAATCCGAGCGGCCTGACTAAACGTAAATGCCTCATTCTCTAAAGCATTGCAGCATGTCTGGTCTTCCAGTGCAAGGATACATACAAATTGGACCGTCCTCTTGCGTCAGATCTACAGGCTGTATGCTTGGGCTCGAGCTAGTGGCCGGCGCCATTGGAAATTTCGTGACCTGACTTGACCTCATCCGGCTGAGACGCTTTCAAATTGACTGTACATGTCTGTACTTTACATATGCAAAGCAGTTTGCACCACATCGTGATCACAACGCATCTCATATTTATAAAATGAGACGCATGCATGTGTATGTCCGTTTATGTCCCACTGAGATACCTGCCTTCACGTGATCAAGCTTCCTCGCTAGTGCAAACTTAGAGTGCTGTTTGTGCTTTTCGAATTTGTATCAACACCTTATAAGTAAACCTGATCAGCCAAGCACAGGCATCAGCAACCGGGGTCGTGACATGGGTTGCCTTATCTCAAGACCACAGCAAGAAACGCAGGAATTGTAGGCTAAAGGTGCATGTACTATACAAGCACATTCATATCCAGGAAAGCACACGTCAAATTACAAGTGTCAACGCACATCATGAGTCTGGCTTTGACTCCCTATGTTCCATCTCAGCAGGCTCTGCAGAAAGGTGCACGTGAAATTCGGGAAGTACAATTCAGGATACACAATGCTGTGACCACAGCTCCTCTGGAGCGCTGTGCACAACTGGATGCTCTGACACTTATGTGTGAATGCCAAATGACCTTGTCACAACTTCCAGAACTAGATTGTGCTAGACTGTGCAACAAAAAGAGAATGCTTGAACAATATATTGACAATTGTTAATTGCGCCCTCATTGCATTGCAAGCAACTCTCGCATGATGGACACAGTGTGCACAGTTCAAGTGCACCTTTGAATGCTCTGTGACTCAAAATCATATTCAACAATGACACATCTTGTCAAAGTGAAGGATTGGCATCAGAAGGTCATGGTCATGCTACATGCTGTAACATTCACATCTCCCACGTCTCCAATACATCATGCTTGTTGGAGAAGTGTTGAAAATCAGCACCTCGTATCCAGATCCTTGGGGTGTGTTGCACTGCAAGCTGTATCACAACAGGCCTCAAGTGAATTGCTGTAACTGCCATTGCCAGCATATTTGTTGGCCAAATTTGCCTCTGAGCGCGAGGTATCTGGGTTCAGCCATCACACAAAAAGTAGCAAGGGCAAGTGCTGTGGCTGATGTTCTTCAGCATATTCAGCTTAAATCTGGGATGGTCAAGCAGCCTGCTCAGCTTAGATCTGGGTTGAAGGTACTGATTTCCTCTCAGGGAAAAGGCACAGATCAAAGTACATAGCACTTAATGCTGTCAATGACCTGATGGTTCTGCAGACAACTTTGATGCGGCTTTCTGGTCATGCACCGGGCAGGTGTGGCTGACCCTTTGCATGCATGTATGCCTGAAGTCACTCAGGGTCAAAGCACCTGGTTCAAGTGACAGATCTGAGGTTGTTGGTAACCAATCTAACTGGAACAACAAAACAAAGTGTAACTTTACCCGCTGTTGAGAAGTGTGGGCACCACGCCCGAAACCAATCTGTACCGTGAACTGTTGTTGTTTGGAAAGTTACACAAATGTATGGCAGCAAGCCGCGTGCTTGTAAGGTGTGGCAGATCGGTTACAACTGCAAGATCACGACAAAGCTTTTTAAGCTCGCCTCGACAGCGAATCACGTGCCATTGTAGTGATAAAGCGCGACGGGAAAACTGCAAAAGTCAACTTTCGTGCCATTGCACGACTAGTAAATCAGGGGGGACCGCAACTGACTCTGTTGTGCGAGTTGTAGTTCTGAACATGATGTGATGTCAGGAAGCTAGGCGGAAAGTGCATTTGCTTTTGTACCAGGACGATTCAAAGCGCCCTTTGGCAAGGGCTTGGGCGCCGCTGCTTTGTTGCTTTTGTTATCGGAAGAATCACCGGAGTTGCGTTCCGTGCTTCAAACGCCTGCGACATGCAGTAGTTTGGAAAGCCAGCGCAGGCAAGATTTTGTGCATTCTGTAAGGAAAGCAGCCGGGTCCATGCAATTCGACTTTGATAGTGCTATGGGTTATGGGCCTAACCAAAAATTCACCTCCGCTGGCGACGCAGTAGTTCCTAGCTTGACCCCTCGTGTGTCCGGATTTTCACAGTATCCATTCAACATGCAGTCAGCAGGCTCCGCATTCGACAAAGCAGCATATGATTTGCCTTTGAAGCCGTTGTACGAGATTTCAGGTGCATGCTCGAGACAGACGTCTGGCAAATATTGTCGCCGGTGGTGCAACAGACTGTCTGACACTTTTGTTTGTGATGCAGGAGATGGTGGCGGTTCTTCCAGTTCGCTAGGTGAGCTGTGCCTTAGTGCTGATACTTGCTCACTTCAACTTTGCCAGCTGATATCCAGCCCACTTGTGCAAGCCCAAACCAAACGGTCCATGTTCTGCAGTCCCTGGGCTTTCAGGATCAGGCTCTGGCGCATATGCTCCAATGCCATTTGACAGCGTACCACAGATGCAGCAGCAGCCTGGCAACAGGCGAATTTTGACCTCTTCACAGCATTCAGAACTTGAGATGGCAAGAAGACGTGCTGAAAAGGCTGCTGAAGGCAAACGAGCAAATGCAGAAGCAGCAAAACAGCGCTTCAAGCGCAAGAAGGGTGAGCGTGCTGAGGCTGCTCGTCTTGAGCCTGAGGAGAGGCAAGGCAATGAGGAGATTGAGCACAAGTTGTCTATTGTCGAAGACCAGAAGGAAGCCAAAAGGCTCAAGAGGTAAAATCACAAAATAACAAACCCATAATTTGCACTGTTTGTGCAAGTTAGTCACGCGTCAGCATAGACAAGAAGCTTTTCAGCCAATTTCTCAAGGCTGTTTCAATTTGCATGTCACCTCACACTCATAGTGCAACTACTATATCACGCAACCTGTATCACTGTGCAACATGCCAGTTGGCTATGCTGTGACTTTGGCTCAGTATTGTATGCGATGCGCAGGCTTCTGCGGAATCGTGTTTCAGCTCAGCAAGCACGTGAGCGCAAAAAGTCATACGTGAGCACAATTGAAGAGAAAGTACATGATCAGGATTCACAGCTCGCCCAATTGCGGCAGCGGGTGCAAACCCTTGAGCGAGAGAACGGCATGTTGCGCCAGGTCATCAAAAATATCAAAGGCAGTAACAAGGATGCAATGCTGGTGCCATCTGCCAAGTCCTACCAAGATACAGCCAGAGTGCCAGTTTTTGGAGAGAGCTAAGCGCACAGACACAGAAATGCACCTCAGCCTGCACAGCTGCCATCAAAGTGGCTGATTCATCAACAGAGCTGATAGCACACAAATATCAATCTGTGCAAGAGCACACCAGGATTTGTGTGCATTGCCCAAGCTGAGCTTGGTGCTGTATATTGTGGCGATATGCCCAGGATTATTTTGTGTGTTTTGCTGGTCATTAGTTTTGGTAGGCATGCTAGGAGAGATCTCAAGAGTTTCTGCTTGTAAACAAAGTTTTTGGTGAGTTAATACTGCTGGCAACAAGCCATTTTGTAGTCATCTTTTATGTGGCTTGCTTATGACAGCATTGTGTTGGTCTGTGCAGCTCATCATGTGTGTTGTGTTTCTGCTCTACCCCCTGTGACATTTTCTCTTGTCTAGGTTGATGGTTAGGCTCTGGAAGGATTTGAAATTGCTCTGTGAAGCTACTTGGAAGGCGCAATCAAACATCTGTCTTTGACAAACTTGCATTGAATGTCTCATTGACTCTTTCATCATCGATGCATCGGGTGCTGCGTATCAGAGGGAGGTGTGTGTACAGACTGTGCCTGGCTGCCCTGCATGCTTGTGAAAAACACACCTGGTTTTAGCTGTTCTTGGCCTTGACCTTTGAAGCTGTCACAAGGCTGTGTAGCTAAGTGCAGTATGCATACGGGGACATGTTTCTGGATTCTGCAACGCTGAACAACATAACTTTCAACCTGGAGTGCCTATGAAAGTCATGCTGTGTCGTGCGTCTGCCTGCTCTGTGGCCATGCTGCCATGACTTCTAGAACACATATCTGTGTCGTACATAATGGAATTTGCAGACATACCCCTTTTCACGTGTACATGCATTATGCTTAAGCATGGTGGTCGGCAAGTTCAACGTGCAGCTGTGTTCAATCCGTCATGCGGCTTATATTCTCAGTCGTTGCAACCGTGGTGCTCACAATGCATTGTCTGACAAGCGCGCTGTAATCTATGTACCCTGCCATCCAGGCATGCTGTAGGGCTGCTGACTGATGGGTATCATGAAGATGTGTATCTGATCAGGGAAGATGAGCAGATACTTATGCTGCCTAAAGAAAGTCACAACAGTGGTATTGCCTTATTTGGGCATTGCTGTTTACTTGAAAGCTGCCTCTTGTCAATTTATGGCCCATCACAATGCACCAGGGCCTTCTGAAGGCCTGATAGTGAAGTTCACTTGTGTGCAGTTGCTGGTTTCACAGCTGAACATGGTCCTGCCAGATACTCAGCAATCAGTAGCAAATGGTGCAACAAATAACTGTGTCTGCTTTTGGCCTTGGAAACGTGGTCCTTGCTGCATGATGGTACTGTCACGAGGACAAGCATGTATGTTCCAGGTACTTCACCGGGCTCTGCAAATCAGTGCATCCTTGGGGACGAGTACCTGAGATCCAATCTATGAAGGAAGCATTTATGTTGCATGCTGTTGTTCACTCAATGTCGTTGATCATGCCATTTGATGTCAGCCACTTTAAGTGTAGCATAGCTTGCCAATGAACACCAGCTTGATCACCTGGCCTTCTTCTGGACAGTTCCAATTGCGGCAGCAGACTATTCAGAATCCAGTGCGACAGACTGCCGATGCCTAGATGCTGTCTATCACAGCTTTCCTGTTGGGACCCTTTTCAGGCCTTCCTACCAAGATTGAGATCCCAGTCTCCCTGTGCAAACTTGCATTGAAAGGCAGCGCTGAAAGGCACCATTGCCCTTACGCTGTAGCTTGCAGACTCTGAACCAAAAGCAAAACTGGCATCCTGTAGCATGTAGCTCAAACTGCTGCAGTGTCTGACATCATAAGCGACTTTGGTGTAGGTGATTTTGATGTATAGCTGCGAAAAGACTAGCTTCTGTACAGCAACCAAATGTCGACAACTTAGCTCTCGACCATGCACCTGCCTTGTCCGCCCTATTTTGTCACGTCACACACTTCTTATGTCTATGTAAAAACTTCAGTAAGTTCTGCAAACATAGCTTCGCCTGGCTTCTGGACACAGGAAAGATTCATTGTCAGCCACATGAAACAGTATGTCTGCAACAACCAACACCTCCTCAGCTTTTACAATGACTGCTTTGCAGGACATGCAAGCCACCCAGCAATGTCGACTCCAGTGCAAACTCTTATGCTGGTGGGTATGCAGTAGACTGCTCGTCACAGGAGCCTTTGTAATAAGTGTCTATGGCCAGAAGAGCTGAACATGTACAGGTTGTGGGTACCTGCACATGTTCACATCCTCTGATGCAGTGCTACTGTTTCCTACCGAAGCATAGCTGAATTAACTTTTGCTGCAGTTGGACAGCTTTGCATAAAATATCTGTGCTTTAGTTTCCATGAAATGCTTCGGTTACCTCGAAAGCGAGGTGTCAATCTGGACGCGCATCCCTTCTGCGCTGCTGCTATTCCACCAGTTGAAGATCTGCGAATACCACTTGTCAACTTCAGGTACTCCGCAATCCTGCGCTTTCTCATTCTGCACCTAGACCAACTTTTGATCTGCTCACGCGATGCACTTTTGTGCGCCATCAATTGACCTTCGATGGCTATCAGTGGTAGCGAACCCTCAAGATTTTCACGCATTGTCAGCTCTGCATGTGCGTTGCAGGCTGTTTGCCTTGTAAACATGTCTTGGCAAACCTACGTGGATGATCACCTCCTCGTACCTCTCCCCAACGGCGGCCAGCTTTCTCATGCAGCTATTGTGGGGCAGGATGGGGGCGTCTGGGCGCAGGATGCAGGTTTCCCGGCCATCAGTGTCGATGAAGTGCAGGCGCTTGTGAAAGGGTGCAACGACACAAGTGTGACACCAGGCCTTTCTGCAGTCTGCCAGTGACAACAAGTTGCATGCTGCAAGACTTGAAATGATGATGCTGCACCTGACATATAAAGTTGCAGCTCAAGGGAACAGCTCATGGTTGCAGAGTAAGAGCCTGAGTTAGGAACCGCAAGCTTTGCAGCTTTGTGTTTTAACAAAAAGTCTTGTTGCTGTACAGCTGGCGGCTATGGGGGTCTTGGTCAGTCTGGAGTAAAGCTGGGTGGCACAAAGTATATGCTGATAGCTGGAGAGCCAGGTTCAGTTGTCAGAGGGAAGAAGGGGCAAGAAGATGGTGTCACAGTCAAGAAGACAATGACTGCTCTTGTCATTGGAATATACAGTAAGGGTGTCCAGCCAGCTGACTGCAATGTGATTGTGGAGAACATGGGGGACTACCTGGCCGGACAAAACATATGAAGCATTCATTCCGTTGGCCCAACATGGCATATGGTGTAGGGTAGATGGTTTTGCAAAAGATTGCAATGCAAGCAAGATCTTCTTTGTACGCTGCAGTAGTGAATTGTTTTGTACAACTCACAAATAGAGGAGCACACCCTCTTCAGCG
>JAABUK010009863.1_pt1 | contig 12915 bp, 17 predicted proteins | sample 5559141 | NCBI WGS metagenome assembly JAABUK01 (sample SAMN10711869, study PRJNA513367) | rock metagenome | isolation source: Antarctica rocks | place: Antarctica: Victoria Land, Pudding Butte nord | collected 2016-01-03
CGGCGTTGTTGCATAAATCAGAATGAGCGTAGTCTTTCCCACGATTGAACCGGAGCGCCGCTCATACCCGATAGCTGTCGGGCATTCCCAGATGCGTCATCCGGTTCAGTGCCGCGCAGCGTATCAGCAGCTGCGCCGCTTGCCCGTCAAACGAGCGCGCCCAGATGCAATGGCTCACCCTTCTTCTTCCGGCATCGGCGTGGCAACTCGACTTCCATGAGTTTGCGCCCTCGGCACAAGGTCGTGTAATCGGGAACTGCCAACCCGCCGCCGAGCAACTTAACGACCGATTGCATCAAGCCTGCGGTGGCTCGCAGCGGCAAATGATAAGCCTCTTGGAGCGTCGCCATGCACAGCATCGCCGTTTCAGAATAAGTGCGCGGCGCACCGCGCTTTCCCGTGCGCTCCATCTCGCGCCACTGCGCGATAATCTCATCACTGACCCACAGCGTCAGGCTTCCGCGTCTGACCAGAGCTTTGTTATAGTCACTCCAGTTACGGAGACGGTAGGTGCTTTTCGTAGTTTTGCGTTTCACACCTCAAGATTACCAGCACCATTGTCTCCGTAGCTATTTATGCAACAACGCCAATTTCATCAATTCTCTTATTATTACTTTGCCCGTGACTGCCACATGGATACTGCGCCAAAGATGGCTGGCGGGAGCACGAGCATCTGGATAACGGGCAGCACGCCGATGTTAAGCCATGGCACGAGCGGCATCTGCGCTGTGTACTTCCATAGCACAATTACATGCACTGCCAGCCACTCAATACCGATACCGATTACAAGTCCTGTCATCAGCATTAAAATATAGCCGCTAATTCCAGGTTGCACGAACCACGCTCTCCGGCGTAGGACTACGCAACCAATAGCAAAGATCAAAAGCACGAGAAGCCCGTCACCAACGCCTGCGATAAAGCAGTGCCATAGAGCGTTGAAGCTTTTCATGCCGACGTAGAATACAGACTGCGCCATTTCCCACACATAGTTGAAAATGACAGCCACAACGAAGATGGTCAACAACAGCGACCATAGTGAATTACACTGAGGATGATCTTTTCTCACTCGACGATTAATTTGTCGCGCATCATATTTATGCCGCTGTGAAGGGTCCCACTTGCTTCACCATCTTCCCCATATACTTCTTCTATCTACCCCGCTTGTGAGCTGCGCCAGTTGCGTGCGCTCATACTGATCAGGATCGGCAACGCTACTGCGAGAATGGCCACGGCTGTCCACTGCGCATTCTTCAGTCCCAGCGCGACGGGATCGACGCTTCCCCGGAAGAAGAAGATGAAGAAACGAAGGGCACTGAACAAAGTGAGATATAGAAGAAAAAGACCTCCATCCGGAAGCTTCCCTCGAAGTTTGATCAGAACAGCGGCGATGATTAAATCTCCAAGCAATTCGTAATATTGATCCGGGTGGCGAGGCACTCCGTCCGTTGGCGCGTAGCTGTGCGGGTTGGTATAGATAACGCCCCACGGCAGCCGCGTCGGCGTGCCGTAATCCATCCCTGCGAGACCGCAACTGATGCGACCAATGGCGGCGCCGATGGGAATCGCCGGAGCAAAGAGATCAGCGACGCGCGGGAACGACAGCCCCTCTCGTAGAGTGTAAAGAAACGCTGCCGCGATGCCGCCGAAGAGACCACCGAAGAACGCTAGACCGCCTTCCCAGACGGCGAACATCCGCCACAGTTCACTAAGGTAAGCGCCGAAATCATTTTGCACTAGAAAGTAGATTCGCGCGCCAACAACTGTGCCGACGAGAATCCACAACACGAGTCCTTCGACCTTCGCGCGGGGCACGTCGAACTTCGGTGCCCAGTGCCAAGACAGATACCCGCCGACAAAAAAGCCAAGCATCATGGTGATGCCGTACCAGTTGACGGGTATCACTCCCAGATGAGGAACGGGATTCCAGTTAATCTCGAGCATTTGATTTACGCCGCCTTCTGGCGTTCATAACCCGGTGTTTTGCGCCCTGCTTCAGAAGACGTAGATGATTGGGTTGTGTTCTCGTCGTGATTGCACTTCCCAGTTTGCCTACACCCTCCCTGCATTCCGCTCATGCCGAAGTACATCGCGGCGGGGCATAACAGGAACGCGCCGAACAGTAATAGAGTACCCGCAGGCACGCCGAGCGCCTGTGCGCCGGCGGCAGCCGCAACCACACCGACCACGATTAACCATTTGCGTTGTGTCGTCATCGCTTTTTCACTCCTTCCCAACTGCTTTGAGCTTTCGCCCGTTTATCTGTACTGAGCCGACAAGAGTCAATTCTCTTGACCTTCGTCAGCGCTTTTCCTTGCTCGCTTTCCGCTTCATGCCTCGTGTCTCGGATGGGATTGGGTCAATGTCCGTCCCTTCGATTAGTCCGCAGATGTCACCATCGACGGCATCTGCCTTGTCCCACTCCACAAGCGCCGCCCCTAGTTCCCTGCGGTAGCGCTTCATTTCTCTCATGCGCTCGTCCATTTCATGTAAACGCTGGCGGACGATTTCGCGCACCTCCGCGCACGGACTTTTCCCCGACTGCTTCTCGGCGATGATTTGCCTGATCTCGTCGAGCGTGAATCCCAGCACTTGCGCACGCTTGATGAAGTCGAGACGATCCACCACGCCGGCGTCATACATGCGATAGCCGCTCGTCGCGCGTGCAGGACGCCCGAGAAGCCCGCTCCTTTCGTAGAACCTAAGCGCCTCGATACCGATGCCACTTAATTTCGACACCTCACCAATCTTCAGCGAGGCGTGCCCCTCTGCATTTATCCTTTGCAGTTGTTTAGCTGCTGTTCTCATGTTCTTCATGCACCTCATAATCTGGATCACAGCCGCAAGCCGCTTAGACGAGCGGATTGCGGCAGAATGAGTAGAAAACAATGGCGGCGACAATCAGAGCGAGCATGAGAAGCGCGACGGGCGAGCCGCCCATCATGCACGTGCCTCTCATTGCCGTCCCGCTCATCATCGTCCAAGGCATCAGCCACATGCTGAATGCACTGATAACTGCTATCGCGCCGACGACGGCGAGTACCAAGAGCACGATGCTTTGCGCGTTTTTACTAATCACTTTCTCACCTCCATACACAGTATAAATCCTGTAGTCGTGTACAGGGTCAAGCGTGCGCCGCTCATTTTTAACGGCGCACGCGAGAGCAATCGCGTTCCGCTCATCGCAGGTAATTCTAGCTGCACGGCGCGTTCGTGCGGGGAACTACAGCCCTACAATTTTTTCGCGATCACACAACGACCCATCTACTCCCCAAATGTGAGTTGATCTTATTTCAGGAGCCGCATCATCATGTCTGTTACGGTGAGCGCGGGACCCGGTATGATTCCAAGCGCTAACGAACCGAGCACACTCAAACCATAAGTCAGCGTGTAGCCCGTACCACCCGGCATCGGATGATCATATGCGGGCGGCTTTAGATACATTTCGGCGATGACGCGCACGTAGTAAAAGAGCGCAACGGCCATGTTGAGCGCCGCGACTATCCCGAGCCACGTCATTCTGCCTTCCAACACGGCTTTTAGTAGGAGCACCTTTCCGGCGAAGCCCGCGAGCGGCGGAATGCCTGCGAGTGAAAAGAGCGAAAGCGTCAGCACCAGTGCCGGGAAAGGAGCGCGCCGACCAAGACCGCGCACCGCGTCGAAAGAGTCGCTGCCGAGGCTGCGTTCGAGTTGAGCGACGACAGCGAACGCGCCCAAATTCATGAAGACGTATGCCGCGAGGTAGTACCCCACTGCCGACAGTGCTCCGCCTGTGCGCTCACTGACCGCCACCGCAATTAATATATAACCGGCTTGCGCGATGCTCGAATACGCCATCAACCGCTTGAGATGAATTTGACGCAAGGCGACGAGGTTGCCCAGTGTCATCGTCAACGCGGCGGCGACGGCGACGATGAGGGGCCAATGGACGAGTTCGTGTGGCAAGCCTTGCAATAGGAAACGCAGCAATCCAGCGAAGGCGGCGATCTTCGGAACGACTGAGATGAAGCCGACGATGGGAGCCGTCGCGCCCTCGAATACGTCCGGCGCCCACAGGTGAAACGGCACCATCGTGATCTCGAAGCCGTAGCCGACGAGGATTAACCCAAGCGCGAATGCGATCCACAAACGGTCGCCGCCCTGCAACGCTGTCCCGATGACACGGAGGTCTAAACTTCCGGTCAGCCCGTAGATGAAGGTCAACCCGTAGGCCATCACTGCGAGCGCGACCGCGCCGTAGATGAAATACTTGAGGGCTGCTTCGAGGGCACGATCCTGCTCTCGCGCGAGCGTCACCAAAACGTAACCGGCGATGCTCATCATTTGCAAAAAGAGAATGATTAAACCGAGATCGAGACTCGACGTGAGACAGACCGCGCCGAGCGTCGCGAAGAGAATGGCGACGGGCGCTTGCGCCGCCTGCGAGTGCCCGCGAAAATAAGCAGACGTGAGCAGAATCGTGATGAGCGCACCCGATTCGATCAGCAACTTGAAGACGTGCGCGAAACCGTCCACGGCGTATGTCCCATCGAACGCTGCGATTGGCTGCCACGCGAGCATCCGCGCCGTGAGCGCGAGACAGACAATGAGTCCCGCAATTGCCGCCACTTCTGGCACGACGCGCCAACGCCCGCGCGCCCAACCTACAACGGGGACGAGCGCGAGACACAGCCCCGCGAGAATCAGTTCAGGTAAGACAGCCCAGAGTTTCATCTTGTATTTTTGTCGCCGCTCAAGAGCCGATGCCCGCTAACATTCGTGCCGTGCCGTCAACGACACGCACCAGCGTCCACGGCAGAATGCCGAGCAACAGGGAGAGCGCGGCGAGCGCGCCGACAATCGCCAACTCGCGCGCGGACGGCTCGGAGACGGCGGGCATCTTCTCCGGCGCTTTGCCCATCAACACCTGCGTCACGACGCGCAGATACAATCCGGTCGTGATGAGCAGGCTCAAGACCGTGACCACAGCCGCCCACACGCTGACGGAGACGGTCGCGCCGATGACCTGAAACTCAGCGACAAAGCCGGAGAAGGTAGGTAGTCCCAACGAGCCGAACGCGAGCAAGCCAAGCAGCCCGCTATAAATCGGCACTCGTCCGAGCAACCCGCCGAAGCGATTCATCTCGCGCGTGCCCGCTTGCTCTTGCAGCATCCCGACCAGCAGGAACATCCCGCCGGTGAGCAATCCGTGACTGACCATCTGAAAGATAGCACCCGTCAGCGCGAGTTGCCGCACGCTCGCGTCACTCGACAGCGCCCATATGCCAGCAGCGAGCATCACATAACCCATGTGGTTAATTGATGTGTAGGCGACGAGTCGCTTGAGGTCGTTCTGCGCGAGCGCGGCGAGTGCGCCGTAAACGAGCGAGACGAGACCGAGTGTGACGAGCGCCCAACCATATTTAGCAGCAACGACGGGAATCGTCGGCAACAGGACGCGGAGTAATCCGTAAGCGCCCATTTTGAGTTGAATGCCTGCGAGCATCACGCTGCCTTCGGTCGGTGCTTCGACGTGTGCATCGGGCAGCCAGTTGTGCAGCGGCACGATGGGCAATTTCACGCCGAAGCCGAGCAGCATACCGAGCAGCACGAGTCCCCCGAATGTCCCCGCAGTGGCGAACGGGCGGGCGGCGATGATTGCGGGCAGGGAGAATGTATGCGGTTCAACGGAAAGGTAGAGTCCGAGAAAACTGAGCAGCATCGCAAGGCTTCCAGCGCGTGTATAGAGGAAGAATTTAGTTGCGGCGTAACGGCGGTTCTCGTGTCCCCACAGTCCGATGATGAAATACATCGGCACCAGCCCGACCTCGAAGAACACGTAAAAGAGCAATAGGTCATGCGCGGAAAATAGACCGATCAATCCCGTCGCCATCAGTAGAAAGAGGAAGGCGTGCGCCTGCGCGCGGTCATGCTTGGGTAGCACGTAGATCATCACGACCGTGAGGAGCACCGATGTGAGCACGATGAGCGGCAGCGAAAGACCATCCACCGCGACATCATAAGAAGCGCCCAGTCCCGGAATCCACTGCAAGGTCGTGCGCCGTTGCAGCGCCGCGCCCGCCGGATCGTAGCCGAACCAGATGACGAGCGATGCGGCGAGCGTCACAAGCGCGCCGCCGAGCGCGACGTAGCGCACGAGTTGTGGGCGCGACTTCGGCAAAAGCAGCACGAGCAACCCGGTCGCCAACGGCAGAAAAATTGCGATATTCAGCACGGTTCACACTGACCTTTCATGCGTCCCAACTTTATGTTCGGAACCAGATCAAAACCCACAACACGCCCGCCAGCAACACCCACACGAACAGGCTCAACGTGTAGAGATAAATCTTGCCGCTTTGCAGTGGGCGCAAACTTTCGCCCGCGCGATTGAGCAATGCCGCGAAGTTATCCAGCCCACGCTCGAAGCCTTGCCGCTCCGCAACATCCGAAGCGTTTGCCGCAAGCGTTGCGAAGTTTCCGGTTGCCCGCGCTGCCACATCAAAGCCGCGTTCGGTTTGGTCTGCCGCCAGCGCGAGCATCGCAACCGCGCCAACTAAGAGGCGCGCTCCGGCGTCGAAGCCGCGTTCGATCATCTCGATGCCAGCCGCTAAAAGGAACGCCAGACGAACCGGCCATTGCGTCGCCGCTTGTAGCCCGCGCGCCAGCAGTTGCGGGGCAACTCCGAAAGTCGGCACGGAACCGGCTACATATACGCGCCCGCCGCCAATGGCTAAACCCGCGCCGCTCGCCGCCATCGCGCTCCAGCGCCAGAGACCTAATTCATGCTGGCTCGCAGCAAATGGTAACGTGTGTGTGATTGAATCCTTAAGGACGAAACCCAAACCGAAAGCGGCAAAGGCGAGCATGGCCACCGGCGCAAGCATCAGCGTCTTCGGCCTCTCGGCGGAAGGCGCGGGCGCGTTCGGCCAACTTGCGAAAACGGATATTCCGGCGCGACCGATGTACACGCCCGCGAGTAGTATCAACCCAAGCATCAGCAATCCCCATCCGGCATTGGCTTCGACGGCGCGACCGAGAATCTTTTCTTCGCTCCAGAAACCTGCGAAGGGCGGGAAGCCCGCGAGCGCAAGTGCGGCGACACCGAAGGCGCTCGCCGTGACGGGCAACTTGCGCCACAGCCCGCCGAGTTCGCGCAAGTCGCGGCTGCCCGTTGAATGTTGGATGATGCCCGCTGATAGGAAAAGCGTTGACTTAAAAACCGCGTGCGCCGCCAGATGAAAAGCGGCGGCGAGCGGACCCGCCAATCCCAGCGCAAGCATCATCTCGCCGAGTTGCGAAACGGTTGACCACGCCAGCACGCGCTTCAAATCGTACTGGGCAGTGGCCACGAGCGCACCGAAAAGCGCCGTCAACGCGCCCGTCCACAGTATGACCTGAAGAGCAAACGGCGCTGCCACAAACAATGGATAGACGCGCAGCACTAGATAGACGCCTGCCGCGACCATCGTCGCCGAGTGAATCAAAGCGGAGACGGGCGTCGGCCCCGCCATCGCGTCGGGCAACCATGCGGTCAAAGGTAATTGCGCGCTTTTGCCGACAGAGGCGGTGAAGAAAAGGAGCGCGATGAGTGTCAACGTTGTTTGTGGAATGACGCCACGCGCGGTCGCGGCAAGCAGCGCGTCGAGATTTGTGGTGTGAGTCAGGTGTAGAACGAGCAACCAGCCGATCAGCAGTCCGAAGTCGCCCAGCCGTGTCAGCAGAAAAGCCTTCTGCGCGGCGCGGCGCGCCTCATCCTCTTGGTAATGGAAACCAATCAACCCAAATGACGCTAGCCCTACCATCTCCCACGCCATAAAAAGCAGCACGAATGAATCCGCCAGCACGAGCGTGAGCATCGCTCCGGCGAAGAACGACATCAGCGCGAAGAAGCGCGGCTGATCCTCTTCTTTCGCCATGTATGAGACGGCGTAAACATTGACCGCGAACGAGACGCCCGCGACTACCAGCGCCATGAACCACGACAATTCGTCGAGCCGCAGCCCGACTGTCAAAGCGAAATCACCAACCGTAAACCATGTGGCTGAAAGGTGAAGTCCGCGCCCCCATAACAGGAGCAGCGCGGCGAACGAAAGGGCAGTTCCCGCGACTGTCAACCAGCCGCATAGTCGCGCACGCCTGCGCCCGACTGTGAGTGCGAGCAACGCCGCAAAGAGCGGGGCCAACGGGATTATGAGAAGCGATAGGCTCATCCGCGCAACGCCTCGTAGTCGTCCACTTGCACGGTCTGGCGGCGGCGGTACAGCAGCATCATGATCCCCAAGCCCACCGCCATTTCGATTGCCCCGATGGTGATGATAATAATTGTGAAAATCTGTCCCGAATAATCGCCCGGACTGACGAAGCGCCAGAAGGTGACGATGTTCAATCCAACGGCGTTGAGCAACACTTCGACGCCCATCAAAATCATTACCGCCGAACGCTGCGCCAGCACAGCGTAAAGGCCGATGGCAAACAGCGCGACGCCGACAAGCAGGAATGCCGTAATTGGAATGACGATCACTTAAGTTTTTCTCCGTGCGTGCCCTGCGCGTGCATATCGTGTTCGTGCTTGCCCTTCCGAGTCTCTTCCTTACTGTGCGCGCTTTCGCCTGCGCCTTTATCTTGTCCGAACAGCAAATCTGTTTTGTAAAGAGGTTCAAGCGGATCAACTTCGACCGGAGCGGGTTTCGCATCCACCGCCGCCTTGAGCTTCTCCCGTTCGCTCGCGTCCGTGTGTCGAGCCGGACGCGAGACCATCACCGAGCCGAAGATGCCGAGCAGGATCAACAACCCCGCGCCCTCAAACGCCATCATGTACTTGCCCATCAGCATCTCGCCAACTCGACTTGCAGAATTCTGATCCGGCAGCGCGCGCGCCAGCTTCCACGCCGGGCGCAGCACGATCAACGCCCCCAGCAGCAACCCGATGAGAGCAGCCAGTACCGCCGCCTGTTTTTTGACCGGCGTCGTCATGGACATTTCGCTCATATCCATGCCGCCCATCTTCATATCTTCCATGCCTTGCATCGCAGCATGATCGCCTTCGCCACCCTGTCCGACATGCACGCCGCTTTCACCTTGCACCGTGTTGTGATTGCCTGCGCCGTCGTGCTGTTCGTTTTGCTTTTCGCCGTTGTGCTTCTGTTTCTGTTGACCGATGTTCTTCGTCTTGTGTTCTTCTTTGTGCGCGAGTCCAAGACTGAAAAACTTTTCAATGAGCGGTAATTCCATCATACCCGCCATCATCTCGCCGCCGGGGTCGTGGCTAAAAAGCACCATGAAGAGAATCATCACCAGCATCCCGCCGATGTACATCATCACCTGCAAGAGTCCGAGCAAGTCCGCGAGCAGCATGATGAAGAGTCCAGCGACACCGATGAACGAGGCCATCAGAAAGATGCCGCTGCGAAACATACTCATCGTCGTCGCCATGCCGAGCGCGCCCGCAACGGCAATGAGCGCGAAGACGACGAAGGCGGAGATTTGCACGGCGGGCGTGATTTCCATGACGTTTCCGATTTATTTAAATGGCGACTGACCGACGCCGAAAAGAATCAACGCGCCGACGATGAGCACATTCAATAGTCCGATGGGGATCAGAACCTTCCACGCGAGCGCCAGCATCCCGGCGGTACTCAGCAGGCGAAAGCGACGGCCACCCCACACCATCAGCGCCATCAGTCCGAAAGTCTTGAGCAGCATCCACACCGGAGCGGGCAAAAGCGGCCCCGCGTAGCCGCCCAAGAATAAAATTGCCCCCATCGCCGCCACGACGAACAGCAAGCCCGACAGAGCGACGCGCCACAGCGCAGCCTTCCAGCCACCGTAAACCGAGAGCACGCCCTGCTCTATCCGATCAGCGAAGGGTTCGAGAAAAGGCGCGCGATAGGTTTGCATCAATCCGGTTACGAGATAGAGCGCAAAGCCGAGCGGCTGCACGACGAGATAAGGGTATCCGGCTTTCTCCTGTGCGCTGATGATGCTGACAGTCGAGAGCGAGCGTGCCATCATGATGGGGCCGATGATGGCGAGACCCAGGGGCACGACGTAAGCGACGAGTTGCGCGACAATGCGGTAGCAGGCTTCGACCGCGTGCGCGGTGTTCGCGCCCCACCCGCCGAGCGCGATAGCCAGCACGACGAAATCCACGACGACGATGAAGTAAAAGAGTCCGATGCCTAAATCCGCGCCGATGAATTTGGAACTAAAGGGAATCACGACCGCCGCCCAACATGCACCAGCGAGCGCGACGACGGGCGCGGCAATGTAAATCCAAGAATCGATCTTCTCCGGCTGAACATCAGAGCGCATAGCGACGGGTGAAGCCGCGCCGAGTTCCGTCGCGCCCGACAGCAAGCGCAGCTCAAGCCACATTGTTATCAGCGCGCCCGCGAAGAGTGCGCCGAATGTTAATAGTGCGCCGAAGGCTATTCCCACTCCAAGCCTCCCATTCCCCATGCGTAAACTATTCCTGCGAGCAGCAGCGCGATGAAGACGAGCATATCCAGAAAAGCCTTCATCCCTATCTGCGCGAAGACGACTGCCCAAGGGTACATGAAGATCATCTCCATATCGAAAGCGAGAAAAATGAGCGCGTAGGTGGCAAACCCGAAGCGGTACTGTTTCCACGCAGATTCAGACTCGATCCGGCGCGCCTTCTGTTGCCAGAACGCCGCCGCGAGCAGCGCCGCGCCGGTAAGGGCGAGACCGATAAGACCGACGACCGCGTAACCGCTCAAGATCATCTGAACCCTCAACTGCTCACCAACCAACCAGACTATTTGTCGGAGAAAAGCGCGGATGCTGATCGAGATGTCCCGACTTTGCCGCCGTTGCAGGCAGATGTTTCAAAGCTCAAAGTCTGCTTAAGCCATGCGCGCGCTTCGCCGGTTTCGGTAAACGGCGGCGAGCAACACGGGCGCTGCGACGATCAGAATTGCGAGCGCAGTCCACTGCGCGTTCTTCAGTCCGAGCGCCACCGCAGGGGAACTACCTCGCACGAAGAAGATAAAGAAGCGAAGGACGCTGAACAGAATTAGGTACAACAGGAACAGCCCGCCATCAGGGAGCTTGCCGCGCAGCTTGATGAGGACCCATGCGATGACGAGATCGCCGATGAGTTCGTAAAATTGATCGGGGTGCCGCGCCACGCCGTCCACCGGTGCGTAAGAGTTCGGGTTGGTATAGACGACGCCCCACGGCAAGCGAGTCGGCGTGCCGTAGTCCATTCCGGCGAGACCGCAACTGACGCGTCCGATGGCAGAGCCGACAGGGATTGCGGGGGCGAAAAGATCAGCGACGCGCGGGAACTGTAATTTTTCGCGTCGGGTGTAGAGATAGGCAGCGAGGATGCCCCCGAAGAGACCGCCGAAGAAGGCCAAGCCTCCTTCCCAAACGGCGAACATTCGCCACGGCTCTCGCAAGTAAAACCCAAAATCGTTCTGGACAATATAATAAAAGCGGGCGCCAGCAACTGAGCCGACAAGAATCCAGAGTACAAGCCCTTCGATCTTCTCCCGCGCAACGCCTAACATGGGCGCCCACCGCCAGGTCAAATACCCACCCACGACAAAGCCGAGCGCGAGTGTGATGCCGTACCAGTTGATCGGAATTGGTCCCAGATGCGAGACTGGATTCCAGTGCAGTTCTATCATCGCTTTGCCTGCGCTGTTTGTTGCGCTTGTTCCTTTATCTGAACATTGGAATCAAACCTCTCCGAAGGCTGATTCATTTGGGCTTTCCCGCCTCCATTATTCATATTGTTCATTCCGCCCATCATAAACATCATGGAGAGCGGACATAGCAACGCGAGGCAGGCGAACAGTATCGTTCCTAAAGAAACGCCGAATGTTAAAGCGGTAAGAGCGGCGATGATTACTACGCCAATCAATAGCCATTTCTTCTGTATTGTCATCATGTTCCTACTTCCTTCCATTCCTTTGTTTGTCGATTACTATTTGCCAGTTCCTTCTAATCACCCGCTACGCTTTTTCTTAACGCTCTCTTTAGTTTTTAAGCCGGGAGGATGCGGGCGCCATGTGCTCAATGCTTGTTCCCTCGATTAGTCCGCAGATGTGCCCTTTTGTCTCGCCAACCTTGTCCCACTTTGAAAGCGTCGCCGCGAGTTCATTACGGTAGCGGCGCATCTCTCGCATACGCTCATCCAGTTCACCCAGGCGCTGGCGCACAATCTCGCGAACTGCGAAGCACGGACTCTGCCCGGCTCCCTTCTCTGCGATGATCGCTGCGATCTCACTAAGAGAGAACCCGAGAAGTTGGGCGCGCTTAATAAAATCGAGGCGGTCGAGTACTTCGGCGTCGTACAACCGGTAGCCGCTCATCGTGCGTGCGGGCCGGCCTAACAAGCCGCTCCTTTCATAAAAACGCAAGGCCTCGATGCCAACGCCGCTTCTCTTCGATACCTCGCCGATCTTGAGCGAAGTGCCGCCTTCGCTGCTCGTTCGTTCGATCTGTGCAAATGCCTTTCTCATCTTCTATAACCTCATTCGTGCATTAACCTTCTGCCATCTAGATAAGCGGCTTGCGGTGAGATAAGAGGACGGCGACAGCGGCGACGATCAATCCGATGAACAACAGTCCACCGATGCCGCACCCGACGGCGGTCATCCCGCTACCCATCATTCCCCCGCCCATCATGCCCGCAGACATTAGCCACATACCGATGACACCGAGAAGGGCAATCGCGCCGATCACGGCTAGCACTATCAAGGCAATGTTTACGACGTTCCTATTTATAAGATTATCTCCCTTAATCGTGAGATCGTTCAGCTCGATCCCATTCGTCAGCACGGAATCGAGCTGAACATTTAACGAGCGGGTTAGACTTTTTGCATCTCTTTGCCACAGCAACAGCGCGGCTGCTCTTTGCCCTTGCAATCAGGTGGCGCACTCTTCGTCACCGTTATCTCGCACCCGCAC
>JAABUK010009866.1_pt1 | contig 12914 bp, 9 predicted proteins | sample 5559141 | NCBI WGS metagenome assembly JAABUK01 (sample SAMN10711869, study PRJNA513367) | rock metagenome | isolation source: Antarctica rocks | place: Antarctica: Victoria Land, Pudding Butte nord | collected 2016-01-03
GTCAGAGCAGTGATCGTTCTGCTGGGCGACCCTGCGGACCGCGAGCCGTTTTGCGGATGGGGAGCGGACCAGGAGCTTCTGCAGGTTCTTCACCTGCCGACCCTTCCCAGCCGCGGCAGCACGATAGATCCGACCTTGCAATCGCTTCACGGCAGCTTCCGTCGTGGCCCAATCGATCTCGGACCATGCCGTCTGCCCTTGCCCGCTGGTCTGTTCGGTTCGCACCGTCTAACGTCTCCAGCAATCCCAAACGATCCAAGGCTTCCCAACCGGTGAGACCATGGCGGAAGTCTGCGCCCTTTCGGGCCGGGTATCCCCTCGTCGCCGAGGCCCTGTCCGCCCCATTACAAGGGAGCATCAGGCTCTCCACGACTTCAGGTCGCATCAGCGAACCCTTGGGGCGTCGCCGCCCCGCGCCGTCATGAGATTGCCGGACCCAGCAAGCGCGCCGCCCTTCACCCGCGCAGAAGGGTTCCCACCTCCGGTCGCCCGTCGGATTTCACCCGTGCGCGTCCAGCCATGGCTGTCTGTCTCGGGCATTACCCCGAGCCTTTGGCTACTATGGCGGCTCCGTCGCCATGCGGGACTGGTGAAGCCAGCCCGTTTAGGCGATCCCGTGTTTACGCAGTCAGAAAGGTGTGGCGCGTGTAGGTGCCCCGTTCGGCCTTGGCCCAGCGACGCTGGGTGGCCCGCATGGCTGAGAGCCCGGACACCGCCTTCGGCGCCGGTCGTTGTCGCGGGCGGAGGTCTATCGCCCGCTCTCATGCGGCATGACGCAGTCGCAGTCTTCGTCATGGTGATCGTCACACACCGGGTCTGGGGTTCTCGCAATCCAGCAATCACCTTGCGCGCCTTGCCCTGACCATCGGCTTCCGTGCGACTCTTCCACCGACCGGCCTTTTCCCGCCATGCTCTTGTTCCCCGCCGGGTTTCCCCGGTTGCAGCCGTTATCGGCCGAGGTAAGGCGGTGGGCATAGGGTTGTTCTCAGCTATCCTAGCATCGTTTGGTTCTTTCCGATGCACTCCCTGATCGCGCCGACACGGCGCACAACCTCGTCGATCTCGACCTCTCCCGTCAGCTCCACCACCGGCGTTTTGGCGACCAAGCCGCTCCGCAGCTGCTCCGTCATAACCTGCACGTCCGAGCCGTCCAGGCCCAGCTCCAGGGCGATCTGCCGGTTGGACAGGTTTAGGCCCATGAAGTAGAGGCACAGCACCCACACGCGCAGCGGCTGGTGATGTCCGGCCAGCACGGTGCCAGTCAGGTCGTCGAAGCGGCCAGCGCATGCCTTGCACCGGTAGCGCTGGCGACAGGGCTGCGTGTCGTCATGGCCGTCCCGAATGACGGCGGGGCTGTCACACACGGGGCAGCGCACATTCTCCGGCCAGCGGTGCTGGCGCACCAGCGCGAAGCACTTGGCGTCATCCAGCAGCGCCGAAAGGTTGATCAGATCGGATGCGGCCATGATGAATGCTCCTCGCGCGAGCAGGTCGCGTACCCCCGTTCCTGCTCACGCACCAGATGCGCTCATCCCTACTTCCCGGTCCCCGCCTCACCACCCCGGAACCCAATAAGAGCCACCTGGAAATGGCACTTTTTGAACCACGCCCAAATTGCCGCTTTATCTTGGCTTTTTCCAGTTCGTGCACAACGCGCGCCGACGCGGCAAAGCCCTACTCGGCGCGCTCACCGCCGGCCTAGTTGCGTGACGGAGGCGTGGTTCAAAATCTGCCCTTTTCGGGTGACACAGGCGTGCGAAAACCGCCGGCCTGTGAGGGTCGGACAACGACTGGCGGTGTTCCGCGTGGGAGGCGGCCAGCCTCCCCGGGTCAAGCTCGCTGGGGCTGAAGCGGTCCCAGGCCCAGCAAGGTCAGCCAGTGCGGATGGCCTTGGCCGATCATCAACTCCCGCCGGCTCTTGCCCTGGCGCTCGGCATGCCGGCTGCGCATGAAGCGCCGATGGTTCAGGAAGAATTGCAGCAGGTCCAGATACGCCCCGCCGAGGTGACGGCGTAGGGTGAAGTAGGGGCGCAGCCGCGAGTTGAGGGTCTCCACCAGCGAGCTGCTGCGAGGCGTGTCCGCCATGGCCCGGTTTACGGCGTCAAACAGGGTGTGGAACTTGCCCCCGGTCTGCGCGCGTAGCCGATTCCACCCTTGCCAATACGCGGGCGAGGTGATGGGCAGGCGGTTCAGCACGCAGGCTTCCCGCACGAGGGGTTTGGGGACGGCGTGGGCGCGCGCGATCGCGGCCAGCTTGGCATCGAGCACGCCGGCGAAGGCGAGCATGTGGATAAGCTTCCAACCTTGACCCTACTCGCGGTGACCGCGTGAAGGTTGATAACAAACGGGATATTGCACTTGCGGCGGGGTCAACCCTAGTTTCCAACATTGACCCGGATCAACGGGCTAAATGCCAACTGAGAACAGGTGCTTGTAGGCGCAGCATACGGGGTCAAGGTTGGGAGCCGGTCTACAAGCTCACGTCTTCAGGCCTAGGTGCCCCTGGCAACTCACCAATGGGTCCGGAGATCGTTCGGAGGGAAGTGCGTGCGCCAGTGGCGGGCGATGTCCGCGCGAGTGGCAACCCACACCCGGTCATGCCGTGCAACATGGTCGAGGAAACGGGTCAGCCCGCCCGTGCGGCCAGGCCGTCCGGCAAGTCGGCCGTGCAGGCCGACGCTCATCATCCGTGGGCGACCCTCCAGCCCATCCTGATAAAGCGTGTCGAACGTGTCGCGCAGGTAGGTAAAGAACTGGTCGCCGTCGCCGAAATTCATCGGCACGGCAAAGCGCATGTCGTTCGCCTCGAGCGTGTAGGGGACGAACAGCTCAGGCTTTCCAGCTACGTCGGCCCAGAACGGCAACTCATCGGCGTAGTTGTCGGCGAAATAGAGCAGCCCACCATGCTCGCTCAGCAGTCGATAGGTGGTCGGGCTCGACCGGTTGTACCAGCCAAGGGCGGGCGCGCCGCACAGGGCTTCGTGCAGCGCGAGCGTCTCCTCGATCTCGGCCCGCTCGGCCGCTTCGCTCCGATCCGGCGTGGGTGCCACGTTCCAGCGCATGCCGTGCGTCGCGATCTCCCAGTCGGCCTCGCGCATGGCGGCGACCGCCTCCGGGTTGCGCCCCATCGCCATGGTGACGCCGAAACAGGTCACGGGCAGGTTGCGGGACGACAGGAGCCGCCACAGCCGCCAGAAGCCGACGCGGCTTCCGTACTCCCACAAGCTTTCGACGGTGGGATTTCGCACGCTTTTCTGCGCGCTGACGATGTGCTCGGTCAGGAAGAACTCGGTGCCGGCGTCGCCATGCAGGATGCTGTTCTCGCCGCCCTCCTCATAGTTGACGACGATCTGCAGCGCCAGGCGCGCGCCTCCGGGCCACTTCGGGTCCGGCGGGTTGCGGCCATAGCCGACCATGTCGCGAGGATAGCCGGAGGTCGCGGGATCGAAGGGATTGGTCGGCATGACCGAAGGGAACCACACGCTTTACGGCAAGGCTACGGCTGAGCTGCCTCAATACGGGTTTTCTGAAAGCCAATCTGCGTAGGCGGCGATCCCGTCGGTGAGGCCGAGGGCCGGCCGCCAGCCCAGGCCATACAGCGCGGCGACGTTGAACCGGCCCTGTGCGACGTCGCTCATCGACTGGCCCGGCGTAAAACGAAACTCGGCGCCGGGCACGATTGCCGCGATGGTGGACGCCAACTCGGCAAGCGGCGTCTGCACACCCGCCGTGATATTGAACGCTCGCCCGGCCGCCCCGTCGGCGTCGTACAGCGCGATCAGCGCCGTCACCACATCGTCGACGTGCACGAGCTGGAGCGGGTACGAGCCGTCATCCTCCAGCGTGAGCGGGGTGCCGGCGAGTGCGGCGCGCAGCAGCCGGCCTACGACGCTGGGGGTGCGGCGGCGCGGACCGTAGACCCAGCCGATGCGCCCGACCCGCGCGTCGACGCCGTGCTGGCCGGCATAAGCCCGGACCAGGAGGTCCGCCGCCGCCTTGCTCGCGCCATACATGTCCGTCGCCGTCAGCGGCGCGCTTTCGTCCACCACCTCCTGTCCCGCCGGCGTGGCTCCGTAGGCGACGATGGAGGAGCAGAACACGAAGCGCCGCGCCGCGAATAGCCGGGCCGCTTCTAATAGGTTGACCGTGCCGCCAACGTTGACCGCGACCATGCCGGCCGGATGGTCGCGCCCGAGCATCGGGCCGGAGATGCCGCCGCAATGGATGATCCCGTCGATGCCCGCAGCGGCCAGCGCGTTGATCCGATGGATGTCCGACAGCTCGGCGATCGACACGTCCAATCCAGCATTGGCGGCGGCGGGCACACGATCCACGGCCAGCACGGACCGTCCTGCCGATCGCAGCTGCCGGACCAGCGAGTGGCCGATCAGGCCGCCCGCGCCGGTCACCATGACGGGAGTCTGCGTTGCCACCTCACCTCTCCTGGCCTGGTCAGCTATGGACCGTGCCCCGCGGCTGCTGCATCGTTCGGTCCAGTAAAGCAGCGCGCCCGCGCGGCAACAAGGACACCGTTCTAATGCGTGCTCAAAGGTCCGGCGTTGGTGCACTTGGCGGATAGAGGTCGAGATAGCCCCAAGCCCCCGATTGCTATGCGATGATCGGCTGGCGACGGACAGAATTTGGGCGTCCGGTCGCCAGCATCCGGTTCAGCACCGCCACGCCGATGGTAGCCTCGGTCTGCTGGGCGGGGAAGCCGCGGGCCCGCAGCCGGGGTCCGATCAGCGCCTTGTAGCGACCCATGGTCGTTTCCACTAACGAACGCTGGCCGTAGTCGGTTGTGACCTGCCAGCTCAGGCGGCCCTGTTCCGCAATCATCGCCAGATGACGATCACCCTGTGTCGGCACGCCCGGATCGCCGCTAGGGACAGCCGTTGAACGCGGCGGGATCACCACCTCGATGCCAACACCATAGGCCGCGATCGTCTGATAGGTGGGCGCGCCATCATACACACCATCCGCCATCACCCGGCCAATCGGGTCGTCGATTTGATCGAGCAGCGGCGCCACCTGGGATGGGTCGTCGACGTCCTGATCCGTCAGGGTCTGTGCCACGATCATGCCGCTGACGGCATCGACCGCCAGATGCAATTTGCGCCACGTCCGGCGCGACTTCACGCCATGTTTCACTTCCAGCCAATGGCCCGCTCCGTAGACTTGCAGGCCGGTGCTGTCGATCAATACGTGCAACGGACCGTGTGGGACCGAGGCCGGTTGCATGACCCGCAGCGCCACGGCGCGACGGCTGACCGTGGTGTGATCAGGGGCCGAGATGGTCAAGCCCATCAACGTCAGCACCGATGTTATCAGACCTTCGGTCTGCCGCAACGGCAACTTGAACGCCGTGCGCAGCATCAGGCTGGTCTGGATGGCTGCGTCCTTGAACCGGGCCTGACCACTTGGCCCAAAGGTCTGCCAGCAGTCCAGAGCGGCGTCCTCGATCCACAAAGTAAGGCTGCCGCGCCGCCGCAGGCCTGCTTCATAGGCCGGCCAGTTCTGCACCTTGAACGACATTTTCGGGATGTGGCGACGGCGATCGGCGTTGTGTTTGTGCGGCATCGGGGTGCTCGAACCAAAGAGGGAAGAGCATCCTACTACCGCCTGGACCGGCCGAGTGCACCAACGCCTATCCCCTGCCATTTTGAACTCGATCGGTCCTAGAAAGCACCGTCTGTTTCGGCGCATTTTTGAATGAAAGCGTTAAGTTGCAGCGGCTTGGGGACGCTGAAATGGTATCCTTCGCCCGGAAAGCGGCGGAAATGCTGACACTGCCCGTTACGCTGAAATGGTATCCCCCCGAATGCTGAAACGGTATCCCAACCTTTAGTTAGTACCTTAAAAGCTTCCTTTAGCTGGCAACCGAATTACGGTGGAAAACTCAAGAAGGCGCGCACATAGGAATGGGGGGTGCGTGGACTCTCTGCAGCAATTTCCCGCAGGGGCGAGCCGCGCCAGCCGCTCCAGGCTCGCATGCCACGCCGACATCCACACAGGACGAGCGGCGTGACGCGCATCGGCCACGGTCTTGGACGACACTGGAAAGCCGGGCGTGGTTCAAAAAGTGCCATCTCCAGGTAACACCGGAAGCCGGAAATCGATAGAGCCTTGATGGTAAGGGGATTTCTCGTTTTGGGTGTTACCCTGATTTGAACCACGCCACATTTTGCCCGGACCACTCGATGGGGGGCTGGTCAGATTGCCGTGGCCGGCCACTGGGGCGCTTGACCGGGGACACCCCACGTGGGTTGATGCGGGGAACCCGCGTCGCAAGCAATGCATCGCCGGGGACCGAAACGGGGGAGGAGTCCATAGATGCGCCGGAGAATCCTTGTCGCCACCACCGCGCTCGCGCTGACGGCCGCCAGCGTCGCGAGCGCCCAGCCTGCCGGCAAAACCGGACCCCAGCAGGTCGCGCCGCCGCCTCCGGCATCCTCCACGCAGGGCATGTCGCCGACACCGCAGGAGCAGCGCAACGCTCCGCAGGGCGCCGCCGGCACGGCCGATCAGAACATGCAGCGGCTGCAGAATTTCCAGAGCACCGGCGCAAGCCCAGACATCCCGACGATCCCGCAGACCGGGCCGAAGGCGGACCGGATCCGCAAGAACCTCGAGGCGGTCAAGCTGCCGCCCGGCTTCAAGATCGACCTTTACGCCATCGTGCCCGATGCCCGCGGCATGGCGGTCGGGCCGAACGCCGGCGTCGTGTTCGTGGGCACGCGCAAGTCGCAGGTGTATGCCGTGACCGACCGCACGCGCGCCCGCGTCGCGGACGAGGTCAAGCCGTTCGCGCCGTCGGTGCAGTTCAGGAACCCGAACGGCGTCTGCGTCTCCCGTGACGGCATCCTTTACGTCATCGAGCAGAACCGCGTGCTCGACTTCCCCGCCGCCGAGTTCTTCTACGAGAGCCCGGACACGGCGGTGGAGGAGGTGGTGCCGCAGGGCAAGCTGATCCCGGTCTCCGAGCAGAGCTTCAACCATTCTGGCCGTGTCTGCCGGATCGGCCCGGACAACAAGCTCTACATCGCCCTCGGCCAGCCCTACAACGTGCCGCCCAAGGCGAAGATGGCGCTCTACAACCAGGGGGGCCTCGGCGGCATCGTCCGCATGGACCGGGACGGGAAAAACCGCGAAGTCTTCGCCCACGGCATCCGCAACTCCGTCGGCATCGACTTTGACCCGAAAACCAAGGAGCTCTGGTTCACCGACAACCAAGTGGACGGCATGGGCGACGATACCCCGCCCGGTGAGCTGAACCATGCGACGAAGCCCGGCCAGAACTTCGGCTTCCCCTGGTACGGCGGCGGTCACGTCCGCACCAAGGAATACGCGGACGAGACCCCGCCCGCGGACGTGGTCTTCCCCGTGGTGGAGGAGGTCGCGCACGCCGCCGACCTCGGCATGACCTTCTACCGGGGCAAGATGTTCCCGGAAAAGTACCAGGGTGCGATCTTCTCGGCGCAGCACGGCTCCTGGAACCGCACCGTGCCCGTCGGCGCGCGGGTCATGGTTACCTTCGTCAAGCCCGACGGTACCGCGGACAAAAGCGAGCCCTTCGCCGAGGGGTGGCTGAACGACGAGACCGGCGAGTACAGCGGCCGCCCCGTGGACGTGGCGCAGCTCGCGGACGGCAGCCTGCTCGTGTCCGACGACTATGTCGGCGCGATCTACCGCATCAGCTACGAGGGGACGAAGTAGGCAATGCGGGGCACCTTGTGCCTCGGGGGCACGCTCGTTGCGGGCGCGTTCCTGACCCTCCCGGCGGCGCTGGCGCAGGACGCCGGCACCCCGGCAGGAGACGCCGCTGCCGGTCGCAAGATCGTGTCGGGCGTCTGCCAAAGCTGTCACGGGCTGGACGGCCTCGCCAAGATGCCGGAGATGCCGAACATCGCGGGCAGCGACGCGGGTTACCTGGTCCGGCAGCTCCAGGCCTACCGCAACGGCGAGCGGCAGAACGAGATGATGTCGGCCGTCGCCCCGATGCTCGACGACCAAAAGATGACCGACGTCGCAGCCTACTACAGCAGCATCAAGGTCACGACGACGCCTCCCGGCGGACAGTGACCGGCATGGCCGCCGATCTCGCGGTGGATGCGCGGCGCGGGGCCGCCTCGTAGCGGCTTGGCCTCGCGTCGTCCCTCCGCGCGCCGCGGCCGTAAGCCCCTCCAGCGGCTTACGCAGCACCCGAACCCCGTCGTGAATAGGCCCAATCACCTCATAGGGGTTGGTTGAGGATAAGCGCGAAACTCACCCACAAGCCGACGCAGCGTCCCAGCTCGATGGTGTCCATGAAGGTCTTCTTTCCTGGACAGCAAAATCTCGCCTGCATCTCATTGAGAAAACACTGTTTCCTGTTGGCAATCGGCAGAGCCATTTGTGGACAGCATGGTGAACCTGCTGGCAGCGGAGCTATCGCCGAGTCTCTTTGGTCAATCGCTCCAAATACAGGACCATTGTTCTTGCTCGGTTTTTCTTGGCTAAATCCTCTTGTGAGCGATTTTTGTCCGTATCCTCAACCTACCCCAACTTCGGCGGAGGCGCGTGACCTGGCTTTGAACCACGCCCGAGCGCCGATGATTGCGAGCGCCTACAGCTAGGGCGGGGCTGCTTTGCGGTCCCGACAGGCTTGTCATTATTTGGGCGTCGGAACCGGCCCCCGGACCGGGTCAATCCCACCGGACCTCTTTCGGTCGAGATGACGCGACCTGGTCGCCACCCACAACGGCCAGGTCGCTATCGAGAGGGCGGACGTCAGCGCGAGGCGCTGGCGCTGGCTTTGATCAGTGCCGTCACTGCGTTGGCCGCTTCCACGCCCATCGCCTGATAGCCGGCCCGGTTCGGGTGCAGGTAGTCTCCCGCGCTGCCCTCGCTGTTCGGGACGAACGGTGCGTTAAGAGTCCCCGTGCTCGAGTCCGTCGTCACGGCCGCAAAATCAGCGAAAGCGTCGAAGGTCCCGCTCGTCAGAATGAAAGCGTTCAGCTGCTTGCGGTAGGCGTCGGTCTGGGCACTCCCGTACGAGGCGGCGAGCGCGGCGCTGGCCGCGGCGAGCGGGCTGTTGTCGGGGACCTGCCCGCCGGGCACGAGGGATGAGGTCACGGTCGCGCCGATCACCTTCACCCCCGCCGTGTGCAGGGCGCTCACGACCTGCTGGTATCCAGCGATGACAGGCTCGGCCGTGCTACGCGCGTTGCCGAGATCGTTGATGCCCTCCATCCAGACCACGAGGTTAATCCCAGACAGGCCGAGCACGTCGCGGCCGACGCGTTGCGTCGCTGGCTGGCCCGCGACCGTCGCGGCGACCGCGTTGCCGCCGATGCCCTCGTTCACCACGCTGACCCGGTTGCCGTAGCGGTTGTGCAGCTGGCGCGACAGGACGTTTGACCAGCGATCGTTGCCGTTCAGCGTGGAGAAGGTGCCGTCCGTAATTGAGTCGCCGAAGGCGCAGATCACGAGTGTGTCCTTCGGCGCCACTACGTCCATCTCGCTCACAAAGAAGAAGGACGTCGTCGAGTACGGAAAGCTGACGTCATCCTCGGCTCGGGTCACGTCGCCCGAACCGGGCGAGCTGATGTAGCTGGTGGTGAAGCCGCTCCCATGATAGCTGGCCGGGCCGGAAGTCCCTTGGACGGCAAAGCTGACCGCAAGATTGCGCCCGCGCAGGAAGGGTATGGTCTCCTCGTTTACGTAGGGCAGGCGGACGGGGTCGCTGAACACCTGCTGGCCTGCCTGGACAGTGAGGCTGCTCTGACCGCCGAAGGTAAGTCCCACGCTGGAGTCATGCACGAGGTTGGCCTGATAATTTTGCAAGGCGATCGAGGCGGCGCTGAAAGTCACGGGCTTAGTGCCGAACACGTTGGAAAAGCGCACGCGGATCACCTTGCCCCAGAGGTCGGGCTTGATGATCATGCGCATGGTCTGGTCATTAACCCCGTTCGTTGTCGCATCGGGCAGCGCGAAGCTGAGGTCGGGCTGAGGGTTGTAAGCGGGAACAGCAGCTCCCTGTGGGGTGGTCGGTGCCACGTAGGCGCCCTGGATGGCCGTGGCCCAAGATGCGGCCCACTTCCGGCCGCCATCCGGGGAGCCGGAGGCCGATGCCGGGCTTTCGGCCCACGCGGGGGCGGTGGACAGAACCCCGAGGGTGGCTGCCACCAGTGCGATGACACCACGGCGACGGATGCTCCACTGCTTGGAGCGGAAAGCCGCACCGGGAGGCCCTGGCGGAAGCCGCTGTTCGTGGTGTCGCATTTGTTTCCCCCTTGTGAGTTCTTATTACTTCTGTCCGAGTTGTGTCAGCCCGGCTGATCGGGGCGGACCGGTTCTCAGGCGCGTTGAAGCGCAGCCTGACTGTTCCACAGCACGCAAGGCCTGACAATCGGTAAACGCCGGGGCAAACGCGCAGTTGGTCATGTATGGTGGCGGCGTCGTGCTGATGCTGTAACGACGCCGGCTGCATCAAGTTCGTAGGATACTGGTCATTACCTGGTCGACGATGGTTCGCACGGCTACCCGCCGGGGGATTTCCTGAAACGCACGTCTTTTATGCAAATCCTATTCAGGATCGAGAGCATGCAAACCTGTGGGGTTTGTTCCTGCTGGGGTACGTTTTGGGTTCACGGGGGAACTGCCGCAAGATTGGGGGGCGTAACATTGTCGCGCGCTGAGCGGCGTGGTCCGTGGCGTAGGCGGGAACTGTTTGTGTCGGATACCGGCCAGCACCAGCCTCGCTTCCGATCGGATCAAGCCCGAATCAGAGATGGCGCCGAGATTGTCAAGCTGGTTACTCTGTACGTGGCCCATGCACGGCTCTCACTCCCGGCGGCCCAGAGACGTTACGACCCCCAATCTTGCGGCGGTCCCGGCTGAGTGTCGCCTGGGCGCTGGGCCGGCTGAAGCGGTGGCTGCTGGGGTGGCGGTAATCCAGTGCGGCCATAAATCAGAGTCCGTCGAGGAAGGCGCGGATCTTCTCGGCGATGTAGGCCTCCTCGGCCGAGCCCTTCAGCGGCGCCGCGCCGCCGAGATGGCCGCGGATGGTCGGGATCTCGACATATTGCGCGTTCTTCACCCCGGCATACAGCTCACGCGATAGGTATGCCGGGATGGTGCGGTCGGTCTGGCTGGTCAGCAAAAGCGTCTTCGCCTGGATCTTGCCCAGCGCCGCTTTCATGTCGCCGCCGAACGGCGCCGAGACGTCGTGATTGCGCGATGCCTCGTAACGGATCAGGATCGCATTCGCGTCCCAGGTCTTGGACCAGCCGGTGCCGAAGGCCATCAGGGCCGTCTGGTATTGCTCCTTGCTCTTCAGCGTCGTCAGGTATTCGTCGCTGAACAGCCAGGGGAAGTAGATCATCCCGGCCCGGATGATGCCCTCGGTCGGACTCTGCTCGTATTTGCCGCCTTTGTAGGCGGGGTCCAGCGTGATCATCCCGGTGACCGCGTCGACGATGGACCAGAAATGCTGGTCGCTGCGCGCCGCAGGCACAATCAGCACCAGGCCTTTCATGAAGGTCGGATAGTTGATGCCCCATTCGACGCCCTGGAACGAGCCCATCGAGGGTCCGGCGACCGCGTGCAGGGCGGACAGGCCGAGCCCCTTGGTGACCAGCTCGTACTCCGTGCGGACCATGTCGCGGATCGTGTAATGCGGGAAGACCATTCCGAGCCCGTCCTTCGGCTGCGAGGAGTTGCCGCCGCCGATCACGTCCACGCCGATGAAGAAATACTTGTCCGTGTCGTACATCTTGCCAGGCCCGACATAATCGTCGGCCCAGTGCCGCCCGCTGCTGGTGCCCGGCACCAGGAGAACCGCGTTGCTCCTGACGTCGTTCAGCTTGCCGTAGGTGACATAGCCGATCTTGACATTGTCGAGCTGCGGCCCCGCCTCGAACTTGTAGGACGGGATGGTGTAGACGCCCTCCTGCTGCGCCGAAGCCGTACCGGCGGTGCAAACGGCAAAGCCAAGACCGGCCAAGAACGCGAATGTGCGCCTGCTGATGGACATCATTGTTTCCCCTTCGATGACCGGTTCACGCTCTTGCGGCGCCACGCGTCGACCCGTGACTTACCCTCCTGGCGCCCGGATTGACAAGCAGGGGAGCATCAGGATCTGTGGGGTATTCACGCTGCGGCAGCTTGGGCAGCACCGTTTCCACCGTCGTCGACGAGCCCCGGATGCCAGCTCGAACGGCAGCCGGAGCGTTCTATCGAGCGTCGGCGACGTGAATACCCCACAGATCCTGATGCTCCCCCACAAAGCCCGTCAGGAAAGATGCTGGCGCGGATGCATCCTTATCCTGAATTTCTTGATGGCCCAGTGACCGCGAAGCTGTGCAGATTGGCCACGACTTTGCAATTCACGCATTTTGTTAAGAGTGCCGGTCCCGATCTCCAGCAGCATCAGGCTTCGCGGCACCACGCGCCAAACGTGCCGGACGGCGAAGTGTTAAAAGACATGGTGGGTGCCCGAAGCGCGGCAGCGTACAAACTACTGATAGACTTAGGTTTTGCCGCAGATGGCCAAAACGCACAGCTTCGCGGTCACTGGGCCTTGATGGCTTTTCTTACGGTTTAAAGCCACTCGCATAGCCCTCCGAGCGACCGCCAGATTACCGGCCGTGTTCCTGGCACTACAGCCAGGTCAGCAACGCCTCACCGTCAACGGCGATGTGTGAGGATTTGGCGCAGATCGTCGCCATGGTCCAGCCGGCGCTGATCGCCGCGGGCCGGGGCGACGTGCCGGTGATCGAGCTGCGGTTTCGGTATGGCGCGTGTGGAGGCTAGCCGCCATTATTCAGTGCGCCCCGATGGCGCGTAACACCTGTGGAGGTAGGTTCCACCCAGATAGTTGTCGATAGGTCTGGTAGCTGACGAGCGGCTTGGCAGGGTAACCGGTCGGGCCGAAG
>JAABUK010009867.1_pt1 | contig 12914 bp, 17 predicted proteins | sample 5559141 | NCBI WGS metagenome assembly JAABUK01 (sample SAMN10711869, study PRJNA513367) | rock metagenome | isolation source: Antarctica rocks | place: Antarctica: Victoria Land, Pudding Butte nord | collected 2016-01-03
TTTTAGTGGCTGCCACTCCTTCCTCACAACAAGAAATGCAGGCATGCTTTGTTGACAATATTACGTTGATGCTCCTGTGCTCCTTGTGATGTCAATGACTGAGTTGAGGAGCCACACAAGGTGCTGTCGCAATTCTCGACATTGCAAGACGAGAAGACTCTGCTTGCAAAGATTGCAGATCCTGTATATCCTCACCGCATGGACTCAACAACGTCCTCCGGGTATTGCAAGGGCACAGAAGCATCAAGGGCTTCATTAACAAGCTCAGCTCTGTCGGTCATGTACTGCCTGAAGTTGAACCTATCTGCACGGGAGTGCACATCAGGCCGTGAAAGCACCTCGGCTGTTGCTTGGACCTGCATCACAAGCATGCGCAAGCCTGGGCAAATTGTGTACCTGGTAAGCTGCAGTCAGGAGCGACAGGTGATGCAGCAAATCATGCATGCATGCACAAAAGTCTCTGCGGCATGGTCAGGCTATGAACAAAAACTAGGTACTGCACTGCAAGCTAACCATGTAGATACCTGGACTTGCTGACGCACACTTTTACGTATACACTGTTTGGAGGGCAATAGAGCAGCTCCACAGCGGAAAGGGCAGGGTTGTCTGCGAAGCATGCACACTAGATGATCTGGCATGTGGAAGCCTCAACACAAATTGAATACCACACAGAACTTCGAACCGCAACGCCGTGTTGCCGGTGAGCAGTACCTGTGTATCGTCACAAGCCCTGCCTGGCTGGCCTGCGACTGCATAGCAAGTGCGCTCAGACAACACAAGTGTCTTCAACTCTCAACCAACTGCACGCTCTCGGTGTACCAGGGTTTGCGCGGTCTGCGACTGTACTGCTCGGCGATTGAGACTTTACGGCCGCACGCCCGCAGACGGCTTGGACAGCGAGCACGACACTCAAGCCAATACTTGAAAAGGGAACCGAGTCTCGGCCCCAAATCAGACTGGTTTTTTGGAGCTTCCTGGGCACACTCTCGACCCTGGCTTGCTATCCACAAAGATCACACACTCCCGTGAATCACCGGGGATTCTGGTTCATGAGCTCATGACCAAGATCTGGACCAAGATACATTCTGCAAGCGGCCCCATGAGTGACTTTTGATAGTGCACTTTTGATGGTGGATTACTTTTGCTGGTGCTGTTGATGGTTTGAAGATGCTGTCCCCGTTAGGGAAATTTCCAAGGCCTTCGTTGCTGCAGCATAAGCTGCGTGATCTGCCTGACAGAAGCACACGGCCTCACAGATTGCCTGTCAAACCCTCGGCGCAGAAAAGCACCTACTTCTGCAGAGACTCCGCTTGCGTAGTTTCTTGCCGTGAGTCGACCACTCATTGAATGAGGGGATCTATAAGGTAGCATAACGATAAGCCACTCCAGGGGAGTTGCTTGCATTTAACGCTTGTTGTAATTTCGAGTCAAGAGTAGCTGTGCTCGTCTGCATGTGCATGCCATCGTCGATAATCACGACCGCTGCAGTGCAGTATTACTGCTTCTCATAATGCGCATTACTTTAGGCGTGCGTGAAACGCTCATCAAGCCCACAGGAGGCCTGTTAAGTTTTCGTGTGGCACGGTTGGCAAGGGTCATCAAGATCAGAATGTCTGCCACATACTCCATATGGATAGAGCCAAAAGGTGAAGCAGCCACCTCTTTTCCTAGCAATTTCAAAAATGTGCACTGTTTTCTGTCACTCTGTTTCTGCTGCAACCCACAACTATAACTTCGATGCATGACTGGGCATTGCAGGACCCTTAGCTGCTCAATTGCAAAAAGAGATCGACTACTTTGCTGATGCATACGGCGGGCCATCCTTCCCTCCTCATGTAACGCTGGTGGGAGGTGTCCATGGCACTGAAGAGCAAATTGTAGAATGCGCTCAAGGGCTTGCAGATGTCTTACAGGTAGTCTCTTCAGAATCGTCTGGCAACAATCCCATATGCAATGCTGCAATCGGCTTGAGCGTTTGAGCAATCAATAGTCACATCTACAGACAGGCAGTTCACACTTGCATTGTGATGTGCATTGCGATCAGCTTTCCAGTGACAATCATCTTGGGATGGTTGGATGCAAGTCCCTTTGTGACTGTTTCTTAAGCCAGAGAGATTCAGCCCCAAACGTGCAACTGTACAAGTTCATCAAGTTTGCCATGCCTATCAAGGCCATTAAGCCCACTGTGTGTGTGGAAAAATGTCACCTCATTGTGTCCCGACTGCTTGCAGCCTTACAGGATCAAGTTCCACCATCCTGCTTATGGTGGCATCTACCACCAGTGTGTCTACATGCTGTGTCACCAAGATGATGCCACCATGAGGGCAGGGCAGCTGAGCAAGGAGGCCTTCAGCCAGGGCCACACGTCCTCCTACATGCCCCATCTGTCCCTGTTGTATTCTGACATTGATGAACATGTCAGGTCAGTCTCATGCACAATGTACAGGCTGCGACTGCAACCACCAGCACAGCATCCCGGTTTGAACCAAGATCTGGCATGTTTTTTGTAAGAACTGAGTAAGAGCCAGCTGTAGTCTGGAAAGCGTTGTCACAGGACAGTCAAGTGTGTTACATGCCCGTTGTCCTGCTCACTGCAGGCATGATGTTATCTCTTTACCTGCCATTAAAGTGACTACATTCAGGCTTGTATTCTCTCTCTGCCAGCCAGCTCTGCTAGTGGGCAATGCATGAGTTCTTGTTTTGCAGGAAGCAAGCTGTGGAGGTGGTGAAGAGGCGGCTTAATGAAGACAGTGTAGACAGGCTGCAAGATACTGGCTTCAATGTGGACAGCATCCATGTATACATCACAAACCCTGATGATAAGCTTTGCAAGACTTGGAAGAGAATCAAAGAGCTGCCAATTACCAAATTAAAAACAGTGAGACACTAGGCGCAGGCGCTGGCTTGTTACTGTTGCAGCCATGCACCTGCTGCAGTGGTCTGTGTGTAATTTTGTACTAGCTAAAGCTGTTCCAGCTTACCAACTCCTGATCACAAAGCATCACCTGAATACCTGCCTGTGCTGACTGGCATAACTTTTTGTGCAAGTGGGCAGCATGCTATGATACAAAGTGATATTCAGCTTGTTGTTGCCAAGTGTGGTGTTAGTCTCTTGAAAGTTTCTGCCCAACTTCTCATGAGCTTGGTGCCCTACTAGTTGAGCCCCATCATTTGTTCCTTCATGTTTCTACTTACACTCATCCAGTCACTTCATCAAGCTTGCTGGCTAACGCAAGTTTGAGAGATTGTCTTCGGCTTCATAACTAAGGAAAATGTGTGGTGTGAACACGTATTGAATGAACCACCTCTAATAGTTTACAACTTGTAAGCATCTGATTAGATGTCTCCGTGATATGCACTGACATTGGCACTGCTGCCTGGAACAATTCTATCATTACAGGCAAACATCAGACCATTGCTGCAATAAAACATATTTCAACGTCATGATCAGTAACTTACAGAAAGTGCTGCTACATCTAATACTCGGTTCATCATGTTTGGCTTAATGTGTAACTGTATTATCATGATAGCTTTGACGTCGTGCTATATTGCTGGTGCAGGCTGTCATTCATTGGAGTACATGGCAAGAAGACCCCTCAATTCATTGCGCTTCCTTTCTGTTTCTGCTAGGTCCTCTTGCACCCGCAGCCGCTCTGCTTCTCGCTTGTAACGTGCTGCAGCATCAAGATATACAATGGGTCAAAACTTGCTGGCGTCCCTCTTGTGTGCTGAGTACGCATGGAATAATGATAGACACAGACACAGACACACTCTGCTGCATTGAAATCAACGGTGGACGGGTGAGCCAAAAGACACGTAGCTTGAGCCAAGCACTGCAATCTGCACTGCAAATACAGGCAAACACGAAAACGACAAAAGCTCACAAAGACTTGTAGCCTGCTTGACTCCCAAACAAATCCCGGAAAGACACGTCACTCACCTTTTCGGATCCTGCCAAAACATAGTATGCCGCCAATGATGTAGAAAGCAGAGCACACCAGCAGGGACACGCCTGCAACTGTTCTGTACAGCTGCAGAGACTTGTCAAAGTCTGTGGTCCCTTCCTTGACACCGTGCTGGAGTGTCAGCTCCAGAGTCAACAGCGCCTCAAACGCTTGCAGGAGGCCTCTTCCTAGAAAGCCGTCCAAAACCTGCACTGGACAGGCAGCCGTCTGTCAAGCAGCCTTTGTCAACAAACGCTGCTGGCAGATGCTCTTTGTCTCCAAGAGAGGTTGAAGCATAGATCACAAGTGCCAGACGCTCCCAGCAAGGTTACAGCGGAGACAAAAAAAATCACCTTGAAGGTGACCAAGAAGCGTTCCCACTCCAACTCAGCACAAACTGCAAGCACAGGCAGATTGAGAGGCACCAATTGCAGCATGAGACTGATAATTGAGAGGAAACTGGTGCAGCAGCAGCAGGATGCATTTGAATACCGAGGATCATGGCAAAGCCAACACCATACAGGCGCAGGACTTGCTGAGTGAGAGCTTGTGCGCCCTGCAGTAGAAGCCCCTAGTTGTCTCAGACCAGTGACGTGTTAGGCTGAAGCGGCCATTTGACTCTTGACTTGTAAAAAAAGATGCTAGCAACAGCTGCAACATGAATCTTGCCTGCACACTTCCCTCTCCAACCATCAGGGCCATCCCGTGCGCAACGGCACACAATAGACAACATATCGCAGTCAGGAAGTTGATCAAGCGGCAAAACCCCAGCAGACAGTTGGATCTTGGCTTTGGGACAGGTCTAGACACCTTGTCAGCAGTGCTTGACTGTGATCCTTTGTCCCCCTTCTCAAGATCACCCATTTTCGACTCTTTCCCTCCTTCAAGGAGGGCGCATCAAGAGCTTGACTGATGGCAAGATATACTGGCAAATCTACACGAACGTCGGACGGTGACCAAAAATAGCAAATTGACAGGTCTTCGCAGGGTGTCACAAGGGGGGGGTTGTAGCACCCGCACGACGAGTTCTGAGACCGACGCAAGCTCAACTTATGCCATGCTGAACATGTTGTCGTGTGAAAGACGCACTGCCGTGAACAGCTGAAGCAATGTAAGCAGAACAGCAGTCGCCGCAAGGGGGATGTAAGTGCATACGAAGTTCAGGCGCTGACAGGTGAGTCAACGTGACCACATGGGGCATGTGATTGTTGCATGTGCCGTCAGTAGGATAATTTGCATTGCTCCCAAACCTCGCTAGCATTGCGACCTGCACGATGCAATGACTGCGCCATGGTCGTAAGCTGCAATCGTTTGGATGACCAGTTTAAGTACTTACGGGGCGGGATGTGTACTTTTCTGAATTCTGCATGCATCAGGGAGGCCTGGAAATCATCGTGCAATAATGCTTGCGAGTGGACTTGTGTCAAAGTGTAAACAAAGGCACAGTCTCTATAATGACAAGGACGTGCATTGGTAGAAACTTGTGATTGCGTCCAACTGCTTTTGCAGTTTACCCTGTAAGGTAGCCTTGTCGTTCGTTCGTTCACGACGGTGACCAATTCCATTACTACACCAAGCTACTGCAAGCGAAATCAGATAGACTGCTTTGACCTCTTGCCCATAAGCGGCCGACTGCAGCTCTATATGACAACGAGACCCTGCATAGTACTGGGCAGTGCGCCTTTGCAGCGTGTGATTCAGGCTGATTCAGGTTCACCAAGTTGCCCGTACGAACATGTCAATAGACTTTTCAAACTTACCTGAGCTCCCACTTGACGACTTGACATACGCAGTGGATCTGTTCGATGGCTTCGATCATTCTACGGAGCCGACGTCCATTTCTGCTGCTCACGACTTCGGCCAAGCTTCAAGTGGTCACCAAGCTCCGCTTGAACCACTGGAAGGGTCTATTCCGGAAGTTAGCACAAGTGCCGGCAGATTAACCACATCCGATAACAGGCAGCATCTCAATAAGCTAGCAGAAACGATTTCGTGAGCGCCAGCGGGTATGTCTGGCAGAGAAGTTCATATAGACACTTCGTCACTTTTAGTCTGAACAGCAACGCCGTGTATGTGGCGTAGGTGCGAGCGTCAACACTCGAGGCGCAACTTGATCAGATATCAACGCAACTTCGGGAGTTGCAAGATGTGCAGACACGTCTGCAAACCAGAAATATACTCTTAGAAAAGCTGGTGGAGCTCAACAAACAAGCAGGACCGCCGTCTGGCCCTTCTGTTCTCCCTGACAATGCTGTGAGTCTGTTTATCTATCTAAGCCAGCTGTAGCACTGTGTGCCTTGTCAACAAACATTGCCAGAAGAGTTGCGACCTCATGCTGCAGACGGTGACAGACTTGTACAAATCAAGAGGATTCAAGGCTGTGCCTGACCCTTTATTGGCCATGACGCGTAATGTCTCAGCTCTCAGCCTGACCGTCAGGCGTGACGTGGCGCAGCTTATACCGGTGCAAGATGTTGGGAAGCTAAGTCTTCGAGAGTTTGCCAAGATATACACGGTACGTACACGGCTGCACTGTATTGTGTGCCATGAACATCCTGTAATTCCAGTCTCATCACAAAGACAGCACGCCAACACTGCTTCATCTCATGCCTTGTGCTTGTCTGCGCATCCAAGATACCAGCCAAATCAGCTGCAATGGAAGACATGAGTACTCTCAGACTCAAGACTCACTGTTGCAAAGGCGCACCAGACGTGGCATCTTCGCACCCTTCTTGTCAGCAAAATCGCTCAGCCATAAAAAACAATACCCAACCTGAGCCTGTACCACCGCTTTCCTTTCTCGATGCAGCATGTTCTACCTTCTGACACCTGAGGTCAGGTATGTGTTGCAGGCATACACACATCAGATGGCAGCTTGCCTAGCTGAGGACTCAGGTGATGGCAGCCCTGCAATGCGCCGCCTGCAGCAGCTCACCGATGAGTGTTGGACTCTGATAGTCATCATAGGCCTCACTCATGTCAGTGGCGTGAAGGACCTGCAGGACTGCAACATGGGGGAGGGTGTTGCATGCCCAGACGCCAAACAGCCAGAGTTCTACTGTGCCATCATGGTTGGCCCTTACTGCATTCGTCAATGCATTTGTGTTCTGCTTTTTTGCTTGATGGTTATGGGCTCCCTCCTTAGGGCTGTTGCCACCGCACGTTGAGAACCCTGTGGGGCTCAGTCCGATGCCCTACTGCCGCGGGATGCATTTGTGTTCTGCTGTTGAATGTCTACCTATGCTGCATGCGTCATTGTTGTATGCCAGGAAAGCTTTAAGGCCTGCTTAAGCTGTACAGGCTCAATTGACTCTCGATGCAAGCAATACTTTCTCCTGAAACCACAGTAGCGTGATTGCATGTGTGTTGTGTCTGGTGATGCGTCACCAGGCATGCGGGATGCAAGATAGCAATATGCATGTCAACAGTACCATGGTAAAGGTGTAATCTATAGCTCACCAAGCTTTGCAGTAAGTTGACTTGCTCTGTGCTAACAGTACAATACTCTCATGCATGCTCTCATGGCATTAGTATCATCACACATCCTCAGCTTGCTTCATCCTGGACTGATGGGCTGCAGCAACACATGCGGTGAATCAGAAATGGTTGCCTGAATCTGCAGCTTACAGACCCTCATATGCAGGGCTTGAAGTACTACACACAAAGTGTGTATGCCTGAATGCTGCGCTGCAACTTTCTGTGTAATGATGCAGGCGACCATGCAGCACAGTGACCCACAGATACAGGACTTGTTGTATCTCAGACAGCTCTTCTATGGCAAGCTTGGGCAGCTGGCTCGGGAGCGCACAGCTCTACTCAGTCACATGACATGCTACAAGATTGACGAGAGTCATGTCAGTGACAAGGTGACACAGCTCACCCAGTGGTCAGAGCAACTCAGAGAGAATGCTGCTGAGGAGCATCAAAGCTATAAACAGTTTTCCTCAGCTTTCTACAGAGGGGTGAGACTCTCTTTTCCTTGTAAGCCTTGCACGCTTTTACAAATGTCAACCAAACTTGTCGTGCAGCAGGTGACTTCGTACATGCTGCTGTGCACAATGCATGAGCATCTGATGTGAAACTACCAACCGCGCGCTGTAGACGTGCACGTTGAGGCCCACGTCTGAAGTCTCAAGTTGTTCAATGTGTTGAGTGCAGATCCATACGTCCAAACAGCTTGCAGTTGCCCAGGTATGTGGCTTCCCATGGTTGCCAGCAGTGAACAAGATGCTTGAAGCAGAAGCAGTGCGTAGAGGCGAGCCGCCCATGCGTACTCTGTTGGAAGATACAACTCTGGATGATCTGGAGAACGCAGCAAACTGGGCGGAAGTTGCAACCTACCTGACCACCATTACTGTTCAAGATTTGAACTTGTATGTACCACTCATACAGCGACAGGGCTGCTCAGAGCAGGAGCAAAGTTTAAAACACATGAGCGATTGAGTTGAATTGGTCAGAAGAGTGCAGCTGCTGCTCAACTGCTGCAAAGTTTTGGGGGATATTGGGTCAGCGGTTGCAGACAGATTTTCTTGTATATTGTCAGGTGCTCATGGTCTATGAGGTTGCTGTGAATGATGTGTGTTGTTGCAGGTAGCTCAGTCTTGGAATGTGTTTAGCTGCAGGACTCCATCAAGAACATTAATAGCTGAGTCATGCTTGCTAGTTTTGAGCTGTTTCATAATTTCACTGAGTGGAAATCACTACATTGATGAAGTCCGGCTCGGTACCTGAAGAAGAAGAGAAAGGATATTACAAGTGTCTGCCAGCCAACATGGCCGATCGCCTGTGTGGTGAATCGAGAAGATTATGTCATACAGCATCACCAGCTAGACAAGATGATGGTGTGTCGCCTGTTTGATGTGCCGAAGATAACTGGATTACTAATTGGGATATTGTGGATTGTGCACTGATGCTTGGTTGAACTCTTCATTTAAACTTGAGCACTGCCTCCTGAGACATGTTTAGACAAGCCTACATGCCAATTGGCTTGCAAGCTTATGTAAATGTGTACTCATCTGTACAAATGTGTTCCTGTATGTTGATGATGATGTAATTGATACATTCAAGTGCCAACACTGCTGATGCATGTCTGCATGCATACCTTTCGATGGAATCGCTGTCACTTTCAGGCAAGACCTTGCAACGCAACACGCTATTCTCCAGCTTCCACAGTCCACAATGCTTCTCCTTAAAATTCTCATTGTTTGCAGAGCTCCATGTTTGCAGCTCCTGGCCAGTCAGTCAGGGTCTTATGAGCAAGCTCTTTGCATGTGAATATACAGTTTGGCTTGCACGTCTTGTCAGCAAGCTCTTTGCACATGAATATACAGGTTGGCTTGCATGTCTGCAACTGGGCAAGTAGCACACTCAAGAAACAAATAAGATCATTGACGAACAGATTGCCTCACAGCCCGAGCTAGAGCTAGAGTCAAGGCTGAGCAGCAAGCTCACAGGCTGCAAGACTTGCCTCCTCAAGCCTTCTGTCAAGCCCCAATCGGGCCTGGATGAAAGCTACAGCGGGGCTTCTGGGGCCACCCCAAGGTTTGGCCCTGGCATGTAGCCTAGTCTTCTGGACTCTGCTTATGACTTTGGGGCCCTTGCAGCGGACAGCAGAGATGCAGGAGTCAGCAGCTTCAAGGCTCACTACTGTTGAGTCATGCCTCAGGGTTGTATTGTCAATCTGTTAAGAAGTAGTGCATGCATGCTTGACTCACCACTGAGTCTGTAGAGTCTAGCTAGCATGCATACCGAGTAGCTGTCATGCACATTAAAAGCTGTGAGAACTGATAGTGGCAGACATTTCGTTTTTCTTACAAGGCCTATAACAGCACAGACATTCTGGTGGAGAATGCTCATTTTGATGCATCTGGCAGGATCTATTTAAGTTTGGAGCATAGCATGCACACGTCCTGGGTCAGAAAGCCAGGCTTAATTGATTGCAAGCCTCGACAGCTGGCTGATTTGCGAAAAAAATTGGGATGTGCCACCCGGCCAGCGGCACAGTATGCGTCCCTTTAGTCTTTGGGGCGGCGACTAGGGAAGGTGCCGGGTCACCCCCGACCGACCGCCTCCGACCTGCTTGCGAACTTCTGGGAAACCAGATGCCGGGCAGACGGAGTTCCTCCTGAGAGGCCTATACTTTTTGGTGTCTTGTTAGCAATATATAGCAGGACTTTTTCAGGCCTCCTCAGGTATGGGTCGCCCCGTGTGCCTGAAGTCCCATCTTCCAAATAGCTTTCACCTCACCCGAGAGCTTGCTGGCATTTCGTCCTTGCTGCTGCGCATTTGCAGGCCAGTGGCTGAGTCAATGCAAAAGTACCGCAAACTCTCAGCAGTCCTTCAGTGATCTTTGCGCGGATGACCTCTCAAACTGATCATGGAGTGCTTGGGGAGGTTGCGAGGGTTTGCCGTCTCGCTACATCATGGATCTGCGCTCATCGACACTGACAAGGGCATGGCTGTTGCGAAGTTTCCGACGCTACTACAGGAGAGAACCTTTCTTGCCAGATTTTGCTCCTGCACCATGGACGACATCAGTCCTGCTGTCAAGGATGTGTTGAGGCGCATGTTTGCTCGGAAGGTCAGAAACAGACCCACTGCCAGGCAGGTCATGGAACACACATGACTCAGTGGACTGTCTCTAGGTGAGCTCAATTCTGTAATGATTGTTGTATGTAGCTGTCACACTTGATTGGAGGTCACTCACGTTGTTCAGGCTTACAGGTTCATGCACATGTTTCATGACTACAACAGCGTGCTTGTCAGGCAATGCAATGCCCTGAACAGCTGCTCACAGCTGCCCTTTCTGCACTATGATGAATCACAGCTGCCCTTTCTGCATCATGATGAACCCTGTGCATCAACCTGAACTTGACAAGTGGCTGATATGCTATGCAGACTTGGCTGATGTATGTCATGCCAGCAGCTCCAGCTTCCAACATCAGTGGGAGAATTGCCGCACATGGCAGCGCAAAGCGCATCAGGGCAGCTGGCCCTGAGCTTGCCAAGCGCAGTGTATCTGCACATCGAGCTAGGGTGAAGCATGCATATGTAGGTGACAAGGAGCCAAAGGTGAGCTGGCTGGCCATTTCACAGTCATGCTTTGCCTTTGCAATACGTCAAATTTGACTTGTCTGCTTGACTGGTACTTTGGAGGCATGCTGTGCAATACTTACATACCTTGTGCATAATCCATCACAGTCAGGGCACACTTAGCTGCAGAGCTTGCCTTGCACGCGGGTCACAAGGCTTTGAATGCTGTTCATGGTGGACCCAGCTTTGGGTTGTTATTGGTACTGTGACTTGTTTTTTCACGCAGTAAGCTGGCTACACTGCGGTGGCCTCTCATTTATTTCACACTGAAACTACTGGGCAGTATCCATATGCTTGTGTCCCTTGCAACTGCCTGAAATACTCATGCATTCTGCAGCTTATGTGATCACAAAATCTTGCAGGCCAACAATGCTGTCAAGCAGCAGGAGGCTGCAACGGCCACATTGGCTGGTTTGCGTCAGCAAGCACAGGCAGAGGACCTGGTCATGCCTTCAGAACCTCTTCAGACAGATGCTGAGATCCTGATGGGCATTAGGGCTGAGAAACCCTTGGTACAGCTGTCTTGGATGCTGCAAGAATGTGCCTTGCTTTGCAGCTTCAGGCTTGAAAGGGGAATTACATTGACCAGGTCTGTAGTCAACGGCACAGCTTTCATGAAAGAAGGGGTACTGTGCTCTTGAATGGCCAGAGGATCACTGTGTGCTGTGGTTGGATGTTAAATCTGCTTGGCTGCAGGGATGGTAATCTTGCCTTCAGAACATACATTGAGCACAGCCAGTCTTTTGGAGGACTGCAAGGGATCCCTTCCTTCAGGGCTGTAGGGACCATCTGCAGTAGCCGTACAGTCAAATGCACAGGCCTTCAGATCCAATGTCACATTTTTGGATTCTGCCCCTGGCCTGAGTGATCCCAAAAATGTGACATTGGATCTGAAGGCCTGTGCATTTGACTGTACGGCTGCTGCAGATGACTGAGGCTCGTCTGAGCTTGCATCATCATTGTTCAATGTGGTTGTCTTGCAGGTTGCGGCAGCAGCAAAGCACTGAGTGATCAGGCAGTGCCTCACCTCTTGTATGACCGTGCAGACAGCGCAGCTGTGGCTTCAGACAACAGGGCCGTCATGCGCCAGAAGCACCCAATAGCAGTGAGACTCAGCCAGCCAAATCAAATGTAAACTATGAGAGACTGCTGCCTGCCTCTCCAGCAGCAACAGGTGACCCATTGCTGGACGCAGCCCTTGCAGCTCAACAAACGCCATGAGGGCTGCATTATTGCCCAGATAAACCATGACAACAGCAACAGCTGCGAGGCAGCACAAGCTGCCCAGCGGGGTGCAGTACCCTCCATGTTTCCAGCAGCTCCTGATGATGGACCAACACAGAGTAGCCTCAACAGCGTCCATTCTCAAGCATCAGCAGGCCAATTTTAGTGTCAACAAGGAGTCCCTGAATGACTCCCTGCTGAGTCATTCATGGCTTCCTTGTTGACATTACAACTGGTATGCTGTTGCTTGACGGTTGAGGTGCTAAACCAGCCACGGGAGCCCGCCTGCGAAGCATCAGAGCAGGCATCAAACACCAATCCCAGCAAGGGGCCAGGTGCTCAGGGCAGTGGCTCATCTGCTGCTAGGGGCTGCTCCACCACACCATCTGCTGCCTGTGATGGTGAGCCCAGTGTAAACTTTGTTCTTTCCTACCTGTTCCAATATGCCATGCATCAGTGCGACATGATAGTACCTGCTTATCACAAGTATGTATGCTTTGGACATGCTATGGCCGCCACTGTATAGGAGTACAAACATAGTGCATGTGTGCTAACTGTTAATGACTACTCTGTCCTCGCTGTCCATGGTAAGCTAAACTGACTGGTCCTTTGCCTGCAGTGACTCCACTTAGGGCGCATGCTTCTAACTCGGCA
>JAABUK010009868.1_pt1 | contig 12914 bp, 16 predicted proteins | sample 5559141 | NCBI WGS metagenome assembly JAABUK01 (sample SAMN10711869, study PRJNA513367) | rock metagenome | isolation source: Antarctica rocks | place: Antarctica: Victoria Land, Pudding Butte nord | collected 2016-01-03
GGGTGGGAGTAGCTGTAGGGGTGGGGGTTGTCGTTGGGGTTGGTGTGGGGGTTGGAGTGGGGCTAGCTGTAGGGGTCGGTGTCGGGGTAGGGCTGGCAGTGGCTTGTACCGTGGGGCTGGCAGTTGGCGAAGAAGTAGGGCTGGCTGTAGGGCTTGAGGTGGGGCTGGCTGTGGGTGAAGAGGTGGGGCTGGTAGTGGGGCTAGCTGTGGGGCTAGCTGTGGGGCTGACTGAGGGGCTGCCTGTGGTGGTGGCTGAGTTGAGTACTGAGTAGCCTGAAGTCTGCAGACCTGCCACAGCAGAGCACACACATCAGCTTCAGCACATTCAAGTGCCAGACTGTGAAACCAGTAGCCATGCAGGAAAGGCCCAGCCATTACACAGCAGAGCTGGCAATGCTGCAAGACATGATGCAGATGCTGCATGGAATGACACACATGCTGCAGAAGTGAGCTGCCTGCCTGCCTGACATGTTACACATGCTCAGCGCGGCCTTGGTTTGCATGTTGCACACACATAGAGCAGGTATGTTTTAATGTTGCACATCCGCTCTAGCTTCACTGGTTGCACACTTGAGAAAAAATCCATTGCAGGTGATGGTCAACTGAGTTCCATGCTTGCAGGTGATGGTCAACTGAGTTCCAAAACTTGCAACCTTCTCTTGTTCCTAGATGATTGCTGATGGGTCAGCATTTGGGGAGCAACAGATCCCCAGTAGTAGGCAGCAGACATCGTGCATGATATGTCCGTCCAAGCAAATGTGCTGTTTTCATTGCTCTAATGGTCCAGCTATCAATACAGATTGCTGATGGAGCAACCGATGACAAAATTTGGTATTTATAGACATACAGAGACTTTGCATAAGTGTAGAACCCTTATAATCCGAGTGCAAAGAAGTACATGCAACTGATGTTGAGCAACCTGAAAGCCTGTCTTGACTGCATTGCTGATGGCATAGCACTTAGACACATGCACATGTAGAGTGTGCACACCAGAGTGCTTCATCTGCATGACATCAGGCAAGAGGTGACTAACCTAGCTTGCCCCATTGTGATGAAAGAGTGCCTGTGGTGACTGCATTGCTGATGGCTGTGGATTGAGAGGATGCCAGAGCAGTGGTGGTTGGGATAGCCATGCTCACTTCCACCCCTGGCTCTCCATTGCCCACGGCCATGAGGTGCCGCCTACCTGCTGTTGATGTCTGCAGAAAACCACATGGTTGCGTCAGTGCGTGTCAGCAAAGCATTGGCGTCTGCCCCAGGAATCTGTCACAGGAATCTGCCACAGGAAGTTGCTACCGTAAGGTGCACAATGATATCTGGTGCACAATGAAGCCTGCTAGTAAGGTGCACAATAAAGCCTGCTAGCAGTCTGCAACTCTACAGAGATGACGCTGCTAGCAACATGCAACAAAGATAGTGTTTTTTGGCAGCCTGCTTGCTGGGCATGTCTGCGTAGAAGAGTGGCAGACTCATCAGCAGCAGGTCTAAACTGGATTTGTTTTTTATGCAACACTCTAGTACCACTTTTGCAAACTGCCTGCATGCAGTCTGCATGTGCCCAAGTGAAATTTCGCCTACGTGCCATGCAAAAATGCTCACAGATACCATCAAAGCTTGTCTCTGACAAGCCTGCAAAGTTACAAACCTCATATCTTGGGAATCTACAAGGCAATCTGGTGTATGTCTTACCCCAGCAATGGTGTTTTCAACTGTCAAAACAATCTGTGAGGCTGTCAGGCCAGAGTTGAGGAAAGTGGCGACACCCTGTGTTATGATGCCTTGGTTGGTAGTGGTGAAGGGTAACACAGCTGACCCAAAGATTTGCATGTCCAAGGTGAGAGTTGCTGATTGCCCTGCACAGCATGATACATTGAGCATCCCATGGAAAGCTTCAAAGTTACAGGGAGCCGTCAAGTTCCCAACACAGCTGCTGACATGGGCTGTTGCCAGCTGCTTGCCATATCTTCGTACCTTGGACGACAGCTAGCAGCACTGCCATCAAGACTGCTGACAATAGACTGGAGGCCCTGGTGAAGCCCATGCTGTGCTGGCGAAACTGACTAGTCTATAGCAAGCCGCGGGGTGTGATCGACTGACGATCCGCAGGTAAGCCTCGACGACACTGTGGCCTGAATGTCGTGACTTGGGCTTGGCCTGAGCAGATAAGTATGCTGAGGTGCCGCAGAAAGCAGAGCCCCCCACCCGGTTTTTCAACAAAAACCACTGCCCGTTAACGTTGTTAACCCCACAGCAAGCTGGACAGCGTCTCACGCAGCGGGGTACACGCACAACTGCTTTGGGCTGCTAGTCTACGCGAGCACGTTCGGCTGGTATGGTTTCAAGCACAGCGCAGACTGTTAGGAGGTTCGGAGTTTCGACGGACGCGGATCGACAGCTGTGACGCTCGCAGGCCACAATAACAGCGGGTAACGCTGAGATTACTCTTCTCGAGCGCGAGCGCGGCGCCACACCTGACAACTCGAGCGAAAGCGTTCGACGTTACTTGATGATGGCAGCGGTAACCCCCAGCCAGCTGGACTCGGAAGTGCCAGGATGCGTCGAGCACGCCGCAGCCGACCGTCAATGACTAAAGGCTCTTTGCGCTTTCTCATGGCGCACCGCCAACCTTCCTATGGCGGTTTAGGCTCACGTGGAATGAAAAGACGAATAGGCATGGAGACGAGCGGGCGGACAGTCTGCCACTGTGCCAGCTTGACATTCTGTTAGTGGTATGTCGAAACTGCAATCTCCAGCAAAGCTCGGTAAACTGCCGGGATTAGTGCGTACATAGAGAGTGTCACTGCAAAATGTATTGGTAGGCATGAAGGGGTTTCGTATGCATGTAGGAAGCTTATGACATTTGGTGTTGCAAGCAGCCAGCTGAGAGCCAACAAACATACCAGGGTACGCAAGAAGCCCTTGCAACTCCTCAAGCATGCATAGAATGTCATGTACAGCAACGACTATCAGATGGCTGTTACATGCTGTCCAACCTTTCATGCTATTGCCTATACCACTCAATCCTATGAAAGATGAAGTATACGCCGTTGTGTACTATAGTACAGCTAGCTAGAACTACATGATCTGCAAACATGTACGCAACAGAGATCTCTAGAGTAAGGCTGCTAATGTTACAATGTGAGCTGCCCTTCACTGCAAATTTCCAAACAAAAAAGATCCAATCTATCAAGGAAACAAAAAGATCGACTAGAGGACCCTGCGGCATGTGCTCAAGCTTGTGTTGCTGAACAAGGTCTGCAATACCATATATGTACAGCATGTGACATATAGTACAAATGCGAGTGTGTGATGCCAGCCTACAATAATACACAAGTCAGCCCCAATTCTGGCAGCGCATTGTCACCGAGCTGTAATAACATACAAATGAACCCCTATTCTGGCAGCGCGCATTGTCAGCGAGCTGTAATAACATTCAAGTGAGCTTCTATTCTGGCAGTGCATTGTCACTGAGCTGTCAAGACACAAACATTGTGGTTGATTTCGGAGCTGTGTCCACCTTCAGCTGAAAGATATCAGGTCTCGAGTAATGCCCTGAGGTGTCAAGCCACACCTTGGTATCCTTAATGTCATCTAGGTTGATCTCTGCTGTGACTAACTGCTCCTTACCATCTGTCGCTGGTCCAGCCAAGATTGGAGTGAATGGATGCACTATTGCAGTCCAGCCGCCACCTGGTTTGACAATGCTTTGAGGCCCAAGTGCTTTCTCCATGTAGTCTATTGACTCTTGTGAAGTCGGGCTTGACGCACAGACAACGAAGCATTGTGCGGTGAGGGCATGATTGAGCATCATTGCTTGCACTTGGGGATTGGCAACTGTCTCAAAGCCCCCAAAGCTTGAGAGCGCTGGCCAATGCGCTGTGTGAATCTGGACACGCTGCTCAGCCATTGCCTCCCTGCAACACAGTATGGCAATATGTCACACAACATGCAATTTGCACAAGTTGTTTCATGCCACAAAACTTTTGCGGGAGTTCCAACAATTGTGCAGCATGGAACGTCCATGTCGCTGCAAGGTGAGAAAGACTGCATGCAATCTACTGGCGTTGTACTCCTTAACACTGTGCACGTGAGTAACAAAGCAAACTACAGATGCACAGTACAGGTATGTCAAGCAAGTTGCACTGAAACAAGTGTTTTGTGAGCAGACTCCAGGTACATGTACCTGGCCAAATTCATGGTATGTTCCCAGCAAATCAGGGATCCTATTCGGCCGACTGAGCTGTCCCAGGCAAGCATCCCCGATCCATCGCCTCGTCCCCACACATACCGCTCTCCATAGGTTGGCACAAGCTTGCGGTGCACCCCTAGAAGGGTTCCATCTTTGTCATAGGCCACAGTGGCATTGTAGCAAGTCCTTCCCCCCTTGCATCTTTCGCTGATTCCCATCACTACAGCCACCCTGCACAACACAGGTTGTGGACTGTGCTCTTGTTGACACAGTAAACGCAAGTCCAGACGCAGTGCTGATGAAAAAAAGGTCAGGCTTAGGCTGCGTAGTGTACTGATGTGCAGGTTGAGATAATTACAGGGTGTGAGGAGAGTACCCGCAGCGCTGCACTGCAGCTTGCACCATAGACAGCTCAGCTCCTTCGATTTCCACTGACTGATCTTGATAGGTTCTGAGAAGACCATGTTGCAGAGGAGGAGGATAGCAATTGATGAAAATCTGCAAGCAAGGCAAGCTGATCTGGTTTGTTGCAAAGGAGGCCTACTGGCGTGACCAGAAGACCAGGCACTACAGTGAAACGTTCGACAGGCGACTATGGCAGGACCAGACTAGTTTATTACCGGAAATCCAGGTATGAACGTCTCTGGGAAGACTAGTAGATCAACTTCTTCGCTCTTTGCCCGCTCGATCCAGGCCACCGCCTTGTTGGCCGTCGACAAAGCATCCATGAACACAGGCGAAACATGGGCAGCAGCAACCTTCATCTTGAAGAATCGCTATTTTAATCTGTTCTCCATTCACCTGAAGAGCAGCGCTGCTAGTACGACCTGCAACAAGACGACATCTAAAGCAGGCTGTCGAGACCTATACAGCACAACATCTCTCTAAATGATTTCGCTATCGTGCTTGCTTAGCTCACAAGGCTGTATAGACACTGCGCGCTTGTCAGGACGACAGGAAGGCACCGCGCATCGGACAAGGTACTTTTGCGGAACCCCCGCCATTGTGACTAATTATTTTACTAATTACGGTAGGACTAAATTGCAAAAGTTCTCTGAAGCCTCCTGGCCAAAATACCGTATGCATTCTTGCCTGCCTACATCCCAAGGAAGGCTTGGACCCACGACAAGCAAGGGGGCGAATTAACCAGCTCTTTAGATAGGTATGCTGTTGCATACCATTTACGCATGCCCGGAAAAGGGTTGTGTCTCAAAACTGCTGTCTGCAAGCCCCGGGGCTAGTGAGCGGCGTAAAAAGTAGCTGCTGGCCTTGCTGAACATTGCCATGGAACCTGCACACTAGCAGAAGAAGATGAGGGCAGGGTCACGTGACTTTGAAAGACGAACAGATGTTGGAGACGAGCGAGGGGACAAGGCGAAACGCCAGCTTGAGTATTTTGGTGTTGCAAGCAGTCAGCTGAGAGCCAATAGAGGGTGACAGCGAGCTGATTCAGGTGTGAAACCGCGCCGAGAATGCCAGGAAAGTTGGCGGGGTTGTTCTCGACAACCACCTCGGCATCGCAGCAAGCGCAGCAGCTGGAGCAGCCGGCAGCTGCAAGCAAACCCACAGCTCTCCCCGATATATGCGAGCAATTAAGGGCCGTCCGCGATGCTGAGACGGTGTTGACAGGCAAGCATGTTGGAACACGCGCGAAACTTGGTTTGACTCGCGCTGCTACGGGGCGCACGCGAAACCCACCTAATTTCTGCAGGATTGCGCAACCTTGGAGAGGTGCTGCGAAGGTCCGATGCGGAAGAGATCCGCAGCGCAGTTCTGCGTCTGTCTCCAAGGCTGGATGAGCTTTCAGTGATATGGGAGACGCAGGCATTGGTGATGGACGATTCATATTCATTCTTTCAACTCCGATGTCTTAGCATTGAACAGCTCATAATGCCACGCTGCTCCTGCAGATTCGCCATGAACACATCAGCACAGCTTTGCTGCTTGTATCTGCACAGCTCGTTGAGCATGGTCAGGTCCAGAGTCCTGAGCAGCTTGATGCACCTTCCCAGCCAGCATCCCAGACCCAGACTGTGCTTGATCAATATGCTGACAGCATATTGGCCCGACATGCCAAACTTCTACATCAGCAGCTTGGCTCCACCATACAGAATAGGGCTAATGCCACGCTGTACCTGTTAGCTGCCATGACCAGCCGAGGCACTCCTCTCACGACACGACTCATCAAGACGCTTGACATGAGCTTGCCTGCTCTGATCAACCTGGCTCATCCACCAAAGTGAGACTCATTGCTGCCATGAGTGCTTCTAGCTGTAATTCATTGCTCAAATAACACCAGAAGCCACAAATGCCCTCTGCCGTATTTTGGACTACCTTGAATCCTGGGGATGCAACAGGCTGTCACATGGAAAGCAGAAGCGTGCTAACAAGCGTTTGGTACAATAGCCATAGCATGAAGGGTCAAACAGGATATGATGGCCATCTGTCAGTTGCCATTGCTGTATGCATGCCTGCAGAGTTACAAGGGCTTCTTAAGTATGTTCACAAGCAAATCCAGTACACTGTGATGTCAGACAAGTGTACACTCATGCGGCAAAATTGCAGGAAGAAGAGTGATGACACAGCTGGCAAGAGCTCATTACTAAGGTCCTGGGGGGACAAGGACCCCCTGAAGCGCCCTTCATGTGCCCTGCTGGTCACCCTGGCACAGACTATCCTGCGTCATGCGGACGCACACACGCTCACAACAGTGGTCTCCTCTAGGCAAGCCAGCTGCCTGCACAAACTGTTGCACACGGACACATCCCATACTTTCTGGTTATAAAACAGACGGTTGGTCCATTTGCCTGCAACCCCCATTCAGTCGCACCCCTTGCTCTGACTCCAATCCTGCCGTCCAACATGTGGTGCCTTGTCTGCAGTTACAGACAGCCTGGTGTACAGACATTCACAGCGGCTGCACGTTTGCAGCTGTGTACTTTGCTTTGTGGTTCAGACGTTGTTTGTTATTGCTGCCTGATGCATTCAGCGCCCATGCTAGAGCTTTGGTATGTACAAGGTGCATTGTGTCTGTATGTTGGATGGGAATAAGAAAAACATCAATGTGTTTGCTCTGCAGGCCATTGATGGCGGCTCTGCTGCAACACCTTTCCGTTCATCCTCATGCAGTGGTCATCGAAACCCTAGAGCTGATTGGGCGCAAGATACTGCATGAAGCACAGGGCTTGCCAGCATCCCTGCAGGCTGAGGCTTTCAGTGACACTGCTCTTCTTCAGGTGACCTCTGGACAGCAAGATTTGATGGTATAAGGTCACCATGAAGAGAGCCCTATTCATGCTTGCATTCACAGCGATACATTGGTATGCATGTGTAAGTCATAGTTTGCCTCTATCATGGCTTGTCTGCAGTTGCAACAACTGACTATGCTCCTTCAACCATTGCAATTGGGCAGGCAATTGGGCAAGCAATTGGGCAAGCAACTGGGCTAGCAATTGGCCAAGCAACTAAACAAGCAATTCAGCGCTGAGAAATGCTCAGAACAGAGTGCTCTGGAGAGACAAAACTTACTCTGCTCGCACCTGGGTCACCATGAGCCAGAAATTATTGTTACTATTACTATTATTATTATTACTACTGTGCTGCAGCTGGCTTATGTAAGTGAAAGGGAAGGCGGCGGTCGCAGAGCCCTTGATGCATCAAATGCAGCACATAACATGCTTATGGCCCTGGGCACCCACCGCTCCCATGGGATGCTACCCACCCTTGAGGGCAGGGGGGGTCATGAAACAGAGCCAGAGGGTGAAGAAGACTACCAGAAACCATCGACAAGTGCAGGTCAGCTGTTGCCTGTTAACCACCAGCTGCAAATTCCGCATTGCTGGAACCGATCCCTGAAATCAAATGGTACTTTCTGACCTGTTTCAAGCCATCACAGTGGTTGTGGCAAGCAGTGAAGTTGTGGTCCTTTGACCTTTCAGCCAAACTGCTTTCTCAAGCAAAATCCTTTTTCTTGCTCAGTGGCACTGATGGACACAGAACTTTGGTCACAGATCAGATCAGATCAGATCAGATCAGGTTAGAGCGTCAAAGGCACAGCAGTAGTGTCACCAACTTTGCATGCTATCTTGACAGACACAATAATGTGAGTGTATATATGTACACTGTTGCAGATCAAATCGCTGTCACATCTGCCACAAAGCCTCATGCAGTCACACAAAGACCTCCAGCAACGTGACAATCCTCATGAAGTTGGTAAGTTTGCAACTAGAAGCGTTTTTTCATCATAGTGTGTGGGAATTTCATCGAATCAGTCTTTTGCCAGCAAACTTTTGATTCCTGCTGCAGGTCAAGCGAGGTTATCCCGGCTGTTGCACAAGCTGAAGGTGACAGAGATCGACAGACATGCTGAGCTGCTGTTAGCGGTAGCTTCTGCCTCGCCTACCATGGCAGTTGATTACCTGAGCAGCTGCGCGCTGAATCTGGAGCCTAAGGCTTCTTCTTCTAAGTGGCTTGTCGGCATGACACTTGTTAGTCAGCTGGTGCAGGCAGCAGCAGAGGCTTCAGATTCCTTTCAGGCATTGATCAATGGGTAACATGCTGCCCATTTGGTTTGACAAGCTGCCTTTTGTTCAAGTGATCAATGGGTGCACGGCTGCCCTTTGTTTATTGGTCTGCCTTTTGGACAACTAACCAACAGATGTCTTGCTGTTCAGTGATTGGGCATACAATGCCTTTGAGTGTCATTCCTCTTGGTGTCGTTTTGGTCTTGGTTGTAGATTGCTCATTGCTTGGCTTAGGGTTCTGCACAACCCTAAATCAAGACCTTTGATCCCATACTGACTGCTGCTGGCAGCACATGCTGCAAAAGCTACACATCAGTCTTGTCGATGCACTGACATTTGGACAGAGCATAAACAGATCAAGGTGCGCGTACCAGTGGTATCTTTCTAGTTTGTGGTACTGCCCAATGCTGCAGCTTAGGCTTTTCCCTTTCACCAACCATGTTATCAGCTGACATATAGCTTCCAAATTGATATTTTTGCTTGCCTTCAACAGGAATCAGAAGCCACCACAGTTGAGTAGTTCTCTAGTACAAGCCTTCATACGCCAGGTGTCGCCCCCATGCCTACCCAGGGCTGTTCTGTCCAAGGGCATTCAGCACCCAGATGCCCTAGTGCGGCACACCACGCTCTGCACGCTGCTCAAGGTCCTTCAAACGCTGACAGAAGCTTTTCAGAAGCTGCAGACAGCAACTCACAAACTCAGTGGACTCTACTCAGATGAGCCAGCAGATCATGCTCCCGGTGCTCAGAGCTCAGTCATGTTCCCTCAGCCTCTCAGTACTCAGCGTTCTGATTCAGCTCAGCTCAACTCAGACAATGATACTCAGCTTGATGCTCTGCAAAGGGCTGGAAATGCTGCTTTTTTATCACTGTTGCAGCAACAGCTACAGGATGCTCCCTTTCTGGTAGACGCGTCCCAACAGCAACAGCCAAGTCTACTGTCACAGTGGACAGCTTTCACACTGCACTTGCAGCAGGCCTTCAGAGCTAGATTCCCTGACCCTCAGTCCCTCCTGGCAACTCTAACCACTCTGCAGAGGGACAGCACTCTATCAGCCCCATCTGGCGCAGGAGCTGACTCAGCAGCTGAGACAGCCCCTGACTCAGCTCAGCTTGAGCTAGACTCAGAGCTGTCGAGTCCTGCTGTGCCTGGAAACCCCTCAGCAGCAGCAGCAGAGGATGTACAAAGTCAAGAGGTTGACAGTGGAGATGGCATGACAGGGCAAGAGCTGACCACTACGGTGTTGTTCATGGTTTTAAAGGCATACCAGAGCTGCTTGCCAGAAGCCATGAGTGACAGCCGCATGGATGCTGTTGGTCTCATGCCACAGGTCAGATTTTGTGTGGCTTGCAGTTATGCTTAGCTTCCTCCTGCTGATGTGGCTCAACTCCTGCTGATGTGGCTCAACTCCTGCTGATGTGGCTCAACTCCTGCTGACATGGCTCAACTCCTGCTGACGTGGCTCAACTCCTGCTGAACTCCTGCTGATGTGGCTCAACTCCTGCTTGAAGCTCTGAGCTCACTCAATGACTGAGCCGGCTCAGCAGAGCCAATAGCAGAGCCATGAGCTCAAAAGCAAATGCAGACTCTGCTGGCAACAGCTTGATAATGTTATAGCACTGAGAGACTGAGTTTGTTTCCAAGACGCAAGGCGTGTGTACAGGCATGTCAAGCACATTTTGGTGTGTTGCTTCGGTGCACTTACCAGAACAAGCCCAGGGCCAGAACGCACTGACACACGTATCCTTCCCTAAGCCAAGCTTCACCTGCCATGCTGTAGCAAAACCAGAATTGTGAAAATATGACCTGAAGCCTGAATATTTTGTTGTTTGACAACTTTTGATCAATTTGCAGGATGTCCTCGGCTTGCCAGTGTTGCAGCAGCATGCTTTGCTGGAGCTTCAATTGGTCATGTTTCCCTCCAGCTCCCTCTTGTCCCCATTAGTCCACCCTCTGGTAGCTTCCAACACCCAGTACTCAGCGGCCAGCTTCCTGCCTGTCCTGAAGCTGCTGACTGGATCAGCATCACATGGTGTCCGCCAGCTGGCAGGCCAGCTGCTGACTAGGCGCATGGTAGACCTGTTGGGTGGGGCTTTTGAAGATGAAGTAGCCCTGTGGGTGGGGCTGTTGCCAAAGAACCCCAATGCTGAAATTGCTGATGCCACATGGATGATGTAAGGCTGCAACTGTGAAGCATGTGCAGTCCACACCACAAATGCAGTTCTGATGCGTTATATTAGGTGCCTTTTAGGCAGCAAGAGTCATGCAGAAATGCATTCTTAGCTCAAAGCAAGTCATGCATGAAGTGATGCGTGAATCACAGCTGTGCATCAATTCTGGTCCTGTCTGTGCAGGTGTGTGGATGGGGTCCTAGGGTTTTTAGCTGAAGCCCTAGCAAGCTTGGGGCGGCGGCCTCAGTTCTACTGGGGAGTGATGCAGTCCCTGCTGCCATCTCAAACTCCTGCTGCTGAATCAGGTAGACTGCAAGATGACTCATTTTTTGTTTTTCAGCTGCCTGGGCAGCGGTTGCTTTGCATCAGTCCCTGGTGGTTTTCTTCAGACAGTGGTGTTACTGCTCGCACAATGGACAGACTTTTGTGTGCGGCTGCAGGCAGGCCCCCCTCAGACCCACCCTTCAGCCTACTGCCCATTTCTGCTGTCCAGCAAGCTTTGAAAGTTGCCTGCTCAAGCAAGCTGCCTTCAGAGTCCCGCACATGGGTCTCAGCATACACAGCAGCGGTCACAGCACAGCTGCTAAGGATTCAAATCGATCCTCAGCCACTGTGTTGTCTTGTGATTGGTCTTTTTCAGCAAGCAGCTGATTCCAAGTCAGCAGGTGTCATCTCAACTGCCCTAGCAGCTGCTGGAGAAGTTGAGCTGGACGCTGCCAAGGCAGCAGACTTACCTCTAAAACATGCTGAGCATGCTGTGGTTCTCAGCTTGCCAGTCGAGGCCCAGCCTTTAGCTTCCCTCCAAGGGTTTGCCCAGGACCTGCTCAGCCGGTGGCAGAACCATGGCAGAACCTCGGAAACCAACCCCAGCAAGCCTGTTCAAGCTGACCAGAGCGCCAGCAACACTCCAGAAGCTTCCACGCAAGGCAGTAAGAAGAAGCGCAAGGGGGAGGGGGTCCAAGCCTCAGGCAAGGTTCAAAGCAGGAAGAAGCAGAAGAGCGGCCCTGAGGCAGAAGAGTCTGCGCTGCATTCCATTGCTGAGACACTCCAGGCAAGAGACAGATATCAGCAGCCGTTTTGCTGCCTGCCGTGACCACTGTCAGTCATCATTCTGCTGCAGAATGTGTAATGCAGCTGCTGTGCCGTAGCCTTGTTCAAACAAGCACCTGCCTGATGGGTTTAGGATGTTCCCTATGCCTTTGGGCCATGGCCTATGGTCATAGCTCCGGGCTGCCGCCTCAGGAGGCTCCCATTATGATGGCTGAAAGTATTTTTCTTCTTATTATTATTTTGTCTTTCATCTTTTTGATGTGTTGCATCTTGACAGCTGAGTCTTTTGGTGGTCAAGCTGGATGTCTCATGCATCGTGACATATGGAAGCGCTCCTCCAGGGATCTGGTGTCGGATCCCTTATGACATTACCAGCTTTGCAGGGCCAATGAAACTGTAGATGCTCAACAATCTGCGGGTGAGCTCAGTTCCTAATTCCTTTGCTTGCAGGTGGAGATGCATGGATCAGGGGTTGCAAGGCGCCTGGATGTTCTGCTGAGCCAGTATGAGCATCAAGCGTTATCAGAAGTCAGGTAAATGTTCAGCATAATAACAGTAATACTAATTCACAGGCGTTCCAGCTAGTTGTTTTTGCCAGGTACCCACTAGGTGTGCCTCAACCCTAGTCCTGTGAGCCAACATGCACCAACATGAGACACTAAGGTGTTCAGCATGTTGACTGTTCAGCCTGTTGACAAAAAGTTAACATTGGACACCTGGGAATACTTCGATGCAGTTCTCTTTCGCCCAGAACTAGTCTATGGGTGTCTACAAGTGTGTTTCAAACTGCCTGTTTCAGACATAAGAAACACTATCTACTGGTGTGGTTGACCAGGATACTGATGCTGTCTACTGATGTGGTTGACCAGGATACTGATGCTGTCTACTGATGTTGTTGACCCTTGCAGATGTCTGTCACAGACACGTGGTATGACAAGGTGATGCTGTGTGTTGTTGGACCACATTTGAGATGTGATCTG
>JAABUK010009875.1_pt1 | contig 12906 bp, 2 predicted proteins | sample 5559141 | NCBI WGS metagenome assembly JAABUK01 (sample SAMN10711869, study PRJNA513367) | rock metagenome | isolation source: Antarctica rocks | place: Antarctica: Victoria Land, Pudding Butte nord | collected 2016-01-03
CTTACTATATATAATATCTTTAATACTATTAAATAAATAATCAAAATATATTTTAAAACTATATTAAAGTTTATATTATTTAATTTTATAAATATTATAACAATAGATTTAATAAAATTATTAATATAAAATAAATAAAATGAAGTAATATAAAAATAGAAATTTATTATTATTAATAATTCATATGAATTGATTTTCAATAAATCTAATAAATATATTCTTCACACTCTTTATATTGTTAAGCAGTATAATTTCTTCGAATTCTTAATATATTACTTTTTTCTACTTCAATTAAATTATTCTTTAATTAAAATATTGATTGAAATAAGCTTCGCAATGATCCGATCCCAACCCGGATGGTTCGGTCCGGTCTGATTCTTGGTCCGATCCGATCTCAAATATAGAGAGATTAAAGACCGATCGGTCTGATTCTAAATGAGCTGAAATCAGATCGGATCAGATCAGATCGATTAAGAGTTTATTAAGAGAAAATAAGTCGTCAAGAGTTCAGATGAATATTAAGAGCTCGAATATATCTTGATATTATTCTATTCATAATTAATTTCTTTAGAATTTATTTATTTTAATCATTATTCTAACTCTATATTTTCTAGATTATAATAAATATTAACTACTTTCTTCTACTTATTATATATGTTAATCTAGAGTTTCTAGTATTAGTAATCCCTCTTAATCTTATATATAAAGAATTAGTAAATTATAATAATAATTATTAACTCTTATTAAACTTCTGCTCATCTTTAATCTTATTATTCTCACTAATAAAATTTATTAAATTAAAATTTATCTTATTATCTTCTATTTTCTTCTTCTTTTTCTCTTCTTTTAGCTCAGATATTACTTAAACGTGTTAAAATTTCTCACGCATATTAAAGCGATCATTATATATTAGCATTATTAATGCTTAAATAATGTTAGATTAAAGATTATATTATTAATATAAGTAGATATCACGAGTCTAATTAAAAAGTTGTTTAACTTCAATATTAGCAGCTGAAATTATTAAGTAATCTCGCGCGATTAATATTAAAATAAATTATGTTTATTCAGCTTATTTTTAATATTTAAGAATATCTTGTGAATTAAGATTAAAAACTATAAAGATTATTAATTAATTATTATACTAATTATTATATTAATACTTATTATATAAATCTATTAGATATTATAATATTTATTTCTCTTCTAAAGAAAAAGCTACTCTGCGTTTCTTTTTTAATAAGATTTCTAAATCTAACGCTTTTCATTTTTAGAAAGAAATTAAGCTTTATTAATAAGATAATAAAGTAGAGAATACTATAGAGATTATTATAAAAGAGCTGAAGAATGATTATAAAGAGAAAAGATTTATTAATATAGACTGATGAGAATTTGATATATATAAATATTTCTGAAAGATATCTCTTAAGATCTGATAATAAATCTTATATTAAAGAAAGTTATTAATAATTATATTAATACTTATTTTAAGAATTATACTTACTTAGTTATTTATGTTATTATATCATTAATTATCATTATTAAATATGTTAAGTTTATACTCAGAAGCTAAGATAATAATTACTTCATAAATATTTTCAAGATTGTCTTTAATATTATTGTAATATTATTAAAGCTTCGACTTTTCATTATTTAATATTATTTATAATACAATCTTTCAAAGTAATTACTTTTACTATAATTTAGATATCTGTTTATCAAGATAATTAAATAGTTTCTTATAAATCTGAAAGACTTTCTAAATTATTAATCTATTATCTATACTTTCTATAATATTAATAAATAAATAAAAAGAATATAATAATTTAATTAAATAATCGATATATTTTCATTTCTTAGAAGTAAGATTTTCTATTCTTTATTTACTTAAAGTAAAGATCTTGATTAAATTTCTAAGACTTCGAGCTCGTATAAATATTTAATATATTAAATTTCATCTTATAATAATATCTTATATTAAATTAAGAGATCATTAATAATTATTCTAAGTATCTGCAAATCTCTCATGTTATTATATACTTGTATTAACGTAGATAATAAGATCTCAAATCTATAAATAAGATTAAAATGATGATGATTATTCTTATATCTATCTAGTCTATAACTAATAAGGGATTCTGTGTGTTTATGTAATAGAGAACTCTCTGGAGAATAAAACCTATTAGTACTTTGTATTTCCGGCAGTTAGTTTCCATTCTGTACCGCCAAATCTCTTCCGGTTTTCAGTATCGAGTCCCAACATCTTCTTACGAATCTCAATAGTTTCTTTCTATCCCGCCCGAGAATCTAAAACTCCTCTTCATATCACGCCCGGAAATCTATTTAAGAATAATTTGTGATATCTGCACTTATAATACTCTAGTTTTGATATTCTGCGCTAAAGATTAGAGTCTATCGCAGCTTATTATAAATCATTATTAAGATCTGAGAGTATTCTTATCTGCTATATAATGTTTCTTGTTATATAATAAACGGAATAGCTAATATCTAGCTACTATCTTTTATAACTTATTACTATTATTTTATATAAATTATAATCTTTATAATAAGAATAAAGCTTTCTATAATATAATCACAGAAGTTAATAACACTCTTATAAGAACTTATAACTTAAACTCTTCTTTAATTCATTTTCATATTATAGAAAATAAAGAATAGTTATTTTGTTCAGTAAAATCTCTTCGCAATTAGATTTAATCTCCTATTATTTATATATTTCTATTAAAATCTTTTACTTCTTCTCACATAATTCGCATTATAAGATCGGATAGAGAAAGTAATTATTTCTGTAATAGAAAGATCGATTTTTATATGATCGCATGATTATAATTTCTCTCGTAAACAGATGATTTCTTTATAGACTCTTATATCTATTTATTTATTATATGCTTATCTGTTCTATACATCTGTAAAGATAACTTTTCATAGTCTCTACTCTCTAATTTTGTTTTTAAGCTCATCTTAATTTTATTACAGAGTGATTAGTTACGCTAAATATCGCGTGAAGATATAAGCTCATCATCTCACTAATTATGATCAGTTTATTAGTTAGACTCTATGTTCTCATAAAGAGTATAAGATTAAAATAAAAATTAATATAATTTAATAATTAAAATAATAAGTATTTTTTTCAAAGTTTATAACACATTGTTCTGCTTATAAGCATTAGAATATCTCTCATATTAAGTGAAATCATCATTTCACTCTATAATAATTTTGTTATTTTGTAATTTAATTTTAATATGTGTGATAATATTCTTCAAAGTCAGTTAAATAATATGTGAAAGATAAGATACTCGTGATAAAGTATTAAGTTCTTCTCTCAAAATATTTAAAGTATTAATAAGATGCTTTACAAGCTTATTATTATTAACTACATTATTACTTATTATTATTAGAACTCGCTTTTTAATAATATTATATTACTTAAGAGTATTAAATAATATTTAAGCTAAATTAACTTTACTATACTTATTCTAAAGATGTTCAAAGTTAAGAAGAACTTTAATATATTTTCAATTAGTATTAATAAAATATCTATTATAATATTAGCTGTAATACTAATTATTGTTTTAATTATATAATCTTATTCAGTAATAATTATAAAGATAAGCTTATTTAAACTTTACTAGTAATTAAGTGCTATTAATATTATTATATTTAATGGAATTTAGCTGAGAATTGATTTATAAGCTTTCTTAATCTATTACTTTAAAGAGTTTTAAAATTAATAAGAAGTAAGTATTTTAGATAAGATAGTTGTGTAAGAGATTATGTAAATCTATTTCTTAAATTTAATATACTTTACTAAACGAAATAATAATTATAAAGCTGTAATCATTCTAATAATTTATTAATCAAATAATATTTAATTAAATTCTTAAATATTAGTTAATATTATCTTTTTTAATTTCTAAAAATAATAAGCTTTATTCTAATAATTATTATAATTATAAAGAAAATATCTCTTTTCTTTAAAGAAATATATTGATATTTTACTTATCCGATCTCTTAACTTATTTTTTATATTCTTCAGTTTAAAGATATTAAGTAAGAGTAGAAGTTCTAGCATTCTTAATATAAGAATATACTAAAATTGCTTCACATCTTTTATATTAAGCTGCTGATAATTCATTATTAAGTAATACACATAACTGTAAATACTCTCAGATAGAAGTCTTTAATTTAGTAATATCAAATTAAATTTGTGACTTAAAATACTCTTTCCATTAAAATATAATAGCTTATTACTAATTCTATTTTATTAAGTAAGCTTTATTAAAGAGAATATACTTATTCTTATAATGCTTTAAATTATAAGTTCAAGAAAAGATATAAGAAATAAATAAAGATCTAATATTAATCTTACTAATATTAAATTCTTAAGAAGTACTTAAAGATAAATCTTATAATATAAGTTATATTAATAATTATAATAATCAGCTCAGAGTTCTATAAGAGATTTAGAAAGACTACTTATTAAATACTTAAATAATTATAAATAATAATACTTAAAATATAATAAATTTAGTATTAATATTAGTTTTATTATAATTATAATAATAAATTAAAATATATCTAAAAATCCCATAATTTTATTATTATAATAATAAAAGAAGATGATTATTAGTATTAAGTAATTTTAATTGCACTAATTATATTAATTATTACATTAATTAACACTAAATCATTTTAGTAAGCTTTAGCTTACTAAAAAATCTGATTTCTACTTAAAGACTTATCTAAAATAGATGATTTTAAATAAGATTATTTAAATTCTTCTTATAAATACAAGTCTTCATCCACTCTTATAAAGTCTTTTTAACAGTCAACATTTTCAGAACCTTTCAATAATTAACTTTCTAATTCGAACGAACTTCAAATTCATGCTTAACATAATAGACTCTATCATCAGATCATTACTTAATAGATTTAGAAAAATCAACTTATTTCTTATTCTATATAGTTTACTAGACAATTCGAAAAGTCGTTCTAAGTTTATCATCTGTTCTCTAACAGTTCTGAATATCTTCAGTGCTTCTGATATGCATTCAGTTAGCTCTGAACACACAATAATAATCTAAGTATCTATTATAACTTTCTAACTATTTATGTTCTTCTTTAATCATCATTATCACTCTATACTCTTAAGATACTTAAGAGTACTTATTATAATCTTTTTAATTCTTAAAATATGTCTTTGAATATTAAAATATATCTTTTAGATATTTATAGATATCTAGATAGATTATTACTATGTTTATTATTATGAGGATGTTGAATATGCGCCTTAATACGACTGATTACGAAGGAAGTTGAGAGGGCAGATTTTGCTGTATTACATGTATAGTGAAATAGTTGAATTGATAGCTGCACTAAGTGAACGTCAAAATATTAGATTTTGTAAAATTAGAAGTGAAAAATATGTAAAATTGTATTATTTATTTGCGTCTCTCTTCTCTTTCTACTTATTCTGAGTATGAGTCATATATATAAAGTTAAACGCAGATATAAACTGAGAGTGTTATTAATAGAAAGCTATTCTCTATTATACTTATATTAACTTAGAATTCTTCTTTTATATATAGCTCATCATAAGCTATAAAGATCAATATTGAAGATAATTGAATCGCTATTAGATTCACACTAACAGTATAATATTTAATCGCGAATGCGCTCATTAAAAAGATTGGAAATAGAATATTAAGCTGTTCTATATATAAGATAGAGCGATCTTTAATACTTATTTAGACGTCTGCTTCTCAATTATTATTATCGCATTTAGTTTAATATATAGCTATTAACTTAACTTTAATAAGCTTAGAAACGCGCTACTATATCTTATTCTTTTACTTAAAATTAAGAGATGAAAGATGATTATTAGAGATGTTGAGCGTGTCTATTCTAATCTGATTTAGTTATTAATTACTAATAGAATATTTAAGTCTATTTAAGATTTTGAATTAATAATACTTATGTTTATTAGAGCTGAGCTGATTATATCTTGTATAAATATGTTTTATATGTTTAAATCTATTAAAGATTCGATATTGTTTTCTATAATTAATTCTAGCTTTTTATATTATAGTGGGAGTCTGTGTAATATAAACTGCAATAGCTTTGTTTTTTAATGAAGAATTAATATCGATGTTAATAATAGAAAATATATTAGAATCATTATTCTTTGCAGAAGTTAAGTTACTATTATATGATTGTCTCTCATTATCGTTCTAAATTAGTTATATTCTTTAATAATGAGTTGATATCGGCATTAATAATAGAAGATGCGTTAAAGTTATTACTTTCTATAGAAGTCGAGTTACCGCTTTATAAATATCTCTTATTGCTATCTTCTATTAACTGCGAATATCTTAATTAATCTTGATTACTCTATTATCTAATAAATCTTTGAGATATTTATTATTAGTATGCTATTATTTTACACGCGAAGATAGTCTCATATCTATAAGCATCTTAATATAGAATAGAACTGTTCTGCTATATTAATATTAATTATTTGATAAGCGCTTTGAAATATTAAGAATCTATAATCTTTTAAAGAAGAATATATAAAGAAGAACTCTAATTATAAAAAACTTAGACGCAGACTGAGTAAGTTATTAAGAAGAACTTATAACACTGTTTTATTAATATGCTTATAACTGTTTATATATATTATTAATATGTTTATGAATATTTGCATTTATTATTGATATAAAGTTAAGTATCTTAGAAAGCTTTATATTCTTAGAGTATAAATTATAGAATAATAGAATTCTGCTGATAATAAGTTATTCTCACTTTCTGAGATTGATATTTATACTCTGCTGAAGGATGATATTATTGTGATAGATTTTCTTAAATAGAGATAATTATATTAAGTCTGAAAATCCGCAGTACTATTAATATAATTGATAAACATCGCTTAAGTCTTCAGCTCATTTACTAACTATTATTTTTATGTCACATTCATATTTAAAAGAATAGGGCGCGTGACTTCTTTTAATCTTAACAGCTTTTTATTAATTCTAAAAGTATATTATATTAATTTCTATCTGCTTCGTAACTCTTACTCTCAAACGCGTTATTTATGAGATTAATAATTTCGATATTATTCAGCTCTTTAACACCTCTCTTTATTATATTCAGTATTAATATCGCTGTAGTATTTATTAGAATCACTCTATCTTCCCGCTTTTATCTTATTGTAATCTTATTGAATACATTTATATTAATGAATTCATAAATATAAATATTAAATTAAAACTCATTCTTATAATAATAATCACGGATAATATACTGATTAAGATTATTATTATTATTTAATGATTTAATTATTAAGATTCGCTTTATTCTTATAAGAATAATATTAGTGTCTTCTACTCTTAATATTATAATAATATGCTGAATCTTATTAGTTTAATAGACATGAATTATAGCATCTCGATCTTTAAATAATAATTGCGCGTGTAGAAATTTGATTGTATATTGATTGTGAAGAAGATATTGATTAAAGTTAGTTTTTGTAGACTTAACTAAATAATTATGTGAGCATTATTAGATTACTTTGAATATTTATAAATAACTGTAAATATACATGAATAACTGTGAATATATGTAAATAATTATAAACATACGTGAATAATTGTGAATATATATAAATAATTGTGAACATACTTAAATAGAACTGAGATATATTTGAATATTTTGAAAGTACTGAGATATTCTGCAGATAAGATAATATATTATCTGAAGTATTATTGCGCTTATAATAATCTTTATAAATAAGATCTTCTATATTAAATAATCTTAATTATCTTCTTTCTTAACTTTAATAATAGATTTAAGAAAAGATATTTTCGGGCTGTGCGCTATAATATTATTGATGTTAGTTAAGTAGAATTTTTTTTTAGAGTCTTTCAGATTCGTGTTATTGAATAGACTAACTATCTTCAGATCTTCGATCTTAATAAGATTCATAATCTTTATCAATTCTTCTTTTATTCTTATCTCTTATTATCTATATTTCTTCAATCTTAGTATTGAAAATATAGCGCATGCCCGACTTAAATTATAAATAATAGAACTGACTAGTTTGAATTATTTTATCTTTATATATTTCTTTTCCAATATTAAAATAAAAACTTGATTAACTGCTTTCTATATAATCATTATATTACGAACTTCAATCTTATAATATTTTAGTTAAGAAAGTAATATAATAAACTTTCTGAATTATAAATAATTATATTCTTACTGAATTATTATATTTCGAAGTAATGTATTTCAATCTTGCATTTTTTTATTATCATTCTTCTTCTTAATAAAGTTCGTATGATCTTCCTTATTATTCTTTTTTAGAAAGATCTTTAATTCAGTCTTCAGCTTCTTTAGCTTTTCTGAGATATATTTGAATTAGAATGATGAACTGAAGAAGTTATATCTATATTAAAGTAGTATTATTGACTCAATCATTAACTCTAAATCTTTTTTGAAAGAGGTGTTAAAGATGAGTTAAATATATAGCGGATCTTAATCTTTATTAAACTTATTTAGAAACTTAAGATATCTTATTTAATTTATTGTTTTATTAAGTTTTTAATGAAATTTATCGCGGAAATAACGATTATAATAAATGAGATTGAGTTCTCTTCTTTAAATCCGTGTAGATTAGCTGTCTTTTAAACAAAGTATTATAAAATGAGAAAGTTCAGAGCTTTTCGAGTTCGTGCGAAGAAAGTCGACGTCTTTCTTAATTATAATAAACTTAATAAGTGGTGTTAAGCTATTTATAAAACTTATATTGAGGAATTAATTCTTCATAATTAAGAATGATATTGATTGAAAGAGCATGCGTATTTAAGTAATTAGATAATCAGTATTAATCTATTAATCTTATTCGCGGAATGTGTTAATCATTAAAGTAAATAATATTATAAGTAGAGTAGCTTCTATTTATGATATTATTTTAAATGTAAAATGTCGATTAACGCAAGAATAATATATATCGTAAGATTTATTTAATAAACATTCTACGGATTTCAATTAAGAATATTTATTACTATCTTTACACAAATGTTTTAAAAAGTTATATTAAGTTTTAGTAGTTTAAATCTCACTTCATATTAAATTTAATCAGCGTTTATTGAGAATAACACTCGTTATTATAATAGACTGTATTGTTATAATTAGTATTACTTTATATTAACTGATAGATAGAATAGATAGAAAGAACGATAATAGCACTTATCTTTTTAAAACTAAATTTATCGCAGAGAAATTTATCTTTAAGAGGGATTCTCTTATTTATAAGGAAACTTTATCTCTTAAATTATAGAATCAGAAAAATCGCATAAACTTAATATTACTAATAGGATTTGATTGCTTCATCTTAATTAATCTGATTCTTAATAACGATTAACTTCTTATTCTTATTATATTTAAAGAATTAATACACTTTCTGCAGAAGCTTATTATTAAACTGTTCCAATATTCTCTGTTATTCTTTTCTAATTATAGTTCTCTCTAAATATTAAGTCTTCTTAATTTAAGCTTCAGCTTAAGTCTTAGAATTTATTATAATATCTAATATTAATTCTTTTACATCTATTTCGATCTCATTATTCTTATTAAACATTATTTCGTCGAACTTTATTCTTTCTTCTAATAAAGAATCATCTTCATTATAATAAAGACTTTGATTAAGATCGCCTCAGTAATAACATTATCTAGAATCTTTCTATTATAAGAGACTCGCAGGCTTTTCTCTGAGTAAGAATGATTGCTTATTATTTACTCAATAACTTTTAGTGTTAAGATTATAAGATATTAATTTTCTCGATTTAGTAATTCTAGACCGCTTTATAAAATATTTATTAATGTGAAGAACTTTTCAAGTCTTCTTAATAGCTTCTTAATTATTCTGTTCTTTAAATTCATTTCTGTCATCTTAACTATTAAAATTAAGTAAATTATCAGACGAATATTTAATATTAAAAGTTGAAACTTATATAACTAATCTTTTTAATTTTATATCTCTTTCTTAATTTCTTTTTAATACTTTCGAAAAAATATTTAGATAATCAGTATTATTATAATTATTATTATTCTTAACGCTATTTAATAGTATAGAAGAGTTATTATTATTACTTAATAATAAGTTAAATCTAAGATAAGAAGAGAGAGAAATAGATGCGTTTAAATATAAAAAGCATATTAATAATTAATCTCAAAAATAATAATTAGATTAGATATCTTACTTATTATATTTAGATAGGAGTGAATCCGATATTAACTTATATAGCTAATTGATTAATATTAGATCTGCATCTCTTTTATAGATTAAAATAAAGTCATCTTAATTATTATATCTTACTCGCCTATTAATAATCGTAGTTGTAAGAAGATCTTAATTTAAAGAATAATCTATTCGATCTTCGATTATATTCTTTAGAATATTAAAGCTAAACTCTTTAATCTTATTAACGCGAGTTCGATTCAGCTTAAATATATATTTAATTGAATGATCTTTTATAAAAAGAATGATTAATAGAGAAGATTGATTAGAAATAATAAAATATCTTGATTTTATTTCTTTATTATCGACTTTTATTATATTTAATATCCAGGATATATAATATTCGATCTTAGTAACTAATATCTTAAAGAATTAAGAAGAGGCTGAGAAATGTATTATTAAATAGAGAGAGATAAAGATCGGCTTAAAGCTCGAGTTATAACTTATTTACTAACGCGTATTTGATTATTATAAATGTCGCGAACTAACTTACATATATTAAGATTTATATCTTCACGAAATTCTTTCATATTTAGCACTTTATTAAATTCAGCTTGAAATATTACTTCTATCTTTAATTTATTAATGATAATATTGATTTTTACTTAATTAAAACTTGATCTTAAACTTTCTCCGATTAAAATGCTTTTATTATCTAACTTATCTTTAATATAATTTATAATTTCTATTTTGAACGCATTATTTAATTAAAGAATAACGAGATAAATCTTAAATAAATATTTTAATGAGGCGAGAATGATATATATATCTGTAGAATAGAGTCGTGTTATAATAATTAATAAGACGCTTTTACTATATTCTTAATGTAATGAAGAGTTCGAACACTTATAAAAGATTAAATATAAGGAATTAATAATTAATAAGATCTTAATAAAGTAGTAAGACTGTAATAATATGTCATTATATTAAGAGGGAGATCTGAATATAATTAGTAGTATATAATATTATAGTGTTTAGATTATAATAAATTTGAATATTTTTAGAACTTATTAATGTTTAATATCTTTAATATATAATAGAATTAATAAATCTATTTTAATCAATTATATTTATTTCTGCGGTGTTTAGATATGAATATCTTTGATGATTTTATAATATAATAAAAAAGAATGAGATAAAGATTTAGAACGCATTTTTAGTGTGTAAAGTATTAGAATGTAATCGGCTTTACTTTTCAGTTGCGTGTTATAATGGAATTCTGAATTAAGTCTATTATTAAAGATAAAGAAGATGGCTCAGCATCTTTCTATAATAGTAGAGAAAGAGAAGATGTTTACTATTATTTATATAGAGTAGACATTATTACTAATAAGTTTTGGTGTATTTAGTGCATTTACTATTATTAATATTAATTGTTGTTAGATATTTAAATTTATATCTATTTGTTCTCACGCTACTACTCTTAATATGATGTGTTAAGTAATATGATAAGTCGAGAGAGTGATAATAAAAGTGTAAAAGTGTGATTAAAGTATGAAAGTTTATAACTTGAATTTTGAAATAAAAAGATAATTATGAGATCTATAATAAATATTTATTGATAAATCAACTTCTGCGTAATATATATAATGATTAAACTTAATATATAAAATAATGAATATATTTTATATTAAATTCAATTTAATCTTTAATTGAGCTGTTATTGTGCGCTATATTATATGAACTATATAATATAAGAGATTTAAATATAATGCAGTATGTCTTGTTAAAGCGATGTTATTAATAGAGTGCTGACGGATAATTAATATTATGATTAGAAATGTAGAAATGATTTGAAAGATATTAGCTAAATTAATATTAGTTAAGCTTAATTAATTGTCGTAAGTTAAATATTTATGTATATATTCGCTTATATTTAAGCATTAATAAGTATATATAATTATTATCGAACATTATTAATTATTATTAATTTGAATAAGTCTGTTAGTTTATTTTCACTTATTCCGCGAATATAATTTATCTCTTTATACGTGACTGCTATAAGAGATATGATTAAAAATTTATTAATAATCGCGCTTATACTTAATATATTAAGAGTTGCTTATCAAAATTAAGAACTTTTAAACTTCGGAATATTGTTTTAAATACTGCGGAAGAAATTTATATATATAATTTATTTTATAAGAAGTCTTATTCGTCTTAAGTAGATAAAGATATCACTCTCAAAAGTTATTTTTAAGCTTCTTTAATAAAAGATAATCTTTAAGACTTGGAAAATCAATATGTCATCATGATTATATTGAATTCTAATTAGAGTTATGTTAATAATTATAATAGATCTCTTTAAATTAAGATGTGACGCTTATAATAATATAATCTATTTAAATTATTACTTTTAATAAAAGCGAAGTTTGAAGTAAAGGGGCGGGACAATCTATATTATTATGTGATAATGTTATATAGATTAGAATAGTTATGATCAGTTTTGCGCCGTTTATTATAATAATGAAGAAGTAAATATATTATCTCTTTAAATCTATTATTGATTTTAAGATTACTAAAGCGTTCTGAAAGAAAGAGATCATTATAATAGTTATTAATATCTTTTTTGAAAATGATAAGAATAA
>JAABUK010009876.1_pt1 | contig 12904 bp, 9 predicted proteins | sample 5559141 | NCBI WGS metagenome assembly JAABUK01 (sample SAMN10711869, study PRJNA513367) | rock metagenome | isolation source: Antarctica rocks | place: Antarctica: Victoria Land, Pudding Butte nord | collected 2016-01-03
ATGCACCGGCCGAGGAAGCACCCGCAGAAGAAGCTTCGGGCGACGCGCCCCCAGAAACAGAAACCGAAGACGCGCCCTCCGAGGGCGACGAGGACAAAACCGATCGTGCGCAGCCGGCCGAGCCGGCTGCTTCGCAACAACCAGAGGAGGGCTAGAAATGGCCGCCAGTACCGAAGAATGGATCGACGAGCTCAAGGGCATCTCCGTGCTTGAGCTGTCCGAGCGCATCAAGGCTCTCGAGGAGGCCTTCGGCGTGTCGGCGACAGCCGTCGCAGCGGCCGCTCCGGCTGGGGGTGGCGACGCTGCCCCGGCCGAGGAGGAGTCCAGCACCGTGGACGTAATCCTCACCGGCTCCGGTGAGAAGAAGATCCAGGTCATCAAGGTCGTTCGCGCGGCCACCGGCCTGGGCCTCAAGGAGGCCAAGGCACTCGTGGACGAGGCACCGAAGCCCATCAAGGAGGGCATCGAGCGCGAGGAGGCCGACAAGCTGAAGGCCGATGTCGAGGAGGCCGGAGGCACCGTCGACGTCAAGTAGCTCCCCGCGGCGGACAGACAGTTCTAAGAGGGGCCGCTGATTGCGGCCCCTCTTTCGTTCCCGGAGTCGTCGCAGTCCCGACTCCATGGCCGCCTATCTTCCAAGCTAGGAGGGCATAGGATCGCCAGATGGCTCGCTTCTCACTCCAAGGCAAAGTCGCGCTCGTCTCCGGTGCGGCGCGTGGCATCGGCTTCGAGACCGCTCGGCTCATGCACCAGCGCGGCGCGTCTGTGGTGATCACCGACCTCGATGCGGGTGCGGCCGAGCGCGCAGCCGCCGAGATCGGCGAAAGGACGGTCGGTCTCGGCGCGGATGTGACCGACCGCGAGGCGATGATCGCCGCCGTGGCGACCGCGTCGACCGCTTCGGCGGCCTCGACGTTGTCGTGGCCAATGCGGGCACCGGCCCGCCTCCGTCGACGATGCGCGCGATGGGGGACGAGATGTTCGAGCGCGTGCTCGAAATCGACCTGCAGGGCGTGTGGCGCACCGTGTCGCCGGCGCTCGAGCAGATCGTCGCGCGCAAGGGCCAGGTCGCGGTCATCTCCTCGGTGTATGCGTTCTCCAACGGCGTTATGGCGTCGCCCTACGCCGTCGCCAAGGCCGGGGTGGAGGCGCTCGGGCGTGCGCTCCGTGTCGAGCTCGCCCCGCACGGAGCGGGCGCGACCGTCGCGCACTTCGGGTTCGTGGACACCGTGATGGTGCAGCAGGCCTTCGACGACGATGCCCGGGGCTCGGGCCTGCTCGACACCCTGCCCGAGGCAATCAAGCGGCGGATCACCCCTGCTCAGGCTGCCGAGGCGCTGGTCGACGGCATCCAGAAGCGCGCGCCCCGCGTGATCGTGCCAGCCCTGTGGCGGATCCCCTACTTCACGCGCGGCCTGTTCGGGCCGCTGATGGACTGGGTGATGGCGCGCGACAAGCGCGTGGCCGAGCAGATCCGCACGGTCGAGGCTCCGGGCGCCGAGGCCGGGATCCCGACTCGGCCGGCGAGTTAGCCGCCGCCTAGATCACGTTCGAGAACACGAGCTCCCAGAAGGCCGCGCCGAGCGCGGCTGCGCTGAAGCCCCACAACAGCGCCCATCCGACGCGCTCGTTGGGCTTCATCTGGGGTCGCGCGAGGCCGAAGATCAGCACCATCTCGAGCACGACGCTGATGACGACGAACGGCAAGAAGGCGATGTCGCCGACGAAGGCGCCGACGATCAGCAGGATCACCGGGATGATGACCGAGGCTCCGACCGCCGAGACCACGAACACGACGAGCTCGTTGAACGGGTCGCGATAGATCCGCTGGCGGGGGTCGAAGGCGGCGCCGAGGCTGCTCTGCTGCGTGTTGCTCTCCATTGTCGACATCATATGGGTGCGGCCACCCGCTACTATGGCCGCTGGCCTATAGCCGTAGCCGTCCTTCGATCAGCGCTCCGCCACATATCGCGGAGCCTCGGGACGGGGTCCGTGATGGCTCGAAAAGCCCCTAGTTAGGGGGCTTTCAACCGCCCCATCGTGGGCGGTTGTCGCTGTGCTATTCTAAGCGGTCGCGCTTTTTTCGAAGCGCCCTCGCTTTCCCGCCGAATCTCGAAGGAGTTGCCGACTTGGCACGTGTTGATGCCTCCCGCCTGCGCCGTAGTTTCTCGCGCCTGGAGAACAAGCTCGAAGTCCCGAACCTGATCGACATCCAGCGCCGCTCGTTCGAGTGGCTCGTGGACACCGAGAAGGGGGGACTCAGGGAGACCATCGACGACGTATCACCGATCGAGGACTACACCGGCAACCTTGCCGTGGTCTTCGAGGAGATCACCTTCGACGACCCGGTGGCCACCATCGCCGAGTGCCGCGAGAAGGACCTCACCTATGCACGCCCGCTGACCGTCAAGGTCGCGTTTCAGAACCGCGAGACGGGCGAGATCCGCGAGCAGTCGGTGTTCATGGGCGACTTCCCGTGGATGACCGACTGGGGCACGTTCATCATCAACGGCACCGAGCGCGTGGTCGTCACGCAGCTGGTGCGGTCCCCGGGCGCCTATGTGATGGAGCCCAAGGACAAGGAGAAGCAGGTCTTCGCCGCCAACCTCATGCCCGCGCGTGGGTCCTGGCTCGAGCTCGAGATCGACAAGAAGGGCAAGGTGTTCGTCCGCATCGACCGCAAGCGCAAGCTGCCGGTCTCGGTGCTGCTGCGCGCCATGGGTGAGGTCCTCCGCGAGAGCGGCCTAGCCCCCAACTGGACCGGCTCCGACGACGACATCACGGGCCTGTTCGACAACTCGCTCTACATCCGCAACACGGTCGAGGCCGACACCGAGGCCACCAAGACCGAGGACGGCGCGCTCATCGAGCTGTTCAAGAAGCAGCGTCCGGGCGAGCCGCCCTCAGTCGACGCCGCCAAGAACCTGCTCAACCAATTGTTCTTCGACCCCAAGCGTTACGACCTCACGCGCGTGGGTCGCTACAAGCTGAACTCGCGCCTGAACTCGGACGAGCCCCTGGACACCCGCACGCTCACCCCGAAGGACATCGTCGAGCTGATCAACGAGCTCGTCACGCTGCCCAAGCTGCTCGGCATCCCCGAGTCGGGCGAGTTCGAGGGCGAGCCGATCAAGGACTACGCCCTGGAGGCCCGAGTGCTTCCGCGCGAGCCGATCGAGGAGCGCCTCGACGAGTACGAGCACTTCGGCAACCGCCGGCTGCGTACCGTCGGCGAACTGATCCAGGAGGCCTTCCGCATCGGCCTCTACCGGATGGAGCGCGTGGTCCGTGAGCGCCTGACCACCGAGGACTCGGACACGATCACCCCGCAGACCATCATCAACATCCGGCCCGTGGTGGCGGCGCAGAAGGAGTTCTTCGGCTCCTCGCAGCTATCGCAGTTCATGGATCAGACCAACTCGCTGTCGGGAATGACGCACCGCCGCCGCCTGTCGGCGCTGGGCGCGGGCGGCCTGACGCGCGAGCGCGCGCCGATCGAGGTGCGCGACGTGCACCCGACGCACTACGGGCGCATGTGCCCGATCGAGACCCCGGAGGGCCCGAACATCGGCCTGATCGGCACTCTGTCCTCCTACGCGGAGGTCTCCCACCACGGCTTCGTGACCACGCCCTACCGGTTGGTCAACAACGGCGTGGTCAGCGACGAGATCGTGCACCTCGACGCCAACGAGGAAGAGGGCAAGGTCATTGCGCAGGCCAACGCGGAGATCGACCTGAAGACCAGCAAGCTCAAGGGCCCGGGCGTCACGTGCCGCTCGGGTGACTCCGAGCTGGCGCTCCAGACCCCGAAGGACGTCGAGCTGATGGACGTCTCGCCGAACCAGATCTGGTCGGTGGCCGCCGCCCTGATTCCGTTCCTCGAGCACGACGACGCCAACCGCGCGCTGATGGGCTCGAACATGATGCGCCAGGCGGTTCCGCTGCTGAAGACCGAGGCGCCCCTGATCGGCACCGGCATGGAGGCCCGTGTCGCGCTGGACAGCGGTGACGTGGTCCTGGCCGAGGGCTCAGGCGAGGTCACCTTCGTCGACGCCGAGAAAGTCGTGGTCGACAAGGCCGAGTACCCGCTGCACAAGTACATGCGCAGCAACCAGGGCACGATCATCCACCAGCGGCCGCTGGTCTCGGTGGGCGAAAAGGTCAAGGCCGGCGATCCGCTGGCCGACGGCTCCTCGACCCGCAACGGCGAGCTGGCGCTGGGCAAGAACTGCCTGGTCGCCTTCATGTCCTGGGAGGGCTACAACTTCGAGGACGCCATCATCCTCTCGGAGCGCCTGGTCAAGGACGACGAGCTCACCTCGATCCACATCGAGGAGTACGAGGTCGACGCCCGCACCACCAAGCTGGGCGACGAGGAGATCACCCGCGACATCCCGAACCGCTCGGAGGAGTCGCTGCGCAACCTCGACGACCGCGGCATCGTCCGCATCGGCGCCGAGGTCCGTTCCGGCGATCTGCTGGTAGGCAAGGTCACGCCCAAGGGCGAGACCGAGCTCACCGCCGAGGAGAAGCTGATTCGCGCGATCTTCAAGGAGAAGGCGCGCGAGGTCCGCGACACCTCGCTCAAGGTCCCGCATGGTGAGGGCGGCGTCGTGATCGACGTCATGACCTTCTCGCGCGACGACGAGGACGACCTGTCCCCGGGCGTCAACGACCTGGTGCGCGTGTTCGTGGCCAAGAAGCGCAAGATCGCCGAGGGCGACAAGCTGGCCGGCCGTCACGGCAACAAGGGCGTCATCTCGAAGATCGTGCCCGAGGCCGACATGCCCCACCTGGCCGATGGCACACCCGTCGACGTGATCCTCAACCCGCTGGGCGTGCCCAGCCGCATGAACATCGGCCAGATCCTGGAGACCCACCTCGGGTGGGCCGCCGGCATGGGCTGGTACGACGACGGCTCCGAGGCCTACAAGCACTCGCTGACAAACGGCGGCCGGGTGAACATCGCAACGCCGGTGTTCGACGGCGCGACACTGCAGGACGTCGACGAGTCGCTCGTCAAGTGGCAGGAGGAGCACGCCGACCGCGGCATCGACCTCGGGATCGACAAGAACGAGATTCCCGGACGGCGCTCGACCGGCAAGGCCCAGCTGTACAACGGCCGCACCGGTGAGCCGTACGAGGAGACGGTCACCGTCGGGTTCATGTACATCCTGAAGCTGGCCCATCTCGTGGACGACAAGATCCACGCGCGGTCGACCGGCCCGTACTCGCTCGTCACCCAGCAGCCGCTGGGCGGCAAGGCGCAGTTCGGCGGTCAGCGCTTCGGCGAGATGGAGGTATGGGCGCTCGAGGCATATGGCGCCGCGTACACCCTCCAGGAGATGCTCACGATCAAGTCCGACGACACCGTCGGGCGCGTGAAGGCCTACGAGGCCATCGTCAAGGGCGAGAACATCGCCGAGCCGAGCATCCCCGAGTCGTTCAAGGTGCTGCTCAAGGAGATGCAGTCGCTCGCGCTCGACGTGGATGTCCGCTCCGAGGAAGGCTCGGACGTGGAGCTGCGCGACGAGGACGACGACCTCCTGCGGGCCGCCGAGGAGCTCGGCATCGACCTCTCCGGGGTTCGGGCCACCGACGGCGAGGCAGCCGACGAGTCCGAGGAGAAGGTGGAGGCCGAGGGCGCCGCAGGACAGGGCGACGAGTCCGAGGCCGAGCAGGACAAGGAAATGGTCGAAGGAGAGACCGGGTGAGCCCGGCGTCGCACCTCGCACGCCAGGCCTCGGAACAGATTTGGAGCTGCACTAGATGATCGACATCAACAACTTCGACAAGATCAGCATTGGTCTCGCTTCCTCGAAGCAGATCCGCTCATGGTCCTCGGGCGAGGTCACCAAGCCGGAGACCATCAACTACCGCACGCTCAAGCCGGAAAAGGACGGCCTCTTCTGCGAGCGCATCTTCGGTCCCACAAAGGATTGGGAGTGCTACTGCGGGAAGTACAAGCGCGTCCGGTACAAGGGAATCGTCTGCGAGCGGTGTGGCGTGGAGGTCACCCGTTCCAAGGTGCGCCGCGAGCGCATGGGCCACGTGGACCTGGCCGCACCGGTCAGCCACATCTGGTTCTTCAAGGGCGTGCCGTCGCGGATCGGCTACCTGATCGACATGGCTCCCAAGGAGCTCGAGAAGGTCCTCTACTTCGCGGCCTCGATGGTCACATGGGTGGATGACGAGGCCCGTGCCAAGGACGTGCCCGAGCTCGAGGGCGAGGTCCAGAAGGTCATCGACTCCTACGAGGCGGAGAAGGAGCAGCAAGTCCAGGAGCTCAAGGAGTCCCTGGAGAATCGCGTCGAGTATCTGAAGACCGGCAAGCAGTCCGGCTTCTCCGACGACGACCACCTGTGGGCCGATTCGCTGGATATCAACCTCAAGAAGCTGGCTGACGACGAGCGCGACAAGATGACTAAGGAGGTCACCAAGACCTTCGAGTCAGATATCGCCGACACCGAGGCCTACATCGAGGACGCCGCTGAGCGGATGCGTCAGGTCTGGGACCTGTTCCAGGAGATGAAGCCGCAGGACGTCGTCACCGACGAGACGCTCTTCCGCGAGCTCAAGGACCGCTTCGGGTCGCCGTACGGCTTCGGCGAGTACTTCCGCGGTGGCATGGGTGCCGAGGCCGTGCGTGACCTGCTCGAGCAGGTCGACCTCGACGCCGAGAAGGCCGACCTCGAGGACCAGGTCAAGACCGCGAAGGGCCAGAAGCAGAGCCGCGCGGTCAAGCGGCTGAAGGTCGTGTCCGCGTTCCTGAACTCCGACAACAAGCCCCAGGACATGGTCCTGGAGGCCATTCCGGTCATTCCGCCCGAGCTGCGCCCGATGGTGCAGCTCGACGGTGGTCGGTTCGCCACGTCGGACTTAAACGACCTCTACCGCCGCGTGATCAACCGGAACAACCGCCTGAAGCGACTGCTGGACCTCGGCGCGCCGGAGATCATCGTCAACAACGAGAAGCGGATGCTGCAGGAGGCCGTCGACGCGCTGTTCGACAACGGCCGTCGCGGCCGGCCCGTCACCGGGCCGGGCAACCGCCCGCTGAAGTCCATCAGCGACATGCTGAAGGGCAAGCAGGGCCGGTTCCGTCAGAACCTGCTTGGCAAGCGCGTGGACTACTCGGGCCGATCGGTGATCGTCTCGGGCCCCAGCCTGCGCCTGTACCAGTGCGGCCTGCCCAAGCTGATGGCGCTCGAGCTGTTCAAGCCGTTCATCATGGCGCGCCTGGTCGAGCGCAAGGCCGTGCAGAACATCAAGGCGGCCAAGAAGATGGTCGACTCGATGATCCCCGAGGTGTGGGACGTCCTGGAGGAAGTCATTCAGGAGCACCCGGTGCTGCTCAACCGCGCACCGACCCTGCACCGCCTGGGTCTGCAGGCCTTCGAGCCCGTGCTGGTCGAGGGCAAGGCAATCCAGGTCCATCCGCTCGTGTGCTCGGCGTTCAACGCCGACTTCGACGGCGACCAGATGGCCGTCCACCTGCCGCTGTCCGCCGAGGCCCAGGCCGAGGCGCGGCTGCTGATGCTGTCGTCGAACAACATCCTGTCCCCGGCGCACGGCGGCCCGCTGGCCACCCCGTCGCAGGACATGGTGCTTGGCACCTACTACCTCACCTACGGCAAGGACTCCGACGAGCTCAAGGCTCTGGAGGAGAAGGTCCAGTCGGGCAAGTGGGACGAGAAGGTCGACGGCCCGCGCCCGCACGTGTACCGCTCGGCGCAGGAGGCAGAGCTCTCCTACGACCTCGGCAAGGTGGCGCTGCACGACCTGGCCGAGTACCGGCGCCTGCACGGTCAGGGCCACATCCTGACCACGGTCGGTCGGATCATCTTCAACGAGAGCATCGAGCGCGCTCTGGAAGAGGTCCTCGAGGACAAGTACGACCCGGCCACGAGCTACACGTTCGTGAACCAGCCCCTGCGCAAGCGCGATACCGGTGCGGTGATCGAGCAGCTCGTCGAGCAGCACGGCCCCCACGCCACCGCGCAGGTGCTCGACGCGTTCAAGGACCTCGGATTCAAGTTCGCGAGCCGAGCCGGAATCACGGTGTCCAAGAACGACGTCGTCATCCCGCCCAAGAAGGAAGAGATCCTGGAGCGGATCGAGGGCGAGGTCGCCGAGATCCTCGACCAGTACGACATGGGCCTCATCTCCCAGGAGGAGCGCAAGGAGGCCGTCGTCGAGAAGTGGAACTCGGCCACCGACGAGGTCGGTCAGGCGATGCAGGAGAACCTCGAGGAGCTGAACCCCATCTTCATGATGGCCAACTCCGGCGCTCGTGGCTCCTTCAAGCAGATCCGTCAGCTGGCGGGCATGCGAGGCCTGATGGCAAACCCGAAGGGCGAGATCATCGAGCGCCCGATCAAGGCCAACTTCATGGAAGGCCTGACCGTGCTCGAGTACTTCATCTCGACCCACGGTGCGCGTAAGGGACTGGCCGACACGGCTCTTCGTACGGCCGACTCCGGCTACCTGACGCGGCGTCTGGTCGACGTCGCGCAGGACGTGATCGTCCGCGAGGAGGATTGCGGCACCAAGGAGGGCATCGACATGCCCGTCCTCGGTGAGGATGGCAAGCCCAACGAGAACCTGCTCGGGCGGTTCACCAACGAGAAGATCGGTGACCTCGGTAAGGGCAAGCTCATCGGCAAGCCCGACCTGGCCACGATCGTGGAGGACAACGAGGGCACCGAGGGCGCGACCGCTCCGGTGCGTTCAGTGCTCAAGTGCGAGGCCGATACCGGCATCTGCCAGAAGTGCTATGGCGTGGCGCCGGCCACCGGCAAGCTCGTCGCGATCGGCGACGCGGTGGGCATCATCGCCGCCCAGTCGATCGGCGAGCCCGGTACCCAGCTCACGCTGCGCACCTTCCACACCGGCGGTGTGGCGGGTCTGGACATCACGCAGGGTCTCCCGCGTGTGGTGGAGCTGTTCGAGGCACGCAAGCCCAAGGGCCTGGCCAAGCTGGCCGAGGAGGAAGGCGTCGCGTCGATCGAGCGCACCGACAAGGCGACCAAGGTCACGGTGACCGATGCCGCCGGCGACGAGCACGCCTACACGTTCCCGGTGCGCACGAGCCTGTTCGTGGACGAGGGCCAGAAGGTCGAAGCCGGCCTGCAGCTCAACGAGGGCTCGATCTACCCGCACGAGCTGCTGGAGATCCGGGGTCGTACCGACACCGAGGTCTACCTTGTGCAGGAGGTCCAGAAGGTCTATCGCTCACAGGGCGTGGACATCAAGGACAAGCACATCGAGATCATCGTGCGCCAGATGATGAAGAAGGTCCGCGTGGACCAGAGGGGCGACTCCGACTACCTGCCGGGCGCCTTCATCGACCGCTACGAGATGGCCGATGCCAACGCGGTACTGAAGAAGAAGAAGAAGGAGCAGGCCCAGTTCGAGGAGATCATCCTCGGCATCACCAAGGCTTCGCTTGCCACCGACTCGTTCCTGTCGGCGGCCTCCTTCCAAGAGACCACCAAGGTGCTCACCGACGCCGCGCTCGAGGGCAAGACGGACCGCCTGCTCGGGCTCAAGGAGAACGTGATCATCGGCAAGCTGATCCCCGCCGCGACCGGTCTGAAGCACTACCGGCGCCTGGAGATCGAGCCGACCGAGCCCATCCGCCGCCATTCGGCTGAGGAGCTCGGCCTGCTGGACGAGAACGACCTGGCCGCGGAGCTGGGGCTCACCGAGGACGGCGAGCTCGAGGGCTTCGGCTTCGGCACCACCGACGCCGCCGGCAACGGCGAGACGCCGGCCTTCGGCGACGAGCTCGCCGAGGTCCCGGTCGAGAAGAAAGACGAGTAGACGGCGAGGGTCCGCGGTCAGTTGACCGCGGACCCGGCCCAAGCCTGCAGCTCGGTCACGTGCTCTTCGGTCAAGCCGACCGCGGACAGCGTCCTGACCAGTAGCGTGGGTTCTTCGCGGCCAGCCGCCCATGCTTCGCACGCCTCGTCGAGGTTGTCGTCGATCCAGGCCGCAGGGCGTCCCCGGGCGTAGGTGTCGATCGCGTCGAGCTTCCAGTGGGAGGAGCCGAACACCGCCCGCCCGTCGAAGGTGAGCACAGGCAGAGCGCGGAAGGAGAGTCCCAGGATCGAGGGCAGGTAGTCGTTGGCCTTCTCCTCCCAGCCGGTGGCCCACACCAGCTCGAAGGCCTCAGCGAGGCGCTCGAGCCGCGGCCCGGCGTCCGGTGGGATGCAGTGCGTGATGCCGTCGATCCACTGAAACGGCGCCGGCAGGTCCGCCGTCGAGGCGAACCCGAACAGGCTCAGCACACCGTCGACATCGACGAAGAGGATTGGTTTCACGGGTTTCTGGGAATCGATTGGCATCAGGTTGTAGATGGCTACCCCGCGGTCTCTCCGCTATTCGCATTCAGGGGGCAGGCTCACCTGCCGATAGCTCGAATAGCAGCAGGGAACCCGACCCGGTGGTGTTCAGCCTCTTCCTATGACGATCGAACTTGGCATCCTTCTCGCGCTGCTCTGCGCGCTCACGACGAACCTCGGGTTCCTCCTGAAGCACCGCGGAGCGTGTGCAGCACCCGACGTCAACCTCCGTCATCCCGTCCGCAGCGCCGCCGACCTGTTCAGGTCCAAGTGGTTCGCCGTCGGCATGCTCGTGGCGGCGGGCGCCTGGATCCTGCACGTCGGAGCGATGGCCCTGGCGCCGCTCTCGCTCGTCCAGGCCGTGCTGGCCGGCGGCCTGGTGTTTCTCACCGTGCTCGCCGACCGTTTCTTCGGGTGCCAGGTGGGCCCGCGTCAGTGGGCCGGGGTCGCGCTCACCGCAATCGGGCTCGCCATGATCGCCGTCACGCTTCCGGCCCACGTCAGCGCGGATGCCGGCTACTCGGTCGCCGGCATGATCGCCTTCGAGACCAGCCTCCTCGCCGTGGGGGCCATCCTGGTGTTCTCCCCGAGCTTCGGCGCGCACCATCCCCACCACGGAGCGCTGCTAGGCGTGGCCGCCGGCATCCTCTTCGGCGTCTCCGACGTCGCCATCAAGGCGCTCACCGGCAGCGTCGGCTCCGAGGGCATCCTCGGACTCGTGTCGCCTTGGATGGCCACCTGCATCCTCGCCTCGGTGCTCGCGTTCTACGCCTCGGCCCGAGGTCTGCAACAGGGCGAGGCCGTTCCCGTGATTACTGCCACAAGCGCCGCGGCCAACGTGTCAACCATCGGCGGTGGCATCGTCGTCTTCGGTGACCCCATGCCTGGTGACGTCCTCGGCATCGTCGTGCAGTGCGTCGCGTTCGTGCTGGTCATCCTGGCCGCCGCGCTGACCCCGGCCCCCGTACGGGCCGCGGGCGTGGCTCCAGCCTGATCCGCTAACCTCCTGCGCCGCATGCCCAGCATCAATCAACTCGTCCGCAAGGGACGCACACCTTCCAACAAGAAGACCACCACTCCGGGCCTCAAGTCCGGACAGGGTCGCAAGAAGCGCGTGGCCGCCCCCCAGCGGCGCGGCGTCTGCACCCGGGTCTTCACCGTCACCCCCAAGAAGCCGAACTCGGCGCTGCGCAAGGTCGCGCGTGTGAGGCTCACCAACGGGATGGAAGTCACTTGCTACATCCCCGGTGAGGGACACAACCTCCAAGAGCACTCCGTCGTGCTGGTTCGCGGAGGACGGGTCAAGGATCTCCCTGGCGTGCGCTACAAGGTCATCCGGGGAACCCTCGACGCCGCCGGTGTGAGCGAGCGCAAGCAGGGTCGCTCGCAGTACGGCGCGAAGGCCCGCTAGCCATGCCGCGTAGAGCAGCAGCGGGGGCCCGCCCCATCGACGCCGATTCCCTGCACGGGTCAAAGCTCGTCCAGCAGCTGATCAACAAGGTCATGGTCGACGGCAAGAAGTCCACCGCCGAGCACATCGTCTACGAGGCGCTCGACGTGCTCTCCCGCAAGTCGGGCGAGGAGCCGGTCGTGGCGCTCGAGAACTCGATCAAGAGCCTCACCCCGGTACTCGAGGTGCGCTCCCGCCGAGTCGGCGGCGCCACCTACCAGGTGCCCGTCGAAGTCCCAGGCGCCCGCGCCCGCACGCTCGCCGTCCGCTGGCTCGTCGAGTTCTCACGCCGCCGGCGCGAGAAGTCGATGTCCGAGCGCCTGGCCAACGAGCTCATCGACGCACAGTCCCAGCAGGGGCTCGCGTACAAGCGCAAGGACGACATCTTCCGCATGGCTCAGGCCAACAAGGCCTTCGCCCACTACCGCTGGTAACAGCGGCGCGATAAGCGTCGCTCTGCGGCGTCCTCGCCACGCTCGTGTGCGGAGCACACTTCGCGCGCTGCGTCCTCGCATAGCTCGCTTCTCCCGCCGCTGTCATCTACGTGGGGTCGTGCCACAGCTGATATGTCTTGATGTTTGTCAAGTGCCCAACCGCTGGTAGCCCGCGGGTTGGCGGGCGTTTCGGCTTGGGGGGCGGCGACTCCGGCTTGTTTGCGCGACGCGCGGTCAGGCTGATATGCGCGGATCCGGGTGGCCGCAGGACCGGGTTTCGTCGTGAGGGCCGCCGTCTAGGAGCGAGCGTGGCCGGCGGTGTTGCCGGTTGCTCATAGCTGTGTCGCGGGTCCCTCGCGCGAAGGCCGGCGTGTCGCCGCCCCCCAAGCCGTCAGCGGTGGCGCTGCTTACTCGATCTGGGCGATCGCCCAGCAGATCCGGCGAGCTCGCGGGCGACGGCGACGGTGGTCACGGTCGCCCGCTTGTTGCGCTTGCGCATTCGCGAGTGGGTCCGGTGCAGGCGCCGCTGGGCTGACCAGGCGACGGCGATCGCCGCCGCTGGCTGGCCCTGCTGGCGGCGTTCGATCTCGCGGCCGATGCGCGGTGGGTTGCGGTAGTGCCAGGCCGCCTCGACCAACAGCCGCCGCGCGTGACCTGACCCGGACTTGGTGATC
>JAABUK010009877.1_pt1 | contig 12903 bp, 6 predicted proteins | sample 5559141 | NCBI WGS metagenome assembly JAABUK01 (sample SAMN10711869, study PRJNA513367) | rock metagenome | isolation source: Antarctica rocks | place: Antarctica: Victoria Land, Pudding Butte nord | collected 2016-01-03
CACGATCGTGTGTCGTTGGCTTCTGAGCGGCGAGTCCTACTTTACGTTCCTGCCCCCCCATCAAATCCCCCATGGTGCAGGACAGCCTCGTCTCGCCTTTAATTTGACTTGATCTCACCCACCCCCCCCCCCCCAAGCCAGTCCCGTCGACACGGCACCTTTAACTGGTCGGAGGCGATGAAATCATGACGCCGTGATTCCATTGGCTATTGGCTGTATTATCACTATTGCATTCATCATCACTCATCCAACAAGAGGCTATCCCATGCCTGTATGCCATACTACTTGAGATACCTCACTTCATTCTACCGAAACTTCTCTGCTCCCCACTCTTCATCCAAAGGAAGCTTACTTATCGATCGGCCGTTCGTGCGAATATCTCATTCTCATCCATCTATTAATCGTGTAGACCTTACACAACCTGCGAATACACGCCCTGGCTCTGCATCATCCCCTCCACTATTCGAAACTCACTATACCCTCAGCGTGCGCATCGCAAATCTCCTTCCCTTCTTTGGTGCCGCAACAACGCCTTTCTTGCCCCCGCATGGAGGAGTCAGAACGGAATAGATGAGTCTTTCTCATAAACTAGGGCTTCCATCTCTAGCCTTTACGGACAAAACCAAAGGACAGCCCCGCAGCCTGATCGACGACGCCGCCGCTTTGATGGGCACCGTATTCACTCCACGAGAACTCCAGCCGCCTTTCTTTCAAACTGTCAATCCTCACCTCGACGCCCGCGCCATAGTCCGCTTGATCCAGTGCTCACAATGCTCGCTGCCACTACGTTCGCCGTTGACCCTTCCATGCGGCAACTCAATATGTCGGGCATGCTTGCCAGAACTACACAGGAGGGAGCACATATCGTATCCAATGACAGCCAACCGACAAGAGGGGTTCACATGCCCTTTTCGACAATGCGGAGTAGAACATTCGTTCGGCGATTGTAGTCAGGACGTGACTTTGGCGAAGATCATGGAAAGAATAAGCATCGAGGTAGCTAGGTGCCGACCTCTTGCACCCGAGACTCCAACTTTGCTGGATGAGCGGTTCCATTGGAAGAACGTGGTGGATAGTTCAAAAGAGCAAGATCTTCCGAGGTCCAGGGTCTTAAATGGTGGACGACTGGTTGCAACTTATACCATGGCTGAAATTGGCGAACTCAAGTACGACTCTGAAGTTGCTTATCAGACCATGTCACCCAGTGGAGATAGTTATGAAAGTCTCGATCTCACCATGTTGGAGCACCTAAAAGATGCTACCAAGGCCGAACTGGACTGTCAAGTCTGCTATGCGCTGATGTTGGACCCTTTAACCACTACTTGTGGCCATACTTTTTGTCGAAAATGTATTGCTCGTGTCCTGGATCATTCGAACCTTTGTCCGATTTGCCGGAGGCCCCTCACGATGCCGCCGGGTGTCGCGAATGAGCCTAGTAATCAAAGGCTATCGAAGCTCCTCATGGGGCTTTGCCCAGACCTACTCGCCGCCAGAGCAGAAGGGGCAAAGCTGGAAGAGGCCTCCATGACTGGCGAGAAGAATGTTCCTTTATTCCCGTGCACCCTTGCTTACCCATCCATGCCCACCTTTCTCCACATTTTCGAACCTCGATATCGTCTCATGATCAGACGAGCAATAGAAAACGGAGATCGCAAGTTTGGAATGATGATGTACAATCGCAGGAGTGAACCGCAAGGAGGGTTGGGAACTACTCAATTCGTGCAGTACGGCACATTGTTACATATCATCAGCATGGAGATGATGCCGGACGGTAGGAGTCTCATCGAGACCCGCGGGGTATCACGTTTTAGAGTCAAGGATTGGGGCATGCTAGACGGGTACATAGTGGGTAACGTCGAGCGGATCGACGATGTTTCATTGGCAGAGGAAGAACAGGTTGAAGCATCAGAAACGCAAGGCCCGACTCCTCCAAGGAATGATCTTGTGGCTCAGTTGGATCATATGTCCACATGGGAATTGCTGCAAGTGGGGATCGACTTTATTACGAGGATGCGGGCGGCTTCGGCACCATGGTTGCATGAGCGGGTTCTTGCTGCATACGGATCACCACCCGACGATCCAGCTCTGTTTCCTTTCTGGTTTGCCAGTATTCTCCCTATCGCGGATGACGAGAAATACAAACTCCTCCCCACTACGAGTGTGAGAGAGAGGCTAAAGATAACGGCACGCTGGGTGCGCCGAATAGAAGCACAACGGTGGTAGGTCATTGTTTTTCATTGTTTGCGCCCCTTGAATGCCTGTGCTTCGTCCAACCAGTGTGTTCTGACGCTATCTGGGTACAAAGGGATGATAAACAAGAGCCCTCGGGCCCTGATGAAGGATCTGTCGCGTCTAATGGCGACGATGATGTTGCAACGAGCAATACTGTCGACGAATGAAAGACTGACAACTTCCCTCGCAACAGGTCCACGAGTAATTCTTGTACAGTTTTATGACTCCTGGCCAGCGCTGCCTTGGCTTTTATTGCATACTACGCCGCACTATCTTCTAGCGGCACCACAGCACATATATCGTTCAACTGAATCTACAGGACACGTTTCATCGGCGCAGATTAGGGGTCATTATCAGGAAGCAAGAGCGCTTTAGAGTCTTATCGGCATCAAATTGACCATCATAGCGGGGCGGAGTGCGGATTATATTGCATGCCCTAAGCAACAAGACAGGGCCAGATTTTTCACATAGGTATACCAGCCGATACTCTTATCGTTCCAGGCGGCGTTCCCTGGCTGGACATGTCTCGGGAGGATTGGTCGTTTCTTTTGCCATGTAAGTAACGGGCTCCGGATGCCCTTCGACGTTACTTTCTTGACAAGGGTGTCTCCTTGTAAGAGGTTTTTGCCTCGGAGCGATACCTACATTTCTTCGAAATCATACCACAGTTTTGGTATTGAATTCTGCAACATATTTGCATACATCTATCACCTCAGGGCCGCACGATATTTTCGAACTGTGCATGTCCGTATCATTCTTCCTCATCATTGAATTCAGGAAGTTTTTGTGTACACATCTAACCTTTTGAGTCCCACACGACCATGGTAACCAAAGTATCGTCCGCATCATCCCTTCTCGCCATTGAACTTTCCAACACATCTCCATACATCTATCCTTTGCTGGCCGCACTACCATCTCAACCTCCGCAAATCCGTACCCTCCCTCTCCCAATAATCCCATTCCTATCTCTCCCCTCCAACACCTCACCATTTCCCTTCAACCAACCAAACCCCCCCCCATCCCCACCAAAGCAAGAACAAACCGACCATGTCCAATCCACCAACATCCCCGTTGAAGAACCCCCAATCCTAAACGCACCAAACAAAGCTCCCCCCCCGTTCCCCCAGGAAAAAGTCGCTGAAGCGCTCGATCACCACAGGCGTAGCGAATAATCCAACACCGATATACGGAATATAACCATCTAGATCGGGGAGAGGGCTTAGGTTCTTTCTTCTTGGCTCACGTCATGTTTTAACGTGTCCAAGCTAGATAGAGGAACGGGGGGGTATCAATCAGTCGTAAATTTTCTGGAGGGGTAAAAAGGGGAATAGGAAAAAAGTAAGGGAGAATATGAAGGAAAAAAAGAAGTGGTCATAAAAGGGAATATATGTATGACCACGTTTTAAAAAACGAGCAACTAAAGACCCCAGTAAAAAAAAGAACTAGCCCGGACCGAGAAAAAAAATATATATATCAAGCAAAAACTTCCCATGGCAGCGAAATGAGATTGATTCCCACAACGAGAGACGGATGAACCAACGAACGAAACATTGCGGATCAGGTGAATTTGGAAAAGTGGTTTTTTAGAGATGTACATAGAGTAACCTCTTATCCGAAAAAACCCCCCCAAGAAAAATCGTAACTTTCGTTTTTCTGGGAGGGAAATCCATCTCGTCTTGGTTTTCTTGATCGTGGACTTTTGTTGTTTGGAACTTGGAATGCGGGGGGGGTGCTTGTTGTTGTGGAAGGGGGTGGGAAGGGTGGAGGAGGGTTGGGTTGGGTTGGGTTGGTGAGGAGTGGAGGAAAAAGGGGTTGGGTTGGTACATACGGAGGAATACACACACACTCGGGGATTGCGAAAAGCCACACATCGCTCCGGTGGTGTGGGATATATATGCATATTTGATAAGGTTGGATATGATATGCGAACCTTTTTGTCACAAGTTAATGTTGTTTCGGTGTTTTCCGTACGTGCTCGTTCTCGGACTGGCTTTTTTCGATTTCAGATCCCTTTTCTTCTTTGTCTCGCGAGGGTTTCTTTTTTTTTTGAGAGAGAGAGCATGGGGTTGTTTTGTTTGCTAGGAACTCGTCTTGTAAAGAGTGTGGAATTTTCTCCTTCTTTAATCTGCAACCCTACCTTTTCCATTTCTTTTCAGGTCTCGTCCCTCCGCCCCTGTCTTTGCAACCCCCCCCGGCCCCAATCTATCATCATCATCGACTCATTAAAATCTTCACTCAAGCCCTTATAACTAGCTGCTGTCAATATCGAGATTCGAATATGCTGGTTTGGGAGCGAGGCTGGTGCGTGCATATATTGAGATTTCAAGATTTTTTGAAATAATTGTTCAGAGCTGAGAGATGGGACGTGGGCGGAAGGGGAAGATGAGAGGAGTGAAGGAAGGGAGATGGAAGGTGAGAAAGTAGAAGGTGGTTGAGAATATGGGGAAAGAGAAGGGACAGGGTAAGGGTGAAGAGGTGATTATGATACAACGATAAACAGATTTATACACGTTGCTGACCACGGAATCCTTGGGAGGTTTGCCAAAAGAGGGGTTTTTGAAAGTCTTAAAAAGCTTGAAATACCAAAAGTTCACAAGTGATGATGTTACGATCTGTTAAAAGGTAGCATTCGTAAGATCTTAGTACACAAACAAAATTTCGTGCTGAGCACTATGTACATTCAACAGTCAATCTCTCCTCTCGAAATGAAAGATCACCACGAATAAATCTTACGGAAAACATCGTTCACAGAAAATAAATACCATATCGCGTTATCTATTTCGCCATCATTATTCCATAAGAGAACAGAAGATAGGATTTCCAACGCCGTAAGGACAGTATATTCGAATAACGCAAAGACATAGAAAGAGGTTGGGTAAAAATATCGCCACCCACGGTCTACGGGTGTAGGCTTTATCAGTCAATGGAATAAGCACAATGCGGGAGAGGTGGTGGACGGTGACGAGATAGTGGGCGGAAAAGGTGCGAGGTGCGCAGAAGATAGTTTCAGGTGAGGGAAGATGCTACAGAGGGACGGTGGTATCCTTTTTCTTATTTCCATCACAATCTTCAGCATTTATTCTCCATAGAAACCATCACACCGCGAAATCAAATTCATCCGGCCCGTCTGCTATTATTTTACTCATACCAAAGAAAAAAATGTTTCCGACTCTTTTAAACCACTTTTTCCCCTCTTAGAGAAAGAAGAGACGGTGGTGATGATGATGATGATGATATGATGAAAAAAAGAAAACCCGCAACGAGACATCCTTGCTCTTCGCAGCTTCCTCGCAACCACAATCTCAAAGCACAAAACTCGCTGTTCCGTCGTGCATCTTTACGGACTCCTTGATCCAGCCTCACGGATATAGGGTGACGCATCTGGGTGTCGCAAGTATAGTATGCTGGATGTTAATGCGTAGGGTATGATGTTGTACAGGGGGAGGGGGTGTAGTTTAAAGGAATCCGGGTCAGGAAACGAGAGGGTGGGGGGGGAGGCATGGAAGGTAGGTGAGGACGAAGAAAGGCTTCGGAGATAAGAGGAGAGAATGATATAAGACAGTACAATGAACTATAAACTAATGGATGGATTTTTAAAAAATCCTATATTTCGTGACTTATGTTGAACTACCGAAGCCGAGAAATAAGAAAGCGACTATCCATCTTCCGTCCCTCGAAACCAAATTCCAAGTCTCTGAGTCGAGCAATTATTTCGGTTGCAATCTTGACGAAATAAAAGCCTCCGCCCCGGATGTCTATTCCTCAAGGTCGAGTATTAAGTGTTTTGGTCCGTGTCTTTTGTGTACGGAGACTTCACAACAGGTAGATCAAGAGGAATGAGATTTTAGATTAGTGAGAGAGGGCTGAGACTTTCGCAAAAGAGCAATACCGTTAACGGGTCTGGTTTTGAAGGGGGAACGGGGTACTGTGAGTGGGAAGTGGATGACGGAGCGGGCTTGAGGAAAGAAGGGTATAATAGATTAGGTGGTGATAGGAAAAGGCAGAAAGAGGGAAAGGAAAGTAGACAAGGAGACCATGTTGGATGCTAAGTAGTTTGTACCTGTGGCTGGAAAGTCAAAAATGTTTAGGAAGGATGAACTCGGATAAGCGATGTTCCCCGGAGATAAATTATAAAAGGGCGAGTTGCTAATCCTGTTAAAAATCTGTAGAACTCGGAAGGTTTCCCGAAAGAAAAGAATCCTGGAATCAGGATTTACATTTCGTTAATTCTCCAGTGTGTTCACCCGTAGCTCTCAGTGCTTGTCAGTCCGTGGCACCAAGATAGGAACCTAAAGTTACTGACACCAATGGATTTTCAGAGTGGGTCTAAAATATGGTTGCCAATATAGGCAACTCTAGTCAGTGCCAGTGCACGTCGATTGGTTAGGTGTTGCCCGTGCGGGCGGACAGGCAAGCTGAACGTCAGAGGACTACGCCTATAGAAGCTGTAGCAGTCATGGTCCCCGGCCGAACAGCTGATCTTTAGAGGTTCGATGATATTTCAATTTGGAGTAGAAGAAAAGAGGCTCAAGGTCGGATGAGGTACGAGTTGCGAATAGGATAGACGTTGAAAGTGTCAAATAGAGTTGATGAAAACATCTTTTCAGTATGTCATAATAGAGAAAGACGTGACCCTCTGGCGAAACTTCGATAATCCCTAGCTTCTGGTAATTTTCGTGAATGCTAATTGTTGGATATTGAAAACCTTCTCAACTGGCGTTCTGTTTTTCAGCTTGACCTGTCTATGGTATTACTTGTATTTTACGAACAGTCTTGCCAAAATCTAATTCGGTTGTCATGATTTTCACATCGAGGCGATAGGAACGATATAGCTGCAGGTGTCGCCGCTTGGAAAGAGAGACAGCTTGCCCCATTCCCTCATGCTCTTTAGCAGGAGACGGGCTAGGCAGCTGCGACTGAAACCAACACTTGTCCAGCGATCAGGCCTCTAAAATGAGGGCTGAAAGGTAACAGTTTGTGGTCAAGAATCAAGAATGCAGCACGGAGAAGATGAGACATTCAGCCAGTAAGATACGGTGAGAGGAAGAATCAACAACTGAAATGAAACCCGAGAGTCACGACATGTCCTTCGTGGCAGGGGAGGAAAATACGCCATAAGAATTTAGGAGACTATGCTAGATAATCCTGGCACCGCCCACACGGAGCTCAGGTTTGGCGAAGGGTTTGACAGGACAGCGAGGTGCACACTATAGCCCAGAACTGAGGTTGAATGGAACTCAAAGATCCAACAGGATTCAGAGAGGGTAATCTCAGTACTAGTTTTGATTCAAGGACTTTCGGATTGAGAATTGGGTTGTGGCTATGGCAGTGCATATGAGCTGAACAAAAGGAAAAAAGTGGTAGCGAACGTGGGATCATGCGAGCATATCAATCTATGTATCGCCGAGGTCGTACCATCTGCTTGTTGCCCTGGCAATGATCTCGATCCACCACGTGGAAGAAGTCAGCCTTGGCCAACGGTCAGCGTCGAGTTGCCTGAAAGCATTCAAGATGACTGCATGGGCCACCATAGGGCAGGACGGGGCATGGAAGTAAGCCGCCACCAAAGGGTGCAGAAACAACAGTCGGTGCCAAACACACCAGGTCAACCATCAGATTAATTGACAGTTTGAGCGTAAGAATTCCAGATTGATCAAGTTTCCCTATGTTCCCATGCCCGGTTTTTCTTATCACACACGCTTTGCAATGGATCCCCGAGCCAATGCTTATGTTGTTTCCCAGGAAATGGATATACATATCTAAATGTCCATGTGGGCGTCTCCCGGCTGCTCTAATGCTTACGGGCTTCCTGCACCCTCTGGTGGGTCTTGGAACGAAGGCAATTGGATCAAAGGTCGATGGACTGGGTAGGGATCAATGCCAAGCTTTCCCAGCTGCTCGGTGTCGGGTTGAGGATCAATAGGCTCGTCTTACTGTGCTCCAGGTACAGACTTGTGTCAAGTTTTCTTTGCCAAGGATACTGTAAGCCTTCCAGAAGGACTGATTTAGTCAAGTATGTCAGAAGTGGTGGTGAGCGTATCGCTGTCAAGCGCATGTGCTGTGCTTTGCTTGGTAAACATCTTGGTGTCTGCTGACAAACATATGAATGTTTGATGAATTCCGTCTTGGAGCATTCTCTTGATTCGGCGAATAGCACGTGATCAATCAAGTAGCCCTGGAGGCTGGCAGTCCTCCACTAACGTTCAACTAAGTGTTCTGCCGAGGTTGGAGTGTTGACAAGTTCTAAGGTACGGAATAATCAACAACCGGACATGGAATCGGCCCAACTCCAGTCTCCACAGTTATGCGCAGTAAACAACTACCGTACCAGCATGAAGGTGAAGGTGAATTGTGCAGAGTATCGGTGAGCAATGATAATAATAATCACCTCAGGCAGATGCACGGCAAGCACGGGAGTCAATAGTCGTTCCAGTCGCACGACTGGACGCGAAGCCACGGAACAGGATGCCGAATCATGCGATGTTCCCTTGGCAAATCAGGTAGTTATGCAAGCCACGCTACGAAGTACTGGGCTCTTTACACTGCAGTAGGTAAGGCAACAAACACACTGTACGGTCAAGAGTGCGGAGGTTCCAGGTAGAAGGATTGCGCACGGCAGCCCTACTGTGTACTTCGTACAGTACAGGCTTCATTTGAATCTTGAGATGCGCACGTTGCGAGGCTGAGCATACATGCTGTTTGTACTCGTCCCCCCCCATGCAGGCTGCAGCGTCGCCCAACGGCTTTGCGATTGGCAATTCGCGAAAATGACCCAGATTGAGATGCCTTGGTGCGACCGAATACTTTACAAGCCATGAATGAACTCGCAATCATAATACTAATGATGATGAGTGATGACAGTACGGAATACTGTTATCGTTGTTGTGCTCCTGTACCGTTGTTATTACCTATTCCCAAAACCATCCAAAGAAATGGCGTTGTTCGAAGTGTTGACAAATCAAACCAGATTGCAAACCAACCATGATGTCGTGACCGTGGATGTGAACAGTCATGGAGGGAGGGGATTTCTCCCGCTTTATCATCGTGGGGTTGATTTCAGGGCATCTGAGCAACGGGAGTGATGTGCCTGATGTCTAATCAATCATCTCGGTTCAACCAAGGCAGCAGCAGTCGCCCCGTCCCTGCTGATACACGCGCGTGGACGAGGGGCGTACGTCGAATCCCAAGTCCTGCGCCCACACTCTGTAAGCTGCCAGTGTTTCGTAATTACGTGTCAACTTGGCAGTGTCGAGATCACCAGTCCCTGTATGGTTGGCATTGCGAGAACAGGCAAACGTACGGAGGGATACGTTTGGGTGACTCGCTCGTAAAACCTTATTTAGGCCCGGAATCATTCACAAAGTCTGACCGCTCCGTTGCGCGCAATGATAATCTTGAAGCAGAAAGACGGACCCCTGGTCGGCTCGGAAGGACATACGGACATATCATCAAATGCCAAAAAGTTCGTGCGGGCTAACCATTGATTCGTCATGCCCGACCCTTACTCATTGCCAATAAACAGTCGGACATCATACATCCGACGGAATTACGGTATCTACTTCGGACTGCTTACTTTGCACTTCAGGAATCAGGATCAATGAAACGGAAACATAAAGCCTCAGCAATTCCCACAACAAGGCCTACCATTTCCGAAACAACCCAACACAACAAAGCAACACTCTTCCACAGTCATCCAGCACCTCAAAGCATCTTTATTATCAAACAACATACCACTGCTTTCGCAACTTGACATTCGGCCCCGCCAACGTTGCCTATCTTAGTGCTACTGCCTGGACTACAAATCAGGCATCTGAACTCAACCCACAATACATCTACAAAGATGCCTTCCAACCTTCGATATTCGCAATCTCCTTTCGCACAACAAGCAACAGTGGTATCAAGACCCACCTCACCATTGTCGGCGAAAAAACCGAAGATGAGCCTTACGCAAACTTACTACCTCGCCCACACCGCCCGAGGCAAGCTCTCGAAAGAGGCTGCCCGGGCCGACCACCAGCTCCGTCTTCTTGTCGGCCACGCCAACCTCCTCGACGGCTTGATGCTCGACCTTGCTGACGCGGAGCGCGAACAAGAGAGCTGGTTCAACCAAACCGTCAAGGGCGCCGCCAAGGCATCCGAAGAGCCCAAGCACATCCAATGGGTCGACACAATACCAGAGGAAGCGGTCGAAGACATGGACGAGGAGGACTGGGACGCAGAGGCTTCTGACAACGAATCCTCAGACTCGTCGGACGACGAGGACTCTGAATACGTCCCGGCAATTCCTGCCCGCCGCATACCGCAACAATCGACCACGATTACAACAACCGAGATCTACGAAGATGAGATGGACGAGGATGAGGATTACGATGAGGATCTAGCTCTGACCCGAACATCATCAGCACATCCACCAGAGCTTCTCCACGAGTCGGACTCCGAATCGGATGACGAGTCAATGCCTTCGTCACCACCACAATCGGAAATCCCGCTCGACGCTTTCTCACAGAAGCAACGACAAGCGATCGCTACAACCTCCTTTTACGAATCAATGCCGGTAAATCCAAATACCGCTCCAGCATCATTACCCGAGTCGGAACAAGCTTCCTTCTTCGACGAGGGCTTCTACCTCCCACAACGACAACAGGCAGCCATGGCCTACTGAGGGATAGAGGGACCTACTACGACTTTGATGAATGCATGGATTTACAAAAGCGAGGTTTAGCATGGTGTTTGGAAGATACCCAGCAAGCGCTGTCACCTGTTTCTTTTTTTGGTCTCTTAGGGTCCTAGGGGAGGACACATCCCACTCAATTGGAGAGCTTGGAGCAGTATCATAGCTATTCTCCCTAGCCTTAGGAGCTGAGGTCGAGACCGTTCTTACAGAACAATAACAAAAAAAGGTTCTTATTCACAACTTACCCGCATCCAGCATTCAAGTGATTCATTCATCTCGCTCTAACAAAGAACGCATATGTTTGACTCACAATCTAGGTCCACAGCATTAATCACAGTTCCGTCATAAAACATCTTGTGCATCAATGATTCATCGCACCCCCCTGCTGATTGATCGGGCTTTAGAGGGCATTACGGCCGAACACGCGGAGAATGCGGCTCGGTGTTCTGAGATGCCCGCAAGCCGTGCCAAGAGCCCGAACAGCTAAGCTAGCAACTGTGATACCTCACGTGACATGCCAACCGTCCGGCAGTTTAAATCATTGTCAATGCTGTCATTACACTCTACATGGTGAAATAGCGAGTTGCCCGGGAGGAAGAGCCGTTCCTTGATGTGACATGACTTTGAGTTCCGTTATTTGACGTCCAATGGTCCAAGACCCTACACGTATGTGTCGGTTGACAATGTTAAATTCGTATGACGCGTTTCCATTGTGAGAGCCGACAAATCCGAGTGGGCAGCAAACGTTGGATCTTCACCCTATGACTCGCTACCTGTGGCATCTAACCACGATGTTTGCTTCCACACTATAACAGCAAACCCCTGCAACCAGCAGCAGTCTTTCAGTCAGTCCGTGACACTGCCTTACTCACGGCAAACCTCTCCCGCGCGTCTTCCATGTGGATATGTCGCAGTTTCCATCTCCCACATCAACCCCCCCTCCTACCACACTGGCTCCTGGCATCGCAAATCTTTCGGCGTTGACTGGAGTTGGCCCAAATGGAACAGTAGCAAAGATACCTCTTCTCCGTCCCAAATTAGCCTTCGCTGGCACTTCCGGCTCAGATGAAAGACGTCCTTCGGTCCAATTCGCAGCGCGTAGTAGCGATAGGAGCTCACGGACCGCAAGTCCTAGACCATGTCCACCGAGGAGTCAGAAGAAACGGTCGTCTCCTCCACCGCCTTTGTAAGTCACGATATGCATTATCATTAGCGCTTCCCACACCGCATACCATCTCCCTGCGCGGCAGATCAAAGCAATCTCGTGTAATCAGATACTCGCGTAGCACACCGCTAGGATAGATCCGCGTCTAGAAGATCCCCATCTTATCCTTATCTCTCGGGAAAAGAAGGGATCAACAGGTCCCTCAACAGTCAACACCATTCCACTCACCGCTTACTGATCATTTACTTTGTAGGAACTACGAGAGTCGAGTATCCTTTGATACCTTTGACAATCGCGATGCTACTGACTATTCCATCACGCTGTCGTCCAAGCACAAGGACTATGCTTACACAAACCATTCACGCACGTTCTTATGTGGAACAGATCAGAACGACTACTCGGAATTCGCATTGGAATGGCTGATAGATGAGCTAGTGGAAGATGGAGACGAAATTGTGTGCCTACGAGTTGTCGACCCAGGCAGTAAGATCAATAGCGATGCTAGCGTTCAGCAAGGTAAATACAAGTCAGAGGCCCATGAATTGCTCGAGCAAATAAAGGCAAAGAACAAAGATGATGAGAAGAGTATCAACCTGATTTTGGAGTATGCCGTTGGCAAAGTTCCGGAAACTATTCAGCGAATGGTATGCCACTCTTATTTAGACTGCTCGACTTTTGGATAATCGAACGCTTCGCTAACGCGAGCTCTTTAGATTACTATATACGCGCCTGCTTGTCTGATTGTCGGTACACGAGGTCGGTCACTTGGTGGCCTCCAAAGCCTTCTGCCCGGCTCCGTTTCCAAATACTGTCTACAAAATTCTCCAGTTCC
>JAABUK010009878.1_pt1 | contig 12902 bp, 11 predicted proteins | sample 5559141 | NCBI WGS metagenome assembly JAABUK01 (sample SAMN10711869, study PRJNA513367) | rock metagenome | isolation source: Antarctica rocks | place: Antarctica: Victoria Land, Pudding Butte nord | collected 2016-01-03
TCCGGACATCGTGTTCGAGCACCCCGGCCGGGAGACCTTCGGCGCGTCCGTCTACGTCGCCAAGCGCGGCGGGACGATCGTGACCTGCGCCTCGACGTCGGGCTACCTGCACGAGTTCGACAACCGCTACCTCTGGATGAACCTCAAGCGCATCATCGGCTCGCACTTCGCCAACTACCGGGAGTCATGGGAGGCCAACCGGCTGATCGCCAAGGGCGCCATCCACCCGACGCTGTCCAGGGCCTACCCGCTCACCGAGACCGCTCAGGCCGCCTACGACGTGCACCGCAATGCTCACCAGGGCAAGGTCGGCGTGCTGTGCCTGGCCGACGGCGAGGGCCAGGGCGTCACCGCCCCGGACTTCCGAGCCCGCCACCTCGGCGCTATCAACCGGTTCCGCGACGCCTGACTCCGGGGTCGCCGCGCCCGAAGTCGACAGTTTTCTGCGGAGCGGACACGGTCTTGCCGACCGGCAGCCGGCGCCGGACATGCGACCATAGAGGCATGGCAGCAGAGGACCACAGCACCGAGTTACTGCCGCTGCTCGACAACGAGGAGCCGTTCTTCGATGTTGGCATCCGCGGCTATGACAAGCGCCAGGTCGACGGCTACGTCACCCGGGCCGAGTCCGAGATCGCCGCGCTGAAAGCGGCCCGCGACGCGGCTCTGGCGACCAGCGCCGACCGGGCCGCGCAGCTGGCCAGCCGTGAGGCGCACATCGAGTCACTGAAGCAGCAGGCCGCCAAGGTCGTCGAGCCGCCCGGTCCGGTGCACGTCTCGGACCGGATCCGCGACATGCTGCAGCTGGCCACCGATGAGGCCGCCCAGACCAACCGCACCGCCGAGGAGGACGCCGCCAGGATCCGGCGTACCGCGGAGGAAGAGGCCGACCGGGTGCTGGCCGCCGCGCGCTCGGACGCCGAGCGGGTCCGGGCCGAGGCCGCCGCCACCCAGCAGCGGCTGACCGCCGGGGCGACCCAGCGCTCGGCCGAGGCGGACCAGAAGCTCGCCCAGGCCCGCACCCAGGGCGGCGTCGAGCTGGAGAAGGCGCGCGCCGAGGCGGCCCGCATCATCGAAGCGGCAACGGGCGAGCTGGACCAGGCGCGCGCCGAGGCGGGCCGCATCCTCGACACCGCCACCGCCGAGCTGGACAAGGCCGTCGCCGCCGCTGCCGGAATCACCGACACCGCCACCGCCGAGCGGGACCGGCTGGACAACGAGGCGGCCGCCGCGCGGGCCGCAGCCGAGCGGGCGTCCATCGAACGGCTGCGCACTGCCGAGCAGGACTTCGAGATCACCCTGCGCAGCCGGCGCAGCAACGCCGAGCGGCAGGCCCAGCTCGACCAGGAGGCGGCCCGCGCCACCGCCGAGCAGCTGGTCGCCGACGCCAGCCAGCGCGCGGCGGAGCTGGATGCCGAGCGCCAGCACACCCACCAGCGGCTGCGCGAGCTGCACGACCAGCTCGGCGCGGTCATTTCTGACGCTGCCGCCCCGTGACCGAGCCGGTCGAGCCCGCGAACGAGCTGACCGCGCCACCACGGCGAGGCTTCGCCACCTACTCCCCGTTCCGGCTGGGGCTCACGGCGGCGATCGGATTCGGTCTGGCCTACCTGCTGTTCCGCGCACTCGAGCACGGCCACGACACCCTGCTGCTGCTGGCGCTGTCGCTGTTCCTGGCCGCCGGCCTCGATCCCGCGGTCCGGCGTATCGAGAACGCCGGCGTCAAGCGCGGCCCGGCGGTAGCGATCGTCTTCGTGGGAGCGCTGCTCTTACTGGCTGCGCTCTGTTTCGCGGTGATCCCGCCGCTGGTCGACCAGACGAGCACCTTCGCCCACCATCTTCCGGGTTACGTCAGCGACCTGCAGCGCAACCGCCGGATCGCTGACCTCGACCGCCGGTTCGGGCTGCTCAGCTCGGTGCAGGACCGGTTGCAGGGCTCGAGCTTCATCCAGCAGCTCGCCGGCAACCTGCTGACGGTGGGTACCACGGTGGCCTCGACGATCTTCGAGATCTTCACGCTGGCCATCCTGACCCTCTACTTCCTTGCCTACCTGCGCGACATCACCGCCTTCGCGTACCGGCTGACGCCCGCCTCACGGCGCCCCCAGGTCAGCCGGATCGGCGATAAGATCGTCACTCAGATCGGGCAGTACGTCGTCGGCACCCTGGCCCTTGCTCTGCTGCGCGGCAGCTTCACGCTGGTGTTCCTGTGGGCCGTCGGGGTCCCCTACCCGTTCGCGCTGGCCTTCATCGCGGCCCTGCTTGATCTCGCTCCGGTGCTCGGTACGGCGCTCGCCGCGATCGTCGTTTCGACCGTCGTCCTGCTCGAGTCGGTGCCGACCGGCATCGCGGTGATCTGCTTCTTTGTCGCCTACGAGGTGCTGGCCCGGCTGATCTTCATTCCCCGGCTGCTCGACCGGTCGGTGCGGATCAGCCCGGCCGCCGCGGTGGTCGGCGCGCTGACCGGCTACACCATGCTCGGTGTGGTCGGCTTTCTGATCTCGATCCCGCTGGTGGCAGTGCTCACCCTGATCATGCGCGAAGTGGTGCTCCCCCGGCAGGCCAACCGCTGACTCCCAGCCGTACCGAGGGGTGTTGTGGCGGCAGTCTCAGCCGTAGCGCGGGGCGTTGTGGCGGCAGTCTCAGCCGTAGCGCGGGGCGTTGTGGCGGCAGTCTCAGCCGTAGCGCGGGGCGTTGCGGGTGCGCTGCACACCGGGGGTCCGGCGGTCGCGCGCGCTCCAGCAGGCGGTGTGCCAGTGCCGGCGGTCGGCGGCGTCCGGGTCATCGGCCGGCCACACCACCACGTGGGCGATACCGAAGGTCAGCAGTTGGTCACAACCCGGGCACCGGTAGGGCCGCCCGGAACCAGCCGCTCCACCGGACACCGCACGCATCCGGAACTCGATGCCGCGCCACCACTGCGACTGCTCGCCCCAGCCGCGCCCGCCAGCCGGTGATCCGGCACTACCGTCCTGCCGCGCGGCCTGCTGGCGGGTAGTGCCGTGCCGGGCGGGCAGGTTGCGTCGGGGCACCCGTCGAGTCTAACGACGGTATCGAGGGCGCCGCGGCTCAACCGCATCACCCGGGATGGGTTCAGCCGCACCACCCGGGACGGGTTCAGCCGCACCACCCGGGACGGGTTCAGCCGCTCAGGGCCTGCACCACCCGGGACGGGCTGGGCCGGCCGAGCTGGCCGGCCATCCAGACACTGGTCTCGACCAGCTTGCCGAGGTCCACACCGGTTTCGATGCCCAGGCCGACCAGCTGCCACAGCAGGTCCTCGGTGGCCAGGTTCCCGGTGGCACTCTCGGCGTATGGACAGCCACCCAGGCCGCCGGCCGAGGCGTCGACGATCGAGACACCCGATTGCAGCGCCGCGAGCGTGTTCGCCAGCGCTTGGCCGTAGGTGTCGTGAAAGTGCACCGCCACGCTACCCAGGTCGGTACCGGCCTCGGCCAGCAACCGCAGCAGCCGGCGTACCTGGCCGGGCGTGGCCACGCCGATCGTGTCGCCCAGGCTGAGCTCGGTGCAGCCGAGGGCCAGCAGTTCGCGGGCGGCCCGCACCACCTGCGCCAGCGGCACCGGCCCCTCCCACGGGTCACCGAAGCACATCGACAGGTAGCCGCGCACCCGCAGGCCGCGCTCCCGGGCCTGGGCCACCACTGGCGCGAACATCTCGACCGACTCGGCCATCGTCCGATTCAGGTTCCGGCGGGCGAAGGTCTCGGTGGCGCTGCCGAAGATCGCGATCTCCTCGACGCCGGCGTCCAGCGCGCGGTCCAGGCCGCGGGCGTTGGGCACCAGCACCGGGTAGCGCACGCCCGGCCGGCGATCCAGGCGCTCGAGCAGTTGCTCGGCGTCGGCAAGCTGGGGCACCCAGGTCGGGTGCACGAAGCTGGTGACCTCGACCAGCCGATGGCCGGCGTCCACCAGCCGCTGGATGAACTCCAGCTTGACCTCCAGCGACACGATCGCCGACTCGTTCTGCAGGCCGTCCCGCGGGCCAACCTCGCAGATCGTCACCCGCGCCGGCAGCGCGTCGAGCCCGACGATGTCGGGCAACCCGACGGCGACCATCCTGCCAACCCCCTGTCTCCAGTTTGCGCTGTCTCCAGCTTGCGCTGTCTCCAGCTTGCGCTGTCTCCAGCTTGCGCTGTCTCCAGCTTGCGCTGTCTCCAGCTTGCGGCGCCCGGCGAATCCGGCCGCCGGCGAACGTCTCGTCTCAGGTGTACTCGCGAAAGCCCTTGCCAGTCTTGCGCCCCAGCCGGCCGGCGGTGACCAGGTGCTCCAGCAGCGGTGCCGGCGCGAAGCCGGGCTCCCGAAATTCCTGGTAGAGCATTCGCTGGATGGCCAGTGCGACGTCGAGTCCCACCACGTCGAGCAGCTCGAACGGTCCCATCGGGTAGCCGCAGCCGACCTTCATCGCCGAGTCGATGTCCTCGCTGGTGGCGTAGTGCGCCTCCAGCATCTTCACCGCGTCGTTGAGATAGGGAAACAGCAGCGCATTGACGATGAAACCGGCCCGGTCACCGCAGCTCACCGGGTGCTTGCCGAGCCGGCCGCACACCGCCAGGGCGCTCGCCTCGACGTCGGCCGCCGTGGCGACCGTGCTGACCACCTCGACCAGCGCCATCACCGCTGCCGGATTGAAGAAGTGCAGGCCGATGACCTCGGACTGCCGCGAGGTGGCCGCGGCGCACTCGATCACCGGCAGCGACGAGGTCGTGGTGGCCAGGATGGCGCCGGGCCGGCAGATCTTGTCCAGGTTGGCAAACAGCGCCTGCTTGACCGACAGCTCTTCCACGACCGCCTCCACCACCAGGTCGACGGTGGCCAGATCTTCCAGCCGGGCCGAGCCGGTCACGTGGGTCAGCGCCTCGTCGCGCGCCTCGGGGGTCAGCTTGCCGCGCTGCACCGCCTTCTCCAGCGAGCGCCCCAGCGCACCGCGCACCGCGGTGGCCTTCTCGACCGACCGGGCGATGAAATGGACGTCGTAACCGGCCTTGGCGAAGACCTCGACGATGCCGATCGCCATCGTGCCGGAGCCGATCACGCCGACCTGCCGCACCGGCCGGGCGCCGGCGCTGTCCGGTTGCTCGGTCGGGGTGTGCGCGTCGGCCAGCACGTTCGGCGAGTCCGGGCCGTCGTAGCTGTAGAAGCCGTGGCCGACCTTGCGGCCGAGCAGGCCGGCGGTGATCATTTGCTTGAAGACCGGGGTCGGGGCGTGCAGCCGGTCGCGCGACTGCTTGTACATCGTGTCGAGAATCTCGTAGGCGGTGTCCAGGCCGATCAGGTCCAGTAGCGCCAGCGGGCCCATCGGCAGGCCGCAGCCCAGCTTCATGGCGGCGTCGATGTCCTCGCGGCTGGCGTAGCGCTCGGAGTACATCGCTGCGGCGTGGTTGAGGTAGCCGAACAGCAGCGCGTTGGCGATGAAACCGGCCCGGTCGCCGATCGTGACATCGGTCTTGCCCAGCGAGGCCACGAACGCCTCGATGTCTGCGACCACGTCCGGCTCGGTGACGACGCTGCGCACCACCTCGACCAGTTTCATGACCGGTGCCGGATTGAAGAAGTGCAGGCCGAGAACCTTACCCGGACGCGACGTCGCCACCGCGATCTCGGTGACCGACAGCGACGAGGTGTTGGTGGCCAGGATCGCCTCGGGACGGCAGATCTCGTCCAGGGCGGTGAAGATCGTTCGCTTGAGGTTCAGCTGCTCGGGCACCGCCTCGATCACCAAGTCGGCGTCGGCGAGTGACTTCAACTCGGTATCGAAGGTGATCCTGGCCAGTAGGTCGGCCTGCTCGGCCGCCGACAGCTTGCCGCGGGCAACGGCCCGTCCGGTGGAGTGCTCGACGTGTCCACGGCCACGGGCCACCGACGCCTCGTCGCGGTCGACAGCCACCACGCTCAGGCCGTTACGGGCGAACACCTCGGCGATGCCGGCACCCATGGTGCCCAGGCCGACGACGCCCACTCGGGTGAATTTGCGCGCTACGATGAGGGTTCCTCCTTCTCGCTCGGTCGATCATCAGCCGGTTCGCCGACGGTTGCCCCGAACTCGCCGGAACCGGCTCACCGTAACCGGCGGCCCCGACAGTTTCGGACCAGGTGGGGTCAGACTCACATCCGCGCCGGATTCAGCTCCGTCCCCAGCGCAACCGGCTGAGCTGCTTGAGCTGCCCGATCGCGTGCCGCGGGCGCGCGAAGGTGGCCAGCTTCAGCGGAATCGGGAACCGCTCGGAGGTGATGGCCCGCGACCGCGCGAACTCCCGCAGCCCGTCGGAGCCGTGGATGCGGCCGAAGCCGGAGTCCTTCGAGCCACCCCAGGGCAGTCCCGGCACCGAGGCATAGGTGAGCACCGAGTTGATGCTGACCATGCCGGCGCTCAGCCGGCGGGCCACGTGCCTGCCGTGCCTGCGGCTGAACACCGAGGCGCCCAGGCCGAAGCGGCCGGAGTTGGCCATGGCCACCGCCTCGTCGAGGTCGGCGACCTTGCTGATCACCATCGTCGGACCGAACGTCTCCTCGGTGACCGCGGCCCGGTCCTCGGCCACCTCGACAAGCACCACCGGATCGACGAACGGGGCACGCACCGACTCCGGGCCGCCGACCAGTGCCCGGCCGCCGTGCACGAGCGCGTCGCCGATGTGCCGGGAGATCACCTCGAGCTGGCCGGGCATGGTGATAGCGCCGTAGTCGACCGGGTCGGCGGGCGTGCCTGGTCCGGTGCGGATGGCCGCCGCCAGCGCGCTGACCCTGGCGGTGAACTCGTCATAGACCGGCGCCTCGACGTAGACCCGTTCCACCCCGGCGCAGGTCTGGCCACCGTTGAACAGCGCGCCCCAGACCGCCTGTTCGGCGGCGTGTGCCAGGTCGGCGTCGGCGGCCACGATCAGCGCGTCCTTGCCGCCGCACTCGATCACGCACGGGGTCAGGGTGCGGGCGCAGGTGGCCATCACCTGCCGGCCGGTGGCCGCGGAGCCGGTGAAGGCGATCTTGTCCACGCCCGCCGCACACAGCGCCGAGCCGGTCTCGCCGAAGCCGGTGACCAGCTGCAGGACGGGCCGGTCAGGAACCACGGTGGTGAAGGAGTCCACCAGCCAGCGTGCGACCGCCGGGGTGAACTGGCTGGGCTTGAAGACAACCGCGTTGCCCGCCGCCAGGGCGTAGGAGATCGAGCCCATCGGGGTGTGCACCGGATAGTTCCACGGCCCGATCACGCCCACCACGCCGAACGGCAGGTACTCCAGGCTCGCCGAGTGGTTCGGCGCGAGCAGGCCGGGGCTGACCCGGCGCGGGGCGAGCACCTTGGCGGCGTTGCGCGCCGCCCAGGCCAGGTGCGCGATCGTGATCGTCACCTCGACAACCGCGTCATCGACCGGCTTGCCGTTCTCGCGGCTGATCAGCTCGGCCAGCTCGTCGGTGTGTCGGACCAGGTGCGCGCGCCAGGCTGTCAACCGGCTCCGGCGGCCGACCTCGCCGAGTTCGGCCCACCAGGCCGCGGCGGACCGGGCCCGCCCGACCGCCGCCGCGACGTCCTCGGCGGTGTGCACCTCGAAGCTGGCCACCAGCCGTCCGGTGGCCGGCTCGACGGAGTCGAAGCTCGCGCGGGGATCGGCGGCCGCGACGGGCTCGGCAGGCTCGGCCGTGCTGGCTGGCGGTTGACTGACGGCGGTCATGAGCCGAGGTTACTGTCCGGTATCCCCCGGGCACCAGAGCGCGACCGGCGACTGGTCGCAACCACCGCCTGGTCAGAACAACCGCTGGGACGGATCGTCCACGCCGCGCAACAGGTCATAGTCCAGCACCAGGCAGTCGATGCCGCGGTCCACCGCCAGCGTCCGGGCCTGCGGCTTGATCTCCTGGGCCGCGAAGACGCCCTTGACCGGCGCCAGCAGCGGGTCGCGGTTGAGCAGTTCGAGGTAACGGGTGAGCTGCTCCACCCCGTCGATGTCGCCGCGCCGCTTGATCTCCACCGCCACCGACACCCCGTGGGCGTCGCGGGCCATGATGTCGACCGGTCCGATGGCGGTCGGAAACTCCCGCCGGACGAGGCGGTAGCCGGCACCGAGCGTCTCGATGTGCTGGGCGAGCAGTACCTGCAGGTGCGCCTCGACCCCGTCCTTGACCAGTCCCGGATCGACACCGAGGGCGTGCTCGAAGTCGTGCTGCACCTCGGCGACCGTGATCAGCAGCTGCTCGCCGACCTTGTTGGTGACCGTCCAGAGCGCCTCACCGCCGGGCAGCTCGGACACCACCAGCGTGCAGGGCGGTGACATCCAGTTCAGCGGCTTGTAGGAGCCGCCGTCGGAATGCACCAGCACCGAGCCGTCGGCCTTGACCATCAGCAGCCGCGGAGCCATCGGCAGGTGGGCGGTCAGCCGCCCGACGTAGTCGACTCTGCAACGAGCTATCACCAGACGCACCGGAGCAGCCTACCCAGCTACCGTTGGACGGGCCGGGCGGTGGCTGGTCAGCCGATTGCGGCCGGGTACCCGGTCAGCCCGTTGGCCTCCCGGATCGCCTCCAGCACCTCACCGAGCACCGCGGTCAGCCCGAAGTCCTTCGAGGTGAACACCCGGGCCACCCCGAGCTCGATCAGCCGCGCGGCGTCGGCGTCGGGAATGATGCCGCCGACCACCAGCGGGACGTCGTCCAGGCCGGCCGCGCGCAGCCCGTGCAGCACCTCGGGCACCACCGACAGGTGCGAGCCGGAGAGCACCGACAGGCCCACCACCGAGACGTCCTCCTCGACCGCGGAGGCCACCAATTGCGCCGGGGTCAGCCGGATGCCGGAGTAGATCACCTCGAAGCCGGCGTCGCGGGCCCGCACGGCGATCTGCTCGGCGCCGTTGGAGTGCCCGTCCAGCCCCGGCTTGCCGACCAGAAACCGCAGCCGGCCACCGAGTTCGGCGCCGGTGTCGCTCACCCGGCGGCGCAGGCCGACGACGGCGTCATCGGCCGGCCCCACACCGGCCGGGGCGGCCGACACCCCGGTCGGCGCCCGGAACTCGCCGAACACCTCGCGCAACGCCCCGGACCATTCACCGGTGGTGACTCCGGCACGGGCACAGCGCAGCGTGGCTGTCATCAGGTTCTCGGTCGTCGCGGCCGCGGCCTTCAACTGCCGCAACGCGTCCGTCACCTCGGCCCGGTCGCGGTGCTCCCGCCAGCTTCGGACGGCCGCGACGGCGGCCGCCTCGACGCCCGGATCGAGGGTGAGGATCGAGCCGCCGGCGTCGGTGGTGAGCGGGTTCGGCTCGGTCTCGGTGAACCGGTTGACGCCGACCACGACGTCCTCGCCGGTCTCCATCCGCCGGCGTCGCTCGGCCAGCGAGCTGACCAGCGCCGACTTCAGGTAGCCGGACTCGACCGCGGCCACCGCGCCCCCCTGGGCCAGCACCCGGTCGATCTCGGCGCGCGCGCCGGCGGCGATCTGGCCGACCTTGCCCTCGATCACCGCCGAGCCTTCGAAGATGTCGTCATACTCCAGCAGATCGGTCTCGAACGCCAGCACCTGCTGCATCCGCAACGACCACTGCTGATCCCAGGGCCGCGGCAGGCCGAGCGCCTCGTTCCAGGCCGGCAGCTGAACCGCGCGCGCCCGGGCGTCCTTCGACAGCGTCACCCCGAGCATCTCGATCAGGATCCGGCTCACGTTGTTCTCCGGCTGCGCTTCGGTCAGGCCGAGCGAGTTCACCTGGACGCCATAGCGCAACCGGCGCTGGCGAGCGTCAGTCACGCCATAACGCTCTCGGGTGATCTCGTCCCAGAGCCTGCCGAAGGCCCGCATCTTGCACAGCTCCTCGACGAAGCGCACCCCGGCGTTGACGAAGAACGACATCCGCTGCACCACCTCGCCGAACTTCTCCGGCGCGATCTGGCCGGACTCGCCTACCGAGTCCAGCACCGCGATCGCCGTGCAGAGCGCGAACGAGACCTCCTGCACCGGCGTCGCGCCGGCCTCCTGCAGGTGGTAGCTGCAGATGTTGATCGGGTTCCACTTCGGCACCTCGGCCACCGTGTAGGCGATCAGGTCGGTGATCAGCCGCAGCGACGGCGCCGGCGGAAAGATGAACGTCCCGCGTGAGAGGTACTCCTTGACAATGTCGTTCTGGGTGGTGCCGGCCAGCTGGGCCCGTACCTCGGCCGGCTCCAGGCCGGCCTTGACCGCGTGCTCCTCGGCAACCACCAGGTAGAGCGCCAGCAGCCACATCGCCGGGGCATTGATGGTCATCGAGGTGTTCATCCGCTCCAGCGGAATGCCGTCGAACAGCGCCCGCAGGTCCCCGAGGTGCGCGATCGGCACGCCGACCTTGCCAACCTCGCCGCGGGCCAGTTCCGCGTCCGGGTCATACCCGGTCTGGGTCGGCAGGTCAAAGGCGACCGAAAGCCCGGTCTGCCCCTTGGCCAGGTTGCGGCGGTAGAGCGCGTTGGACTCCCGAGGGCTGGAGTGTCCGGCATAGGTGCGCATCACCCACGGCTTGCTCCGCTCGGCCATCTGTGGCTCCTGACTCGGTGCGGTGTCGGCGTCGCCCGAGTGTGGCACGCGCGCTACCGGCGAGTAGCCCGATGTGGCTCAGTTCGCAGCCGGGCGCCACCGGTCATCCGCCGGCTCGACCATCGGCTCAGCTCACCGCCAGCTCAGCTCACCGCCGGCTCAGCTCACCGCCAGCTCAGCTCACCGCCAGCTCAGCCATCGGCTCAGTAGGAGTAGAAGCCTCGTCCGGACTTGCGGCCCAGGTCGCCGGCGGTCACCATCCGGGAGAGCAACTCGGGGGCCGCGAACTTGGCGTCCTTGGTGTCGTTGTAGATGTTGTTCGTCGCGTTGCGCATGATGTCGACGCCGGTCAGGTCCAGCGTCGCCAACGGTCCCATCGCGTGACCGAAACCGAGCTTGCAGGCGGTGTCGATATCCTCGGCGCTGGCCACGCCGCTCTCGACCAGCCGGACCGCCTCGTTGGCCAGCGCCGCGATCAACCGAGTGGTGACGAAGCCGGCGACGTCACGGTTGACCACCACACAGGTCTTGCCGATCTGCTCGGCGAAGTCCCTGGCCACCGCCAGCGTCTCGTCGGAGGTCTGGTAACCGCGGACCAGCTCGCACAACGCCATCATCGGTACCGGCGAGAAGAAATGGGTGCCGACGACCGACTCCGGACGTTGCGTCGCGGCGGCCAGCCGGGTGATCGGGATCGCCGAGGTGTTGGAGGCCAGGACCGCTCCCTGCTTGCACAGCCCGTCGAGGGTCTTGAACAGGCCATGCTTGACGTCCAGGCTCTCGAAGACCGCCTCCACGACGATGTCGGCCTCGGCGACGGACTCCAGGTCGGTGGTGAGGGTGATCCGGTTAAGCGCGGCTTGCACCTCGGTGTCGGTGAGCCTGCCCTTCTGGGCGAACCTCGCCAGCGATTGCTCGATGCCATCCATGCCGCGCCGCAGCGCCACCTCGGTGACGTCCTGCATGCTCACCGGCAGGCCGGCCACCGCCGTCACTTGAGCGATCCCGGACCCCATCAGTCCGGCTCCGATAACCGCCACCTGCTGCGTCATGTGTCGTCGTCTCCTCGTTGCCGATCGCGTTCCATAGCGCCGCCGGGCCGGGACGGCCGGACGCCTCGCACGATAGCGGCCGGCCGCTGTCGGCCTCGCGTCGGCTCGGGCGGAAACTGCGATGATGACATCGCCAGCGGAAGGAGCCGGCGTGGGCTTTGACTTGACAATCCTGGTGTGGGCCATCGGCATCATTGGGGTGCTCATGCTGATGACCCGCTGGGTGTTCAGCCCGTCCAGGCCGCGCACCGGACGTCCTGACAGCGGGCCGAACGCCAACCTGGGCCTGCTGACGCCGGTGGTGTCGGCCGCGCCTCGCTCCGACGCACTGGCCGCGAAGAACCTGCTGTCCGAGCGGGGCATCCGCTGCTCGGTGTCCCGGCTGGACCGCGACAGTTACGACGTTCTGGTGTTCGCGACGGACGCAGACCGGGCCCGACGGCTGCTCACCGGTTGAGGTACGGGGCCGTTGCCGGCGCGCGCCCGGACCGCAAGGCCCTAGATTGGACACATGGCCGTGCACCTGACCCGCATCTACACCAAGACCGGCGACACCGGCAGCACCGCACTCGGCGACCTCAGCCGCGTGCCCAAGACCGACGTACGAGTGGCTGCCTACGCCGATTCGGACGAGACGAACGCCGCGATCGGCACCGCGCTCGCGTTGGCAAACCTGGCTGAGCCGATCGCCGTGGTGCTGCGGCAGGTGCAGAACGACCTCTTCGACGTCGGCGCCGATCTCTGCACGCCGATCGTGGCGGATCCGAAATACCCGCCGCTACGGATCACCGAGCAGTACCTGAGCCGGTTGGAGAGCTGGTGTGACGAGTTCAATGCCGAACTGCCCGCGCTGGCCAGCTTCATCCTGCCCGGTGGCACGCCCGGCGCCGCCCTGCTACACGTGGCCCGCACCGTCGCCAGGCGGGCCGAGCGCAGTACCTGGGCGCTGATCGAGGCCGACCCCGAACGCACCAACCAATTGGCCGCGACCTACCTCAACCGGCTCTCGGACCTGCTGTTCATTCTGGCTCGATGCGCCAACACCGGCACCGACGTTCTCTGGCAGCCCGGCGGCCCCGTCGCGAGGCGGTGACGCCTCCTCTCGTGGCTCCCAGCGCTCGAATCGCGTGGCCCTCAGAATCTCGGCGCAGACGCTTCCAGCCAGGACAAGAACCCGGTCAGGCCGTTGTCCGGAAAGCCGAGGCTGACTTCAGCACCCTCGAACCGGCACTCGGCGATCGTCAGGTTCGGCCGCAGCGCCATGTCACGGTGCGGATCCCAGGCCCGGCTTCGGGTCACCGCCAGTTCCCGGCGCGACATTCGCAGGGCCGCCGTCGGCGACAGTG
>JAABUK010009879.1_pt1 | contig 12902 bp, 15 predicted proteins | sample 5559141 | NCBI WGS metagenome assembly JAABUK01 (sample SAMN10711869, study PRJNA513367) | rock metagenome | isolation source: Antarctica rocks | place: Antarctica: Victoria Land, Pudding Butte nord | collected 2016-01-03
TCAGCAGAGTAAAAAGCCCTCAGAATGTGTGTCAATGCTGATTCGAAGAGTCCAGGCAGGCATAGGCAAGCAATTGTCCAGGCACAAGGCAGACAGGCTCGTGACCGGCGCGCCTAAGCCGTGTTCTGTGGTTGCTGACTGAGGAGCTGAAAACGCTCCAGCTGGTAGCCTTTGCGAGGAATAAGTTCATGAAAGCGTTTGGCAGCTTGCTGGCACAGGCTCCCACGCTTCCTGCAGAAGGTCTTGATAGACTCTGCAATTTTACGCTTTGGCTTTCACAGTTGTCAGGTCATGACTAACTGCATGTGATCACATGCAAGGCCATGCTGAGTCAGTCAGGTGTTTGAAGGTTGGGATGCTGATATGCACAACATTTTAACCGTGCAATACATGTGTGTCAATCATGCTGTAAGTTTGGTCTCATATGCTACATATTCTTGGTTATGAGTTCGATATATGTACATATCCTCCTTCGAATCTTGCATTATGACCTTAAGGCTTGTTGTACCCGTGAACGTAATGATGTATGGCCAATAGAATTCGATACCCTGCCACACATCATGTATGCAACAGAATCAGGCTTCAAAAGACACTCTCAAGGGCAATCCCGACAAAGCAGGAGTTCATGAAGCACGCCTAGGAATATTCATTAATGGACTGCACGTGATGCATTTGGTTATGCTTTGCTGGGCCTGATTGTATCAGCATTAAGTATGTATGCAGGTGACAGTGAACTCATGATCATGGCAAAGCAAACGATGACATTGCAGATATCTGTATCAGCCTCCAATTGGCTTGCAATTGTCTGGAGGTGCTCAAGATAAAGCGTGTGCGATTGGGGGACAGAGAGTTTCAGAAATTACAAGACACCAGTACATGCCAGAAGCAAAGTATGCTGTTGACAAGCTAGCTAGGACTACAGTGACAAGCTAGCTAGGACTACAGTGACAAGCTAGCTAGGACTACAGTGACAAGCTAGCTAGGATTACAGTGACAAGCTTGCTATAGTTGCAGTACCCAGACAGACAAGGGTATGATGCAAGCTTTAAAAGCATTTGAGCACCTGAAGTGAGAATTTCTGGCAGCTACTGAAATGGGTCACCAGATGACATTGAGCAAGTCAATCACAAGGTATGTACACCCGTGACAGTTTGCAACTGCGCCTGGTAGTGAGTACCCATCAGGTAAACTGAGCCTGATCATGGTACATTTACTCTGCCACGTGTAGCATACTGACAGACTGAGAGGTACAAGCTAAGCAGGGCATGACAGGAAAGAGCTATTAAAATGCTGTGCACAGCTTGTTCTCTGTGTCGGCCGCATTTAAAAGAGAGGTGAATTCTTGGAAGGACAGCCTGCCGTCACCATCTGTATCATGCTGTAGAATTGTGCTCTCAACAATCTGCCCAAGTTGTGAGTCTGACAATGCTCTGCCCATAAGCGTCTTCAGAGTGTGTGCCAGCTCGTCTGATGACACATAGCCATCACCATCTAGGTCATACATTCGAAAGGCAACTGCAGCCAGCACGCACATTCAATTTCGCACACGGTCTGCAGCTTCAAACACTGTCATGAGCTCAGACACACTAAAGCTGCAGATAGCATGCATTGTGAAGGCAATGGCACAGCACCTGCAAGGGGAACTGTCTACACGCAAATGGTGCGGACATATATGTTGTAGCTGACAGGCAATGCAAGGTTGAAAAGCTGATGCTGCAAAAGCTGACTGAGCCACTTACACATACACTTGTCTTCGCTGCTGTACAGCCTGCCAAATGATTCAACAGCCCTGATGAATTCCTCAAAGTTGAGACAACCATCCTGATCAGCATCAAACAGCTGGAAGATGCGCATGATGAAAGGGTTGCCGGCCAACTCAGGCACGGACTGAAAATCTGCTAGTGCAACTTTACGCCCTCCTTTTGCTAGCCTCAGAAACCTGCATTAGACCAGAGTTGCGTCTGCTGTTTAATGCAGCCTACTTTACTGCAAAATGGCGTGGATGCCTGACCTGCGGTGCATCCTCTCCAACTCCTTCTTTGTCAGACCACCATCTGGCGCATCCCGTGCCAGGCTATTTCCCATGACAAACTGCAATGATGGACAAGAGTAGCGACTCCTGATTTCCGATCAAAGATACGAAATCAGGCCAAGTCCGTTCACTGTGGGTCTCATTTACACCGGCGGACATTTAAAATGGCCCATTTTAAATGTCCGCCGGTGTAAAGATCAATATACTTTGGTTGAGGGGCAAATGCGGGCGCAACTTGCAGCTACAGAGGGACAATCTCAAAAAATGACTCTGTGCAATTCAACCCACGCGGCAATCGTGCTGTGAACGCATTTTGTCAGACGAGACCGAGGAGACCAAACCAACGGTCAACGGTCAACGCCACAGCAACCTCGTCAACCAGCCAGCCAGGAGATCTGCATTGCCTCTGCTCCATACTGCAGCGCCGAACAGGCTGGACAGGGCGAAACCCCAGCATTGCTTAACTGTAAGCTGCATCTGCATGCAATGCTCTCGTCTGCAACGCGATTGTCGCCAGGGGCGAAACGCTTGGCACCTCACCTTATGTCGGATCAAGCCTACAAGACGCTGCACTGTCCAACCGATGGCAGCCTTCATACAAATGCAACACGCAGCTGGTACCAGACGGGTAAACTCACGTTGCAGCTGCACGCAGTCTCACCTCGGCATATGGTCACACGGCATATGCAAGGATCAGCAACTGTCAGGGTGACTACCCAGCGTGCCGAAGATGCTGTGCCGGTGCATATGACAGGTGTCCACTGTAGGAGCGCTTGCTAATGGCATGCTGAGTGGTACAAGGCTGACTTCTGTTGCTCAAGACAATTGGACAGCATACGTTCAAGAGGGCGATGCTGTGGTGGACGCCACTGCTGGCAATGGTGGTGACACTCTTTGGCTATCAAAAGCTGTTGGTCCTCAAGGCAGCGTGTATGCCTTCGACAAGGAGGTACTCAACACTAATGGTAGTTCTTTCTTATGCACCAAGTCTGGAAGCACGCAAGTGGCAACTGCAGGAGAATGCGCTGGCTGGTACAGCAGCAAGAATTCGGGCCAACATTTCCAGTGAGAATATGCCCAGCATGCATTTCCATCACTGCTGTCATTCCCTAATGCAGGTCAGCTTTTTGGTTGGAAATTACCTGCATTTGCTCTGAACTGCTGCTGTGTTTAAGTGCCCTGATATGTCTACAGGATTTTGTTGCGCTTCATTCAGCGAGTGTGGTCTGCTTCAACTTAGGCTACCTGCCGTCTGCAGAAGACAAGCCTCAAACTGCCACTGAACAGTTTTCAACGCTTGCAGCAGTAGCAGCAGCCCTGAACATGGTCAATGACAGAGGCCTCATTAGCATCATGGCATACACTGGGCATTCAGGCAAGTTGACAAATTACATGCAAAAGTGCTGATTCGCAAGTATCTTTTTTGCCGCTGACATATACATTCCCAGCAGTGACCTTGTCATGCCTGCTTTTGTACTAGCGCCTCGACACAGAGGCACCATTCTGGCACAGACAGAGCTTCAAACCAGTCTCCATGTGCACTGGCACAGACAGAGCTTCAAATTAGTCTCCATGTGCAATGGCACAGCAAGCTTGCAGGATGAGGCGTGAGGGCTGCTGACTGTGCTAATGGTTTTAGTGCAGGGGGTCAACAGGAATATGAGGCTGTCAGGCAACATTTGCAAGCACTCTCACCAGTCAAGTGGACTGTAAGTGAGCACAAATATATCAACAGACCAAGTGCCCCTGTCCTTATGTGTGTTGCAGCCAAGGGTGCTAAGTCTCACTGAACACAGTTGCTACATGCCATCAGCTGGTGGATGGCATTATTGGAAAGTAGTCCTGAAGCTCATTAGACTGCCAGCGCACTGAGTGTTATTCAGTTGCAGTCAGTATTTTTATGCTAACAGCGTATGGTCATCGGGTTCATACCACTAGAAAAAAGCGTATGCATATGTATATTGGTGCTTTCAGGAGGCCAAGCCACCTCATGTACACAATGGACCTATGCCTCCTTTGTATTTGCCGTGGGCGGTGTGAGATCAGGATTATTTTGTGCAGGCCGTATGTCGCAGATGAACATCAGTGTTACAACACCTGCTATTTGAATTTGATCTCATTTGCAACTACTTGGGCCAGTACTGGTGAAGCAGCTGCAGCACTAGAAATTGTAGCAGCTTAAAGTCCTTGCTACATCTATTTCTACTTAGTTCCTTCCAGTAAGCACTCCGTCCCCTTTGCATGTTTGGCACATCCTCTGCATCCAGCAAGCTCCTTTCCGAACAAGGAACATGGTTTACAATATTGCAGTGATTTTGTTACCTCCATTTGGCGAAAGTTATATATCTCAACTTCGACCTTACTGCCCCTGCAAGTTGGGCATACCCGAATGCCTGCAGGGCTTTCTTGCAGGCCGGCGTGATGATCAGATGAACTACTTGCCTAAGGGGACACCTTGTCATGCTCAGCTATCTGATCAGCTTTTGATCGTAAGTAAGCAAGCAAGCAGCTGCAAATGCTTACCGCCTGTGCACCTGAGGTGTACTTGTCGCGCAGTTGATGATACAACTCTCGATCGGATGTGGAGAGTTGGCCGCTCATTCTGCGATCTATCGCCGCTCGGACTTGTCCTGCCTGGTGCCCATGCCCCCCCCCCCCACGTGACCATGAAACGCCTGCTAGGGTTAGTACGTGGCTAGCTTGACAGTCGCTGTGCTACATCTGTAGTACATCATTGACTGCCGCGAACATATACCTTATTGCATTTCATACTAAGTTTGCCCTCAGACAGTATGCGAGCGCCGAACAGTATGATGTTACACGTGCTGCGGCAGCACGCCGCACACATATACCGACAGCCGGAACTGCAAGTGCACTCTCTGTTCTCGGTTTTACCCCACCTTTTGAGGCCTGAGGTCTCAAGCCTGGTTAGCTTGTCCAGCTTCAGTACGGCTGCTGGTTCATCCACTCAAGTAGTCGAGCCACGTTTCAAGGTGATGGTCGCCTGATCAGCGTGGAACCTGCTGAATTTGCGCTGCCCGCCAGGCCCAGTCCACATATATCAAGACATGTACAAGGTCTGCGTCTTCTGTGCAGCGCACAGACCTGTTCAACGCGCATCCAAGATCTCTACAATATGACCGGCCCACAGACGAGCCAAGACCTGAGGTAGCAACAAGCAGATTTCGGCAAGCACTGCTTACAATTTCTGGATTTTACAGCAAAGAGAGTCAGCTTCTGCGAGGTTGGTGGGGCTCAGCAATGCTTGGCTGATTGCAGGCTGTACTTTTATTTGGCTGTGTATCATGCCTGGAATGTGTTGTGCAGGCAGCAAAAATTTGTATCAGGCTGTTGTGCAACAGGCCGCAGAGCCAAGACTGTATGAAGGTAGTTCCTTGTTGCTTTTTATCGAATCCTTTTGGTGTCAAGTTCTGTTGCACACCTTTTGTGCTCAGCCAGCGTTACAGAGATATGATTCATTTGACACAGACTCTCAGGCATCATTTTCCAGCATTTGTATGCTTTCATATGCTCTCTTGAGCAGCTTTGAGTGTGCTGCAGTCTTTGACCTACAAAAGAAGTTTGCCAATGAGTACAACATGCTATGTCTTCATGTCTGGATGCTGTTGGTCCGGCTGCGATCTGAAGGCAAAGATGGCAAAGACATAGCGCAAATGGTGTATGAAACATTCCAAGACAATGTTGAGGCAAGGGTGCGAGGAGAAGGTGTCAAGGTCAGCTTCTGTCTCTTTCAATGTAAATGGCATTGGAAACCCTGTTAATTTACCCACCAAGCTTGGCTAAACATCAGGCAGCTGTATCTTGTATTGCTGCAGTTCTGGCACATTTGCAGTTCTCCAATCAATTTGTTTGCGTGGGTGCCTTGTGCAACTTCTTGGAGTGCGACCGCAGTAATGTCAGGTGGAGTTGCATTGTCTACAAAGCACTCACAAACACAGACCTTCAGGATTGCAAGAACTCTGTTGATGGCATACTCAACACATGCACCTTGTTTGCTCGTACTCTTCGTCTGAGCGGTCCTGCGTGACATTGTGAGTAATGTAGCCAGTCTCCTATTTGCTTGGAACAGTGATGCCTTCATGCAGGTGCGCCTCAACAAGTGGCTGAATGAGCTTGAGCAGATGTTCTATGGCATGAGCTTTGCTTTTGACAAATCATTGACTGGGGATGAGGTCATCACTGGTGCTCTGCTAAGAAATTTCTACAATGACGACAAGAGCAAGCAGAAGCCAGCAGAGATCCTATCCAGATACGTCACAAGGTTAGCGTTCACTTCAGTAGTGGTATGCTCTGTTTGCTTGAAGTAGGCAATCGGTGTGCAACTGCCCTGCTCTGGTTTTTGGTATTTGCTACCAGGAAAGACTCCTGGTGTGCCTGTTAGAATTCTGGCATGCTTGCTCCGCAATCTGAATGCTCGAGCACATATCGTGTCTCTGGATTGTGTGTGCAAAGGACGCAAGAATTCAGATTTTGCATGCAGGGAGCTAGCCTGCCTTGCCAAGACAGAATCAGAGCATGTTTTGGCGGGGAAAATAAAATTTTCTGATGACATTCTGAGCAGATGACGGGTGAAGAGCCACAGCATTTGCTTGCTGTTCTACAAGCTTGTCATCATGCATGTATCACTTTCTTTGGCAGGTGGTGACCTGCATTTACATGTGTAGGCAATAAATGCTGTGTGTTCGTTTCCTGTTGTACTTTATTCTTTACAGCTCTGTGCTCCAAGTTGTGACCTTGGACTTGGCTTTCCAAGAGTTTGCTGGTTGTGGTAGAATATGCTTTTCATAAGATGCATTGTACCTGACGTCACCACGTGTGTCCTGTCCGTCAGCCAATGCTATCTCTGTGCCTCACTGTCAGTGTAGCATAGCGGGCTTTGCAGATTGAAGCACAGTGTCTAGCTGACATGGCACAAACTGGCATGGCAATATACAGTATTCAAGCGCCTGGCAGACCTGACTTATGTCCAGCATGTGGTGTTGGAGATCTGTGCAAGCGCAAGCAGCAGACCTGATGGCTGACAGGTTCTTCAAAGAGTGCATGTGCGCATATATCCCTTATCATATCTTGTATGTTGGTGACCTGTTCTTGTGACGCTCACAGGCGTCTCTGTGCAAGTGTGTATGCAAGAGAGCAGGGCACAACAGAACTGGTACGGAGCGAATTAGTTACAAGGAGACGCGGCAGCAGCTTAGTGAGAGCCTGAGCTTTGTCAAGAGTTGAGGAGAGGTGTCGAAAGTCTACAAAAACTGATTGTCTGAGCGACTGAAAGTCGCCTTATATAGGACTTCAATATCATCAATCATTCACCCACTAAATGCAGCTAGGGTGAAGCCAGGGTAATTCAAATGGGAAATGGGACTCCCAGCAAAGCGTTGACTAATTATTACATGGATCAGGTGTCCAACATGACTAAGGACTATGCTGCACCCATAACTAATGTACACGTGATATACGGCGTCTTGATTGCTGCTATGCATGATAACTATATCGGCTGCTAACTGCTGCAGCATACGTACTTGACTAGACATCTAATGCTTCGTCACATTCTGTTACAACAGCGAGTGAGCAAAAGCCAGACATACGGCACAGGCAACGAGTGCCTATTTTGTAGTACAAAATTTGTACATGACAGTCGCATGTAGCCCTAATTCAGCTAGGCATACCAGAATTGTTACTGCTCTCACTTATGCCAACATGCCTCTGGGGACAGTGTCTTGATTCCTGTCTTACATTTGCCTGCAGTGATGCACCTCTACAAACGCTAGTCAGCACTGACAGTGGACCAGAAGCATGCTGTGTTGTGCAATGTTGACTACACTGCATGCAGAGACTGCCTGCAAGCAATGAGTTTGACGCTGCCCGTTAGCTCAAGTCTGCGTCATCACATTGCATGGCACAGCTGGGCTACAGACATAACTGCAATTCAATTTACGAAAGAACAACACTGCAGTGATGCTGGCTAGAAATGTGAAATCTGCTGAATGATATGCGACTTGACTTCAGGCCACCACGTGCTGTAAGCTCTCTCAGAGAAGGCACAGTAGGATTGCCTGGTCCCCCTGTGACTTAGCAGATGAGCCGCAAGGCTACTTCTTCACTGTACAAAAGCTATACTACTGCTGCTTGCTGTTCAATTGAAACAAGCGCGGTGCCCCACGAGTGTGAGAGCTCAACAGCTCTGCGCCTGATTGAATCTCAGCTGTGATGTCTGCCACCTCAAACCGCTTCCTGAGCTGTTTGAAAAAGGCAGAATCGCTCTTCCATCGGCGCACATGAGCCAGCAAATACCCTCCAGCAGCTGTACATGAACATGCACTCTTGAGCTTGATGTGTTGTGACAAACAGGCTGCTACCTTGTGCTGTGAAGGTCATACACTGCAGCTAGAATGGTAACACGCAACAGAGTCGGTAGCACCTTGCATGGTTACTCATTGACATACAGATATGGTTGCACAGCATGATTACCCAACTTGACTGCTCAGAGGTGCATGTGAATGATGATACAATCACAGCACAAACTTGGTTGCAAGCACAGTTGCCTTTTCTTGACCGCTCCATACTGCGCAGACAAGAGTATAATGCCTACAATTGTGCGCAAAGCAAATACGCTGTCTTACCTAATGAACTCAAGGTTGACAGCAAGGGATCAAACAGCTCCCGATGATAAACAACATCTGCTGCAACCACCAGGTCAGGAGTGGCCCACCCTTGAGCTAGTGAATTGACAGAAGTGACGCCCCATGTCAACTCACAGCATTGCACTGAGCCTCCACCTGCTGCTATTGCTGCCTTGTTCAGAAGCATATTCTGTTCTAATAGGCTCTGCACACATCATGAAACCATCTCACTAACAGAAGTCTTGATGAGGCCAAAAAGCACATGCAGAGAGTCTTTTGGACAGTCACACCTCAGCAGCCAAAGGCATGCTGATTATACTGGCAGTAACACTGTTGCCAAGAATGGTCAGAGGCCATATCCAGGGGACATCAGGAGTACGCGACTGATGTGCCCAGGAACTTTGTGACCAACACACCATGTTGGCCAGCAATTTGCAAGCACACATGGCTGCTGATTGGGCTTTGCATGTCTCATCCTAGGCTTTCGAAAGGCCTACCAGCACATTTGGCAGATCTGTTAGCAGTACTTGGGCTCCCATTGCTGCAAACACAAGACCCACCAGACCACAACCAGCACCTAGCTCCAGTACTCTTTTACCCTGCATTGGACAAGCTCCTGAGGTTTATGGCAACTTCTGCTGCCATTGCCAAACACAGGGTTGCTTGAGCAGGTCTGATTTGCAAAACCTTCCAATACCCTCTCTGTTGCAGGCCTTGCAGCTCTGCGTACGCAGATAAGGAAATGGCAGAAGGCCAGATCTGAAAGCTGAGACCCTACAAGCAGGGTCCACAGTTGAACGTCACAGCAGATGGAGAGTCGCAGCTATCAGATGTCACGCTTTCACGTCGATGTCTGCTGTGCATGGGGATGTGTCACCTTGTCAGGCTGGGAGGCTATGGTCAGCGTGCGATCACATTGCTGCAATCGGTAGCTGTACGGCTCGGAGCCGGTGTGCAAAGGGCCTATGCTGTCCTCAACTGGTACCTCTTCGTCGTCTGTGACGTCTGGCAGAGCGTCCCAGCCTGCTTCATCCTCCGACTCATACGGCATTAGCGCACAGCAAGTATCAGCTTATATTCTCTCCCTGTTTCTTTTGTAGACCCTGCGCTGGCGGAGGACACTTGCTTAGCTCGACAGGGACTCTTCCACGCTTATGGGCAGGTCTCGAGGACTTCAATCTTTGGTTCATCGTAGAATACGGAGCTGCAAGAACGACACACTATGAACTGAGTTGTTGACTAATACTGATGCCCCAGCTTTTATGCAGCTTCACATGCAGCTATTGTGAGAAGCGGGGAAAGTATGAGTTTGACACACTTTGAAAAGCCTTCGTACCCGGTTAGTTGATCCCTTGTCTGTGCCTGCCCGACACGCTGAGAGCTTTGTGGTGCATGCATACTTCGACTAAGTAGCATGGCAGCCGCGGGTGCAACTGTGCAGTCAAGTTCTGACCAAAGTGTGATACAGCAAGCGGCACGGCCAAAAGAAAGGCAAGATAATGAGTGCCGTTGTGGCGAGCGTCAATAAACGTTTCAACTAACTCTTGGTTCATCGCATGCAGAGAACCCCAACTCCAGACAAAAGTGAAAGATCCAAAGGCAAGCTTGCCAGTGCTGCTAGTCGTTGCCGGTGCTGTGACCGCCTTGCTTTGGTGGAGAAAACGAGGAGCCTCTCACAGCAAAGGTGGCAAAGGTGATTCCTCTACCAGCAGAAGTCCCTTTGCATTTCCTGGAAAGAAGGTGCGGGGATGAATGCATCATGAATTTGTGCAGAGCTATCACAACACATATAATGTGTGAGGGCATGCCCATGCATTCTTGCATTGCCAATCTGCTGTTGATTAGTACGCTGAGCAGATGAAGTGTAATCCAGGTGCTGATCTTTTGGTGCAGGCAAAAGGCTCTAGTCAGACAAGCACATCGTCACTACCAAGGTAACAGCTTGCACACTTGTAATCTGTGTGAAACAAAGCAATGTCAAGCTTGTATGGCTGACGGACTTTACGCACTCTCAGGAACAAGCAGTCTACCAACAATAAGAAAAACATGCAGCGAAGAAAAGAAGAGAAACAGCGCAGAGCAGAAAAGCGCGACAGGTATAAACACTTTTATTGCCATGGGGTCAGACTGCTCACTGGCATCAATGTAAAGTCAATGAGTCTGTGGCTTTTGTTTGCTTCACAATCATTGCAAATGTTTGAGAAAGCTGCTGCAATGTGGGGTGCATGGATCATTCCAGCTGTGCTGCTTGTCTTTGGCTTGTCCTGGTCTGTTTCACAAGTATTGCGTTTACTACCTGTTGAAGCCTGTGTGGAGTCAATGAAGCTGAGCAACACTCTGTGTGCATTTGCAGAGCCTCAAAGCAGGTTGATGAGGAGACGCATAAAGATCCAGATGATCCAAACAACCATTTGGTATTCAGTTACAGCTACTATGACAGTGCTAGACGAGATCACTTGCATGGCCCTGCTCAGAGCCAAAAAAAGCTTGGCTCATGATGACAAATGCTGGAAAAGTAGGCTTTGCCAGCTTGTTTGGGCCATCTAGGAGTTTGCAATGATATGGGCATATTGGCAGCAGCTTTTGGCCTGCAATGCATCGGTGGCCATTGGTCACGCGCACAAGTTTGTTTGTATGTGTCATATGTGTGCATGTTCTGAACGTGCAGAAAGCCTTCCTGTGTGATACTACACTAAATACAAGCGCCAGAAATACGGTAAGGGATGTATGACATTTTGACCTTTTTTTGGCGGAGCCAGGACAAAAAGATGTGTTGTGGTGAAAGATGCCCCTCAACTATGACAGTTTGTAGACGAGAGTGACAATGTCGAAATCGAATGATCTGAATTCGAAGGTGCAGATTATGCTTTGCGCCTATGTTGATTGTGATGCCACCGGACAAGGCATGCATCGTATTTGGAATGTACAGCTTCATTACGTCCTTCAACGACCTCGATCTTTTGAATGCTCCCATGTGGAAAGGACGCAGCCACAACGTCCTGAGCATGCCATGCTGACAGTACCTACTATTAGGTACATACTATTAGGCTTCTCTGCATATGGCATTATATAACCATTTGTATCAGTATGCATTCGTTTGAGCTGCTTTTGATCCAGGCAACGCAATTTTCAAAGGAAGATCTGGCAGCTGTGAAGATGTATTTGATCACTCAAATGCAAATCTTGAGACATGAAATCTACCCTCCAATGGGCTGCAGCTGCCCTAAAAGCTTTCCAGCTATCAATCTTGCTTCAGTAAGCAAGCCGTGTTGCGACTGATATTCAAGCGCACATTGCAAGTGAACATGCTTTGTGTCGCTTTCAGCCTTCCAAAGACGTTGCCCTTCTGTGCTCTCCATCAACATGCTCATAACCTGCCAGAGTCACACAGAAACTTCAGTTGAAACAGTATCTACTTAGTATGTGTGGAATGTGACGTCACATGTCTGAGCACTCGAAGATAATCACCAATGCACTGAAAAGTAGATAGGGTAGCTGGCATGACTCTAGAAAAGCAAACTGCTGCTTAGCCAAATCGTGGGTACTGTGCATTGGCCAGCATCCAGCAGTGGACCCTGATGACAGTAAAGGTACGGGCACCAACCTGTAAAGCCAGCAGCTTGATGGTCTGCTGTTTCTGGCCAAAGGTGTCGATGCCGTCTACCACTCTGGAGTAAGCCATCTCCCATGCAGACTCCAGCAGACCGCCAGTGCTTGGGTTGGCTCCTTCATTGCCATGGTCCTGCTGGTTGACTTGCACCAGGGTCAGCACTGCCTTCAGCCCGTACTTGGCCACACCCTGACCACAGCCAAAACACAAAGGCAAATGAGGTTGCGCATACACAGCCATGAGTATCCATCAGCTCATGCAGCTACGTGAAAAGTTCGCGCACTCTTTTGACATGGATGAATTGATTGAACGCAGCGTGTCCTCTTAGAATGTGTGCAATGTGTACATCTGTTCAGGCTGTCAACAAACTGTTGGATTGTGCAAAATGGACACTGAAGCAAGTATTCTCATGCTACAATGTATGCAAGTGCATCCAACGTGTTTAATACATTCTCTGTACAGCAGTGTACTGATGCGTTGATCAGGCATGCAGGAGATGCAGGGCCCACCAGGGTGTCGGTGTTCTGTGCAGCCCCCAAGAGCGCTGCAAGGACAGCAGCCTGCGCTTCATGGTCTGCAAAGATGATGTGCCTGCTTTGGGGGTCCTTGATGAGGTGAT